>Ga0209371_1000036_pt1 | contig 367250 bp, 332 predicted proteins | sample AgamicAtAmrz_FD_187165 | JGI IMG/M metagenome (GOLD analysis project Ga0209371, IMG submission 187165) | Agave microbial communities from Guanajuato, Mexico - At.Am.rz (SPAdes) (version 2) | ecosystem: Host-associated > Plants > Roots > Rhizosphere | place: Guanajato, Mexico | collected...
GTTTTTATCCCGGACATATTGCGGGCTCCTTCATCATGAGGGGCTCTTTTATCGGATAGCCGGCATTTCTCGGCGACCAGCAACTGGTGGTGACCTTCACCTCATCGCAGGGCAGAAAGTGCACGGTAATGCCGCACACATCCTGACCGTTGTAGTCGGGCAGCGGAACGGATTTACTGTGCTGGCGTTTTAAGGCATTAATTTTTTTAAACCAAATGCGTCTTTGCTGGTTGTATTTTGATATTTCTTCAGTCCACGTTTTATTATTTTGCCCCTTATATAGTGGGTGAGTCGGTGCAGGTATTTCAGGTACATCGCTTGCGTATGCCACACCTGTCTCCCAGTCAATACGCACCGTCATGCCCGGCGTCCAGCGGGCAGGTACGCTGTAGCAGCAGCCACCGCCGCCGCCCTGGAACGGGCCGATAATGTCAATACCCGACTGGCTATCCACGCTGAAGTGGTTGATGGCCCATTTTGTGTGATTGATGGCTTTAATCGTTCCGCCACCCCCGCCTCCGGCCTGAGCCGCAGGCTGGGTGCAGCCGGTTAGCAGCAGTACGCCCGCCAGCAGCGGGCTCAGGAATACGTGTTTCATCTGACGTTCCATGTATGAAATAACTTCTCAAGGAGAGGACGATGCGACAGCGGGCATACGGTTTCTTTTCAGGATAAGAATCCTGGTTATTCGGCAAGCCACTTTTTCATGACCCACGCCTCGCGGGCTTCATCCAAGATAATTCCCTGATCGGTTGCCTCCACCATGCCCTTATAACAATCAGTAAAAAGCGCCTGAGTTGATGCATACCTGCCAGCTGGAGGCGCACTGTGCGAAAGAAGGGTCATGACATCGGATACGCACATCAGATGTTCGAGCTGGCGATCATTGAGGTCAATTTTTGGAGGTTTTTCATCACGGTTCTGGGGCAAACCGCTGCCTTTTATACCTTTGGCATGACCATCCCTATCCTGCCATGCCCAGAACAGTACAGGGCGTAACAACGCCTTTTTCTGCTCCTCACTGAGAACGTGCGTAAATAGCTCGGGGAAAATCCGCGTATCGTAAAAGCGTAATATGCCGCTCCGCCCTTCCTGAAAAATATCTATACACTGCGTGAACCAAGCGGCCAAGGCAGAAAAAGACCAGTGTGAACACAACAGCAGTATCGGTGCCTTAACAACCATTTGCTGACTGATGTCTTTTAGCCACTGCATTTGCTGAACATCATCCACCCTGATACGTGCAACCAGCGGAGCATCATCGAGGATAAACGCCTCCGGTAGCCCGTGGTAAAGTGACTGCCACTCCACCGACAGTGCGTTCAAGGCCGAAATAACACTGAAATCCAGCCCTGCCTGATCAACGATAATATCGAGATAATCCGTCCCGGATGTCCGGCAGGTAATAGCGACGTCCTCAATCCATTGCGCGGTCATTTAAGCCTCCCTGGGTACAAAGCCCTGCCCCAGCGCTTGGGCTTTTTTAAGGCACTCTCTACAGACTGATGCCGGTAATTCTGGCAAGGGAAAATCCTCGCTTGCTGGCCCCTGCAAATCGTGCATGCCTTTGAGACTGATTAACCCCGGCCCGTGAATATGCACCTCGCCTTGTGGTGTGAGGCGAAGGTAAGCCCCGCCACAGCCTAAAGTGATGCCATTTTTTGCTGTTAACTGCAGATGTCCCTGTGTTGACTGAACGGCGACATCTTTCAAGGAGGTTAGCGACAGGACATCGCTATGTGACTCAATCTCCAGCGGACCTTTAGCAGATACCAGCCGCATCCCCTCCTGCTGTGCAAGCAATGAGACCGCCTGGCTCGCGTTCACCGAATAACGAAGTGCGGCAGTGATATTAACGTCCCCTAAGCTCTGCAGGTACAGCCCTTTTCCACTGTGCATCAGGGCCGTTTCCGGCGTGACGGCGGCAATACCTTTAGGTGAAGAGAACAGCAACGCTGGCTCTTTAAGCTCACAGACACCGGAAACAAATGTCCTTAATGGCTCGGCATCCGGCGTAATGTTGTGATGAGTTTGCGTAATTGTTCCCCACCCAATGAGCTGATTCAGCGCCCCTTTCAGCAAACTGATTGCTGGCTGCATCTCCAATACCGCGCCGTGCGCCTCGATTTGGCCGTCAGCGCTGATAAATATCCCTTTTTGTGCCCGGATGGCGCCCCAGCTGTCGGTCCTAAGTTCAAATCCTTCACCGCGCTTCTGTTTTTCGCTGTCAACCAGATGCCCGAGGTTAAGTTGACTCTTTCCACCGTACTCCGTGCTGACCTTGATGTGCTCTTTCCCGCGCTCATCGTCGAGGCGGATTTTGTTGTTCGCCGGTGTGCGCAGTACGTTACGTTTGTAATTGCGGATAGTGACGTGGTCGCTGTGTGCTGAATCATGCAGCACGCCTGCGATGTACGGCCGGTCCGGATTACCGTCTTCAAAGCCAATCGCCACTTCGGTTCCCGCCAGCAGCGGCAAGTGCAGACCGTAGGTGTCGCCTGCGTACTGCCGTGACTGGCGGACCCATAGGCTTTCAAAACCGGTATCCCAGTTATCACGATCAAACAGCATGTTGACGCGATAGCGGCCATCTTTATCGATGTGCCCGTAGGTGTCATTTTCAGTGGTACTGGTGACGCGAGCCGGTAGTGTGCCAGCCATTGCCGGGCGTGATCCTGGATCAGGACGGAAACAAAAATCAGCGCTGTCCGGAATACCGTTAAACTTGACGCCAAAATCTTCATCACGCCGCGCATGGCTATGAATCGCCGTGATGACGATGCCATGAGCAAACACCTCTGCTACGTCATAACCGCCGATCACTTTCAGGACCTGGCCCGGGGAAAGCGTTGGGCAGCTGGTGATAGCACAGGTTTGGGTCTGACCATTAAGATAGCGCTCATGACGAATGCGGGCATAGAACGCCCCAGACTCCGGGGCCGGATTGCGTTCACTGGGGCTGCCCGCTGTCAGGTAATTATCAGCATAGTGATAAGCCTCACCGTAGGTGGTGGCATCCCCGCACGTCGCATCGACCTGAGTGTTCATATCATCTGTAGCCTGGCGGTAGTTGTAATCACAGGTGCTAACCTGCTTCTGTACCACGTTATGCTGGATCGTCATGCCCCAGACAGCATCCATGCCCTGCGAATGTTGCCCTGATGGCGGTACTGCTGGCAGCGTCAGGCTTTTTTCATACCCCAGTTGACTGTCGTAAAATGCCACAACGTCAATGTTCAGCCGCGTGTCGGTGGTGAAGCGGAACCAGATGCCGACCTCACCCAGCAGGCGGGTAATAAAGTGCAGGTCGTCCTCGCCGAACTGCATCACCTGCTCACGGCGCGGGTAGGCTTTTGACAGCGAGAACAGAAAATCCTGGCCACGCATGCTGTGGCGCTCGCGCAGGATCTTTTCCACGATTTGCGGTACCGCCATGTCCTGATAAATGGCGTTGTGCTGTGAGCGGTTAAGGAGCGCCAGACGTGGCTGGATCGTCAGGGCATATCGGGTTTCGTCCGTTGAGGTACTAAGACGTTCAAACCCCGTCACCACCCCCTGGATCACCCGGACAACCTGCTGCACTTTGATGCCATAACCTTGGTCAACATGAGCCTGCAGCGTTAGAGAGGCGGCTTTTAACAGCATCACCTCTTTGCTAATCGCGTGGTTGTCACTGGTAAATTCAATGCGGTAGCTGAACGGCCTGCTGAGGGCTTCATCACCTTCAAACGCCAGCACGTCAAGTGCTGCCTCACAGCCTTTCACTACCAGCAGGTGATGGCTATGGCTGAATCGTAACGGAGGATGAGTCGTCATGCGTTCACTCCCTGTGCCACATCAAACTCGAGCCCGATGCCCTCTTCTTCACGCCAGCTAACGCATAAAAACTGGGGTTTGAGTTTCGCGGCCCTCTGAGCCAGCAGCTGTTGACTCAATACCGGCAGAATCTGCTGGTTGAGCAGGCAATCAACGTTGCGTGCGCCGCTGTCCGGCTGCAGGCAGGCAGCGGTTAATGCGTCATAGAGCTTTTCATCTATGTGCGTAGTCAGGCCGTAATGACGGTGCAGGCGTTTGCTGACCTGCGCCAGTTTCATCTCAACGATGGTACGCATGGCGGGTTTCGTCAGCGGACGGTAAATCACGGTCTGGAAGCGGGCCAGCAGCGCTGGCTGGAAATGGTCGCGCAATATCGGGCGCAGCAGTTCGTGCAGGTCGCCGTCAGTGGCTTCAGGATGCTCTTTAAGCAGCCGCACCAAGGGGGCGCTGCCGAGGTTGGAGGTCATCAGGATAACGGTGTTTCGGAAGTCGATTTCGCGCCCTTCGCCGTCGCGCATAAACCCGCGGTCAAACACCTGATAGAACAGGTTTATGACGTCACGGTGCGCCTTTTCCACTTCATCCAGCAGCACCACGCTGTAGGGGCGCTTGCGTACGGCCTCGGTGAGGATACCGCCCTGGCCATAGCCGATGTAACCCGGAGGCGAGCCTTTCAGCTGGGACACGGTATGCGGTTCCCGATATTCGGACAGGTTGATGGTAATCAACGACTTCTCGCCGCCATACAGTACATCCGCCAGCGCCAGCGCGGTTTCGGTCTTTCCCACGCCACTCGGGCCAACCAGCAGGAATACGCCCTGCGGCCCATTCTCTGACGTCAGCCCGGTCTTCGCCGCGCGTAAGTGCCGGGCAATGGCCTCGAGGGGAACATTCTGACCGACGACACGTCTGCCGATGTCGTTTTCCAGGCGTAGCAGTTCACTCTGCTCGTCTTTCATTACGATAGAAAGCGGTACACCGGTCCAGTCTGCAATGACATTCGCTACCGTTCGCGCAGTCACATCCACCTGCACCAACGCCTCTTCCAGCTGTGCCTGCTCCAGCTGCTGTTGCAGATCGGCCCCTTCGGTCTGCTGGCTGATGTCATGTCGGCTGGCCATTAGCTGCTGTGCCAGCGCTTTTTGATTGCTGAACCGTTGCTCCTGCTCCTGAATTTGCGCATCAAGTGCAGTTCGCTGCTGCGCAATAACGCTCAGACGTTCATTCTGGCAGCGGCTGCCGATGACACGGTCTTCCCGTAATGCCTGATCTTCCATTTCCAGGGCGGTCCGTTGCGCTTTAAGACGAACGATGGCCTCCGGTACAGTATCAAGGCTAATACGTACGCGCGCAGCGGCGGTATCCAGCAGATCTATGGCCTTGTCCGGTAGCTGACGGCCGGTGAGGTAGCGACGGGACAGCGTGACTGCCGCACGGATCGCATCATCAGTGATATGCACGCTATGATGCTCAACGTAGCGGGATTTCAGGCCGCGAAGCATCAGACACGCGGTGTCGTCATCCGGCTCGTCAACCTTTACCCGCTGAAAGCGGCGTTCTAGCGCGGCGTCGCGCTCAAAATATTGCTTATATTCGGACCAAGTCGTGGCGGCAATGGTACGCAGCTCGCCGCGTGCCAGGGCAGGTTTCAGCAGGTTGGCGGCATCCGCGCCCCCCGCCTGATTGCCAGCACCGATGAGAGTGTGGGCTTCATCAATAAACAGCAGAATCGGCACCGGTGACTGCTGCACGGCGTCAATAATGTTTTTTAAACGCTGTTCAAATTCACCCTTCACACCCGCACCTGCCTGCAGTAGACCGAGGTCGAGCGTACGCAGTACCACAGGCTTGAGCGATTCCGGGATGTTACCTTCCGCGATGCGCAAAGCCAGACCTTCCACCAGCGCAGTTTTGCCCACGCCCGGCTCACCCACCAACACCGGGTTGTTTTTGCGGCGGCGTGAGAGAATATCTATTACCTGACGTACTTCGCTGTCACGACCAAACACCGGGTCGATTTTTCCTGCTTTGGCCTTGGCGGTAACGTCAAGGGTGAATTTATCCAGCGCGTTCTGCAGCGTCGGGTTAAGTTCGCCTTCTGTTACCCCCGCGCCAATGGGGAGACCGATAAACTCCACGCTACCCCCAATATGGCGTGCCAGCTCTGCTTCCTGCTGCACATCCGGGCGTTCATCCGACTGCGCATCCAGCAGCGGGCGGAGACGATCGATCTGTCTCTGCCCGAGGGTTAGCAGCGGCCACAGCCCCTCGCAGCGCGCCAGTTTAGGCTTATCAACCAGCGCCATCAGCAGATGCACGCTGCGAATATGCGCTTCGGTGTTCAGAGAGGCAATCAGCCACGCTTCCTGAATTAACGTCTGAATACTGTGTGAAAGCTGAGGGCGACCGTGAACAGAGCGGGGAAGCGTATCCAGCCAAGCCAGCAACGCTTGCCACAAGGTGTCCATATCCCATTCGTAGCGGCGCGCCAGCACCGTCAGGTCACCTTCACCCTGTTCAAGCAGCTTCAACAGCCAGTGCTCCGGCAAAATTTCCGCATGGGCTCGGGTCTGGCAGAGCGATGCTGCGCCGTCCATCGCACGGGCACAGTAAGGATTCAAACGTCGCAGCAGGATGGCTAGATTTTCCATGACTCTCTCTCTTTGTCGGTTCCTTGACACGCTACCGCCCATCGCTGTTTCCCATGAAGGGGACCAAAGCGCATACGGTCAGGCTGGCAGTTTGTGGGTTTCTTTGTTGAGAGCCCGCGTAAGACAGGCACTCAGCAAAAAACTGCGGACAGGAAACCCTGTCCGCATCAGGCGTTATGCGGTGGCGCGTTCGTTCCAGGAATCGGAATGAATGATGTTGCCGTCTTTGTAGGTCCAGGTGATTTTTTCGTAACGCAGTTCAATACGCTCGAGGTGGTTGTGCTTCTCTTTTGAAGGATCCTTGATGTCATACATTTCAGGATTAACTTTCACGACTTTCACGTTTTCCAGTTTGGTGTTGAAGTACTCTACCTCCTGGCCCGCGTCGTTGATTTTGTACCACTTGAACTCCGCAGATTTCAGCGTCTGGCCGGTGGTTACGGCCTTATAAAGGTACGGAGTGGACGAATCGATTTCTTTGGTGAAATGAAACGGTGTGTGGATGCGGGTACCGGTCAGCTTGCCCGTATTGTTATCGGTTGGGATGTACAGGTTATGTTCCTGAGCCACGACTTCGATGCTGCCTTCACGGTCCTGAACGTCAACCGCCCCCCTGATGTCCGCGCCGCCGTCGTCTTTCAGCCAAAGATAAACAGGAATTGCCATGGTATTACTCTCCATTGTGTTGTGGTGCGTCATCATCCTGCGACAACGCGTTGGGATTGCCCGGTATCTGGCAGGCATTGGCCTGTGGAACCAGACTGATTTCGACACGACGGTTGCGCGCACGGCCCTCCGGCGTGTCGTTTGTTGCGACAGGGCGGCTTTCGCCATAGCCCTGCACCGCAAAACAGCTTGCTTGTACGTCACCGGTGTCACGCATCCAGTCACGCACCGCTTCGGCACGTTGCAGGGATAGCGTCTGATTGCGTTTCGGATTTCCGGTGTTATCGGTATGGCCGGATACGACGATCAGCCAGCCCGGTTTCGCCTTTACGTCGACCAGCGCCTTCACCAGCAATTTGGTGGAGCTGGCTTTCAGCGTCGATTTTCCCGAATCGAACAGCGACATGCTGTCAAGGCGAACAATCTGCGGCAGCGGTTGAGGTTCTGGCTGTGGTTTAGATGGCGGAGGCACCCAAGAGCGGATCGCATCCAGCACAGGTGTGCGCAGACGCTCTCCTTGAAAAAGACCGAGGCCCATCCGTGTCGGTACGCCATTGCGCACCCAATTATCCAGATCCGCGGCATCGTCACGTAGAACGGCAACGGCGGCGGCTTTTGACCCGAAATCATGCATCGGAATACGATCATATCGGGCGATATCAAAGCTCACGCGCTGCAACAATTGGCGATTGTTCCAGCCACTGCCGATCAGCGCAGCAAGGGCCGCCAGCGTGAAAATCCCGAATGCATAATGCAAGGTGCGCCCTCGCGGCGTCAGCCCTCGTCCTTCGGGCAGCAGCGGCAGGATAAAATCAGGCAAGGGGGAGTTAACCGTACTGTCGGCCCCCATCGGCTGCCAGCCTGCTACCTGCTGCATTCCAGTTTGTCGGGGAAGCCATGCTGTCCAGGCCGATGTAACCAGACTTCCGGCAAGGATCGGTCCCACCCCCCACAGCACCGCAACAGGTGCAATGACTGGAACATCGGGACTCTCATCCATAAACACCGCCTGAACATGCTGATGGAACCAACTCATCAAACTGTTTATTAGCACCTGTTGTTGCATTGCAGGCGCACCACCGGTGGTGATCCATGTTGCAATTGCGCTGGGCGATGACGACGCACGCCACACTCTCACCCCTTCTCCCGGAGTAGCGGCCTGCCAGAGCCTGTCTTTCGCCATCGCGCTGCCAACCTGACCATTCAGAACCACCGGCACAGAATGGCCCGTTTTTTTACGCAACTGGTTGATTTGCCAGCGGAGGTTCAACAGAAGATGAGTAAGGCACACGCTGTCGACGTGTTGCTGCGGACAAACAGTGATCATCACCGTGAGCTGACGCCCCCAGTCAGGACGCAGCCACAGTAGCTGCCGCGCTGTCTGCTCCAGATCTTGGTGATCCTTCACGCGGATCCAGCATCCCTGTGTGACAGTGAACACCGGTGACTGCTGCGGCCAGGCCAGCGGTAGATCGCCGCAGACCAGCACCACGGGCTGGCGGTAAGTGGCTTCCGGGAGGTCATCCAAATGCAGCGTTACCTCATGCACCCCGCGACGACGGGCAATAGTCCAAAACATCAGGATAAGACCCAGCATCGCCAGCATAACGGGCACAGAAACCTGACGGGGGAACGGCAGAAATCCCAGGCAGACCACCGCACTCAGCAGTACGGCCCACAGCACAAGCCCGCGCTGTTGTGCAAGACTCATTTCTCCGCTCCCGGCAGCAGGCTCAGCAGTATCTGATCCAGCCAGTAACTCAGCCCCCACCACAGCGCGGCCACCCCCACTACACTCAGGCCGATACGCACGGGCCATGACGCCACCCAGCCGCCTATTCCTCGTTCGGTAACGCATTCCGCCAGAACCGGATGGGGTTGTGAGTAGCTGAACGGCGTGACCTGTTCACTGAGTGCGTTAACGAGTTTCTGGCGCGCCGGGTCGCTCAGGGAGCGGAAACTGCCGAGAAATTCCAGCATCATGACCCGCTGGAAGCAGGTCACGACTGCGGGGTCAGGCGACGATTCACGCAGCACATCGCGCATCCTGTCGCACAGCGTATCGCCGCCATCCATGGTGCCGAGGAAGTGTCCCTGCAGGGGAATGTCATACCACTGCACACAGGCATCATCTTCCACACCGCGCCCTTTGACCGCTTCATCAAGCAGCGCACACTGTGCGGTGAGAATATGTTGACAGCTGGCTTCATCGAGGCCGCTCGCTTTCAGTTCACGCTGCACATGCTCAATATCCGCCACGCAGCGCTCCCACAGCGAGCGCCCTTCTCCCTCCTGGAAGGTGGGACCGTGACGCAGGCTAATAACCTGCAGCCATGTCTGCTGCAGCAGGGCGTCAATATCAATGGACGCGGTCGTACCGCGTTGATGCTTACTCATGTTCTCAACACCGCAAAGAGTTCAAGCTCAGGCTCGCCTAGCATGCCCGGCACGTAAAACATACAGGTGCCGCCCTGAAGCATTTCGATAGCCAGAGAATGAGAGACATCAAGGCTGAAATATTGGTTTTCCAGGCGAAGCGGAATCGCTGCCGGTACATGCCGAAGTGGCGTCAGCGGTATTCCCAGCCGTGATGAGTTGACGATGCTCCTGACGTGATCGGGACTGCCGACCTTGCACTGACGCGGAAATTGTTCCTGCAGTTGTGCCACCGGCACCGATGAACGTACAGAGAGGTAGTAATCCGCTCCTGCGCGCAGGCGTGGGTCATGCAGACGGGCCTGCCAGAAATGCAACCGGGCATCATGCTTGAGCTCAATCGCCACCACCCGCGACGGCAAGCTGGCTTCTAGCAGGTCGCCCAGTAAATCAAACAGCGGCGGGAAGACATCATTGAGCTTTTCATGCTGCCAGACGGGAATAGCACTCACCTGGTGTTGCAGTGAGAAGGTCAGAAGGCTGCCCGCAAGCCTTGCCAGCTCCGGATACAGCCGCTCAGGAGGGCTTTGCAGATGGCGCTGGAACTGGCCGAGCACGGGCGCAGCACTGTTCAGGGCATTGAGCAACCAGAACAGAGACACGTCGGCCACGGCAAAATCTGCCATGCGCTCATTGCTTTCACGACGCATCGCCATCAGCCGACTCAGGCGGACGTGCAGCTGCGTCATCAGTTGTTCCAACTGGGTCACCAGCCAGCGACTGCCTTGAATGGTCAGGAGCGGAGGGAGAAACGTTTCATCACATTGCCACGCCCCCTGCGAATCCTGATGCAGACGAACGATCGGGCAGGTCAGATAATCGCTGTTGTTCTGATGGGCGAAACGCAGCGTCAACTCTGGGCGCATTACCGCAATTTGGCGGGTATCATCGCCGAAGCTATTGCGAACATCTCGCCACTGCTGACGAAAGCGAACAGGACGTCCTGCTACCTCATCCGGTTTGAGGCAATTACCGCCATTCGCTCTCAGCAGCGGAAGGCCCAGAACCACAACTACATCCTGTGATTCTCCCTCAAGCGCCAGCACCGGTGGCAGATCGTCGGCATTATCCGTATCAATAAGCGTGCCGTCGGGGAAACGGATGTGCAAATGACGAGCCTGCAGACGCCCCAGTTTCAGTGCATCGGATTCGAACGCGACATTTATCACGCCCCATGGGTGTGATAACCCCAACCGGGCAATGGCTTCCGCAGTCCAAGCCGCATACGCGGCCTGCTGCTGGAAGTGCTGGGGAGAAACCATGACGCCCCTTCCCCACAAAGGTTGTTCCGTTTTCATTAGCTTCCTGCCTTAGCTTATGATTTCGCTTTCGGCATCTGGGAAACCAGTGACAGGTTGACGTCCATCCCTTCAACCTGAAAATGCGGGATGGCGTAAAGCTTCACGCGGAAGAAGCCTGGGTTGTCCTCAATGTCTTCGACCACCACTTTCGCATCGCGCAGTGGGTGAGTAGCCTGCAGCTCATCGCCAGGATCGGTCATCTCTGTTACCAGGCTGCGCACCCAGGTATTAAGCTCTAACTCAAGTAGACGACGGTCTTTTGTGGTGCCGATATTCTCGCGCTGGATGAGCTTCAAATAATGGGCAATACGCGACAGCAGGAAAATATAGGGAAGACGGGCGTTGATGCGGCTGTTCGCCGTCGCGTCAGCGGTATCGTACGATGCCGGTTTTTGAGTAGAATTAGCGCTGAAAAAACAAGAATAATCTCTATTTTTATAATAACTTAGCGGTATAAATCCCAGGTTCGCAAATTCAAATTCGCGGGTTTCCGGGATCATCACTTCAGACGGGATTTTCATCTGGTTGCCGGTGCCCAGATCATACAGATGAATAGGCAGATCCTGGACCGCACCGCCAGCCTGCGGGCCACGGATTTGCACACACCAGCCGTTATTGATAAAGCTGCGCACCATGTTGGCGGCAAAAGCAAACGAGGCATTGGTCCACAGATATTTGCTGTGATCGGGGCCTTTTACTTCTTCAACGTAGTTGAAGCTACGCACCGGCATAGTGTCCGGGCCATAAGGCAGACGACCCAGTACACGCGGCATCACCAGACCGATATAGCGGGCATCATCCGTCTCGCGGAAAGATTTCCATTTGATGTATTCAGCACGGTCAAAGTAGTTACCAATATCTTTGATGGCGGCGACATCCTCCATGGTGTTTTTGAGGAAGAATTTCGGACCGGCGGAGCCAATGAACGGCATATGCGCTGCAGCAGACACGTTGGATATGTTGCGTAACAGCGCAACATCCTGGGTAGAGGCATCAAATTCGTAAGCGGAAATTAGGGCAGCAAACGGCTCTCCCCCCGGGGTATCATACTCATCAATATAAGTGTGTTTATAGAGTCCACTTTGGGTGATTTCTGGACTGTCTTCGAAATCCTGACGTAGATCGTCTTTTGAAATATCCAGCAGTTCAATTTTTACATTCTGACGGAAATCGGTTTTATCGATCAGGGATTTCACGCCGCGCCACAAACTCTCCACTGCCTGAAAGTCTGTATGATGCATGACCGCATCAAGCTGACGGCTAATTTGACAGTCCAACTCAGCGATATGGTGGTCAATTAAGTTTCTATCGAGTTTTTCGACCGCTGAGCCCGAATGTGTCAGGCACTCCAGAAATACCTGCATGGCGGCCGTTAATCGCTCATCCGCCGTTGCATCAGACATTGCCTGCGCGTCCTGCCAAATATCTAGCGCGCTTAGCTCGGAAACGGGATTTAAATTGATTTTTTTAAACAGTGAGGCGTAAACACCACCAGCAGCAGGACCTTCCTGTATTAAAGCCTCACCACCCATGGCATTCTCTTTTATTACCGACATCAACATCTTCCTTATTAATCCGTTAAACCATCGTTAATCCGTTAAATCACTGGGACCGTTACGGCTGTTTAGGTGCCAATGCTGAAAGTTCCGCTTTGAGCGCTGCACTTAAAGCCGGATCAAGCAGGATTTTTTCAAGCTCTTTTCGAAAACGTTGGTTGTCGAGCAGGTTAGCCTTTAAATCACGCAATAAATTGCGCATGGAAAGCATGGCTTTGAGCTGAGGAATTTGACGGGAGACCTGCTCCGGGGTGAAATCGTCCATGCAGCGAAAACGCAGACTGATGTTTTCTTTGCCGCCGTCACCTAAAATGGTATTTTCAACGATCAGGTTAACGTTTGGGGAAAATTCGGAAATCACGGCATCAATGTTGTTTTTATTGACATTAATTCTTATGCGTTCAGATAAGGGGGTGACTTCGCCGCCATTACTGAAATCGCCCACCAAAAGTAATTTCAGTGGAAGTTCAGTTCTCTTGCTAGCGCCTCCTGTATGCAAATCAAGCTTTAGATTAATACGCGCTTTTGGCACTTCATTTTGGAAACTATCAATCATTTCATCATCCCTTGATTTAACGCTGCGTACACTTATCAAATAAAATTCATTCGCACACAATAATAGAATAATGATAAAGATAGGATATAAATAAGCCCTAAAGCACCCAAAACAAGACAGGTCTCAAGAACTTTACACAAACCATTAATAACTAACCAGCACGGTTCACCAGTAAACCCAATATAAAATACAGAATAAAAAATCAATACCACAATAATTAATCAACAAAAAATAATTGGTAGTTTAAGATTCATAGGGTTATAAAATAACGTTGCTATATCTGATACCACCGGAAGGGAGACCGCGGGAGGGGAATATTATTTTTGGAGGCTGGTTCTAAATTTAAGATGAGAGACGTTACAATGGCGATTAAGCAGACATCAGAGACGCCGCTGGGTTATTGTGGGCAGAAAGGGGAGGATATTCTAAAGGCTGCAACGCCATCCACTGGGATATTTTCTTGAATGCAGTCGGCTTATGGGGCCCAAAATCGCTCTATGTTGTGACACATTGCCAGTAACAAAAAAAAATCAACTGATGCAATCCCGACATTTATCAGGACTGCATCAGTCGCTCGCTATTCCCGTGCCAACAATCTACTCACTTCTTGCGGTTATTTACCGTCCGTACTCACCCGGAAAATACGCTCACAAGGGAGAGCCGTGGCCAGGTACGCGCTTTACTTTACGCACCTGTGGTTACGCCAAAACGTTATGAGGATACGCCTTCTTTGTCTGGCGCATGTGCCAGCGTCTGTAGAATATTCTCTGCTGCCACTGTCCCCATTTTGATAAAGGAAGCATCGCTGACGCCGCCGATGTGCGGCGAGAGAATGACATTCTCGACAGATTGCCAGCGGTGCGGGGCGCTGAGCGGTTCTACGGGAAAACTGTCGAGCGCCGCCCAGGCAAGCTGACCACTGGACAACGCCTCGGCCAGCGCGGCCTCGTCAATCAAGCCACCGCGTGCAGTATTCACCAATATCGCGCCGGGTTTAAACAGCGCGAGCGTCTCGGCGTTGATCATCTCGCGGTTCGCCTCTGTGAGGGGACAGTGCAGTGATACCACATCTGCTGCACAGAACAGGGCTTCGAGCGACGCTTTGCGCTCACACCCTTCCGGCAGAGAGTGAGCCCAAGGATCGTAGGCTAGCACACGCATGCCCAGCGCGTGCCCCACGCAGGCGACGCGACGCCCAATGGCGCCTAATCCCACCAGACCGAGCGTGCGCCCTTCCAGCTCGAGAGATTTGTGTGTGGCTTTGTCCCAAAAGCCGTTGCGCATGCGGGCATCCAGCGGCAGTACCGCTTTGGCACACGCCAGAATCATCGCCCATGTATGCTCTGCGACGGCGGCCGCATTGGCACCTGGGGCAGCGCATACGCGAATACCGCGCGCCGCTGCCGCAGGTTGGTCGATGACGTCAATCCCACTGCCGTGTTTGGAAATGACCTGCAGCGCGGGCGCGGCATCCATCACCGCGGCGGAGATCTTGCCGTAACGCACCAAAATAGCGACCGGATTATGCTGTTGGCACAGCGCAATGAGCCCCGCTTCGGTGGGCTGTTTACCGGCAAATACCAGCGTAAAGTCTTTTAGTAGCGTCACCGCCTCTGCCGCGATATCGCTGCCGGTGATTAGCACAACAGGTAATCTTTTCATTAGAGCACCTCGCCATCGGACAGCATGCCCGCCTGGCGCAGCGCCGCGTCTAACCAGCCCGGACGCAGATCGCCACGCCGAATGGCGGCCAGACGCTGGGTTTCTAGGGCTAATTTTTTTTGCGCCAGCGCAATCACGGTTTGTGCCTCTTCGCGGGGGATTACCACCACGCCGTCAACGTCACCCACCACTAAATCGCCTGCGTTGACCTGTGCCCCCGCTAACGAAATGGGGTGATTGACTCTACCGGCGATCAGTTTGGTCGGGCCGCACGGATTCAGGCCTGCGGAGAAAACCGGATAATCTCGCCGGGCGAGCGTGTCGGCATCGCGTACCGCACCGTCAATGATAATGCCGGCAATGCCGCTGGCTTCTGCCTGAGTCGCCATGATTTCACCCAACAGCGCACAGGTCAGATCCCCTTTGCCATCCACCACCAGCACATCGCCTGGCTGCGCGACAGCCAGTGCGGCATGGATTGCCAGATTGTCACCGGGGCGCACTTCAACGGTAATCGCTGGCCCCGCGACTTTCATCCCTGCCGCCAGGGGTTTCACGCGCCCATGCAGAGTACCGCGTCTGCCCGCCACATCGGCCAAAATCGCAGCCTGATATTCGGCGGCCTGACGCACTTCCTCTGCCGTTACGCGGGTGAAATCACGGTTAATCATTGCCTTTTCATTCTGCTGCATTGCTGCCTCGCTTGTTTTACTCTGTAAAACACATGTGTACAATATAAAACAACTATAGCCATAGGCCTTTGTCGTTAGCCAGAGCCGCGCCAAGGTTTGTGATGTAAATACGAGGTGACTCACAAAAATTGCGGTACACTCTGCGCTGTTCAAAAAGGAGGAATGCATGGGAAATGAAGGCGTTATTGCGGTTGAAAAGGCGCTTGCGCTGTTGGATTGTTTTCGCCCCGGTGACGACAGTTTGACGCTGACCGCCCTGTCGCAAGCATCGGGCTACCACAAAACCACGGTCTATCGCCTGATGAACTCGCTGGAGCGCATGAACTATGTGGTGCGGCACGAAAACGGCAGCTATGGATTGGGTCCCCGCCTTCTTTATCTGGGTAAACTTTACGAACAGTCTTTCCACCTTGCGAGCGTGGTTCAGCCTGAACTGCACCAGCTGGCGCAAGCCTCTAGCGAAAGTGCCAGCTGGTACGTGATTGAGGGTGAGCAGCGCCTGTGCCTCTTCCGTGCCGAAGCCTCGGAAGGTTTGCGCCACAGCCGTCTGCCCGGCACACTCTTCCCACTTGACCAATCTGCCATCAGCCAAGTGCTGCGCTATTGGGGAAAAAACGAAGCGCTGTTTGAAACACCCCCCGTTTTACCGCTCTATACGTCGGGCGCACGCGATCCTCATACCGCTGCGTTTGCGGTACCGGTGTTTGGCGTGAACGACCGATTGATTGCAGCGCTGGCCCTGACGGGCCCCGCCTCGCGACTGACAGAAGCGCGCAAAGAGATGGGCCTCAGCCAGCTGATGGCAGAGAGCGCATCTCGTCTTTCGCAGAAACTCGGTGCCTCTAAAGCGTGGTGCGACACCCTTTTCGGCCTGCTGGCTCATTAACGCGCTCACCGACTTAGGCGTGCCGGTGAGCGTAAGTTTCAGGATTGACTGGGGGCATGTGCATCGTGAGGTGAAGGGCGGGACAGGTTACGTCCCATCATGACCACGGCCACCCCGCCTGCCAGGCACAGCAGCGCCAGCGGCAATAACGCGAGCGTGTGACTACCGGTTTTTTCGTTGATAATGCCGTAAGCATTGACCATAACGGCACCGCCAATAAGGTTAGCGATCGCGCCGATGGCGGCCAGCCCTGCGGCGGCGGAGCTGCTGCTCATCCAGCCTGAAGCCAGCGCCCAGAACGGCCCTTTCATAGAGTAAGCGCCCACCAAAATCAAACTCATAATAATGATGGTGGCTGGCAGCGAAAGGTTGATAAAGGCCGCAAAGATCCCGCCAGCGATCATGAATAGCGTGAGTGCAGTATGCCAGCGCCGCTCACCGGTGCGATCGGAGCTGCGCCCCCAAACAATCATCAATACCGAGGCCAGGCCGTAAGGAATGGCGTTGAGCAGACCCGTTGAAAGATTATCCAGATGGAAACTTTTTAGCAGTTGCGGCGACCACACGCTCAATGTGGTGCCCGCCGCAGACGCGCCTGAATAGATGAGCGCCATCAGCCAAATGTGTTTATGTTTCAGCAGCTGCCACGTTGAAATGTGCCCAATATTTTTCTTTTTTTCCCGCTCGGCTTGCAACGTCGCTTCCAGCCACTGCCTCTGCTCGGGCTTCAACCAGCGTGCCTCATGTGGGCGATTGCTCAATACAAACCAGGCGGCAATCCCCAATAGTACGGCGGGCAGCCCCTCAATGATAAACAGCAGATGCCAGCCGCGCAGCCCAAGCCAGCCATCCAGCGTGAGAATGAGACCGGAAAGCGGCGAGCCAATGAAATTCGCTAGCGGGATGGCAACCATAAAGGACGCAATGATACGGGCTCGGTAGCGCGCCGGGATCCACCACGTCAGATACAGCACCACGCCCGGGAAGAAACCTGCTTCGGCGGCCCCAAGCAAGAAGCGCAGTACATAGAGCGACGTTGTACTCTCTACCAGCGCCATACACATCGAGATGATGCCCCAGCTGATCATAATGCGCGGGATCCATAAACGCGCCCCCACTTTTTGCATCGCTAAGTTACTGGGGACTTCGAACAAAAAGTAGGCGACAAAGTAGAGGCTGCTGGCGAAGCCGAATGCCGCTTTGCTGAGTCCCAGATCTTCATTCATCTGGAGCGCAGCCATACCGATATTGCCGCGATCGATGATGGAAACCAGATAACTCACCACCAGGAAAGGCAGAATGCGCCAGATGACGCGCCGCATGGTTTCTTGCTCCAGCGCGGAGGCTGGCGCGTGCTTTAAGGTATTTTCAGACATGGTATCCTCGGAATTCGCCGGTGATGTTTTATTCTGTAAAACTGCGTTGTACTAAATACACTAGCAAAAAGCGTCTGCCACAAAATACGCTGACCGTCAGCGTTGCGGAGAACGTCACATTCTTAAGCGGGAAGCATGTCTGAAATGTGAGCTTATCGTGGTTAACTCCCCAACGCGCTCACCGCCGACGGGCAAAGGAAGGTGAGGAGAGGACGCGCACAACAGGAAAACGTTCCAGGCGTCAGCGCGTACAGCCTGAACAATGGCCCGTCTTTGACAGTTTTTTTCCCTCACGCTACGCTTTGCCCTGTGATTCAAGTCACAAACTTGAATCACCTACGATTATTTCTTAAGGTGTCCGCCTTTCTGCATCTTATAGCTTTCCTTTCCATGATTAGCGTATTCGGCTGTGAAAGCTATGAGAGTGCGCCACTCTCATTCAGGGGAATCAATGAGCACAGGAACGACAAACAATGCATCCGAGATCACCGTTGACGACATTACCGTCATCGACAACAAATTATTGAAGCGCGCCGTCAGCGCGGCGGCGCTGGGTAATGCCATGGAGTGGTTCGATTTCGGCGTTTATAGCTATCTCGCCGTGATTATCGGCCAGGTGTTTTTTGCTGATGCCAGCGCCACGGCACAATTGATCGCCTCTTTTGGCACCTTCGCCGCGGCCTTTTTAGTGCGCCCTATTGGCGGTATGGTCTTTGGCCCGCTGGGTGACCGCTTTGGCCGCCAAAAAATCCTTGCCGTCACCATGATCATGATGTCGATTGGGACCTTTTCAATTGGCTTAATTCCCAGCTATGCCAGCATTGGCATCGCCGCGCCAATACTTCTTTTTGCCGCACGTCTTGTTCAGGGTTTCTCCACCGGTGGCGAATACGGCGGCGCCGCGACCTTTATTGCCGAATACTCCACCGATAAGCGCCGCGGCTTTATGGGCAGTTTTCTGGAGTTTGGTACCCTGGCGGGCTATTTGCTGGGCGCGAGCCTGGTGACAGCCATGATCGCCTATTTACCCCATGAAACCATGCTTGAATGGGGTTGGCGTGTGCCCTTTTTCCTCGCTGCGCCTCTGGGATTATTTGGCCTTTATATTCGCCTAAAACTGGAAGAGACGCCGGCATTTAAAGAGCATATGGATAAGCGTGAGGAGCTTGAGCACAGCAAACCGCAGATGAATGTCATTATGATGCTGCGCGTGCACGCTAAACCCCTGCTGAAATGCATTGGCTTGGTGCTGTTGTTCAACGTCTCCAATTATATGCTGACCGCTTATATGCCCAGCTATTTAACGGGCGTGATGGGCTTCAGTGAATTATCGGGCCTGCTGTTGGTGATGGTGATTATGTTTATCATGATGCCGTTGACCCTGATGTGGGGCCATTTAACTGACCGCATGGGGCGTAAACCGGTGATTGGATTGGGTGCGCTGGGCTTAATTGTGTTGGCGATTCCCTGCTATATGCTGATTGGCTCTGGCAACATGGTATGGGTATTTGTTGGCTTGGCCATTCTTGGCCTACTCCATACTTGCTTTAGCGGCACCATGCCTGCGACATTGCCGGCCCTGTTTATTACGGATATTCGCTATAGCGCCCTGGCTATCGGCTTTAATTTATCGGTATCACTTTTTGGTGGAACCACGCCGTTAATTACCGCGTGGCTGGTTGATACCACGCATAATGCAATGATGCCGGCCTATTATATGGTGGGCGCAGGCCTAATCGGCCTCATTACCGTTCTCACGCTGAGTGAAACGGCGCGCAAGCCGCTTAAAGGCTCTTCGCCCGCCGTGGCCACGCAGGCAGAGGCCCATAAATTGGTGGATAAGCTGCGCAAACAGCGCCACCGAAAACCAGGTCATAAAAAACCGGCTTAATGCTCGGGGCGTACTGCGGTACGCCCTTTTTTTTATCTTTTTCTGCCGTTATTTTTCCAAGCGAAGCGCGCACGCTTCGTTAATTTCTAAAAGACGTCTTAAATCCTTTGCCCAAGCCAGAAAAGCCGCAAATCTGAACTATGATCTTTTCTCCGGCCCGTACTAATTCCCAAATTTTTAATCAGTAACTTTTAACGGAACGTGAATCGCTTGATGTCGTCCCTTCGCCCTTGCGTGGGCTAAACGAGGCTATTGAATGGAATTCAGATCATTTAAAAAATCCTGGGGCGCTGAGATTCAGGCCGATGGTAGCGTGCTCTTTCGCCTGTGGGCGCCCGGGCAGCAGCAGGTCACGCTGCAACTCGCCGATGGCGATTACCCAATGCAGCGCGAGCAGGATGGCTGGTTCGTTTTGCAGCGCAGCGGCATTCAGCCCGGCGCCACTTACCAGTATCAGCTTGCCGATGGCACCTGTGTCCCCGATCCCGCGTCACGGGCGCAACAAGATGCCGTTAACGGCCCGTCGCTGGTGGTTGATCCTCGCCGCTATCGCTGGCAGGACAGCGGCTGGCTCGGCCGGCCGTGGCACGAAACCGTCGTCTATGAGTTACATATCGGTACCTTCACGCCGGAAGGAACTTTCCGCGCTGCAATCGATAAACTGCCCCAGCTGGCGGCGCTAGGCATCACGCAGCTTGAAATCATGCCGCTGTCGCAGTTTGGCGGTCGGCGCGGCTGGGGCTATGACGGTGTGTTGCTGTATGCGCCCCATTCCGCTTATGGCTCGCCCGATGATTTCAAAGCACTGGTGGATGCCGCCCACGCCCATGGCCTTTCGGTGGTATTGGATATCGTGCTTAACCACTTTGGGCCAGAAGGCAACTATCTGCCGCTGCTGGCACCGGCATTCTTCCACAAAGAGCGTCAAACGCCGTGGGGCGCCGGCATTGCTTATGACGTGGACGCGGCCCGTCGTTATATTGTGGAAGCGCCGCTGTTTTGGTTGCAGGAGTACCATCTGGACGGGCTGCGCTTCGACGCCATCGACCAAATTGAAGATTCCTCCCGTAAACACGCCTTGATTGAGATTGCAGAGCGCATTCGCCGCGAGATCGCGGATCGCCCCGCGCATCTCACCACTGAGGACTGCCGCAATGTCATCTTCCTGCACCCGCGCGATGAACAGGGTGCGGCGCCGCTGTTTACCGCTGAATGGAACGATGATTTTCACAACGCGGTGCACGTCTTTGCCACCGGCGAAACACACGCTTACTACCAGGACTTTGCCAACGCGCCGGAGAAGCTGATCGCGCGTATTCTCACCGAAGGCTTTGCCTATCAGGGGGAGGTTTCGCCGCAAAGCGGTGAACCACGCGGCGTGCCCAGCGCCTCACAGCCGCCCGTAGCGTTTGTCGATTTTATTCAAAATCACGATCAGGTGGGCAACCGCGCCCAGGGCGAGCGCTTGATCACGCTGGCCGGCGTCGAGCGCACCAAAGTGCTGCTGGCGATGCTGCTGCTGTCACCGCACATTCCACTGTTATTTATGGGTGAAGAGTACGGTGAAACCAATCCGTTCCTGTTTTTTACTGATTTTCACGGTGACTTAGCCAAAGCCGTTCGCGAAGGACGGGCCAAAGAGTTTACCGGCCACGCCGGACACGATGCAGAGGTGCCCGATCCCAATGCGGAAAGCACCTTCACGCGCTCTAAACTGAGCTGGCAAACGCGTGACACTGAACAAGGACGTGCCTGGCTGGCGCTGACGCGTGAACTTTTGCAGGTGCGCCACCAGCACATCGTTCCGCTGCTGGCGAACGCGGGTGCGCCGCGCGGCCACGTGCTGAAAACGGCGCCGGGCTTTGTGGCGGTTAGCTGGCAGTTCCCTCAGGGCGAACTGTCGCTGGCGCTCAATATTGGTGACGCGCCCCAGCCGATGCCGGCGATGAAAGGTGACACACTGTTCGCCTGGCCGTCGCAGCAAGATGAATTGCCGCAGCATGCCATTGTGGTGCGCCTGGCCCAGGGAGAAGAGAAAGCATGACCATTCCAACCGCGACTTACCGCATTCAGTTCCGCAACGGCATGACGTTTGATCGCGTTGTGGCGCTGGTGCCCTACCTGCAAACGCTCGGCATCAGCCATGTGTACGCGTCACCGATCTTTACCGCCACGCGCGATTCCACGCACGGTTATGACGTCACGAACGTCAATGAAATTGACCCGGCCATCGGTGGGCGTGAAGGCTTTGATCGTCTTGCCAGCGCACTGCAACAGGCAGGCATGGGGCTTATCCTGGATATTGTGCCTAACCACATGGCGGCCTCGCTGGAAAACGCCTGGTGGCAGGATGTGATCGCGCATGGCCCGGAGAGTCGCTATGCGCGCTATTTCGACATTGACCCCTCGCGCCGCCTGACGCTGCCGTTTTTAGGGGACGATTTTGACCGGGTGCTCGCCAGCGGTGAAATCAGCATCAAACCCCATCCGGATACCGGCCATCCCGCACTGGCCTATTTCGACAGCTTCTATCCGCTCAATCCTCAGAGCTGGCAGGGGCGTGAGGCAGAGGTGCTGGCGATGACGTCACCCGCCGAGATTGCGGCGCTGCACGACAGGCAGTCATGGCAACTTACCAGCTGGCGCGATGCGCGGCGGACGCTCTCCTACCGCCGCTTCTTTGAAATTACCGGACTGGTGGGCGTACGGGTTGAAGATGAAGAGGTCTTTCAGGCGACCCATGCATTGATTCTCGATCTGGTGAAGTCGGGCCAAGTGGATGGCCTGCGCCTTGATCACATCGATGGTTTAGCCGATCCGCAGGGCTATGTGCAACGCCTACGCGACGCGACCGGACCTGATTGTTATATCACCGTGGAGAAAATTCTGGCGCAAGGTGAGCATTTACCAGACGAATGGCCTATCTCCGGTACCACCGGCTACGAATTTATTGCCGCCCTTTCTCACGCGCTGATTGACGACAGGCACATAGACGAATTGCGTCTGGCCTATGAAGCCGTGAAGGAGGAACGCAACGATGTGGCCGCCGGGCTGCGAGCGGCGCGCGAACTGATGGTTGATCGCAATTTCGCGGGTGAATTTACCCGCCTGCTGACCCTGGCAACCGAAGTGGTGGGTGTTGAGCACCGTAATTTTGGTGAAGCCGAACTGCACGTTGCGCTGCGCGAACTGCTGATCGCCTTCCCGGTTTACCGCACTTATGGCAATCGGGCGGGCATGCCGCTGGCAGGAGAAACGCTGCTCACTGAAGTGCTAAACAAGGTGAAAGACAGCGCCTCTCCGGCCGCCCTGAGTTTCCTGCAGGCGATCCTGCTGGGTGCGGTCTCTGAGGAGAGTGAACACGACGCTGCAGAGTTCCGCGCACGCTTCCAACAGCTTACCGGCCCACTGATGGCCAAATCTGTTGAAGACACGCTGTTCTTCCGCAATCACGCGCTGCTGGCGGTAAACGAAGTGGGTGCAGAACCCCTGCCGCACACCTTCTCGCTGACGCAGTTCCATGAAGAGATGCGTATTCGTCAGCTAAAACAGCCCGATGCGATCTCTACCACATCCACTCACGACACCAAGCGCGGCGAGGATGCCCGTGCACGCCTTTACACGTTGACCGAAGCACCCGCACAGTGGGCCGATCACGTGGCGCGCTGGCGTCAGATGAATCAGGCCCATATCGTTTCGCTTAAAGAGGGACCGGCACCCGAAGCTGCTGTTGAGTGGATGATTTATCAAGCGCTGGCGGGTGCGTGGCCGACCACCTTGCACCCTGAGGATGTCGAAGGGATCGCCGCACTGGAGCAGCGCTTCCTGCCGTTTATGGAAAAAGCGTTACGCGAAGCCAAGCTGCGTACCGATTGGGCAGACGGTGACGAGGCCTATGAAACCGCCGTACTGGATTATGTGCGCCATCTGCTTTCCCGCGAGAATTCGGCGTTTTTGAAAGACTTTACGCATGCCCTGCAGCCGTTTATCCGCGCCGGGCTGATCAACAGCCTCACGCAAACGCTGATCAAGCTGACGGCGCCCGGCGTACCGGATATTTATCAGGGCAGTGAGCGGCTGGATTTCAGCCTGGTCGATCCAGATAACCGTCGCGAACCCGATTACACACTGCTTCAGCAGCTGACGGCAGAGGCAGAGCCAGACTTTGATAACCATCAAGATTGGCTAAGCGGCGCGCTTAAACAACAGCTGATTGCGCGCGTTCTGCATCTGCGCAAAGCGCAGCCGCTGTTTTTCCGCATGAGTGACTATCAACCGTTGCCTGCTGAAGGTGAGCATCAACACAACGTTATCGCTTTTGCGCGCCAGTTTAACGGCAGCGCGCTGCTGGTGATTGTCCCTCGGCTGATCTTCGCCGATGGGCAGTGGGGAAATACGCATATCGCCTTAAGCGAATCGCTGGCACATCGCCATTATCGTCACGTGTTCAGCGGGGCAACGATAGCGATTGACGACGTTTTGCAATTGGATACGGCTACGCCGCTGGTGCTGTTCAGTGAATAACAGACCTTCGCGCATCGCAATCTGTTCTGTGGAAAGGGAGAAGATGTATGTCATACGGTAAGCCTTCAGAGATTTTAGCGGGTTCGGGTCAGGTGCTGGGTGCCAATTTTGACGGCTCCGGTGTGAATTTCGCCCTGTTTTCCGCCCACGCCCAGCGCGTGGAACTGTGCCTTTACGATCCCAGCGGGCAGCATGAAATTGCCCGCTTTGATTTGCCCGAATACACTCATGAAATTTGGCACGGTTATGTGCCGGGCTTACAGCCTGGTGCGCTGTACGGTTATCGCGTACACGGCCCCTATGACCCGGAGAATGGCCACCGCTTCAATCCCAACAAGCTTTTAATCGATCCTTACGCGCGCGAACTGCAGGGCGATATTGATTGGAACGAGGCGCACTTTGCCTATGACCTGCTGCATGAAGACAAGGATCTCACTTTTGACGAGCGCGATAGCGCGCCCTTCACGCCAAAGTGTCGCGTAATCGATCCCAATGCGTTTGATTGGCAAGATCAAAATCGCCCGGTTGTTCCCTGGCCGCAAACGGTGATATACGAAACGCACGTCAAAGGCTTCTCCATGCTGAATCCCGCGGTGCCGCAGGAGATGCGCGGGACCTATGACGGCCTGAGCAACAAGGCGAGCATTGATTACATCAAAAGCCTCGGTGTAACGTCGGTAGAACTGCTGCCGGTGCACTGGTTCCCTGATGATCAGCACCTGCTGGACAAAAACCTTAAAAACTTCTGGGGTTACAACTCGCTGGCGTTCTTCGCGCCTGCGAGCCGCTACTTCGGACCGCGTGGCATTCAGGGCTTCCGCGACATGGTGCGCGCTTTTCATGATGCCGGTATCGAGGTCATCCTCGATGTGGTTTACAACCACACGGCCGAAGGCAACGAGTTGGGCCCAACGCTGTCATTCAAAGGTATCGATAACTTCTCCTATTATCGCACCCTGCCCGACCAGCATCGTTACTACATCAATGACACCGGCACGGGTAACACCGTAAACACCTCGCATCCGCGCGTGTTGCAGCTGGTGACAGATTCTCTGCGCTATTGGGCAGAATCAATGCATATCGACGGTTTCCGTTTCGATCTCGGCACCATCCTGGGGCGCGAACCAGAAGGGTTTGACCAGCGCGGCGGCTTCTTTGATGCGGTAACGCAAGACCCGGTGCTGTCTAAGCTGAAGCTGATTGGCGAGCCGTGGGATATTGGCCCAGGCGGCTATCAGGTGGGCGGCTTCCCGCCGGGCTGGGCCGAGTGGAACGACAAATATCGCGATACCGTGCGTGAATACTGGAAGGGCGACAACGTCTCTACCGATTTCGCTGCGCGCCTGCTGGGCTCCGGCGATCTGTATGATCAACGCGGTCGTCGGCCTTGGGCGAGCGTCAACTTTATCACGGCGCACGATGGCTTTACGCTGAATGACCTGGTGTCATACAACGAGAAGCACAACGATGCCAACGGCGAAGACAACAACGACGGTCATAACGACAATCGCTCTTACAACTATGGCGCGGAAGGCCCAACCGAAGACGAAGGCATCATCGCGGTGCGCGAGCGGCAAAAACGCAATTTCCTCGCAACGCTGCTGTTTTCGCACGGCACCCCGATGCTGTTAGCCGGTGATGAATTTGGACGCAGCCAGATGGGTAACAACAATGGTTACTGCCAGGACAGCGAGATCTCCTGGCTCCATTGGGAGAACCTGCCGGCCTCGGCTGACGCGCTACGTGATTTCACCCGGCACCTGCTGGCGCTCCGCGCCAAACAGCCGCTGCTGCGACGGGAAAACTGGCGGGACGGCATGGAAATCAAGTGGTTTAACGCCGGTGGCGGTTTCCAGCAGGCGGAACAGTGGGAAGAAGGATCGATGCTCGGCGTCTACATTGGCCGCCCTGACCTGCAACCCGAAGAGGGAATTTGGCATGACGTGCTGATGCTGTTCAACCCGTTTGAGGGCAATGTACCGTTCCGTATTCCGCAGTTTGGTGAAGGCGGATGGGTGCTGGAGCTGACCACCTCCGACAGCGAGAAAAAAGGCCTGGTGATTACCAAAGAGCAGGATTTTGAGTTAGAAGGCCGCAGCATGGCGCTGTTTAGAAGGCCGTAAGCACGACGCAAACAGGGCGCCAACAAGGCGCCCTGTTTTTTTTCTGCGGTGCATCAACCCGAATGGGCTAATCAAACACGCCGTTAATCACTGCCGTGACGACTGCGGTACTAAGCGCAATCAGCACTAAATCATCGCCTACTGCGCGCCATTCATAGCCAGGATAGCGTGGCAGATCGCGCAGCATCCCGGCGGGCAGCGCCTTTTTAGCAATACCCGGCGGCAGCGGTTTACCCCGCGCCACGTTTTTGGCGATGCCAGGCGGGAGCGCACGGTAGCCGACCGCTCCGTGATTGACGGCCAATGCTCGCGCCCGCGTATAGTTCAGATCCACGCGAATACCGTCATCGTTGTATCCCGCGCGAGGATCGTCGTCTCGCTGGGGCTTGCCGTGCCCTTTCCCGGCCGAATGGCCATTGTTGCCATGATTACCGTTGTTACCGTTGCCCGGATTGGCCAACGCCGGTGTCGCGCATAGCGCACCCGCGAGCAAGGCTGTAATTAACGTGCGAGGCAGTGACATGATGCAGATTCCTTATGCAGAAGTGGACAGATTAACTATACAAAAAGAAACCGCGCCTTATGGACTCCCTGAGTAAAAAGGTGGCGGGCATCACTCTTGCGCGGACCTGAGCCGCATTCAACTGGCATCGTTTTGAAAAAAAAGGCTTAATGTCGGCATTCGTTGTGTGAGTTCGCCTTAAATGGATCGAAGGCATGATTGATTTTATCGGGTTTGAACACCGTCTCCACGTGCTAGCCGCTGCATTACCGCACGCTAAAAAAGTGACCGAGTTTTACGTTCAGGGCTTGTTCGTGCGCGTCTATGAACCGGAGGAAGCCGTCGAGGATGTGGTGCTGATTTATCACGGCGGCGGTGTGAATATGGATGCCGGTTACGACATCCTTGCCCGTCAACTGATCCAGTGTGCTGCCACCCGCGTGGTGCTTACGGATCTGCGCGGCCACGGACGCTCAGCGGGCAACCGGGGTGACGCCGCCGCGCCACGACAACTCTGGCGGGATGTGGATACGGTACTCGAAAGTGTATGTTCGCGATTTCCTGCAGCCAACGTGCATCTGTTAGGCCATTCAAGCGGAGCGGGTATGTTGATCAACTACTTTACGCGTTACACCCCGCGCGCAAAAAGTGACAGCCTGCTCTTATTGGCGCCCGAATTGGGACCTTTCGCACCCGCTCAGGTACGCAAACGTGATGCTTCGCCGTTTGCCACGGCGAAGCAGTGGCCTTTTGTCGTCAATCTCTTGAGCGGCGGATTACTGTTTCGCCATTACCCCGCCGTCACGCTGCATTTTCCTGCAGAGGTGCGCCACCGTAACACGAACGTTGTCGCACGCTATAGCGTCAGCTTGGCAAATGCATTGACGCCACGCCATCCCCAACAGCAAGTGGCTGCTTTGCCGCTTCCGGTGACGGTATTAGTGGCTGAACAGGACGAACTCTATGACGTTGACGCAATGGCAGAGATAATTTCCCGCTGTGGTAGTCACCTCCGTTGCCAGCGTGTTGCCGAGAGCACACATCTGGATTGCCTGTTCAACAGCAGCAAACAGATCGCCCAGCATATTCACTGGGTGCGGACCGCCCGTCGGCGTTAAGGTATGCTATCTGAGATACCCTTGACCTGCCTGAGCGCTCTGCGGGTTGTATTGATCCGCCTGACGCGAGTAACTGACTATGCCAATGTTAAATGAAATACCGGCAACCCCACTGTCATTGCCGGTGATCGATGCGCTGAAAGCGCGGCGTGAGACCCTGTGGTTCAACGATAGACTTACTTCCGCAGACGCAGGCTTAGCGCGCTCGGGGATCACGCGGCAAGACGTAGAAGAGGCCGAAGCCCGACTGCAACGCTTTGCGCCGCTGTTGGCCCAGGCCTTTCCTGAAACGGCGGCAAGCGGCGGCATTATCGAATCGGACATGGTGCCTATTCCGGCCATGCAGGCCAGGCTTGCGCAGTCCGCGCCGCTCTCAGGCGCGCTCTGGCTCAAAAAAGACAGCCACTTGCCGGTGTCCGGGTCAATTAAAGCGCGCGGCGGCATTTATGAAGTGCTCGCTTATGCTGAAAAACTGGCGCTGGCAGCGGGATTACTCAGCGTGGACGATGACTACCGCTGCCTGCTCACGCCCGCGTATCGCGCATTCTTTGAGCAGCACACCCTCGCCGTTGGGTCCACCGGCAACCTGGGACTTTCGATTGGCATTATGGGCACGCGACTGGGATTTAATGTCACGGTGCATATGTCATCGGACGCCCGTGCCTGGAAAAAAACGCTGCTGCGCCAGCACGGTGCAGCGGTCATTGAGTATGAACACGATTACGGTGTCGCGGTGGCCCAAGGCCGCAAGGCGGCAGAAGGCGATCCCCGCTGCCATTTCATTGATGATGAAAACTCACGCACGCTGTTTTTAGGCTATGCAGTGGCCGGCCTGCGCTTGCCGCAACAGCTGAGGGCGAAAGACATTGTTGTTGATGGCGATCATCCCCTTTTCGTTTATTTGCCCTGCGGCGTGGGCGGAGGACCGGGCGGCGTAGCTTTTGGACTCAAACAGGCATTTGGCGATAACGTTTACTGTTTTTTCGCCGAACCCACCCACGCGCCCTGCATGCTGTTAGGCATGAGCACGGGCCTGCATGCGCGCATCGCTGTGCAGGACATCGGTTTGGATAACAAAACGGTGGCCGACGGTTTGGCCGTGGGGCGCGCTTCAGGCTTTGTTGGTCGCGTAATGGAACCGTTGCTCGCGGGTTGCTATACGCTGCACGACAGCACGCTACTTGGTCTGCTCAGCTTACTGGACGCAACCGAGGGCATTCAACTGGAGCCGTCTGCCCTGGCAGGCATGAGCGGCCCCCAGCGCATCACCGCCAGCAGCAGTTGGCTGGCGCAGCGCGGCATCACGCCAGCACAGATGCAGCACGCTACGCATCTGGTGTGGGCGACCGGCGGCGGCAAAGTGCCGAGCGCGGAGATGCAGCAGTATCTTGCACAGGGCAGAAGCCAGACTGGCGGAACGCAGGGATCGTAACAGCTGCAGTGGCAACCGCGGGGTTCCGGCCCGTAAAAGCGGACGGGACAGCGCTCAAAGCCGCCGCTCATCGCGTAGGGGCCGCACCGCCTCAGGCGTGGTGATCGCGAAGAAAGACCGTCAACACCTCTTTTGGCGGCACGCCGCCGCATTCGCCGATGAGCCAGCCAACCGCGCCGCGATGGTAGGCGCCGTGGAAAAGCAGGTGATTAAGCATCTCCATCGCGCTCATCTCACCCTGACCGCCATCGACGAAAGTAAACGCGATGCGCACATCCAGCGCAGCAGCATCCATACCGCTCACGCGCGCTATGATGTCATCAGTACATGCAGCCATGCTCACGGCGAGCGCCTCTGCTGTTGGCGTTTCCGGGGTATTTAACGCGGTATAACCGTGGGACTGCCCAAGCATATTCGCGCTGAAAATTCTGTCGACAACATAAATGTGATTCATCAGTCGCAGCATCAGATGGTGCTTTTCGGCGTAGCGTGACGCATCAAGGGTTTGGATAGCTTGGAGCGTGTGTGCATCGCTCCAGCGTTTGAATGCCAGCAGTGTAATCAACGTGTCCGTGTTCATATGCGCCTCCGGGTATTTTGTCGCGCTATCCTATCATTGACGTGAAAAAAACGCGTCATTTCACATTCACTCCGCTCCCTGATGTTGCAGGATCAAGGTACGATGCGCCGGAGCGTGTTGTCGCGCAGCCAATAATGATGAAACAGCGCGGCGACGGCATGCAAACCAATGAGCCAGTACCCCAAGGGAGCGAGCGTCTCATGCCAGTCAATCAGCATGGCGGCCGTTGCCGGATCGGGCGCCGTTGCCACTGGCATGGCTATGCCAAACAGCGACCACGCTTTTCCCCGCAGGTAGCGCGACATTAATCCCAAAACCGGCAAAACCACAAACAGGGCATAAAGCAGCGTATGTACCAGATGCGACAGCCCGGTTTGCCAGTGCGCGACGGCAGGCTGGATCGGCGGAGTGCGGTGGCGCGTTCGTAAATAGAGACGGGTCGCCATGATCACCAGCACGCAAAAACCGGCAGAGAAGTGCGTGACCATCATGGCATTGCGCTGCCAGGTGCCCTTTTCAGCCAGGTCGCGGAACTCAATCGTGGCATAAGCGACAGCAAGTAATAATACCGTTAACCAGTGAAACAAGATTTGCGGACGCGAGTATTTGACGGTCATGGTGAAGGCTCCTGAACTCCATTGATTGCAGGATAGCCGTCCATTATTAGCGAAGCATTAAGGCGAAAGGCGCGTGCCGTTTTGGCGCGTTGCGCGCGTGAAAGCACCGCCAAGGATGTTTGGATAGCGTGTAAAAGGGGCGGACGCGCAGTGCATTGAACGTTTGGGCATCGTCAGATGACGATGCCCGGCACACACAGCTAAACGGCGATCACGCCATTAGGCAGTGGTATTGATATTACGACCAATCGCGGGATTAGCAGGCAGAGAAGGAATGGAGGCCAGGATGCCCTCCGCCACCGCTTGCTGATTATCCAACGATTTTTTGAGCACCAGCGTGCTCACCTTGCTGTTAAGATCCAAATTATCCAGGCCGGTTGCCAGAGCAGCAACTTGCGATACATCCATCGTATTCTCCTTTCATTGCAGACAGAAGGTCGGGAAGCGGCTTAAATAAGCCTAATCATTCTATCGGCAGTATTTCGCCAGACTGTACTTTTACGTTAGCGCACTCTGACGCGCTTCACGTCATTTCTCGTCAAGGAATGACCGCCGAGGGGCCCTCGTGCTCGCGCCCCAAGGACCCCCTCTTGCCTCCACATCACATGCTAAAGACGACCGGGATCTTGGCTTAAAAACTTTCCCAGCTCGCCTCGCTCACCGACCGCCGTGGTGCCACAGCCGGACGGCGCAGCGGCTCAGCCAGCTGAGGCACGCTGGATGCTTGCTGTGCGGAAAGACGGAATACCGCCACGGTTTTTTCCAACTCTTCGGCCTGCGACTCCAGCGAACTGGCCGCCGCAGACGACTCTTCCACCAGCGCGGCGTTCTGCTGTGTGGTGGTGTCCATTTCAGCCATGGCTTGCGCAATCTGTGAAATGCCACGGTTCTGTTCATCAGAAGCGGCGGCAATTTCACCCATAATGTCTTTTACCTGCGTCACCGACTGCACGATGTCGTTCATGGTTAAGCCCGCGCGGTCCACCAGCTCGGTGCCATCGTTAACGCGATCGAGCGACTCGCGGATCAGCAGTTCAATCTCTTTGGCCGCCACGGAACTGCGCTGTGCCAGATTTCTCACTTCACCTGCTACCACGGCAAAGCCGCGCCCTTGCTCACCCGCACGCGCCGCTTCAACGGCGGCATTGAGCGCCAGGATATTGGTTTGGAAAGAGATGCTGTTAATCACGCTAATAATTTCGCCAATTTTACCGGAACTTTGGCTAATACCGCCCATGGTGGTGATGACATCGTGAATGATCTCACCGCCGCGCGCCGCGTTCGTCGACGCCTCGGTAGCAAGCTGGCTGGCGTGATGGGCGTTTTCCGCGTTCTGTTTCACCGTTGACGTCAGCTCTTCCATGCTGGCAGCCGTTTGCACTACCGCCGCGGACTGCTGTTCCGTGCGTGAAGAGAGATCGGTATTGCCTGCAGCAATCTCGGCCGAGGCGCGCGCCACGCTGCTTACGCCGTTACGCACGTTAGCGATAATGTTCTGCAGGCTCTGATTCATGGCATCTACCGCCTGCATCAGCTGACCCAATTCATCGCCGCGCGACGTATGCAGCGCCACCGTAAGATCGCCGCTGGCAATGCGCTGGGCGGCGCTTAGGGTTTCTTTTAACGGGTGCGTGATGCTCCGGGTGATCCGCCAGGCAATCAGCAGGCTCAACAGCACGCAAAGGGCTGCCGCTGCGGCAATGCGCCATTCAGCAGCTTGAATAAAGGACGATGAAAGCGAGGATTGGAAGGCGAACATATCCGCCACGGCACCGTTTAAACGTTCTGCAGCGGCCGTGAGGGTGGCGGATTCATTTTTCTCTTTGCTGGTGGCATCGATATAGGTCGTCAACGCCAGTCGCTGGGCGTTGAGCAGACCAACGAGTGCACGTGATGCCGCGCTGAGATCGTTTTGTGCAACGTTATCCAATTGCTCACTGAGCGAGCTGGCACTGTCGAATTTGTCGGTGAGGGCATTTCTTGCGGTGTCGGACGGTTTTGCCAGAAACGCATTCTCCGCGAGCGCAATCGCATACAGCGATGACGCCAGACGCGCCGTTGTCAGCGCCGCTTCAGGCATGGCGGCAAGGTTGAAAGATTCAAGTTGGCGCGCCAGCGCGATAATTGCGTCGGGCTTTATGGCGCTGGCAGCTGCCGTATTTTGCTGCGCGGCGCTGACAAAGATCTGACGCTGCTGCTGATAGCCATTTAATAGCTGGCCAAGCTGCGCCACTTTTTGCTGCCCGATGGCATCCCACGGGTAACGTTGCAGCGTCTGAAACAAGCCGTCTAACTGCTTGAGCGCTTCAGCATTTTTAACGGAGAAGCTGTCATCTTTCGTGTACTGATACAGGGTGCGGTTCAGACGCGCCTGACTTAACGTATTCACCATGTTAACGGTTATGGTACGCCGGGCCGAGTTGTCTTTAATACTGCGGAAGCAATCAAATGCAATAATCGAAATAGCTAACGAGGCGGCAATAACAATCACAAAGCCGGCAGCCAGTTTTTTCCCGATTTTTATATCGGAAAGGCGTTGAACAAGACCCATATTATTCACCTTTAGTGAGGCATTAGAATAGATAGCGGAAAGGCACCCAGAGAAGCGCTGCTGTATAAAGGTTATCGCCGCGTCGACATAAATCTTGATAAGGAAACTTAATAAAAAGCATAAATAATTAGTTAGATATCTAGTGTTTAGGCGTGTAATTATCTGGCCTCAACGTTTATTTATTAAATAATCAAACGCGTCATTGATCGTGATCAATGTTTATTGATTAAAAAATCAATTGTTAGGCCCTAACCCTCTCACTTTGAAATGTTCTCTTTTTTCTTGACCTTCAGATTATCGCGACACTGCTTATAAGCGAAGCGGAGATTATTGTGCTTTTTAATGTCGCGACAAAAGCATTGCCCGGACTCGTGAAACAGGCGGCTTCGCTTATCAACCGATGAATTCTGCAGCCAAACAATAAGAGCGTGACAACCATCAAGATTCATCGGGGAAAAACCACTCAGGTTTCAACGCAGGTGTTTCAGTATAAAAATCACGCCTGGAGTGGGGATAGACAGAGAATGGCGCGTTCTATTGTCCGGTGAGAGCAAACGCACTTCTCACGCGTACAGAGCAGCGAGATCGCTTACTGACCGAGGCCTTAAATACCCCGCCCTGTCTACCCTGCTGTTCCGGAACGATTCAGGCGACTGCTGGCCGCACGCGTTATCGAGATTTTATGGGTTGGTAAAAATTATTAACTAATTAGCGGTTCCTGCCGATGTTGTTAGCTCAGCCTCACGTCCCTTTTCAAGGTGTAGATTAAGGATAATAAGATGAATATCTCACAACGTCTGTTACTCACGTTTACCATGCTGTTCGGTGCCATCATACTTCAGGCGGTGCTGGCCATTTCGCTCCTGTCCAGTTTTCAGGCGCGGTTTGAGTATGTGCAGAGTAACGCCATTCCCTCAATCAAAGATCTGAGCAACATGATCGATCAGAGCAACCAGCTCGCATTGACGCTCTATAAGCACCAAAGCCAAACGCAGGACAGCAATCTGCCGGCGGTGGAACAGCAGATCAACGGCAAAATCAATGAGCTCAAATCACTGACCGATTATTATATGGCCAATGATATTTCCAGCGACGAAGATAAACGCCTCACCAACGTTGCTTATGACAATATTCAGCGTGTAACCCTTGCCCTGCCGGGATTCCTTGCCACTTCACGTGCACATCAGCACGACGCCAGTCTGGCGCAACTTGACGGCAACGGCGGCATTGGCGCCGCAATCCGCCAGTTGGTGAGCGATTATCAAAAGCAGCTCGCGCTGAATATTACTATTGGCGATGAACTGCGCGCCACTAACCGTAGCACCTTCCATTTTGTGCTCTGGATGACCATTGCCGGTGTCGCGGCCACCGTGCTGCTGTTTGGCCTGTTCTCGCTGTTTACCGTGCTGCGCATTCGCCGCAGCTTGAACGCCGCCGCAGACGTCATGACGCGTGCCAGCGAAAATCTCGATCTAACGCTCAACGCTGACGACAGCCGCCGGGATGAAGTGGGCAACATGGCACGTTCATTTAACGCGTTGATGCAGCGCGTCTCCGCCGCATTGTCTTCCGTCAGCCACGCTTCACAGTCGGTGAGCAGCGCATCGGTACAAATTTCAGCCGGTAACGAAGATCTCTCGTCACGCACCGAGCAGCAGGCCGCGTCTCTGGAACAAACGGCCGCCAGCATGACGGAGTTAAGCGAAACGGTCCGACAGACCGCCGAGAATACACACCAGGCAAGCCAGCTCGCCGCCAATGCCAGCGCATTGTCAGAAAAAAACAGCGCCTCGCTCTCCACCATGATCGCGACCATGGATAACATTCGCGGCAGTTCCCGCAAGGTGAATGACATTGTTTCGATGATTGAAGGTATCGCGTTCCAGACCAATATTCTGGCGCTCAACGCTGCCGTTGAGGCAGCGCGTGCGGGTGAGCACGGCAAAGGCTTTGCCGTCGTTGCCGGCGAAGTGCGCAATCTGTCGCAGCGTTCAACCTCTGCCGCGCGGGAAATCAAAACGCTGATTGAAGCGTCACACCGTCTGACAGAAGACGGCGCACGTCAGGCAGGCGACGTGAGCAGCAATATGACTACCATGAACGAGGCCATCCACCAGGTGAGCCAGCTGGTTAGTGAGATCGCGGCCGCTGCGGTTGAACAGAGTCAGGGTATTCTTCAGGTTCAGCAGGCGGTGAATCAGATGGATGACGTGACACAGCAAAACGCCGCGCTGGTTGAGGAAGCGTCAGCCGCCTCGCAGTCTTTACAAGCGCAGGCGACAGCGCTGGATACGCTAGTGAAGCAATTTCGTGTTGCTGAAGGCGTCGACCAGGTTGCACCTACACTGGCCTCCCCCGCTCCGCTTCAGCTGAAACCTCAGCGTTTGGTGCTTGCCAATGAGGCAGATTGGGAAAAATTCTAAGCGCTTAACCCATCAATGACCTCCGCTGGAGGTCATTTTTTTTGCGTCTTGGCAAGTTTGCGCACTGCCCAATCGCCCCCTTTCCTTGTCATGCCAGAAACGCCGGTTATGCAACCCGGCTCCCTATAAACCCCTCTGCGACTCACTGCACCGCGTTAGGCAAAAGCAGCCACGGCATGGGCAATCGGCGTTGTCCCTGACGTCAATTCAATAATCACGCGGTTTACCGCGGGCTGGTCAATCAGGGCGGCGAGGAATTTGGCCACATCCTCACGCGGAATATTTCCGTAAGGGATAGCCAGTCCGGCCTGCACCTGACCGCTTCCGGGATCGTCGGTAAGCGTACCGGGACGCACAATCACCCACGCCAGCGCGCTCGCGGCGAGCGTAACGTCAGCGGCTTTTTTTACGCGCATGTAGGTTTCGAATGTCTCTGACAGGGCTTTGCCTCTGGCGGCTTCAGGAAACGCGGAGACCAAGAGAAAACGCTGCACGCCAGCACGTTGCGCGGCTTTGACGGCTTTCTCCAGCCCCTCGCCGTCAATGGCATTGGTCATCGCTTCGCCGCCTTTACCGCCCGCTCCGGCGGTGAACACCACTGCATCACTGCCTTGTATAAGCGTGGTCAGGGCATTAACGTCAAGGTGTAGCAGATCACCCTGTACCGGTTCAGCGCCCAAGGCGCGCAGTGTCTCGGCCTGCTCAGGCCGACGATGAAGGGGGCGGGCAACGTGCCCATGTTGTGCAAGATATTGGCATAAATATCGGCCTATATTGCCAGCGCCACCAATAATAAAAACGTTGCTCATGCTTGACTCCAAAAAATGACGTTATTATTAAGCGCACTGCGCTTCGCTTAAAATACCTGTGAGTGCAGCGAGGGAAATGAAACAGAATTTTTCCGAGCCCCTTGCGACTTACGCACTACCCTATTTTCGGTTGAGTATACTTCTCTGGCAGGGTAATAAAATTAAGATATATCGCAGTTAGCCGTAGGTTTACATGAGTGACAGCGCACTGATAAGGTGATATTACCCGATCAAATAAAGGACATAACATGAAATCCGCTGAAGAGAGAATTGAGTCTCTTGAAGAGACGGTAAAACGCTTGCAGGTCGAAACGGATATTTTACGTGAATTAATGATTAAACAGGTCGCGCTAAATAACATCACCTTCAAAGGGAAGTACGACGACGTATTAATTCAGATGGCGAAAGAATATGAAAACCGTGGTCTCGAAGAAGAACGTAATCGCGTCCGGCATGAGGCGTTGCGCCAGTATTTAAGTCAGGACAATGCATCAGCGGAATGAGTGTCGTGGCAGGCGTCCCTGCCACATAAGAGCAAGCTTGAATTACTCCCCGGTGATCTCAAGCGCATCCTGAATAGCATCCGCAAGATTGGCAATCTCATTACCCACAGCCTGTAAATCCCATGAGACTTTCGATCCACTGGCAGACGTTGACGCACTCACGGATTCCTGGGCCAATGCTAACGCTGCGGCGACGGCTATCGCGCGCTTATGCTGTTCGGGGGTGACACCCTCTGACGGGGCGCCAAAATAGTCATTAATCATCATTATCCTTTCCATATTGACTCTTCGTGTGGGCATTAAACCTGAGGCGTAATGGCTTGTGCAATGGTTAATCATTCCTGCGTGCCATCACCACCGCTTTATGTGAAAGCACGGTACGTTGCAGGTGGCTGCTTTTTCAGCAAACACGCGGTTAATTTTCACTGTTAGCGCTTACTTTGCTCATGCTGTGCCAGGCTTAAAGGGAATTCATCACAAATGGAGAGTGACATGAAGAAACTTGCATGGGTTGCAGTGATGCTGCCGTTGAGCTTTGGCGCCTTTGCCGAAAAAGGAGGATTTGAGTCAGGTGAAACGCCACCGCCGCAGCACAAAGAGGACGCAGGCTACAAAGGCTCTGAAGATACCGGTCAAACGCCAGTCACGCTGATCAAAGATTTTCGCCAAGGCGGTTATGCCACGCTGGAAGGTTACATTGTAAAAAAAATCAGCGGTGAGACTTATCAGTTCCGGGATAGCTCCGGGACCATCAAGATTGATGCACCCGAAGCGGCCTTCAAGGGAAAAAAATACGACTCTGAAGACAAGATTCGGGTAAGCGGTAAAGTTTATGGCAAAGGTGCCAGCGCGCACATGAAAGTCACGCGTATTGATGAGCCTTAACACGCTGAAATGGCATCGCATAAATAGCGTTTGAGCCTTGAGCGAAGATGAGCGCCTCCAGGCTTCTGAACATAATGTGCGCATGCGCGTGTGGGCGGAAAAAATCAGGCTAAGATTACATCGTCTCTTGTGTTTACCTGTGAGAGCAACCTATCCCTTATTGGAATTTCTCAGGCAGATGGACTTTCGCCGCCCGGAGGCATATCGCTCCGGGCTTTTCTTTTTCGGGTTCATCTCTCGGCGCCAGGCTTTTCACTGACAGAATACGCGCCAGCCTCTTACTCACCCTGATAGCCTTCTTTCTGTATCTTTTTACAGATTGCCGCGTTAGCAAAGTCATGCAAATAATATTGCGAAAGCAAACTGCGGCGAAGTGTGCAACTTTAACAAATCCATTAATATTTTTAACGCCAACAAAGCGATTACTTTGACTGATGAAATCGTTTTCTATAAAACATCGCCGTGTGTAGGCGACTTTTAATCCTATAATTAGCATGGTTTATAATTTTTGCCCATCGCGGGTCGACTGTGTTTCTATTATAGATCTTCAATGCATCAAGCAGCGCCTGCCATTTAGCTGCCTGGTCCGATTTATCGTCGCTCAAGGTCCCTTTCATTTTTTGCAATATCTCATCAACTTGCTGCTTTGCCTCATTAAGGCTCAAACCAAGTTGATGAGAGGCCGCTATCTTCCTGATTTCAAGCACGAAGTATTCGATATCACTCTCATTCTCTTTCAAAAAAAACCCCTACTGATTACTGGCCGCAACTAATGATTATCATAAATTGCAGAAAAATAAAGTAGGACGATGAATGACTTGTCATTATTTGATCGAAATAAGAGATATATCTGAATACTCAGATGAAATGCATGTATGAAAAAAGCACAACATCGAAATGCTATGACTATTTGTAATAATTAAGTGACTACATTTTTTATAAAGTAACTTTTTGTGACATTTGCAATACACATTAGATATATTTATTTTATTGTATTTATCGCTTCTCCATCGGTGGCATGAAACGCGCATATTGAATCCCTTTTTGGTATACGCCCTCCAGCTTCTGACGAATACCTGTCCCCGATACCTACATTATAGTTTTTTTGGATCGCGCTTCAGGGTAATATTGGAAGTGGTTATTTTCTAATAATGGTTCTCAGCATGTCCCTTGATAAATCCTCCGCGCCTGTCACGCGTGAGCGCGGTAGGCCGCGTGCATTTAATATGGATGATGTCCTCGACAAAGCAACAGTCGTGTTCCGCCAAAAGGGGTACCATGCCTCGTCTGTCGCCGACCTGGGTGAAGCGATGAATCTGACTGCAGGCAGCATCTATAAGGCCTTCTCAGACAAACGCACCCTCTTTTTACGCGTATTCGAGCGCTATATCTCATTGCGCAATACGGATTTACGCGCTCGATTGCAGCGTTGCGAAAACGGTAAAGCCCGAATAGAGACCCTTCTTCAATTTTACCTTGAATCAGCTGCAGAGATAGAGGGCCGTCGGGGGTGTCTTGTGGTTGGCAGCACCGTTGAACTGCAAACGCTGGATGAAGAGCTTTCGGGATTGGTGCGGCAGGCCGTGATGCGGAATCGCAATTTTCTTGCCTCCCTAATTGCCGAGGGCCAACAGGATGGTTCTCTTTCTCCTTCAACCGATGTGGAAACAGCTGCCGGACTGCTTTTATGCGTTGCTTTTGGCATGCGCGTGGTGGGGAAAGTTCAGGATGTGACTAATGGCGAAAAAACCATTACTATGGCTATGAAGATTTTGGAGTAGCGTATCTGCCCTATTAGGAAATACGCATTTCCTAAATAGCTTTATGACAATTTAGAGAACAATGTTGCCTGCCATACTGTTTTAAATGGGGCGGTGGCCGCATGCAGTAAGCCGTACTGAGGTATAAGCGTTATTTACAATTAAACAGATTGAGTTCCACACTGATTCGCTTACCCGACGCCACTTCATCGAACGCGACTCTTTCGCTCTGCACCTGAGCAACCTGTGATTAAAGCCAATAACGGCATGAAATTCCTACCAGCCGCACCAGCGAGCACCATTCAATAAGGCTATTATGCGTAGAAAAGAGTGTACGACGTCACCCAGCCCAATCGCTGGCTTTCATGAGAGTGCAAAAATGACGTTCAGCGAAGAAGAAATTCTGGGTAGCCTCGTCAATGAAATTTTAGTCTCTGGCAAAGCGTTAAGTCGTAAAACGCTCTGCTATGCGCTCCTGGCGCGCATTGATCATTGCGAAGAAACAGAGATGAAGCATCACTATGCAGGTTTATTTAAAAAAATATTTTCCCATTGATTACGCCACATCACGGCGATGAAAATAGCGTTTCCTTTGTCGAAATCATTAGGAATAATGTTGTTTTTTTGAAAATTTTATTTTCTTGGCGAGCCTGAAAAAGGTCTTACTATTATGTATCTCCAAACGCCTTCAATTCGCCAATTTTGTCTGTAGGGTCATTATCCGGCGTTCATTCTTTTTACCGTTTAGTGTTGATGAATTGTGCCTGATAAATTGATAAAACATTAATTTAAATCATGCGATTTATCTAAGGCGGGTTTTAAAATGAAATCGCGCCTATGTACATGAATGACTCTCGCCTTATAACGAATGAGACGAGTTCGCGTTATGCCCAACAAGCTCCGCAGCCATGCTACAGAGGTTGTCATAACAGTCGGAGCGTTGTCGCGGCGGGGGAAAGCACATGCGCTACGATACGGTTATTTGCTCAGTAGCGTAAAATGAGGATGTCGGCCCGCAAGTAATAGCAGAAGCTCATATTCACCCTGGCTTAACGGCACAGGCTTGGTGAGGGATTCTTTCATCTGCCACACGCGCAGGCTGAGATTGAAGCGTTCGGCGGCGTCCGCTTGGGTTAAACCCGCCTCAACGCGCAGCATTTTTACGTCAGTCTGCATACATACGGCCTGCATATAATTTTTAGGCATAATATTCTCTGGTGTGAGTCTTCAAATGTTACGTTAGGCTGAGGTGTTGTAGGTCAATTCACTCAGGCGAATAGCACTGCATTAATTTGAAATTTTATAATAATTTTTTATAACATTTTTTGCCGATTATCGCGGCAACAGATCTTTTCTTTTGAGAATCCAAGCCACTCCCCATCCCTGCGCAATTTTCTGGATCAGAACCCTCTTATTATTACTCTTTTATTAACTTTAGGGAAAATTCCGCTACTGAAGCTGTTCAAAATAATCAAAATCGGAGCTGCATCACATCTGAAGTTTTTTATCTCTTGCCGTATTACACCAAGGAAAAATATGAAAGATCGCATTCAGCGCCGCGTCCCTGAGGACCGCTCGCAGGTAGAACTGCACGAACAATGGCAAATAACCTACTGGACACTAACCCTGCAAACCACGCAGGAGCGCCTTGTGCGCGCCGTACGGGAGGTAGGCACAGACACAGAAAGCGTGCGACGCTGGCTCGACGAGAATCCGCCACCGCGTCGCTCACTTTACAATTGATCGACACTCATAGGCATTTTAAGAATTAAGCTTCCTGATAAATGCGGATAATCTATCTGCTGAAGAGTGCTAAATAAGCACGATGTTAATGAGAATGATTGCACTTTTTGATTCTGTTAAATTGCTGTAGTCGCATTGACGAGAAAGGTGGTTTGCTAATTTTCCGGCATCAACAGGTAAATATTGATGATATTCAGGGCAGAAAAGTCGTCGTTATTGAATCAAACAGTGCATACATAAAAAAAGCCGCACCCGGTGCGGCTTTCTTCGTATCAGTAGGAAATTACTTGTGAGGAACTTCAGAGATTTCCTTAACATCCGCCTTGTTGAGCTGCTGCTTTACACCATTCGCATCGGTGTAACCCAATAATCCCGCATCAGATTCCTGCGGTTTACCGTCACTGATAATGGTACGACCATCATTAGTATGAATAGCGTAGCTGGTACGCGTACAGCCGGTCAGTGCAGAGAGCGCAATAATGGCAGCGAAGGTCGAGAAGAAGATCTTTTTCATGATGTCATCCTTTTATCAGTTATTAAGTTCACTCATGTTTGAAATTTCATCACGGTTAATTTGCTCTGTCTTACCAGATTGAGCATCTTTGTAAGAAACAAGCCCCGTGTCATCATCCACTTTTGGTTTGCCATCCGTAACAATCGTCCGGCCATCCGTGGTATTAATAGCCTGATTGGAAGAGCAAGCACTCAGCGTTAAAGCAACGGTCGACGCCAAAACCAGCGTCAAAAGCATATTTTTCATCTCAATGTCCCTACTGTAAGCATCCGATTGATACCAATTTCTTCATTAGTATAGGCAAGCATGACAAATTTGCCTGGCACACTGGTGCCAAAAGTGCGGTAAAACCTGCCGGGATAAGCTTATTAATCCGCCTTATGTCACGCGAAAACCCTTATTGTACGTTTTCATAACCGCGATATAATGAATATATACCTAATAAGCGGAGCGCATCTGAAAAGCAAAGAAGAGGAACTCTCTTTAATCCACGAGGTGGTAGGCAAAGCTCTCACGCGCGTGCTTGAGCCTGGAGAGACGGTAAACATCCATCAGCTTATTGGCGCGTTATATCGACTAAGTGTTCGCAGTGAAAATGCTGATATTCAAAGGGCTTGTGATAAGGCGATTGAACAGCTGGCTAAAAAGTTAAATTAATCGCCGTTATGGCAACGATCTACGGTTCAGGAAAATGTCTTTCAGCCTAGTGACTCGCCAACCCCCTGTGTGCGGCAGCTAAAGGCGTTTCCTGACACCCGCATGTGCTACTCCTTGCCGAGAAGCTCAAGGGCTTCAGTACAGTGTATCGCTTCTTGTGGTCGATGAACGTGCTCAAGCCTGAGCAACAACTGGTCGGTAAGCGCCTGACGGTTAATGGCTCCTCCATCATTGACTATCTCAATAACAAGCTCCCCTACCAAGGTATGGAAAGCGGGCAGATTCTCATTATCTTCATCGCTGAGTGAAATTGGCGCTAACGGGATGGACATATTACCCTCACGAAAAGAGTCGTCATTAATGTATGAATTATAGTTGAACAGCGCACAGAATTATTGCCCTACCTATGTTGAATGCCGCGTTTCATCAAATAAAAAATCGCGATCCTCTTTTATCAAATTGATGGAGCAATTCATGTCAAGCATGACAAAAAACAGACTACAAAAAAAAGTTCTTTTCAATCAGCGCATTAAACCCCAACAATCTCGTGCTTCGGTACATTAAAATAATATTATTTAACATTCTCTAACCGGAACTTACGTCCAATTTTCCGTTGGAGTGACATTAGTTATTATCAAGATTGCCTGCGCGATCACACAATTAAAAACGCAAAGCGCCGGAAAAAGCATTTTACAAGGACATCATTGCATGACGTAAAAATGTGTAGAACGAATGATAAGTGTCGATAGCTTTCACTTAACGTACGGCTATGACCTTAAAAGCAAGGTATCGGTTTGCTTTAAGGACTGTTAAAATAGCTGCTGACAATGACGAAAACGGAGCATGTTATGCTTACGACAATTATTTATCGCAGCCACCTGTCGGACGATGTGCCTGTCAAAATTCTTCCCGCGATGGTTGAGAAAGCCAGCGCGTTGAATGCCAGCCATCAGGTGACCGGCATTTTGCTCTTTAATGGCACGCATTTTTTCCAGATCCTGGAAGGTCCTGAAGAGGGTGTGATGGCTATTTATGCCCGCATCTGTGCAGATAACCGTCACCATAACGTCGTTGAGTTAATGCGTGATTACTCACCTTCTCGCCGTTTCGGTAACGCAGGTATGGAGTTGTTCGACCTGCGCAAGCACGATCACGCGACGGTTTTACAAGCCGTACTGGATCGCGGAACCTCAAAGTATCGCCTCACCTACGATGATCGAGGCCTACAGTTCCTGCGCACGTTTGTGGAGTCTCGTGAAAAAGAGAACTACTTTGAAGTGCTGCCGACAAATTATTGGGACTTTATTCCTGAACAAAGCGATCTGATTGAACGCGGCAACGACATTACCTTTCGTCCCGTTGTCGACCCGCTCGGCCGTAAGGTAAAAGCGATTCAGGCGATCCCCGACGCGCAACCTGGCTTACAGGGTGAGGAAAGGTATCAGCACGATCTACGCGCAGTAACCGAAGCATTGAACAGCGCAGGACGCGCCTGTCCGGATGGCATGCCGTTGTATGTAAGCATTCTTCCCATGACGCTGGTAACGATACCGAATGCCTTCGACCACATCGTTCAGGCGATTGATGCGGCTGGATTGGTGCCTGAGCAGGTGATCCTCGGCGTGAGCGAAACAGAAGTGATCTCACAGCTTGACGCTTTTTCAAATGCCGTAAGACAGCTCAAGCAGGTTGGCATCAGCATCTCAATCGATAATTTTGGCGATGGCTCTGCAGGTTTGTCACTGCTGGCACATATTCAGCCAGACCGGGTTCGTATTGATGCCGGTATTATTCGTGATATCCATCGCAGCGGCCCGAAACAAGCGGTTGTTCAAGCGGTAATTCGGTGCTGTTCCGCGCTGGAGATAAACGTTATTGCAGCCGGTATTGAACGCCCGGAAGAGTGGATGTGGCTTGAAGCGGCTGGCGTGATTGATTTTCAGGGCAACCTTTTTAATCCTGAAGGTGCAGCAGTCGCCTGGCCAGAATATCGTGATGCGATATAAACAATAGCGAACTCTCCTGCCGTGACCAAAAAGGGCCTTTACGGCCCTTTTTACTCCACTGCATACCTTGCTCACCTGCACTCAGAACCCCTGTTACGCAATCCACAGGCACTTTCTTATGCTGAATACACTCAGAGCTCATCGAGGATGACCGTCTACTAAGTACGTTGAAATGCGTGGAATTTAACATTAAGCAGTCCCCTTTGGTTTACACTCTCGAATGAGGAATCATGCCCGCTACAATCAGGAGGAAACGCGATGCTCAGTGATAAGCGTCTACAGTACATTTCAGATCATCCCGAAGAAAACAGCCCCGAATCCGTTGAAATGGCACAAGAGATTCTGCGTTACCGTCGTGCGCTAGCTGAACCTTTAGCGGTCATTGAACCGCTGGGCATGAAGTATGTTGAGGACGGTAATGGTGCCATGGTGTGGCCGGCACGCTATCGCGACCATAAAGATATTTTCCTTTATCGCCTGGATGAGTCCCTGATTAAGGGCGATTAACGTCATGATAAATCAGTATTTTATTATCTGTAAAAGAACCCTGAACCTGATTAAGTGCCTCTGTTCTTACATTATGATAATCTCTATGCCCGAATTAGTAGCCGGACCTGTTCATGAATAGCCATTTTGAAGAAAAAATGACGGAAATTATCATTGGCGAAGCGGTCACATCGCTGTTGGACTCTCACGCTTCGATCACTTGGGTTGCATTGCTGGACAAGCTGCATATCGCCCTTGATAAAGAGACCGATGAAGTGCGCGTCCGGGCTGTACTGCGTGCTATTGAGGATGTGAGAAAAGAGATGCGGCTGAAACCTGGGAATGAGGTTGAAAGTGCTTCTTTAGAACAGAGAGAGACGAGCCAACAGAAGTTTCATTAATAAGCAGCGTAATAGCCTAATGCTGGTTGCGTTTCCATCAAAGTCTATTTTTGTTATACTGTATGCTTATCCACTACGGACGGAGGTCATGTGAAGAATGACACCACCGCCGAAGATATCTACGCCGTTATAGGAACGGTTGTGGCACGCCTTCTTAAGCCGGAGCAGCACCTCACCCTTCATGAAATTACCACTGCCTTACATGCAATGGGAGAAGATAGCTCAGATCGTACCGTTCGCGACGCCTGTCGCGCCGCCGTTGTGATGCTTTCAAAGCAGATGCACTAATTCCGCACCGCGCGTTTGTCGGTGCATTCCAGCCTGTACAATCCCGCTAAATGTTATGCATCGTCATCGGGCGTCCGGCCCACAACGATTTCCAGCGCATTGCGCAATACGTCCAGCTTGACCACATCCGTGGTACTCTCCAGCTCAGCGATGAGATACAACAAAATGGCCTTGCTGGTGACTTTTTTACCATCAATCACTATGTCCCGAATGACGCTATCTAGCACGGCAGTCTCTGCCGTTAACTTATCGCCTTCACTGCGGAAGTGGTGTATCAGGTCGGCTTCGGCGCTGATCGGGTTAATCTCTTGCTGCATTGTGTATCCCTGAGCTTGTGCGCGCAGCGCGACGATTTAAAGATTCAGCCTATCGAGGCTATAGCGCAACGCGCTCGCATTAATAAGAAGCTTTTGACACAGAAAGGTCAGTGTCAGTGCTTTTTAGTTAGCGAAGCGATGGGCGTCGTTAGCGTTGCGTGTTGAACTTCATCTAAAGCAATACGCAGCGCTTCAAGCCGATCGGGGTCTGATTCACGGTTTCCCATTGCGCTTAAGCTTGCGCTCAGATTTTGGGTATCAACCCGACCTTCTTGTGCAAGTAGCCCCACAACGGCCTCGCCAATCATGATGTCGGTTAGTTTTTCAAATTTACTTCTTTTCATACTGCCGCCTTACTGCTGTGTCACTCCTGACAAAGTGATAGGGCAGCCTTTCCAGACTCCCCCTCTTCTTGATGCAGATAAGAAGTGGGCTTCGCGACGACCGGAATTAACGCTCAAACAGCATACCGATCAGTGTCTGATAATGACGCTCTTCTTCCAGGCTGGCTGCAACCTCTAAACGGCGCAGTAACTTGGTGCAAATGGCTTTGCGGTTCAGGTTCTTACCGCTGCGCAAAATCTCCACTACAACCTGACCCAATGTCTCTTGCTGCGTGGGCGCGGTAACTTTGTTAAAGTAATGGGCGATGTCGCTGGCAGAATCAGGGAATTTCGTCACGTTCTGACGCATAGATGACACCTCTAATGGTTAAAATATAATCTTCTCTGTCTGCCGCTAAAGTTATACAAGAAAGGTAAACTTGTACAGCAATTCCGTTGATGTATCGGTCAAGACTTTGTGCATAAAATGCTAGCCAATATAAATCAATAACTTGAAAATTGAGCGGCTTCGATAAAACTCACACCTTGTACAACTTATAAGGGCCTTTTGTGGTTTTTGTAACGCTTTTCACTGGCGTTTAAATGCCCCCTCCTTGACGCTTTTTTCTGTTATTACGCGCATCGTGTGATGAAAATTGATGAGATATCCCTAACGTCAACTCAGCCGAAGGACGAAACCTTGTGTGAGCTTGCTTCTCATGGAGCGAGATAGGCATCTGAAATGCATGTTATTTTTATCGGTACTAAATTAATAACACTGAGCGTAGCAAATGATTGCTGTACACCGGTCCCGGCATCGTTTACTTTTGCCCACGCGTTCCCCTCTTTTAAACTTCAGGTATTTTAATGCGACAGGACGGTTCACCACCGGAGAAAAATAGCGGGCTCGTGGGCTACTTTAGCCGGGTCTCTCACCCCTCGCAGGTTGCGATGTTGGGCAGAATCACGGTTGAAATTTTGCGTCAGGATAGGCGGCTTACACGTACGGCGGTATGTCTAAAATTGATTGGTCGTCTTGATGCGTCAGATAATCATGAAGAACAGCATCATCTACGCGAGCTGCTTGGAATGCTTTTCATGCGATAATTAGCGCCAGCGTTTTAACTGTATAAGATAGACATCTTGTCCACGGATCGTTTACCGGAACCTCTCCCCCGCCCCCAATAACCAACCTTGTTTTGCCTTCGCTTGATTGTACAGATGAAGCAGCGCACGTTTAAATGTTACAGAGTGAGGGATGCCATACGTGATGGCATTTACCTACTTTGCTAAAGCATTGTGGAGAGGCGTCATCCCTGACCTGTTTCTCCAGCCGGTGCACGCACGCGCGCAACCGTTGAGGTCATCTACGTCGTCGTAATCCGGCCAGAGCCGGCTACGTGTACAGGCGTCAGTTCTTTTCGTCGTTCAGGCCTGCAAGTGTCTTAAGATAAGGCACATGCAGTACAGCCACATCCGGTTGATCAAAACTTCTTAGCCAGCTTCTGGCTTCAGAAATTTCAGACAATCGCGCCGGGCTGCCACCCGCTTTTGCCATATAGCCGAGTTCATCGATAAGTGATTGAACACTTATCTCTCTTTCGCTAAGCGCAAGGCTAAGCGCTGCTTCGCCAATAATCACGTGGCCTTTCTCGTCGTGTTGAATAGACAAATGAAACCTCCTTTACACGTAAATGACAATCTCACGTCATACTGTAGTCATAACCGCGGTTCTTGCAGCGTTAATATTCTTAAAGCGACCGCAATGTACGCGATTTTTAGCTAACGCCTGAAATTTATTCAGTATTTAACTTGTCTATTAACGAACGATCATTTTACTTTTGTCGCATTATGGCGCAGACCCTGCAGCGCACCCGTCATTATTACCCAGATAAACAGAACGCCCGGTAAAAAAGAGAGAGTGAACACATTCCATAAATTCATGTTACATCAATCAATTAGAAAGCGAATATACGCCCCAAAGCCCCGCCCGTAATCGAGACCTATCTTAATTTCGTTGCATGCTATCCGCGCGAGTCATTATCACGCAGTAAAACCACATTTGACGATTGTCCATTTAACACCTTGACTCAGGTTAAGTGCATTAAATGAAGGAAGCCGAAAATGACTGAGCTAATGCATATCATTTCCGTAGGCGCGATTGTTGCGGGCATTTACCTGATGGAGTAATGAAAGGCGTTACGGCACAAAACCCTTGTGGTCATGAAGGGCACACGGTTTTCACCGTTACGCAGAAACGCCACCGCAGGCGCTGAAAACGTCTGCGGTAATGCTGTCAGGCAGCCGCCTGTAGCAGTGTTTGATTTGGACCGCACAGCAAAGCAGGAATACCGTCTTTAAGTTTATGACGATAATTCCACTGCATTAGCTGAGAGATCCCTGCACCGCACCACATTAAGTGATGCGCGTGGCGGTAAGAGGCTGTTGCCGGCACGCCTTTGGCTTCCGAGGCAACCTCGACGCGAAAGCCTTGCCCAACAAGGCGGATAGACTCCATCCAGATCTCCGTCGCGTCATTTACGCTAACGGCCTCAAGGAAAAGCGGTATCGATTTACGTCTGAATGCAGCTGACATGGTGCGTTGCGCATGATGCATTACCGCCGCATGGAAGCGCGTCTGTCGCTCATTAGCCCCTTCACTGACATCTGAACGCAGCCAGAGATTGAGAGGACGCAGATAATCGTTCACAAACGCTTCGCTGCTGTAATCGTTGCCGACTTGCTGCAAGCGTTTTTGCAGTAAGTTATCTGAAGCGATGCGCAATTGCTGCGTCAGCTCTTCCTGGCGGCACGCCCAGCCGCTGCGTGAAATGTAGGCGGCCGAATAGAGACGCTGATGCACTTCCGATAGTGTATCGCCCGAATCGGTCATCTCCAGCACGGAAAAAATGCGCGTCAGCTGGCCGCTACTGTAGCCTTTGTCGCTTGAGGGTGCGGAAATCAGCCCCGCACGACGCCAATTTTTAAGGATGGCAGGCAGTAGGCCGGTAATTCCGCATACTGTGTCGGTAGAATAGTGTGGCATAAAAGCCCCCTTATGGGGTGGGTGCACGCCAGCAAAATTGCTAGCGAGACCCCTTATTTTGCGCTTTTATTGAGCATTTTGATACTCATTAAGGCGGCTTTACATAAGCATACATCCTAAGGTTGCGCGTTATGGATAAGCCAAATGAGACACCCTGCGCCTCGCACAACTTCACGGCATACGCCTGCGCCACATACAAAGAAAAGCGGCCTTAATTAGCCTCTATTCCCCTCATAAAGCCTCCTTAGCACACGGTATGATCCCCACAATGAATGTTGCCTCGTCCGGGTTGTTTATCTGGCTCATACGCAGGAACGTCATGCCCTTGTATAGATACAATGTGTAAATTCACGCGCAGGTACACCCGTCCTGCTGATACGCATGAATTTAATATGACAACTCATTAGATGCCATTAACGTATAACAGGCGGAGTCAAACCTATGTCTTTTTCACAGGCGGTCAGCGGATTAAACGCCGCGTCAAGCAACCTTGATGTGATTGGAAACAACATCGCTAACTCCGCAACCGCGGGCTTTAAAGCGAGCACAGCAGCTTTCGCAGACGTATTTGCCGGTTCCGGCGTGGGTCTGGGCACCAAAGTCGCCGCCATCATTCAGAACTTCGGCGACGGTACCACCACCACCACCAGCCGCGGATTGGATGTCGCGATCAGCAACTCGGGCTTTTTCCGCATGCAGGATAACGCGGGTAATACTTACTACAGCCGTAACGGACAATTTACCCTGACGGCCGATCGCGAAATTGTAAACACCGAAGGCATGAAGCTGACGGGTTATGCCGCTGCCGGTACACCGCCGACCATTCAGACCGGTACCAACCCCGTTGCGTTAACCGTGCCAGATACCGCGATGTCAGCGAACGCCACCACAAAAGGTGCACTGACCACTACGCTCAACTCAAGCTATACCGCGATCCCGGCGACCACCACATTTGATCCTACTGACGCGTCGACCTACAGCGACAAGTCATCCATGTCGGTGTTCGATTCGCTCGGTAATCAGCACACGCTGGATCTGTACTTCACTAAAACCGCTGACAACACCTGGACAGTGCGTCCCATTGACAGCACCACCGGTACAGCCAGCACGCCAACCAGCATCAGCTTTACCACCAACGGTACGCTGATCGGCACCGGTGATATTTCTGTCGACATCGGTTCACTGAACGGCTCCACCGCGGGTCAGAATATGACGCTGAGCCTGGCAGGTTCTAAACAGCAGAACACCGGTGCGAAAAGTACCTTTGGTAACCCCACGCAGGATGGCTACGCGCCAGGCGAGTTGACCTCCTACGTGATTAACGACGACGGCACCATTACCGGAAGCTACTCCAACCAGAAAACCCAGCTGCTGGGTCAGATCGTTCTTACCAACTTCTCTAACCCGGAAGGGCTGAAGTCCATGGGTAACAACGTTTGGTCAGCGACGGCCGCATCTGGCCAGCCGCTGGTGGGTCTTGCCGGCACCGGTAACCTCGGTACCTTGACCTCAGGTGCGCTGGAAGCCTCAAACGTTGATCAGAGTAAAGAGCTGGTCAATATGATCGTGGCCCAGCGTAACTATCAGGCCAATGCGCAGACCATTAAAACCCAGGATCAGATCCTCAACACCTTGGTTAACCTGCGTTAATGTCTTACTGAACGGCTGGCGGCATCTCTGCGCCGCCAGCGTTTATTCAGCATCCCATCCCTTAGGGCTGCAGTAACACCTCACCCGCTTGCACACCACTGACTTCCGTTCCAGCCGCAGTTGCATGGCCTTCCTGTACATACACTCGCTTCGCTTCGTCTGCTGCACTGCGCCGGTAGATGACATAGCGTCTGCCGTTATCGTCGATCGCGATCGCCTGAGGCGGAACGGTAATGCCGTTGGGGTTGTGATACGTGATGACATCAAGGGTTGCGCTCATGCCGAGGCGCAATGCGCTCAGCTCGGCGGGCGCGGCGGTCATTGAGGCAACGACATCATATTCGGCGGGGCCGCCCATCTCGCCGCCGTTGGCGTTTTCAACACTGATATGCGTTAGGCGACCAGAAAATGTCTTCGCGCTGATGCCCTCAATGGCGAGGGCAACGGGCATGCCTTCTTTTAAGAAACGCGTATCGCTTTCCTGTACCCGGGCAACAACATTGATCTCCTCAAGTCCGGCCAAATTGAAAACCGGACTCCCCTGTGTAAGCAGTTGACCCACCACCGGCAGCGCCGCTTTATTGCCGCCAGGTAATGTCGCTTGCAGCACTAACCCGCCAAAAGGCGCTTTCACCGCCGCGTGTTTTGCCTGTTCAATTAGCAGGCCATATTGCGCTTGCGCGTTGGTCAACGCCATCTTGGCGATTTGCTGGTTATCGCGATCTGCACCCGCTTCCGCCAGCGTGAGCTCGTCTCGGGCGTTTTGCTGCTCCTCGGTTTGCGTTTCTACCTGCAAGCGAATGGCGTCTAATTCGTTCCGGGAGACGATCCCCCGCTGGTAAAGTGCCTGCGTTTCCGCGAGGCTGGTTTGACTATTTTTTAACTGGACACTGGCCATTCTAACCTGGCGCCGCAGGCGAGAAATTTCCGGGGTGCTTCTCCACTGTTCAAAGCGGCTCACCTCGCGCTGGGCTTTCAGCACGTCGGACAAGGCGTTTCTGATACGCATATCAAGTTGCGCGGTATCCAGCGTAAATATGATCTCTCCCGCGTTAACCTTGCTACCCGCCACCGCAGCGATTGTGCTCACCGTTCCTTCAAAGGGAGCCGTAAGCGTGACGGTCTTTGCCGCTGCAATGCGGCCAGCCAGACCCAGCGTAGTTTTGACATCCGCGACGTTTACCGCTTGCCAGATTGCCTGCGGCCTCTCGCTATTCGTCCGATCGGGGCGAAGACGCCACCAGCCTGACATGCCAACCGCAATCACCACCAGGACAAACGCGCCCAGCAGCGCGCGTTTTCTGTTAATTAACATCGCTTGCACCTTCATTGAGCGTGATACCCCAGCTCTGCAGCGTGGTTCCCATGACCTCATCAAGCGCGGTAATTGCGGCTTGATAGCGTATTGACGCCGTCAACCGCGCATTCTCCGCATTACGCAGATCCGTTTCGAACGAGAGCACCTGAAAATTTGACGATCGCCCCACTGCCAGCTTTTGTCGTTCAATGTCCACTTTTTGTCGGGTGAGATCATAGGCCCTTACCGCGATACCATACTGTTTCCAGCGCGTATTCACTTCGTTGACGGCGGCGTAAATATCGCGCGTAAGCTGCTGCTCGCTCTCTTCTGAAGCAAGGCGCTGCACTTTCTGATTGACCTCCGCATTCAGTGTGGCCTGACGCGGCGCCATATCGCCCACCGGGATTTCAACCTGAACGCCGATATAATTATCCCGCCCCACATTTCTGTCCGTGCCGGCTGAACGGGAGTGCGTGTCTCTGGCGCTTGCCACCAGCGAGATATCCCAAAGCTGACCATTTCTGGCCAGCAAAACATTTAGATCGTCTTTTTTATTGTTGATGAGCTGGCTCAAATAGGCGGGTTGCGTCTGTTTGGCCAGCTTCAGCGCGTCAGCAACATTGATGCGGACAAATTGTGGGCGCGCGGGACGAGAGACTACAAGTGGGGTACGCAAATCCAAGGCCAGCAGCTGCAGCAGCGCGAGGCGCGTGCTGTCACGCTCATTGCGCGCTTGCTCCACGGCCAGCTCTTGGTTCGCCACATCGGCCTCAGTCTGCACACTGTCTACCTGCGCCATTCGACCGGCCTCAATCAGCGCGGTGTTCACCTCCAGCAACGCTTTAGCCCGCGTCAGCGAAACCTCTATGATGTTGAGTTCCTCCGAAGCACGCTGAACGTTGCGGTAGGCTGCAGCGATGTCGGTAACGGTATGTGCCAACGTGGCTTTGAGCATCAGCTTATTTTGCGCCTCGGTAAGCCTCGCCAGCTCGCGCGGCGCGGTCGTGACGTCTTTACCCGCCCCGCGTAGCAAAGGCTGAATGAGGGTGAAGCTGGCGCCGTCATTGTTGTACATTTCCTGGCTGCCGTTACGGATATTTTGGTGTGCCCAGCCCAGGCTCAAGCGCGTGCCGTAAGGCGTGAGCAGCGTCGTTTCGGGGCCCAGGTTTCTCTCTGTATAAGGTGAATCTTGGTTTTTACCGTAAAGATAATTGCCCGAAATCGTCAGTTTTGGCGTGAAGCTGTCCTCCGCCACGCGAAGATCGAATTTTTGCGCCACGCGCTGGAGATAGGCGCTTTTCACGCTGCGGTTATTTCGCAAGCCCAGCGCAATAGCATCGCTCAACGTCAGCGTAATGCTTTGCTCGCTTGCGCGGTGCGTTATACCCGCATTGCCCGGTAGCTGTGCGAAAACGGGGCAGGCAAAAAGCAGCAGCAGTAATATGCGCAAGCGGCGTGCATTAGGCATCATTGAGCGCCCTGACAGGTTCAATTTTAGCCGCCGCCAGCGCCGGATAAAGGCCAAAAAACAGCCCAGTAATGAGCGAGCTTGCCGCGCCAAGCACCAGAGATGCAAATGACAGCGAAAAGGTCGACCAGGCAGACAAGCGATAGAATACGCCGGCACCCGCAATGCCAATTAAACAGCCCGCCAGCGCGCCCAGGGCACTTAACACCAGCGCCTCCAGCAAAAACTGCACCGCGATGTCACGCGTTCGCGCGCCGAGCGCCAGGCGAATGCCGATCTCTTTTTTGCGCTCAGCAACATTCATCATCATCACATTCATTACGCCGATCCCGCCGCCCACAAGGGATATCCCAGCCATTGACAGCAGCAGCCAGCCAAACAACTGCGACTGGCGATCCATGCCGTTCAGCAGCAGCGCCGGCACCTGTACGTTGACATTCAGAGCGGGCTGAAGCGCCAGGAGTGTCGTTTTCAATTGGTCAGCCATGGCGTCGGAGGTATCGCGCGAATATTGCACGATGACCGTGGAGAGATAAGGCATGGGCATCACACGTTTCATACTGTTGGCTGACAAAAAAATGGCGCTGTCGGGATCGAAAGGAAACAGCGGATTGCTGTCACGGTGAGCCAGAATGCCAACCACTTCATACACGTAATGTCCGATATGAAAGCGGTCGCCAAGAGATTTGCCTTGCGCCATGCCGTTACCCAAGACGATATAGGTGCTGTCAGCGTCGGCGGCCCCTAAAAAGCGGCCCTGTTGCAGTGACAATCCCATGATACGCATGAGATCCCCTTTTGCGCCGATCAGTAGGGTTGGGATCATGCCCCCGCGATTCGCCACGTCATGCGCGGTGATCGTCGTGGCGGCAACCTGTTTTGCCTCAGGCACTGCCGCGCGCAACGCCTCAGGATCAAACGAGCCCGGTAGGATTCCAGTGGGCCGCTGTCCCGGTGCAGGCTGGAGATTGGCGATAAGCACGTTGCTGCCCATGCCTTTAAACACATTCGCAGATTCGAGCTGCGCCATATTGCCGACGTTGATCAACGCCACCACGGCGGCGCTTCCTGCCGCGATGCCCGCAAACGCCAGCACGGCACGTCGACCAAGGTGCCGAATACTTTCCAGCGCGGAGAGCAGAATCTGCGTAAAAGACGGTCCGTACTTAATACTGGTTCTCCCTGATTCTCGCGCTGCGCAACGCAAAAACCTGACAAGTGTTCATTCCTGAATGCCGCCATTGGTGACATAAAACTGCCTGTTCATTCGGCTTGCCAGCACCTTATCGTGCGTCACGATAACCAGCGTGGTGCGATGGGTTCGATTTTTTTCCAATAGCACCTCCACAATTTTGTTGCCGGTTTCATCGTCAAGGTTTCCGGTAGGTTCATCCGCCAGCAGCAAAGAGGGATTGCCGCAGAGCGCGCGAGCAATGGCCACGCGCTGACATTGGCCGCCGGAAAGTTCGCCGGGACGATGGTGCACCCGCTCAGCCAGACCCACTTGATCCAGCCAGTCCGCCGCTTTTAGCAAGGCCGCACGTTTCTTTTCGCCACGGTACAGCAGAGGCAGCGCCACGTTCTCCAGCGTAGTTAGGCGAGGAAGCAGATTAAAAGCTTGAAAAATAAAACCAATGTGTTCGTTTCTTAGCTGTGCGCGCACGTTAGCAGAGGCGTGAGACGTCTCCTGCCCGGCAATAAAAAGGTTTCCCGCCTTCGGCCTTTCCAGTAATCCGATCAGGTGCATCAGGGTGCTTTTTCCTGCGCCGGAAGGGCCGGTAATGGCGCACGTTTCACCGCGCGCAATGCACAGTGAGATATTCGTGAGAATGTTGATCGGCGCATCCGCTGAGCCGTAGTGATAGCAGACGTTTTCGAGGCGCAGCGCCTCATTGTCGCATCGGATGACGCTCATACGTAAAACGCGCCCTTGAGCGCCGCGTGTTGATGAGTCCGCGTAAACAGGTGCATTGGGGCGAGGATAACCAGCATAAATAATCGAGTGAGTCTTACGCATCAGCAAAGTATCCCTCTGGGGATACCTTGCTTGTAATGATCGCGCTTAAATCAATGCGGAACGTCGTAGTTCACGGTGACCTGGGTGGTGCCGGAACCGAAAATACTGCCGGTCGCTTTGTTGGAGCGAACGCTGTAGTAAAGGAAGAATGGCGTATTCGCTGAACGGCCTTTAAACGCTGTGGTCGTGCCCGACTTCGCGGCTGAAATATCCACACAGTTGATGGTGGATCCCTGGCAGAGTTGTACCACCAGCGTGCCGCGGTTACCCACGTCAACCTGCCCCAGCGCGTAATCATAATAAATGATGGATACCGTGGCATTCGTCACGGGAATCGCACCGGCCCTAATCGGGAAGTCGAAGGTGTACCAGTTGTTCGCAGCGGTGACCATCATCGATTTGTTAGGGGAGCTTTGGTATGCACCACCATCAATCGCCTGAGCGCCCATTGAAGCCAGTCCCAGAGCAAACGCAGCGCCCATCGCCAGGCGAGAAATCATTTTCATAGCTTTTCCTTAAGTTTTTGTCAAATTACCGCAAGCGATGCATTAATAATGTTTATTTTTATAAATAGCAAACAAAACTTTTTACATTTTCAACCCACTGATAGTTCGTAATCCTTACCAAACCCTGTTTCTAACGCATGGCAACATTATTAATTTTCATTGAATAAAATAATCATGAATGTTTAACGGCCAAACTCATTTTAAGGAAGTCGTGCAGCGGGCGCGCCACTACGCCAATGGCAGTCGGATTATGCGGGTCAGCGAGACTCTCCCTGCCGTGCACTTAACGCCGCAGGCGATCGGCGTGCACGTAGCCATCCCCATGGAGGTTACCTTCACGCGCTTGCCTCTCTACGAACACTCGCGCAGCGTATCCTTGCGGCACGGCTTGGGAAGGTGCGTGATGACCCAACATGACTCGCAGTCTCAACGCCTGCCTGCGCGAGGACGTCAGTGGGTGACTGTCTGAGGGCGAGATCCTCTTGTAGGAGGCGCAGCACTGGCTGGGCGTCGCCTGCAATGCCTTCGCTCAATATGTGATATGCGTTTTAAGAGCATTCTCAGTAATCGTTTTCATTAGAAATTACCGACCGAAAAACAAGCAGTTAAAAATATTACTGTCGTTAATGTTATGTTTTATAAGCTAAAAAACTGATAAACACAGCGGCAAAGCGGTCGCTGTGCTTTATATTTAACTGGCTCTGTGACGAAATCCAACGAAGCACAGAGAAGAGTCACTCCTGTTGCCCCCGTATGGGGGCTCTTTTTTTGCCGCTCCCTCGGCGGTGCCGCCGTTTTATGCTCACGCTTGCCGGGCAGACAAGGTTTCTATCGCTTCGGTTACCCGCTGAATGACCCGCAGAGCCGCACGCGACAACTGCCGAGAAGGTGCGGTACACAACGCCAGCGTCAACGGGCGCATGACGCTGTGCTTGAGCGGAACCAAACAGAGCTGATGGGTTTGCACTTCGGTCAGCACATCAAGCAAGCTCAACACGCACACGCCGGTGCCTTGGGCGATCAAGCTGCGAATTAAACGGATATCATTACAGGCAATGATGTTGTCCGGCGCCATCCCCTGCTTGCGGTAAAGCGCCGCCACGCGTTCGTGCACCACCAGCGCTTCTCCCGGTAAAATATGGCGCTCGTGACTGAGATCGCTCAGCGACAGCGCGGCGTGTCCGCTCAGCGGATGTGCGGCGGGCATCACAATGCCCATCTCCAGTTCGGCAAACGCCAGCACGTCCAGTCCTGCCTGCCCGGCCGGGTCAAGAATCAGACCGAAATCAATCTCTGCATGACGAATCATCTGACTGATCGCGTGACTGCTGTCCACGGTCAATTCAAGTCGCAGCCACGGGTACTCGCGCGCCATCTGCCCAATGGCATCCGCGACGCCGCCGCGCGTTAACGACTGGACTAATCCCATACTGACATTGCCGCGTTTCAACCCTTGAATGTCATCAAAACGCTGTCGCGTAAGACGAAATTCGCGCTGCCAGCGCATCACGTCGTCGTAGAGCAATTCGCCCGCCGTGGTCATGCGCAGCCCCTCGGGAAGGCGTTCAAACAGCGGCGTTCCGAAATGGGCTTCCGCCTGAAGAATTTGCCGGTTAATGGCGGATGCCGAGACGTGCAGCTTCTCTGCCGCCCTTCGCAAGCTGCCGCTGCGCGCCACTTCGGTGAAATACAGGGAAAAGCGGGAAAAAGGACTCATGGCCACCTGTTCTGTTTTTTGCAACACATTGCTGAATTATTGATGATGGATTTGTACACTGCTTAGTATTCACAATGTCCTGACAGAAATGAAGCCTTTTGCCACTTGTTACAGGACATCGCCATGAGCAGCATTACGCCTCCCGCACATTGCACATTTGAACCCGACGATTGGTTACGCCTGGCGCAACAGTGGCACCCCGTGGCACGGGCCTGCGATATCACTGGCGCGCCAGAAAAAGCCACGCTGCTGGATGAACAACTGGTGGTATACCGCATCAACGGTCAGGTCGTGGTCGCTCGGGATGTCTGCCCGCATCGCGGCGTGCCTTTAACGCTGGGTTTTCATGACGAGCACGGCATCGTCTGCCCTTATCACGGTCTGCGGTTTGGCGAGCAGGGGCGCTGCAATCGCATTCCTTCCAGTCCCGGTCAGGCCGTGCCCGCTAAGCTTCATCTCACCACCTATCAGGTTGAAGAGCGCTACGGGCTCATCTGGGTCTGTTTGGCCCCCGATGCAGATAATCCGGCACCGCTGCCGTCAATGCCGCACTGGGACGATGACGGCTTTCAGCAGATCAATTGCCCCGGTTTTGAAGTGAATGGCTTTGCCGGTCGTCAGGTAGAGGGTTTCCTTGACGTCGCGCACTTTGCCTGGGTGCACACCGAGACCTTTGCCGATGCCACCAATCAAGTGGTGCCCGAGTACGCGCCAATGGAAACCGACACCGGTTTTGTGGTGGATTACTGGAGCAGCGTGAGTAATTTTGCCGCCAACAGCCCGCAGCAGGCACCGGAGGGCTTCGAATGGCTGCGCCATTTTGAGATGCATTTACCCTTTACCGCTACCTTGACTATCCATTTTCCTGGCGAGTCGCGCCTGGTGATCATGAATGCCGCTTCGCCGGTATCCGCGCGTAAAACGCGTATGTTTGCGCCGATTGCACGTAACTTTGATCTGCACGTACCGGTTGAGGATGTTCATGCCTTTAACCTGCGGGTCTTCGAGGAAGATCGCTTGATGGTTGAAACGCAAAAACCAGAGCGGCTGCCGCTGGATTTAAGCATGGAGGCACATATCCCCGCCGATCGCAGCTCGATTGCCTACCGACGCGGCCTGAAGCGTATGGGCTTTGGCGATTTCTTTTTGGTATGAGGAGGCCATGATGAGCACAGAATTTGACGTGGTGGTAGACGGTATCTTCCGCCAGGGCCGCCACAATCTCAGCGTCAGGCTGGTGGCGGAAAATTTCGCCCCCCTCCCCGTCTGGCAGCCTGGGGCTCACATTGATGTGCATTTACGCGCCGGGTTGGTGCGCCAATATTCACTCACGGGGTCCAACCGCGACCAGCAGGCTTACCACATTTGCATCGCACGCGACGCGCAATCGCGCGGCGGTTCCCGTTATGTGCATGACACGCTGCGGCCCGGTCAGCGTCTCAAAATCTCACCGCCACGCAATCTTTTCCCGTTGGTGTCCGCAGAAAGCGTGACATTACTGGCAGCCGGTATTGGCATTACGCCCCTGTATGCCATGGCCGACGCGTTGGATGCCGCTGGCACCCCTTTTGTGTTGCATTACTTCGTCAAGCAGCGTGGCGATGAAGCGTTCCTGCCCGAACTGTCACGCTATATGGCGCAAGGTCAGTGCAAAATTTGGTACAGCAGCGAGGGCAACAGTCCCCGCGGCGCCTTACCTGCGGCGGTGCTGTCGCACGAACCAGACAGACATCTCTATGTGTGCGGACCGGCAGGCTTTATGCAACAGGTAACACAGCAGGCGCTGGCGTATAACTGGCCGGCTGAGGCGATCCATACCGAGGCCTTCAAGCCAGTGCAAGCGGCGCCGATTCTGGGCGAGGAGGCCGCTTTTACCGTCACGCTGGCGCGTTCTGGGCGGCAGTGCACGGTACCCGCAGGGCAGACCATTGCGCGCGTGTTACAGGATAATGGCATCGCCGTGACTTTATCCTGCGAAATGGGCATGTGTGGGGCTTGTTTAACGCGCGTCACCGCCGGCGAGATCGATCACCGCGATACGGTTCAATCTGCGGCAGAAAAAAGCGGTGCCGAGCAGCACATTGCGCTGTGCTGCTCGCGCAGTAAAACGCCCGAGTTGGTGCTGGATCTCTAAATCGCGGCGGGTTCAGGCGCCAACTTAAATACGCTTACGCTTTTAAGCATCTGGTTTGCCTGTTCGTTCAACATCGATGAGGCCGCCAAAGATTGCTCAACCAGCGACGCATTCTGCTGCGTCGTGATGTCAATTTGACTGATGGCGATGTTGATCTGGCTAATGCCATCCGCCTGTTCACTGCTGGCCTGATTAATCTGGGCCAGCACCTCTTTCATATTAGCGACGTTGAGCATCATGTCCGACATCAGTTTGTTGGCCTCCGTGACGGAGTCGCGCCCATCAACGATGCGCGTCGAGGACTCTTCAATTAGCGATCGAATCTCACGCGACGACGTGGCCGTTTTTTGCGCCAGTCCACGTACCTCTTGCGCCACGACGGCAAAACCGCGGCCATGCTCGCCCGCGCGGGCGGCCTCAACGGCGGCGTTCAAGGCCAGAATATTTGTTTGGAACGCAATGGAATCAATCAGGTTAATGATGTCTGACATCCGGCTCGCAGAGTCGTGAATTTCTGCCATTTTGCCGGAGACGTGATTCATCATCATGACATTTTGATCAACGGCCGTTTCCGCTTTAGTGGATAAATCCGCGGCAAAATGGGTATTGTTGCGCGTGTTGCTGATGGTCGCCGTGAACTCTTCGACCGACGCTGCGGTTTGTTCCACGGAACTGGCTTGCTCCTCGGTGCGCGCGGCCAAATCTTGCGTTCCAGACATGATCTCGCTCGCGCCGCCTGAAATTTGCTCTGCGCTTTGGCGAATCTGACTGACGATCAGCGACATTTTTTGCTGCATGTGCTGAATAGCATTAATCAACAGCCCCATTTCATCGCGGCGTTTTTCATGAAACGCGCTGCTCAAGTCCCCGTCTGCAACGCGTGAAAGAAACGCGATAACGTTTTTCAACGGCACCGTAATTGAGCGAATGATCAGCCATGCCAGCGCGGTGGAAAGCATCACGGCGGCAATAAATATCACCACCATGAAAATTTTGGTGGCGTTATACGAGCGCACAAACTCGCCGTAGGACTGCTGCATTTGCTTTTCTTGCAGCGCAATAAATCCCTCGACCGCTTGGGTATAGTCGCCCTGCACTTTAGCCAATTGGTTGAAATAAAACGCTAACGCCTGCGCATTGTTGCCGTTCAGCAACTGCAAAAACTGATCGCGATGAGTAAGATAAGCATCACGTTTGCCGTTGATCACGTTGAGGGAATCTTTTGACTCTTGGTCATCCGTGATCCCCTCAATTTGTTTATAAAGTGCGGAAATTTGCTGCGAGGCATGGGTGAGCGAATCGGTAATCGCGCGCCGCTGTTCGACATTAATCGGGCTCAGCAACAGGGCTTGCTGATGAATGGAAACATTGATTTCATCAATGAGCTGGTTGCTCAGTGATATAGAGGGATAATCATCCTGCATAATCCCATTGACGCCTTGGTCAGCAAGCTTAAGCGAATTTAACCCTAACGCAGCAACAAAAAGCAGCATGGCAATGTTCGCCAGCGATGAGACAACTAACTTCGTACGCAACGTAACATTGCGTGAAAATGCTTGAATCATGTTCATCCAGAGGCCTCGATAACAAGGTGAAAAGTGGCATAAGAAAGGAAAAGCGAGTGCAACTTGCCGCTACGTGGTCCTTGTTTCAGCAATACAGTTGTTATCGTCTGTCGCTGGGCTTATCTGAGCGTCTTTACGTAACTATAACTAATTCCTATTGATATTATCGTTCCTATCAATTGAAAGCTGGCAGGGATCGACGTAAAGCACACTGATGCGCCGCACAGTGCATCATCAACAATCACAAGGTTCATTAGCGAGACTATAGGGGGGGCGGCGTGCATCCCGCCACAATGGGCTGACCTTCTCGTCCCGCTCATCAATAATACCTGCCATGCATTATTTAAAGGTGAAATTAATAGGCGAAGTGCACTGACTAACAACTTTCCTATTTAAGCGAAGCGATAAAAACGAGGATTATTCCACATGAAAGTGGTCCGTTTGCGAATATGACGATTGACAGTAATATAAATTAAGAAAACCCTTCCTGATTTTACCGCTCCGTTTAAATAATTAAAAAATTTCGCTTCGCATGATGAATAAAGTCTGATAACAATCATTTTTCATACCACTTTTGCGCAAGTCGCAGTAAAATTGCGTTATCCCTGATCAAACGCAACGATAAATATTAATCATTAAGATTCATCGAACCTTGATTGTGGTAAAAACAGCACTACATTTATTTTTTGCTTTACATTGGTATAAATATTAAGAGGACGAAAAATGACGGATTCTCACGATCTCGTTAAAGAGGAAGAACAAAAGAAGCAGAGGCGCGGCGGCGCGGGTAACTTTGCTGAGAACAAAGAGCGAGCTGCTGAAGCAGGCCGTAAGGGTGGTCAGGTCAGTGGCGGCAACTTCAAAAACGATCCTCAGCGCGCTATCGAAGCGGGCCGCAAAGGAGGTAAAATCAGCCGTCGCAAGTAATTTCTGAGCCGTTTTCTGAATAGCAGTTTTCTTTGTTGCATTATCCAAGCGCTCTCCTGACGCTGCATTACCGCTTCGCTAAATCAGCATCGGGAGAGTTATCTCTTTCTTCAGGGCGTAATTGGCGTCTTACTTAATCGCAAAAGTGGTTTTATCGTTACGCTTACCTGCGAGGCTGTAACTGCTATTTCTTATTTTTTTAAATCAGCGCTCAGTTATTATCACGCTTTTCAGATTTTATATTTGTACAAATCACACATGATTGTACACTTTTGTTAACCTCGTTTTTAGAACCTATATTTATTATTAGCACTTTTATTTAGCAATTAACGCTGTCTCACTTTGCCTGGTTTATAACCTGCGTTTCGCACCCTTTGCACAGGCATGTTATGCCGCTTGGTATCGTACCGATCGCACACGCGGTGATCTGCGTTCAATAATCCTGGCTACAGTGTGTAAGTACGCTGCAAACAATTTTTGCAGTAGGAATACGAATCAAGAGAGGTCAGCATGGCAGGCGGTTGGTCCGAAGATGGTGCGGTGCAAAAACAGATTGATGCCACCGTTGATGACGCTGTCGCCAGGGCGCGCAGCCATCTCAATCAGGGTAAAAGTGCACAGTATTGTGAAGCGTGTGGTGAACCGATACCGGAAGCGCGCCGCCTGGCGTTACCCGGCGTGCAATACTGCGTAGCGTGTCAGCAAAAGCTGGATGAAAAAGAGGCAAGTCACAGCGGGTACAATCGGCGAGGCAGTAAGGATAGCCAACTGCGCTGACTGGCCGCCTTCAAGACGCATGGCAGCCTGTTTGCGCTCAATATTCAGGTACTCTGCTCTTGCCATAAGCGTACATCATTACGCCCGGCGCGCTTAACGTCGTAGAGTGCTTCGTCAGCGTGACGCAACCATTGGGTCAGTGATTCAGCGCGACTGGCAGAAGCGATGCCAATGCTGACCGAGCAGCGATATGCTTGCGCGGCGGGTAGACGTACGGTGGCTATCTTTTCCTGCAACCTTCTGGCAAGGATCACCACGGATTCATCGCTGGCATGGTGAATAATCACGCTTAACTCATCGCCGCCCAACCGCGCCGGTATGTCTTGCAGGCCAACATAATTGCGCAGCAGCGCTGAGATCTCAGCGAGCAAAAAGTCACCCGCCTCATGCCCCCACGTATCGTTCACCGTTTTAAAATGGTCGACGTCCATCAGCAGCAGATAAGCTGCACTTTCACCGCGACGGGTACATAAAAACTCGCTTTCCAGACGCCGTTCAAACAGGCGTCGATTGGGAAGCTGCAAACCGGGATCCATTAATGCGAAGCGTTCCAGCTCGCGGTTACGCTTGCGTAACTGCAGCGTGAGATTGTAGGAGGCCACACTCAGCGCGAGGAGATAGCACGTTGCCAGCGGCAGCGTCAGCCACACGGTTTGCATGCTGAAGTGAAGCGTAAGCTTTGTGCCATCCATTAACCAGGTCAGCGCGAACCCACAAAAGAAGGCTTTTAGCGCGGCGAGCAGGAGCGAACCGCCGCCCGCCGAGTAACGATCCGACGCGAGCACCGCCATCATGACAAACGAAGGCATAGGGCTTAAGGCCATTAGCGCCACCCATATCCCGCCAAAGGCGGCATCCAGCGTCAAGTTTTGTCGCTCAACAACCGTGCTGTCTTCTGCTCGCAGCGCCCGATGATGCGCAAGCCATGGCCAAAAATAAGCGTTAATAAACAAAAGAAGACAAATAAACGGGCTGCGGTGCTGCTCAAGCAGTACCGATAAAATCGGGAAAAAACAGAGGATCGTGCCGAGTTGACGCATGATAAACATTCTGCGCACGAAACGCTGGGAACGCCGTTTAAGATGGCCGACATCAGGCGAATAATAATTCATGGGTAAGCGATCAAGGGTGGCGGTAATCGCTATGTTAACGGGAAAACGCGCTTGCCTTTAATTTATTTTTAAGAATTTTCTCCTTGCTTAAATTATTCAATACCTTTTGATTAAAGTTGCTTGTTTTTTCGCGCGCTGAACTGATTACAGTGAATCCTGTTAAGCCATCCCCCTTCCCTCTCGCTTTGCGAGGCCGATAAAAGACCATTTTGTAAGATCGGCCGTAAACTTTTTGAATCACGCTGGAAAGGTGAAACTGCACGAATAAGCGCATGATGCCCGCGCTCGTGGCGGAAACGGGAAATAAAAAAGGATCGCAATGCGCGATCCTTTTTTGACTCAGGGCAAACATCCGTCCTTGACGTTAACCGTTCTGCAGGCGGAACTGCGTTACCAGCTGCGACAATCGCACAGCCTGCTCTTCAAGCGAATGGGCAGAATGCGAGGAGGCACTGACTAAAGACGCATTTTGTTGAGTGGTGGTGTCCAATTCTCCTACCGCGCGGGCAATCTGCTCAATGCCGCGACTTTGCTCATCGGAGGCGGCGGAAATCTCTTCCATGATCTCGTTGACGTGGTTAATGCTGGCCACGATCTGCTCCATGGTTTCACCGGCGCGTGCGACCTGCTGGTGACCACTGCTGATGCGGGAAACCGATTCACCAATCAGCTGCTCAATGTCTTTCGCGGCACCTGCGCTGCGCTGGGCAAGATTACGCACTTCACTCGCCACCACCGCAAAGCCACGGCCCTGCTCGCCCGCGCGAGCCGCTTCAACTGCGGCATTCAGCGCGAGGATATTGGTCTGAAAAGCAATGCTATTAATGACGGCGGTAATATCGGCAATTTTCTTTGAACTCTCAGAAATGTCACCCATGGTGCTTACCACATCACGCACCGCGACACCGCCCTGATTGGCGTTACGCCGGGCCTCTGCGGCAATTTGACTGGCATGGCGCGCATTATCGGCATTGTTTTTCACGGTAGATGTCAGCTGCTCCATGCTCGCCGCCGTTTCTACTACCGCCGCCGCTTGCTGTTCCGTACGGGAAGAGAGGTCCAGATTACCCTGATTAATCTCACTTGCCGCTTGTGAAACGCTGTCAACGCTGTTGCGCACATCGCCTATCATGCTTTGAAGACGCGCGTTCATGCGCCCCATCGCCGCAGTGAGCTTGCCAAACTCATCCTGCCGATCGGCGGTAATATGAGAACGCAGATCGCCACTGGCAATGCGCTCTGCCAGCGCCAGGTTGTGGAATAAGGGACGGGTAATTTGACGAATGATATACCACGCTACCAGCACGCCAAACAGGATAGCTAAGCCACCGATGAGCATCATCAGCGCTGCCGAGCCTTTGGCAAGCACGTCGTTACGCGCTTTCACTATCGTGATGACCTTCTTAATGGTGGCGCTGCTGCTGTCGCCGGCCACTTTAACGGTATTCTCCGCACTGCGAAGCTGCGCATAGCTGTTTGCTGCCTGCAGGCTAAGATCTTTGAAGCGCTCGGTATCTTGCCAGAGCGAGGTAAAACCGCTCTGCTGCTCCGCGGGCAACTGCGCTAACAGAGATTTCATATCATCGCTGGCCTGGCGGAAATGCGTCTCCAGCGCGGCCCGTAGCGTATCCGATGCATTAAAGCGCAGCGCCCATGCCTCTTCGCGCACGTTGCTGATGGTAAACAGCTGTTGATAAATCTTGTTGGTTATCGCGGGGTCACTGACGGGAGTCTGAATCAGCTGCATATAACGCGCCGTCATATCTTGTTGGCTGAGAGAATCCAACTGCGCGCGCTGCGCATTAAGCTGCGCCGTGGCCTGCATCATCGCGCCGATGCTGTTCTGAAAGGCCGCGAGGTGCTCGTCGAGTTGCTTAATCAGCGCCTCGGCGTCTCGGCTCCATGAAAGCTGTTTGGCTTCTCGGTTCATACGCTGCGCGTGACTAACGTAGTCCGCCATCGCCTGTCCCGCTTTGTCGTCACCGTAGAGATACTTGAGTCGATTGATTTTGGCCTGAAACACGTCGATATTGACGTCGTAAATCAGGTTCGTTTTTTGATAAATGTCGTGGATTTCAGTGAAGCGCTGCACGCTAAGCCCGGTAGCGAGCGCCACTAACAAAAGTACGATGCCAAATCCTGCTGATAACTTACGTGTAATGCGCACATTCCGTAATCGGGATACCAGTCCCATGTTCTCGCTCCTGAGATGATTATTTTTATCGCTTTCGTGAGAGGGTTATCGGTGCGGGCAAAGAAAGGTTTAACTTACTGGTAACAAAAAGAAAAATTTCAGTAGATGATCGCGTTGGACAGGGCGATTTCAGGGTGAAATCGCCCTTTTTATCTTTTACGCCCACTGCGTGGCAGCGATATCGATCACAAAGCGATACTTAACGTCGCCCTTCAACATGCGTGAGAAGGCAGTTTCGACGCCCTCGCCTGTGATCAATTCAACGTCAGCAGTGATGTTGTGTTGACCACAGAAATTCAGCATTTCCTGCGTCTCCTTGATACTGCCAATGGACGATCCGCTGATGCTCAACCGACGAAACACCATTGGTGTCACATCCGGCGCCAGATGGGGTGACTCGGGGATCCCCACCAGCACCAAGCGTCCGTTGGTGGCAAGCGTTGCCAGGTAAGGATTCAGGTCGTGCGGCGCGGAGACGCAATCGATAATAAAGTCCAACGACGTTCGCGCTGCAGCCATCTGCGCCGCGTCGCGTGAGACCACCACATTGCTCGCGCCGAGACGACGCGCATCATCGCCTTTCTCCGGGGACGTAGTAAAGAGCGTGACCTCTGCACCCATTGCGGACGCCAGTTTTACGGCCATGTGCCCTAACCCGCCTAATCCTACTACGCCCACTTTGTCGCCGGCGGATACATTGAAGTGTCGCAGCGGCGACCAAACCGTCACACCTGCACACAATAAGGGGGCTACACCGGGCAGCGGTAAATTGCCCGGCACCGCGACCACAAAGTCTTCATTCACAATGGTATGCTGCGCATAGCCGCCCCACGTGCTGTCGCCGGTATATTTGTCGATACCGTTATAGGTTGGCGTAAACCCTGCTTCGCAGTATTGCGCTTCCTGCTGCTGACAAAAGTGGCATTCACGGCAAGCGTCTACCATCACGCCCACGCCCACCACGTCGCCTGCTTTATAGCGGGAAACGTGAGATCCCGTGGCCGCCACGCGGCCGATGATTTCGTGGCCAGGCACCATCGGGTAGCGACTGACGGCCCATTCGTTTCGCGCCATATGCAGATCGGAATGGCAAACGCCGCAATAAAGAATATCAATTTTGACGTCATGGGGCTGCAGGGCGCGCAGCGTAATCGCGTCGGTAATAAGCGGTTGTGTTGCATCGTGGGCAACCAGTGCGTTGATTTTCATCGAGCCTCTCATGAGTGTTGGCGTCAGAGTGCGAAAGGCGGCAGACTATAGTGAATGCGGTGCCATTTTGATAGTAGTTACCTTTTGGTTACCACAATAATGCGCGGGCAGCAGATAGCTGCATACGCTCTCGGAAAGATATAAACATTCACTGTAATGAGGAGACGCTATGCCGGCTTGGGTCGACGGTAAATTGGTTTTCTATGCGGACTCTCCCCCGCGTCGATTGATGGATCTTTTTTCGCTGAAGTGGAGCAGCATGGTTCTGCACGCGCTTTATCATTGGCCCGAGGGGCGGGCGCGTACCGGAGAATTGCAGCGAAGTTTGCAGGGCATTTCAAAAAAAATGCTGTTTCAAACGCTGAAAGAATTGGAGCTGAGAGGGCTGATCGCACGTCACGTTTACGATGTCGTACCGCCTAAAGTGGACTATCGTCTCACCCCGCTGGGTAAGACGTTTGCAGAGCCCATTGAGCAGATGTATCAATGGGGTCTGGCGCACCAGACGGCACTCGATGCCATGGAAGCCCATTTGCATTCAGCGCATCTGACGCCCCCTGACGACAGTGAACGTTAAAGCGTGAACCACGCTTTAACGACGGGCATTACGCAAAGGGCGTCTCACGCGCCAGCAGGCGTGCAATCACATTGAGCGCCCCTTCCTCGTTATTGCTTTGTGTTTTATAACGCGCAACTTTTGCTACGGCGTCTGCCGCATTATGCATGGCGAAGCTGTAACACGCCTGGCGCAGCATTTCGAGGTCGTTCGCGCTATCTCCGATAGCCAGCACTTCACAATCATCAATGCCCCATTTCTGCTGCAGCAGCGCAATGCCGTGTGCCTTGTGACAGCCGGGGATAATCAAGTCCACAAAGCCAAAACCGCTGGAGACCGGATGCATAATGTTTTCAATCGCGCCTAATTCCCCGTGTAAGCGCTCCAGCAGCGCATCCACGTTTTCGTGAGCGAGGTTCAGAGAGAATTTAAAAATCGTGTCATCTATGGCGTATAAATCATCGCGCTTTTCGAGACGGCGGTAATGATTAGCCAGCATGGCCATCACCTCATCGGGCATAGAGGCGTGGACATACGCGCCGTTACGTCCGCAAACCACCGTGCTGATATTTGGCTCTTTTGCCAAAATGTCGAGCACCTGATGTACACGCTCTGGCGCCAATTCCCCGCAAAAAATGACCTCATCACCTTGGGATACCCATGCGCCATTTTCCGCGACGAAGGCAATTTCATCTTTTATCTCTGGGAAATAGTGCTGTAGCTGAAAATACTGGTTCCCGCTTGCGACCACAAAATGGATACCCTGTTCTTTCAGTAACGCATACTGACGCGCGAAACGCTGCGCATTGTATTGTTTGTTGTCATCAAGAAACGTTCCATCCATATCCACCGCGATCAATTTAACTGCCATTTTGCGCTCCTGTGTTGTGAACCACTCTTCCGTTCGGCTGTGAAAAGGTTTTCATTAAGCTTACTCGCGCTAAGGATTATTGAGAATGTGAATACTGAGTTTGTTAACCGCTTTCAGAGCTTTCTCGCGATTGAGGTATCACGGCGGGCGCGTTTGCAACAAGAAGAAGCCAGGCAGAGAGGATATTCATGCAGGCGCAGCGGTTGCTGACAGCGCGCAATACGGTGTATTGCATTGCGCGCTGGTCCAGAGATCGCTTATTGGTTGTCGGGATAGCTAAGCGTAATGGCCTCGTCCGGTAAGCGGGTAAACGTTTTAATCAGCATGTGATAATCAGCGGTTGGCGTGACATCTTTCATCTGTTGGGGGTAAAGATCTTTGGCTAAGATCTCCATGCCAATGATGTTGTAAGGATGGTTATAGAAATGGTGGTAAACACCATAAACGCGCTTTTGCTTAACCGGTTCAATTTGCGCGACACCCGTGCGTTTCAGCAATGTCTGGAAGGTCGCGCTGACTTCGCTGGGTTGCACACCATAGCCAAAGGGCAGAACATTGGCGTTTGGACGTTTTGAACCGGTCATGATGTAGACGTCAGGTTTCATGGCGATAATCTTTTCCATGGACACAAATCCGGAGTTACCCGGTAGCAGTGCGGAACCGATATTTTTACCTCCGACGGCTTCAACCAGCCCACCCCAGCCGTTATGGCTGTGTGTAAAGCAGCAGTTGTCGCTATTGCCGGCAATGGGTTCAATGAATACGGTGGGCTTTGTGTGGGCTTCAGATACAGCTTTCGTTATTCGGGCAAACTTCGCCTGATAAAAATCAACGTAGGCTTTTGCTTCGCGCTCGCGATTAAGCACCTTGCCCAGCAGCGTGATACTCGGCGCCGTGTTCTGTGCCGGATGTAACTCATAGTCAAGGAACACCACGGGAATATTGAGTCGTTGCAGCGTCGCTAACACACCGGACTGCTGCAAGGCATCCTTTGCACGTAGCTGTGCGATCATTAAATCGGGCTTCTTCGCCAATACGCTCTCAAGATCAACCTGTCCCTGATCGTTAAAGCCCATGTCTTTAATGTTCGCCGCTTCCGGCCACTGGCGTTTTAGCATCTCCCACGTTTGGATATCCTGTTTTTTTGGCAGATTATTCCATGCCACGACGCGATGAAACGGGTTGTCGCGATCCAAGAGTGCCAGTGACAGAATGTCACGCCCATCTTGTAAAATAACGTGTTGTGGCTCTTGTTTAATAACCTGCTTATGGCCGTCTAAATCGGTAATAGTCAGCGGATAAGTGGTAGCGACTGCGGCTGTTGACGCCAAAAGGCCAATAGCTGCCAGCAAAGGCTTCATCATTAAAAACTCCCTGTTGAAAGGTAATGGTAATTATTATCAATAACTTTACCACAAGCCGTACACCGTTAAAAACGGTCGTGTCAGCCAGCTTGTAAGGGAATTTTACTCTCCTGCCTAAGACCAATAAGCGCCGTCCACTTGGAATGATGTCTAGCGCTAGAGCAGAATAGAGGCTCCAATCTCCTTTGCATTAAATGCATTGCGCGGTGCGCTTACTCCAACAGTAAGCCTGATTCAGTGAACGCTACACGCAATCATGTACGCGTAACATTGAGAGGACTAACGTTTATCGCACAGCTGATAGTGCGTCACCCATTAACCCTTCAGGTGTTTTATCAATAGATTATCGAGAGCTGCCGCCCAGGGCAAAGCGTACTGCTTCCTCAGCGTGAATTTGCGTGGTGTCGAATAGCGGAACACAGGCGTCTTGTGCACCCACCAATAGGGTAATTTCGGTGCAGCCTAAAATGATGGCTTCGGCGCCTTGATGCACTAACGCTGCCATTATTTCACAATAGCGCCGTCGTGATTCATCGCGGATGACCCCTAAGCAAAGCTCTTGATAGATGATGTCATGTATCGTCTTACGATTAGCCGTGTCAGGCACGATAATCTCAATGCCAGACCGTGCGAAGCGCTCAATGTAGAAGGGTTGCTCCATGGTAAAAGCTGTCGCCAGCAGACCCACGCGTTTAAATTTTTCGTGGCTGATTTGTGCGGCCGTCGCATCGGCAATGTGCAAAAGGGGGATGGCAACCGCGTTTGTAATCGCCTGTGCCACTTTGTGCATAGTGTTAGTACAGAGCACAATAAAATCTGCACCTGCTGCCTCAAGGCTTCTTGCCGCATCAGCGAGAATCGTTCCTGCTTTCTCCCACTCACCGGAAGATTGCAAAGTCTCGATTTGGTAGAAATCCACGCTATATATGACGCAACGCGCAGAGTGCAAACCACCTAACTGCTGTTTTACCTGCTGGTTGATGATGCGGTAGTAGAGCGCAGTGGATTCCCAGCTCATGCCACCAATCAGGCCGATTAATTTCATGGGTTGCTGCCTTGATAAATGGATTTCTGTTTACAAGACGATACCGCAGCTGGGAAAGTTATCCACTTTTTCTGTGGATAAACTATTGAATAATCGTTGGCTAACCCTAATGGTTCTGTATTGGCAGAGTAGAATAGGAAATCAAATTCTGGCGATTTCAGGCTGAAATTTTTTAACAAAAAACAATTAATTCAAATAGATAAACACGAAATCACCACGGCGAAAGAAATTGATTTCACGGGTTGTTGACCGTTTTCGTCTTTTGATAGCGCATGATTCATGCCGATAATCATTTTGGCTACTTAACCCTCAGCTAAAAGGGGTGAGCCAGCGGTTTACCCTCATTTAATGCAAAACAGCGTGGCGATTTCAGCCTGAAATTTTTCTCAATAATTGCCTAATTTCATACTGTTAGGGATGAAAACACGCTGGCGAAACCACAAAAAACCGCCTTTCGGCGGCCTGTTTTATTGGTTAAGGTATTTGCTTAATGTCTCATTAATGACGCGATCTAGCTCATCCTGCAGCTCTTTTGACTGACGATTAAATTCATAGCTAAACATGCGGCCACGCGTTTTTTTACGTGCAAAGCGGTCTTTATCCGCAAATGACCACAGCGCCGTTGTGACAACGGAATCTTTTGCCGGAGACGGTAACAGTGATTGGCTACCGTTGCGCACCAGACGCAAAATCGCATTTTTCACCTCATCTTCTGCAAGTCCGTCACGGGCGCATACGCTATCGATATCGCTGGCGATCGTATCAATGAGTGCATCGACCGTCTGACCCGTTTCTTGCAGTTTTTCGCAAGCCTGAAGCAAGGTTTTGTAGTCAGGGTAAGAGAGTTCAGAGTGATTGGGAAACACGGAGACCAGCGCAAGCGGAACGCTTGCTGCCTGAAGCGCACGCGTGACTTTAGCTTGTGATAACCCCTGATTCTCAGCGATCTCTTTTTGGGACATGCCGCTCTCTTTCAACGACATCAGTCGCATACCCACTTCACGCAGGTTATGTTCACGGGCAGTCTGAATGTCCTGCGCCAGACGACGCGCCTCTTCAGCTGAAATAGCCGACTCGGTGACTAATACATCCAGGCCCGTTTTACAGTGTAACGCTGCCGCACGTCGCCGTGAACCGTCAAGGATTTCGATGCGATTGTCGCGTTTAACACCGATGGCGGGAAAGAATTGCTGGAGCTTGATCGTGCGAATAATATCGCGCAGCGATTCAGGCGTAAGACCCGATTGATCGCGTCCATTGGTTTCCATCACCACATAGGTCTGCGCCTCAATGTCCTTAGCCGCGATATGCTGCAGCGTAAACAGGGCGCGCTTACCCGTTGAGAGAATGAAAGTTTGTGCATGGCCCGCTGAATCGTTGTCATTCTGCAAAGGCGTTTGGCTGAAGGTACGGCCAATCGTAATGCGTTTTGCGCTCATAATAACCTCAGTTCAGGCGAATAAATTCAATGCGGTCAAACACCGCTTTGGCAAAATCCTCGGCGGCTGACCGTGCGTTCTTAAGCGCCTCAGTACTGCCGACATAGGTTGAGGGGTTAGCAGAAATCACCGTATCAAAGGATTCGCCGCAGCGTTCAAAACCATCAAGTCGTGGTAGGGCAGCATCCAGCATGTCACCGCCAAAAATTTCCTTGGCAAGGCTATGACAAAGCTTGTGATCTGCCTTGTTGGAGAGCTTGGACATAAAACCGATATTGCCTTGTAGTCGGCACGGCACTCCGGAGTCTTCAATGATGGCGATCAATTCTGGCAGGCGCGTCAGGTATTTTAGCGTTGAGTGAAAATCCACTTGTGCAGGCGGAACCGGAGTCATTAACAAATCCGACGCCGCAATCGCGTTTTTTAGGAAAGCATCCAGGTGCGGACCGCTGTCAATGAAAATGAAGTCGTAATCCTTTTTGAGCTTTGACACGACATTCTCATACAGCACGCCGTGAACGTTGTGATCGGGCAGGTGTTCACTGCACAGTTCTTCCCAGCGCGAGGCAATGAAGGCGTCGTCGATAGAGGCGGGCAGTACATCTACACCCGGCACAATTGAGGGTACGACAAATTCGTTCAATAACTCTTCCCGACTGACGTTTTGCAGCATCGCCTGCGCTGCAGTGGCCTCCACCAGCCCAACTGAACGCTCATGATTCAAAAACATGGTGGCGGAAGATTGGGGATCGAGATCAATCACCAGGATACGCAAGTCTTCAAAAAGCAGATGCGGATGCGCGCGCAGGGCGTGAGCAAGGGACACCGTTGAGACCGTTTTTGATACACCGCCTTTTAAATTACCCACGAACAGCGTGAATGCTTCAGCATGACGATCGCGATATTTAGGAACGCCGCGATGGTGATAAATGTCGATGATGTTTTGAATCGACATCGCATACTTTGTTGACGTACCCGCAGCACGTTTATCAAACTGATAACCGTTTTCTTCCATCTCATTAACCGCATAGTCAACGTTTGCGCGTGTTAATTTTGGTAATTTCGCCAGCGCGGCTTTGGCATAAACCTGGTAGAACGTGTTCTCACGGAGTTCTTGTTTTTGTGCCTGAATCTGCTCTGTCAGACTTAACAGCATTCTTTCAGAACGTTGAGCAACCTTCAGCACTTGTTTCTCATCGTTAGCCATACTTGCTCCACATATGTAGGATTTGTGACTTTATACATAAATCCTGCACATGAGGCAAATTTATATCATTTGCTTCTGAATAATCATGAGTGGGCTGCATCCCCTCTAAAAGCCGGGAAACATTCACTGTAGTCAGCTGACCGCGTGAGAAGCTAATAAGAGGAGGGAGACATACTGCAAACATTCACTGTAGTCAGACATTGCAAGGGAGGCGCATTCACGGCCTGGTCAAACAGGGATTCACTGTAATCAGTAAAAAGCGAAGAAGAACGTTACCCGTTCACTCTAATCAGCAAGAGGACGGTGAACATTCACTATAATCAGCAGTCGTTCACCAGGGTAAGCCCCTGCATACTCAAACGTTCACTGTAATCAGTATATCTTCTCACCTTATGCCTACTCCCATACTAAACTTGAACAGCTACGCATCCATACGTTCACTGTAATCAGTGGGCCATCCACAGAGCATGCCATTGAATTTGCTAGATACGTTGCGAAAACGCACCTGAGATATTCACTGTAATCAGTAAAAATAGAGATCAGTAAAATCCCTTTATGCTCCCCTGGCCAAGGCAATTTCCCGCCGTTTTATTCACGGCGTCCCGTAAAGATTCACTGTAATCAGTATTGCTGCAGGGCAAGCCGTGTTTCGTATTGACCTTCGCTCACAACATTCACTGTAATCAGCACTGTTTGACGCGTGCTTTAGCTGCGTCCCCAGATGACATTCACTGTAATCAGTAGTCGGGTAGCTATGATGCGTTGGCATTCACTGTAATCAGCAACAGCATTTATCCAGCGTGAGTGGCTGCGAGAGAAAGCAGCTTGGCCACCCTGTGTACAGTGAAGCAGAGACACAGACGCCAATACGATATTGGCAGCAAACGTTAAGCGTAGGGAGCGTTTGGCTAACGGCTTTGGTGTAGGGGAGCGCAGGGGGAGGGGCGTATGGCGCAGGCGGAAAGATTCACTGTAATCAGTAGCAGCTACGAACCCTGTCACTTTTACTGGTGTTTATTACAGTGAAAGAACTGATTACAGTGAACGTTTGGTATGCCGAGTAATTATTAGTTTTATATCATTAGGTTATTTATTAACGTTCACTGCGTTCGGTCAGGCACACACTGTGTTAGCCAATGTAATAGGTACCGACACTAGCGATACCGGAATTCACTGTAATCAGTAAACCTCAAGCTAAACACCCAAGATAAAGCGGGATTACATCACTATGTGAGCACTTACTATCGATATAACCCAATAAAATCGTCAAAAAGGCTTGTGAGAGTCAGAGTGCCGAGGAACACCCCAGAGAGGAAATACTGATTACAGTGAATAGTGCTGATTACAGTGAACATCGCGCAGAGGCAGGATAATAAGGGGGATGAAACGGGTAACGGTGTCACTTTTTGCTCAATAGTGACACCCGCTGAGGCAACTTACTGACTACAGTGAACAGGAAAATCAGTCTTCAAACTCGATGTCATCCAGCACATCAATGCTCTCCAGATTGCTAATTCCATCCAGCTTGGGCGTTCTGCTGTGAATGATGAAAAACACCGAGCGCCCGCGCTTTACCTCTGAATAGTCCAGATAGCCAATCTCTTTGAGCTGTTCCATGGCTCGTCGCACCACATGATTCTGGGTGGTGGTCTTAGAGCCTAAATTAAGGCGCATACGCAGCCTGGCAAGCGATATCGGCGCAGGATTGATGGGAAGACTTTCCAGGTAGGTATAAAGCGCCTGAGCGGATTCCTTGCGTTTCAGGCGCGAAATGGCCCGTAGCTGTAATAAGACCTTGTGATCGAAATTATACAGTTCGAAAAGCTTAGGATCGGCTTGAATGCGCACCAGATCCTTCTCGCGGTCATAATAGGCCGATTGGACGAGGTGCGTATGGTAGGCTTTGCCATTACCTTCAAACGAAAGCGTGTTGGTCGCAATACGCCTGAGTGAGGCATCTAAGCGTTTACGCAGCGCCGCAGAGGAGTTGGCTGAGGGGATCCCGCACATTTTCACAAAATCGATAAACGGCAGGGTTACCGTGTCTCCTTTTGAAGGATAACGAGAAAATGACTGTATGATCCCGGCCCACGTTTTGAAATCGTTGTCCATGTCCAGCCGAGCACCCGTGATGGTTATTTTTTCATACCCCTCGGCTTTCACTAACGACAGGTTTTTCAGTTCTTTCGTGGCATCGGTCGACGCCATTGCGCCTGATTTACCCCGCGCAGTGGATTTTAAGGTCGGAACAAACAGGCCAAGACGCATCAGCGCGACCGGTTGCACGGTGTTATTTTTATTAGGGTGAAGCTGAATAACTTCACCGCTGTTTTTGGTAACAGACAGAAAAGGTTCTAGTAACGCTTTGTTTTCGCTATCTTTATCTGCCATGGGATATGATCTTCACGCTGTGGATGAAAAGGATCGATTTCTGATTACAGTGAACAGTATCACCGATTATAGTGAACATTCCACAGTGTATAGTGAATAATCTACTGGTTACAGTGAACATTTTACTCATTATAGTGAACACGATCACCTTCTCAGGCCTTGTCCCATGCGGCTTCGCGCGATCGGGGATCTCTTAGGATCTCTTTTAGATCTCTTAATGATCTTTTTAGAGATCTATTCACTGTATAACTGGATAAGTCTTTTCAAGATCACGTTGATAAGCGAGAAAATTGTCGAATAGAGCCACACTGGACAAGTTACGCTTCTGAGCAGGCATTATTGATCTTAAGCATTGAGCTTTCATTTATACAGAACAACTTCCTCAAGAATATTCATTTTTCATCATCACCTAAGCGGCGTACGGTAGCTGTTCTCTGAACCCACTCTTCAACAGGAAGGCATCCATGTCAGATAACGTCCTCTCTCGCAACCCGACCACGGGTGACATCATCGCGACTTATCCGCTGCTTACTGAGCATCAACTTGAAGCCGCACTGCAGCAAAGTGCCGATGCTTATACTCTTTGGCGCGATACCCCTCTGCAGAAACGCGTTAACGTTTTGCGCCAACTGGGGGAGCAATTGCGTCAGCGTCAGGATGAACTGGCGAAAATGGCGACGTTGGAAATGGGCAAACCTATCGCGCAATCTCGAGCCGAAGTGCTGAAATGTGCCAATCTCTGCGACTGGTATGCGGAGCAGGGGCCTGCCATGTTAGCGGACAAACCCACCTTGGTTGAGAATCAACAGGCGTGGCAAGCTTTTCGTCCATTAGGGGTCATTTTGGCCGTCATGCCGTGGAATTTCCCTTATTGGCAAGTTTTGCGCGGTGCAGTCAGCATGCTGCTGGCGGGTAACACCTACGTTCTTAAACATGCGCCTAGCGTCATGGGCTGCGCCGAACTCCTGTCTTCGTTGTTCGACGCGACAGATTTACCCAAGGGCGGTTTCACGCTGATCAATGTGGATAACGCGGGCGTCTCTACCGCCATCAGCGATCCTCGTATTGCTGCCGTCGCGGTCACAGGCAGCGTGCGCGCCGGAGCCGCGATTGCCGCACAGGCAGGCGCCGTATTAAAAAAGACAGTGCTCGAATTGGGGGGAGCAGATCCTTTTATTGTCCTTGCCGATGCGGATCTTGATGCTGCGGTCGCTTCAGCCGTCGCAGGACGCTATCAAAACACCGGACAGGTCTGTATGGCTGCCAAACGCTTCATTATCGAGGAGAGCGTTGCTGAGGCGTTTGAGCGGCGTTTTAGCGCAGCAGTGCAAGCCCTTAAAATAGGCGATCCCCTTGAGGAAGAGACCTTTATTGGCCCTATGGCACGCTACGATCTGCGGGATGAGCTCGATCGCCAGGTACAGGAAACCGTGCAGCAGGGAGCTCGTCTGGTCATGGGCGGACACAAGATCGAGGGGGCAGGAAATTACTACGCGCCGACAATTCTTGCTGACGTTACGCCGCAGATGACCGCGTTCCGCCAAGAGATCTTTGGCCCTGTAGCAGCCATTACCGTTGCCAAAGATGCCCAACACGCGCTGGAACTGGCTAATGACAGCGACTTTGGACTTAGCGCCACGGTGTGGAGCGGTAGTGAGGCTATCGCTAACCAGCTGGCGGCTCAGCTAGAAACCGGTGCCGTGTTTATTAACGGCAACGGTGCTTCTGATCCGCGCGTTGCAATTGGCGGTGTGAAAAAGAGCGGTTATGGGCGCGAGCTTTCCAGCTTTGGCGTGCACGAGTTCTGCAATGTGCAAACCGTATGGAAAAATCGCCGTTAAGCACTGACCGGGTGCCGTTGGCACCCGGAAATAATCCTGAAGGATTACTGATTACAGTGAATCTTTCCGCTTATTAGGCATCGCTGCCAAAAACGTTTCAGGCAGCTGCGCATCACCCTCTCCCAAAGAGCGCTGCATGATCACGGTATCCAGCCAGCGCCCGTGCTTAAACCCTACCGATTTTAGGACACCCGTCTGCGCAAAACCCAACGCGCGGTGTAGCCCAAGCGATGCCTGATTGGCACTATCACCAATAATTGCCACGACTTGACGAAATCCAGCCGTTTCAGCAAGGGTTAGAGCGTGTTGCAATAGCGCTCGGCCAACCCCACGGCCGGCGTAGTCAGGATCGAGGTAAATTGAATCTTCCAGCGTAAAGCGATAGGCGTAGCGAGGGCGATAATGCGTTAAATAGCAGTAACCCATTACCCGGCCTCTCTCCTGAGCCACCAGCCAAAATCCGCCACGCTGCGTCACATCGTTGATGCGACGAGACATTTCATCTTCGTCCGGCGGTTCTGTCTCGAACGTGGCGCAACCGTGCAGCACATGCCAGGCGTAAATGTGTTGAATGGCCGCCGCGTGGTGCGGTTGTGCGGGAATAATCTCCATCTGTTGCTCACCGGCTGACATGCAGAGAACCAGCATGGCACATTACGTAAACCAAATCACCGGAAGCAGTAAGAGGAAATTGCGATGGCTAATTTTGCTCAGACAGCTGCACCGCTAGCGTATCAGGCTCTAATGCTTCAAAGAGATGCGGCTCATCTGCGGGATAGCAAATGTAGTCGCCAGGATGCAATTCAACCGGGGAATGTGCGGGTCCGACACGTGCGCGGCCACGCGCTATAATAACGTGTTCAACCGAACCGGGAGGATGAGGCTTAGAGGCACGTGGCGCGCCTGGCTGGCTAGTAATCAGGTAGAGATCACGTCGGCCGCCGGGAGGGCAGGTTGCAAGCAGGGCGGCCTGATAATCCGACAGTTCCGCAGAGACCATCATTCCTTCACCGCGACGAATCACCTGTAAGCGTTTCACTTCAGGCTCCATCAGCCGAGCAAACGGAATATTAAGCGCCACACACAGGGACCACAGCGTTTCGATACTGGGATTGCCGTTGCCGGCTTCCAGTTGAGACAGCGTCGATTTGGCTATCCCGGCGCGTCGCGCCACTTCTGACAGCGAAAGTCCGGCGAGCTGGCGCTCACGCACCAAGCCAGCAGCAATAATATCTATGGGTGTCACCGTGACTCCTGTTCTTTATATCGAACAAATTGTTCATCTTGTAAAACATTCGGGGCGCGTTCATTATAACGGCTAACCTGTTCGATATGAGATTAAATTGTGATACGTCTGGATGCGGTGCCGCTTGATCGCGGCGTAATCAAAGCGATATTTCTCGTGTGTCTCGCCGACGGCATTGTCGGACTTTCATATGGTTCACTCGCCGCAGCGGAGGGATTTCCGCTCTGGGTACCCCTGATGCTGTCTACGCTGGTTTTGGCGGGGGCGTCCGAATTTCTCTTCATTGGTATCGTTGCCGGCGGCGGCAGTCCGATAACGGCCGCCGCCGCCGGTTTGCTGGTCAACGCGCGCCATTTGCCCTTTGGTATCGCGGTTAAGGACTTGGTCGGGCGAGGCGGACGCAGTCTGTTGGGCTGCCATATCATGAATGATGAAAGCGTGGTATTTGGCATTTCACAGTCTCAGCTGGCGCAGCGACGCGCAGCGTACTGGGTGTGTGGGCTCGGCATCTTCGCCATTTGGCCATTATCCGTGATCAGCGGCGCTTATCTAGGTCGATTTATTCCGGATGTCAGCGTCATTGGACTGGATGCGGTGTTTCCCGCCATTCTGATTGCGCTGATTTTCCCGGCGCTGCGCCAGCGGCGCACCCGGCTACCCGCCATGATCGGCACAGCGCTCTCGGTTGGTGTAACACCCTTTGTACCGGCGGGCATGCCTGTGTTGTTTTCGCTGCTGGGGCTGCTTGGCTGGCGGGAGAAAAAAGATGCACAGTAATATCATTCTGGCGGGTATCGTTTTGTTGGCGGTGGGCACCTATGCCATCCGTTTTGCGGGCTACCGATTAGGCAGTCGCATGTCGATGTCTCCGCGCGTGCGTGCCATGCTCTCCGATGCCGCCACGGTGCTGCTGTTGGCGGTAGCCGTCACGACTGCGCTGTTTGAAGGCAGCCAATTTTCTGGCGTGGCGCGTGTAGTGGGCGTGCTTTTCGCGGTTTTCCTGGCATGGCGCCGCGCGCCGCTGCCGCTAATACTGATCATCCTCGGCGCAGCAGCAATGACGGCACTGTTGCGCTATTTCGGTGTACCTTAACGCTGTACAACGGGCGGATCCGCTTTGCCGCCAGTTTTGCTACTCTCATTTCTCGTATTTTCGATTTCAGGGAAGTCATTATGACGCCGCGCCTTGCACATCAAGAAGAGGTTCATGCGCTGTGGCGAGTGCGCAATCTTGCCATTCGCCACGGATGCCAGTCCGTTTACCCGCCCGAGATCATTACGGCGTGGACGCCTGACGCACACCCTGGTGGCTTTAGCACGGTCATTCAAAATAACCCTTTCTATGTCGTTGACGATGCGCACTATGGCGTGGCCGCCACGGGCTTTCTCGATCTGAACGGCGGCAGCATTGAGGCGATCTTCACGCTGCCAGAGTGCAGCGGTAAAGGCTACGCCAGCGCAATTATGGAAGCACTCATCAGCGAAGCGCGGCAGCGCGGCTTCACGCAGCTCTGGCTTGCCGCTACGCCTAACGCTAGCGGCTTCTATCTGCGCCACGGATTCACTACCGTGCGCGAGGCGCGCTATCCTTCTGCGCTGGCGCAGGCCGATCTGGCGTGTGTAGAAATGACGCGCGTCATTCATCATGATCATGACAAGAGACCCTAACGTGAACAGCAGTAAAGTGATTAATTGCGTGGTGTATCGCCACGGCAAACGACAAGAGCACGTGGATATTGCAGAGATCAGTGAAGTCCTTAAAGAGGAAAAATCTTTCGTCTGGCTTGGGCTGAATCAACCTGAACCGGATTTTATGCAAACCCTGCAGCAGGAGTTCGACCTGCACGAACTGGCCATTGAAGATGCGCTGGTGGCGCATCAGCGGCCCAAAATTGAACAGTATGGCGAATCCGTTTTTATCGTGGCGAAAACCGCACATTTGAACGATCGGCAACGTATCTGCTTCGGTGAAACGCACTTTTTCCTCGGCAAAAATTTCCTGATCACTGTGCGTCACGGCTCCGCAGAAGGCTATGCGGCCATTCGTGCCAAGGCCGAAAAAAACCAAGCCATGCTGTGTGAGGGACCGGGCTACGCTTTCTACTGCCTGCTGGATTTTATTGTCGACCAATATGCCAATATTACCGAAGCGCTCAGTGAGCGTATTGGCGATCTGGAGCAGGGGATGTTCACCACGCGTTTCGACAGCCAGGCGCTTCAAGGCGTTTACCGCCTGCGTCGAGAATTGTTGGCGCTGCGCAATGCCGCTATGCCGGTCACGGAGATTTGTGCCCAACTGATGCGCTTTCATGAGGATTTTATTCCTAAAAACTTGCGCGCGTATCTGCGTGACGTGCAGGATCATGCCCATCATGTTGTGGTGGATACGGAAGACATGCGCGAAATGCTCACCAGCGCGATGCAGGTGAATCTGGCGCTGGTCTCGGTACAGCAGAGCGAAGTGAACAAAAAACTGGCAGGGTGGGGGGCGGTGCTGATTGTGCCAACCATCGTTTTCAGCATGTATGGCATGAATTTCTCCGACATGCCTGAGCTAAAAAGCCACTTTGGTTATCCGGCCGTGCTGGTCGCCACGTTCACCATTTGTGGCATCATGTGGGCGCGCTTCAAAAAGGCGGGCTGGCTGTAAGGTGTTTGCCTCTGCCTGAGGTTCGCGCCATGATAACGTTCTGATATCTCCTGACGGAACGCATTATGCCTGATTCATCTGTAACGATTGGTTTTCTACTGTTCCCTGCGCTGACGCAGCTTGATCTCATGGGGCCGTGGGAAGTGTTTGCTCGGCTTCCGGGTGTTAAATTGCACCTTATCTGGAAAGATCGCCAACCGGTTATCGCCGATCGCGGCATGGCCATCTTGCCTGATACCACTTTTGCCGACTGCCCAGCGCTCGATCTTCTCTGCATCCCCGGTGGGCCGGGCCAGATTGCTTTGATGAACGACAGCGAAACGCTCGCGTTTGTTCGGGAAAAGGCGCGCGCGGCAAAATGGGTGACGTCGGTGTGTACCGGTTCGTTGGTGCTCGGTGCGGCAGGATTATTACGCGGCTATCGCGCCACAACACACTGGGGCTCGCTTGATCAGCTCAGCCTATTGGGCGCAATCCCGGTTGAACAGAGGGTGGTGTGCGATCGCAACCGCATCACCGGTGCGGGCGTCACCTCCGGTATCGATTTTGCGCTCACCGTAACGGAAGCCATCGCGGGACGCGAAACGGCTGAGCTCATTCAGCTGCAAATGGAATACGATCCCGATCCGCCGTTTACCAGCGGCTCTCCACGCACCGCCAGTGCAGTACGGCTAAACCAGGCGCGCGCGCAAATGAAAGATTTCATCGCCCGGCGACGAGCAGCAACCGAAGCGGCTGCTGCAAAATTGACGCGCTAAGGCAGTAAATTTCAGCCTGAAATCGCCAAGGTTTATTTGCCTTAATGCCCGCTGGCAGTAGGGCGCAGCGTGATTTCATTCACGTCAACCTCGCCAGGCTGTTCAATCGCCCATGCGACGGCTTTGGCGATGGCCTCGGGCTTCAACGCAATCTGCCGATAGTGCCTCATCGCTTCCCGGGCCACCTCATCCGTGATGCTCTCCGCCAATTCTGATTCCACCACGCCGGGGTTAATCACCGTAACGCGCAAATGACGCGACTCCTGCCGCAGGCCATCAGAGAGTGCGCGAACGGCAAATTTTGTTGCGCAGTACACGGCAGCGGTAGGAGATACCGTCAGCGCGCCGATCGACGCAATGTTGATGATGTGACCCGCTTGCTGCTGCGCCATCGTCGGCAGTACAGCGGCAATGCCATAGAGCACCCCGCGTACGTTGACGTCCAACATGCGATCCCACTCTTCCACTTTCAACGCGTGCATCGGCGATAGCGGCATCACGCCTGCATTGTTGATCATGACGTCAATGCGGCCATACTGCGCCAGTGCGAAGTCTGCCAGCTGCTGCACGGAATCACGACGCGTGACATCCGTGGCGAGAAAGTCCACGCGGGCACCGTGCGCGCGCAGTGCTTCGCACAATGCAGCGAGTCTTTCGGTGCGGCGCGCGCCCAGAATTAAGGTGTATTGTTGCTGCGCCAGATGACGCGCGATGGCTTCGCCAATACCGCTGCTGGCGCCGGTTAAGACAATCACTTTCGACATGTTAATCTCCTCGTGAAGTTGACGAGGCCATTGTGGGAAAGTGCATGAAGGATAAACAGGCCTGAACGTCGCGCATCATTGCCTGATTCTCTCGCCAGCGTTGCCAGGCATTGCAATCGGCCGCTATGCTTTGCCTAAAAATCTCTCACGGAGAAGAGGCATGTCGTCGGCGTTACGTCAGGAAATTTGCGCGCGGCTTAGCCAGTTAGCGCGCCACGAAGGCTATACCGAATCGTTACTGGACGGCGTGCGTTTTATGCGCGCCAATCAACAGTGGGCCCGCACGCCGGTGCTGTACGAACCCAGCATCATCATTATTTGTCAGGGCGCGAAACGCGCGTTTCTCGGCGATCGTCTCTACCACTATGATGCGCAGCACTATCTGGTGCTTTCGGTGCCGCTGCCGTTTTCGGCCGAGACAGAAGCGACCTCGCACGAGCCGCTGCTGGGGCTGGCACTACGCCTTGATATTGATAAGGTGTCTCGCTTAGTCGCTCAGCTGCCGGTAACGGCGGCTGTCACGCGTGAGCCGCCGGCAGGTATGGTCTCCACGCCCATTGATGAGGCGCTGGCGAAAGCGACCCTGCGGCTGCTGGAGGCGCTGAGCGATCCGCTGGAGGCAAAAATCCTCGGCCCAGCGCGCGCAGAAGAAGTGTGCTTTCGCGTATTAATGGGGCCGCAGGGTGCGGCGGTGCGAGCCGCCTTGACGTTTCAGGGGCATTTTGGCCGCATCGCCCGCGCGCTGCACCGCATCCATGCCGACTGGCGAAGGCCGTTAGACGTGCCTTCTCTCGCCAGGGAAGCGGGAATGAGCGTGCCGCGCTTTCACCTGCATTTTAAAAACCTAACCCAAACGTCACCGATTCAGTATGTAAAATCGCTGCGTCTGCATCAGGCACGCCTGATGATGATTCGCGACAACGTCACCGCGGCAGGCGCGGCAGCGCGCGTGGGCTATGAGAGCGATTCCCAGTTTAGCCGCGAATTTAAGCGGATGTTCGGACGCAGTCCGGCGGACGAGGCGCGCGTGATGAAGCGTGCTTTCGCACTCCTGCCTGCGGAACAGCAATTCGGACGCGTCGAGCCACACTGATGCGGCAGACGCTTGCCGGGGTCTCTTCAAAGCGGGCTGGTTATTCCAGCGAATAATCAGTAAAACTGATTAGGCTGGAAGAATTATAAATGTTATCGATGCGTAAACATGCATTTTGTGCTTTTTATTCTTTTCACGCAAATGATTAGCAAAAATCACGTAATTTCAACGAGTAATTTGCCGGGTTGTGCGTTGCAATCTGTGCGGTGCTGTGAATAAATAAAGTGACATTATTCATAAAAATGCCATTAAGGCCAGGCGCCAGCCTGCAAGAAAACCGCACTTATGACAGACGTAAACGCCATTTTAGCCCGGGAAATTTGTGAAAGAAGTGAACGCTTAGAAGCCCATCTCATTGCGCTGCGACGTGACATTCACGCCCATCCTGAACTGGGATTTGACACGGTACGCACCGCCGAGTTGGTTAATCAGGAATTGCTGCGTCTGGGGCTGACGCCCAAAACCGGCGTCGGCCGCACCGGAGTGGTAGTGGATATTGTGGGGGCGCAGCCTGGCAAAACGCTGCTGCTGCGTGCGGACATGGATGCGTTGCCGATCCACGAACAAACCGGCTTACCGTTTAGCAGTCAGTACCCTGGTAAAATGCATGCCTGCGGCCATGATATTCATACCGCAACGCTGTTAGGCGTGGCCGCCATTCTGCCGCATTACCGGGCGCGTTTGCACGGCACGGTGCGACTGATTTTTCAGCCGGCGGAAGAAACCGCAGAAAGCGGTGCCCAAGCCATGATTGCTGATGGTGCGGCGGACGGGATTGATTATGCCATCACGCTGCATAATAAGCCGGAGCTGGCGGCCGGGGAGGTCGCGTTAACCCGCGGAGCCAGCACGGCGTCCAGCGACGAATTTGACATCGTTATTCACGGCAAATCGACGCACGCCGCGCGTCCGCACATGGGCACCGATCCCATTATCGCTGCGGCAACCCTCATCAGCCAGTTGCAGACCATTGTATCCCGCGAGCTTGATCCCGCGAACTCAGCGGTATTAACCATTGGTCACATTCACGGGGGCACCACGCATAACATTATTTCTGATAGCTGCTTGATACAGGGCACGGTGCGCGCCAAATCCCCCGAAACGCGTGCGGCGATAGAAGCGGCCTTCCGGCGTATCTGCGCAGGCGTGGCGCTGGCGTCGAACACGCGCATTGAGATCCAGTACCAGCACGGCGTCCCGCCGCTGATGAATGATGACAATCTGGTCAGCGCCCTTGAGATTATTCTTTCTCATCAGTTTGGTAAATCCATCGTCGCCCAACCCAGCCTCAGCTTTGGCGCAGAGGATTTTTCGCTGTTCACCGAACGGGCACCAGGGTGTCAGATCCATATCGGGTCAGGCGCGCCTGGACGCGACGACCATCTCCATAACTCGGACTATCAGCCCGATGAACGCAGCCTGCACGCAGGCACGCAGGCGCTAGCTCGCCTTGCTATCGATCTCCTTTCACCTAAATCACACTGAGGTTTCTATGATGCGTAAAGGACTGTTTACCCTGTCTGCGGGCATGCTGCTACTGGCGTCAGCGCTGGTGCAGGCGAAGGATTTTGGCACCTTGAAATTTGCGACGGAAGCCGCGTATCCGCCGTTTAACCAATCGACACCGAGCGGCAAGATTGTGGGCTATGAACCGGATATGGTGGCGGAGCTGGCGAAGCGCGCGGGCTTTAAATACGAGCTTGTGGCGCAGAAGTGGTCGGGCATGATTCCCGGTCTGGTGGACGGCAAATACGATGCGGTGATCGATGCCGTAACGGTCACGCCAAAACGGCAGGAAGTGGTGGATTTTACCCATCAATACACGGTTTCTGTTTCCGGTTTCGTCACCATGAAGGGCAGTGCGGTGGATACGCTGCCGGGCAACGGCGAAGTGGTAAAAGCCGATGATGCCGCCGGTATGACGAAGGCGATCGATGCGCTTAAAGAGAAGTTTAAAGGTAAAACAATCGCAGTCCAGGTGGCCACTATCCAGGCGGATTTTCTCAACAAATATCTGGCTGATGTCGCCACTATCCGCACCTACCAGTCGGGTCCTGAAACGTTTGCTGACCTGTTAAACGGGCGCGTAGATGCGGTAATGGCATCACGCACCAATCTGAATGCCTACGTTAAAAAACATCTCGATAGCGTTAACAGCACCGGCTACGGTTTTGTCGGTGGCGTGCTGGGCCAAGGGTCGGCGATTGCGATCCGAAAAAATAACCCTGAACTCAAAGCCGCGCTGGACAGTGCGCTGGTTTCCATGATCAAAGATGGCACGCTTAAACAGCTGTCACAAAAATGGTTCGGCGAAAACGTCGCGCCAGCGGAGTGATGCTGAACGCCTATGACTATTGACTGGCAACTCTTAGGCTTGGGTGATGAAGGGTGGGGCGGCGTGCTGATGGACGCCGCCGCAGTCACGGTGTCCGTTTCGCTTTGTGCCTGGCTGTTGGGCGCGGTGCTGGGCAGCGTCCTGTGCTGGATGCAAGTCAGCGGCGCGCGCTGGCAGCAGCGCCTCGCCCACGGCTATATCACGCTGTTTCGCGGCGTTCCTGAGCTGCTGGTGATCTATCTTTTTTACTTTGGCGGTCGTCAGGTTGTGTCGTTCGTGGGCGAAAAGCTGGGCCTCGCGGGCCCGTTTGACGTCAACGGTTTCGTTGCGGGTGCGATTGCTATCGGGTTGATCTCTGGCGCTTACCAAAGCGGCGTGTTTCGCGGGGCGTTTTATGCCATTCCGCGAGGCACACTCGAAGCTGCCACGGTGACCGGCATGGGCCCCCTGATGCTGTTCCGCCGCATCATCGTGCCGCAGGCGCTGCGCACTGCGCTGCCGGGCATGGGCAACCAGTGGCAATCAGTGATTAAAGAGTCGGCGCTGGTGTCGGTGACGGGATTGGTTGAGACCATGAATCAGATCTCAACGGCGTCTAACTCCACGCAGATGCCCTTTTTCTTTTACAGCGTGGGCGCAGTGATCTACCTGATTATCACCACCTGCTCCGATTGGGTTTTCCGCTACGTGGAAAAAATCGCCATGCGCGGTCAGCCGCGCGCGCGTTGGTAAAGGGCCGCGACCATGGATTTTACATTTTTACAGCACACCTTCGCTGCGCTATGGCGAGGATTACCGCTCACGCTCAACCTGGCCATCCTGTCGCTGATGGGCGGCGCGCTGTTAGCGCTGTTGCTCAATCTGCTGCGTCAACACCGCGTGGGCAGTTATGTCACCCGTTTCTATGTTTGGCTGTTTCGCGGCACGCCGCTGCTGATCCAGATTTTCATGATTTATTACGGCCTCGGTAGTTTGCCGGCAGTACGCGAGAGCGTGCTCTGGCCGCTGCTGCGCGATCCTTATTGGTGTGGGTTGATTGCGCTCATCTTGAACGATGCCGCGTACACCGCAGAGATTTTACGCGGCGGGCTGAATGCTGTTAGCCCGCAATCTGTTGAAGCGGCGCGGGTGTGTGGCATGTCGCGGCTCACCACGCTGCGCCGTATTACCCTGCCGCTCGCCGTACGTCAGGCGCTGCCTGCCTACAGTAATGAGATTATCTCCATGCTGAAATCCACCTCGCTGGTCAGCACCATTAGCCTGATGGAGATGACCGGCATTGCCGATTCGATTGTTTCCGAAACCTTCCGCGCGCTGGAGGTTTTTCTCAGCGCTGCCGCAATCTACCTGCTGTTAACGGTTTTGGTTAGCTACGGTATGGCGCGGCTTGAACGCTATTTATCGCCTTATCACGCTGGAGCGCGACCATGATCACTCCCACGATTACCCTGCGTAATCTGCAAAAAAGTTACAGCGGGCAGGCCGTGCTCCATGACATCAGCCTTACCGCGCAAGATGGGGATGTTATCTCTCTGATCGGAGCCAGTGGTTCAGGTAAAAGCACGCTGCTGCGCTGCATTCCGTTTCTGGAGGTGCCGCAGGGCGGTGAGATCACCGTTGGCGATCACACCGTGACCCTGAACAATTCGCAAGGCAAACTGAGTCGTGAGCAGCAGCGGGCGATTAAACGGATGCGCATGCAGCTGGGCTTTGTGTTTCAGGGATTCAATTTGTGGCCGCACAAAACGGTGATGCAAAACATCATCGAAGCGCCGATACACGTGCAAAAGCGCAGCAAACACGCGGCACTGGAAGAAGCGGAAGCGCTGCTGCATAAAGTCGGATTGTACGATAAGCGCAACGCCTGGCCCGCGCAGCTGTCGGGGGGGCAACAGCAGCGCGTGGCGATTGCCCGCGCGCTGGCTCAGCAGCCAAAGGCGATTCTGTTTGATGAACCGACGTCGGCACTCGATCCTGAACTGGTGGGGGAAGTGCTGCGGGTGATTCGTGCGCTGGCAGAAGAGGGGCGGACCATGATCATCGTGACGCATGAGATGGGCTTCGCCCGTGAAGTCGCCAACAAGGCGATTTTCCTTCATCAGGGGCGGATCGAAGAAGCAGGGGCTCCTGAACAACTTTTCAGCGAGCCGGTTTCACCGCGCTGCCGTGCTTTTGTGCGCAGCCACCTTGAGCGAAACCGTTAACCAGATTAGTGCTAATAGTTTTCCCACCTGAATTATGGAAAGATCGCCCTCCTTCATCGGTAGGGCGATTTTTTTTGCGCAGCATCGGACGTCGCCGCCGTTAATTTGCCAATCAAGTAGGACATCGCACGGCAGCCCACACGCGCATCGTCTTCATCGCCTGCATGAGAAAAGGGGGGTTGCCTCCGGGCCTGTGCGCTGCCCGTTCCGGGGCAGGCCGAAGCGAAAGAGTGAGAGAGCATCAGCCTCGGCTGATAACGCGCACAACAGAGGCGCTAATAAATGATTTTCCCGTGGCGGAGTAATGGAATGAACGCAAAAGTATGGTTGGTAGATGAGGATGTATCTTTACGTGAGTCGCTCGGCTTTCTGCTGAAAGCGCTGGATTACGACGTTGCAGATTTTGCCGATTTAGCGGCGTTTGATGCGGCGACGACCGTGCAGCCGCCGCTGCGTGGCTGTTTATTGGTTAATTTGAGCGTGCCAGGCATGGGCTGGCTCACAGAGCAGGAGAACCGTCATCCCCTGCTGTCTGTGATTATTATGACCGGTCAGAATACCCTTGAAGCGTGCCGTCGCGCGCTGGGTGAGCGTGCGTTTGCGTTTTACACCAAACCGCTGGAGATCGCTCCGCTACTGCAAAGCGTGCAGCAGGCGACCCAGCAAAGCCTTCAGCGTGTGACGCAGGATCGATAGGGGGCAATCAGGCAAGCAGCCGCTGCGCCCAAGTGTCGACTTCATCGCCACTGCCGATGTCAGGCTGTACTAAACCATTAATCATAAACGTGGGCGAAACATGAATGCCATTCTGACGCGCATATTTGCAGTGCCATTTGATGTCGTTCTGCAGCGCAGCGTGTTCAAAGGCCGCACGTGCGTCGACGCCACTGTACTCCCGTAAACGCGTCAGGATCTGATTCGGTGTCGCGTCCATGTTGGGCCCATGGCTATGATCGGTAAACTCAAATTCTTCGCGATGATCGGCCACCGCCTGCATCACTTTTTTTGCGGCGGCTTTTCCTTCGGGCAGCGTAGACGCGGCCAGAATATAGCGCACAATCACCCCGGAATAGAGATGCCAGGGCTGCGACTGCAAACGGATTTTTAGCGTCATCTTCTCTTCCCCCACCTGTTTCAGCAGCGCGTCCAGCTTGTTGAAGGCGCGCACGGAAAACGGGCAGGTCGGCTCAAGAAAAACTTCAAATATCGCCTCACCCTTGCCCCAAATCAACGGATCGGCCCGTAGCGTATGGCGTTCACTCATTCTTATGCCCTCGTGTCAGTGAAAGAGAGTGTAACTGTGGCAAAGCCTTGGATGCAGCTCCAGTCGCGTTTCGCTTTTTTTTGTTACTAATCCATTCGCTTAGCACACCCGATGGGCTGCGCTACGCGCAAAACTCGCCGCGCTTGCTGGGTGCACAGAAAATAAACAGCTATAGTTAGGCTGTTTTGCTAATGCGCCGCGACAGCCGCGCAGGATGTCAAAAGGCTAAACGTCATGAGGTGAAGAGTGTGCTTACGGATGTTTCCCTGAAAATCATCCAGCAGTTAATCAAACAGACCATTGCTGGCCGGGCTGACGACCACCAGATGCTGGATGTCATCTCCCTGATGCACCGGCTTGAGGACATGGCCGAAAACGAATCTGATGAAGCCTTGCTGCTTTGCTACTGGCAGGCCAGCAAAGTGCTGATGCGCCTACCGCCCAAAGTGTCGGTCACAGAATTGCTCGCGGCGGCCCGTGACGCGGTCCGCGAGGCGTCGCTTCGCGGTCCGCTTTAACCCTGAATGCTTTTCCTTTCCTTACAGGCTAATCGACTGATAATTCGGCATTATCCTGGAATATGCTCTGCTACACTCCTGAGCTCAAACGCTGAAAGAGGACTGTCATGAAAATCAAAAGTTATGCTGCGCTTAAAGCCGGTGAAGCGCTGGTGCCTTACGAGTATGAGGCCGGTGAACTGGCCGCTGAAGAAGTGCAGGTTGAAGTTGATTACTGTGGCGTGTGCCATTCTGATCTCTCGATGATCGATAACGAATGGGGCATCTCCGCATTCCCCGTCATCGCCGGCCATGAAGTGATTGGTCGTATCAGCGCATTGGGCACGGCTGCACAGGACAAAGGCCTGAAAGTGGGTCAGCGCGTGGGTATCGGCTGGACCGCAAAAAGTTGCCAGCACTGTAACGCTTGTATCAACGGCGAACAGGTGAACTGCGAAAACGGGTCTGTGCCGACCATCATGAACAAAGGCGGCTTCGCCAGCCATTTACGTGCCGACTGGCAGTGGGTGATCCCGCTTCCGGAATCCATCGATATCACAACGGCAGGGCCGCTGCTGTGCGGCGGGATAACCGTATTCAAACCACTGCTGATGCACAACATCACCGCCACCAGCCGCGTCGGGGTGATCGGCATCGGCGGACTGGGCCATATGGCGATTAAGTTGCTGCATGCTATGGGTGCAGACGTGACGGCTTTCAGCTCCAATGCCAGCAAAACCGAATCCATTAAAGCCATGGGCGCGGACCGCGTGGTGAACAGCCGCGATCCTCAGGCGTTGAAGGCGCTGGCAGGCCAGTTTGACTTGATTATCAGCACCGTTGCCGTTGACCTCGACTGGCAGCCCTATTTCCAGGCGCTGGCGCCGCACGGAAAATTCCATACCGTGGGTGCAGTGATGAAGCCGTTCCAGGTGCCGGCGTTTACCCTGATTATGGGCGATCGCGCGGTCACCGGCTCTTCAACGGGTTCACCGGGTCAGCTGCGCTCACTGATGAAGCTGGCGTCGCGCGCGGATATCGCGCCGACGGTTGAAGAGTTCCCAATGTCGAAAATCAACGACGCGCTGGAACACGTGCGCGCCGGTAAAGCCAACTATCGCGTGGTGCTGAAAGCCGATTTCTAAGGCACAGCGCAAGCGAAGAAAAAGGCGGTGCGCAGCGATGCGCACCGCCTCATCAGCCCTGAGAATCGTCTTTCTCACCGAGGAAGAAATACCACAGTGGAATCGATAACAACGCGGTAAACACCGTGGTGTAAAGCGCGATCATAAAGCCCTGCGTGATGTACATGGTTAATGACCATTGGTCAAAGGGAATGCCGTACTGATCGATCACGCCACCAATAATGGCATTGCCCATGACGGTTCCAACAACTAATGCCAGAATACCCACGCCGCGCAAATAGTAGCGCATCTCTTTACGCTTCACGGCAAACCGGGCGCGAATGATGCCCAGCGGCGATTGCTGTGCCGCCAGCAGTTCGGCTTCGCTCATTGCGGGACGCTGCTGTCGACGCCAGCGCAGCATGTCTATCAGTAGAAACGCCAGCAAACTGACACCCATCACGGGCAGCGCGTAGCCTAACGTCATCGCCACCATCACGCTCACGCCTTGTACATAGTGCGGCAGCGCCAGCCAGCTTGCGGTCAGCGTGTGCGTCGGACTGGCGTCAGGCTGTTGAGGCCGCCTTATCCACCACATGCGGTAGCCCAGCACAATCATGCTGCACAGCCCTAAGCCAAACGCCGCGAGCAGCAGCTGATTAGGCAGCCCAAAGAGCACGCCCATGTGCGCGTCAACGCCCCAGCGCGTGAGCTTCGCCACCAGCGGGAAGTCAGCAAAGCGTACCCGATCGACGATGTCAAAGTTATGCGGGTTGACCGATACCGCATCGACATGCGTTGGCCAGCTGCGATCAATTTCACTCACTGTCCAGGCGTAATCGGCCCGTTTCGGCTGGCGCAGCTCGAGTTTACTGGCGCTGAGGCCTGCGTGGCGTGCAGCGTGCAGCACGCTATCCCAATCGCCATCCGGCGCGTTTTTCGGCGGCGGTGGGGGAGTCGCGGCGGCAGTGCCCATGTCAGCCATCGACATGCCTGCCATTGCCATCTCTGGCATGCTGTGGTGGTCGGCATGGGGATCCGCCGGCGCGGACGAGGCATCGCCATTAAGCGCGGCGTTGACCTGCGGCGTCATCCAGTTCAGCGCGCTACGCATTTTATCAATATTGGCGCCTGCCCACTGCGACCAGGTCAGGCCAGTCGCGGAGAAAAAGACCAGACCCACCAGCAGCGTTAAGCCAAGGGTGGTATGCCAGTGTCGGCTTAACGCAAAGCCGCTGCGCGGCGTTTTGCGCTGACGCTTGGGACGCGTTCCCCACCACAGGAGCAGACCGCCAAGCGCGGCAACCCACAGCCACGACGCCGCCAGCTCACTGTAGTTACGGCCTACGTCGCCCAGCAGCAGATTGCTGTGTAGCAAGTCCAGCGTGGTGCGCAGCGGCAGCACACCGCTGGTGCCATATACCGGCATGTCTCCCTGTATTTTCAATGTGTAAGGATTGACAAACACCGCTCGCGATTGCGATGCGCCAAGCGTCGCGTCGCTGAACTGGACGCGCGTGGTATCCGTTTCACCCGGCGCGGGGCGCACGGCATAGATGCGCTGTTGTTCACCCGCATAGACACGGGCGGCATGGATCTGCGCCGACAGCGGCTGGGATTGCCCCTGTGGCGTAACGGTTAAGGCCTCGGCGTAGACCAGGTTCTCCAACTGCGGGGTGAGCACATACAGCGTGCCGGTGAGCGCCGCGACAAAGATGAAGGGGGCCACAAACAGACCGATATAAAAATGCAGACGACGTAATAAATTCAGTACCGCGCCGCGCGGTACAGCAGCATTATCAGCAGGCAAAGCTGTCTTCCTTCCGGTAAAAGCATCATCAAGCACAACGCCGCGCCGCGGCGCGAAAACACGCATCGGCACGTCCCGTTGTGTCCTATATTCGAAGGGTTAGCAGGCGAAGGCGGGCGGTGCGCGCGGCGGATGCGTGTAGGTTTCGTGGCGGACAAGCGGCGGCGTAATGCCGGGAACAGGGGGGGCGCGCGCGATAATCAGCGTGAGCCAGATAAAAGGAATAAAGACCCACACCATCAGCGGCACGTGGATGAGCAGATCGCAATAGCCGCAGGCCATTACGCTGTCGCTGTGCGTGTTATGCGCCATGTCTGGCATCATGCCATCCATCATCATGGCGTGATGCGCTGATTCAGACATTGGCGCCATGGCGTCATGCGCCATACCCGCGTGCTGCGGCATGGCGACGTAACTCATCGTCATCGAATCAGACTGGGCGTTTGTCCGGCTTTGCTGCGTCTGGAGCGTTTTCGAGACCATCGGCGCGACAAACAGCAACAACACCGCCAGGATGGCGATGCAGGCGATAATGCGTTGGCGAAGGGGCGATGAAAACGTCATGACATAGCGCGTAGCTTAACAAAAGAGGCAGAAGTGTACCGCGATTGCCGCGCGAGGGTTAACGTAAGCCCGGTTTTTTAAGGAAAAATGCGCACCTTTTGAAAAATGTCACGCTATGCGCTGCGTTTGTTAACCTTATTGCAACCTTAAAAAAACAGCCTTCAAACACTTCAATGGAGATGTGATGAAAATAGTGACCCTGGATGGCGATACGCTGCCGTTGCCACTTACCCCCCCAGACTGGTGTACCGCGTGGGATTTTCGTCAGACCACCGCGCCGCATGAGATTGTGACCGTGCTTAAAGGGGCACAGATCGTCATCACCAATAAAGTGCCACTGCGTGCTGAGGTGCTGGAAGCCTTGCCCGATCTGCGTTACATCTGCGTGGCGGCGACCGGTTACGATTGCATTGATTTAGAGGCCTGCCGCGCACGCGGCATTCTGGTCAGTAATGTGCCGGGTTACTCCACCCGCAGCGTGGCGGAAGGCGTGATAGCGGCGCTGTTTGCAATGCGGAGGCACTTGTTGTCGTATGCGCAGAGTGCGCGAACGGCGTGGCCTGCGTCTGCCCATTTCTGCGTACACCAGCAGCCCATGTTGGATATCCACGGTGCCACGCTGGGGATCATCGGTCAGGGCGATATTGGCCGTGCCGTGGGGTCGCTGGCGCATGCGCTCGGTATGCACGTCATGTATGCCGAGCGCAAAGGCGCAACGACGGTCCGGCCCGGTTATCACGCCTTTGATGATGTGCTGGCTCGCAGCGACGTTTTGAGCCTGCACTGTCCACTGACACCGCACACGCATCAGCTGATCGATCTGGACGCGTTGGTGCAGATGAAGCCGTCAGCGGTGCTGATCAATACCGCCCGCGGCGGACTGATCAACGAAAGCGATTTGGCCCATGCGCTGCGGCAGGGAAGTATTGCGGGTGCCGCGTTGGATGTATTAAGCACTGAGCCGCCTCCCGCCGATCATCCGCTGTTGCAGCCTACGGTGCCCAATCTGCTGTTAACGCCGCACATTGCCTGGGCAAGTCAGCAGGGCGTGACCAATTTACTGCGCGGTATCAACGCCAACCTGCGCAGTTTTAAGCAAGGCGACGCGCAAAACCTCGTGAGTTGATCGTTAGAAGATCGAGCGGCCCAACCGTTCTGTCAGTTTCTCCAGCAGCGCGGTACCTGCCAGTGAGTTGCCCGAGTGATCCAGCGCGGGCGACCACACCGCAATACTCATTTCACCGGGGATCACCGCCACGATACCGCCACCGACGCCCGATTTTGCTGGCATGCCCACGCGCCAGGCAAACTCGCCCGCGCCGTCATACATGCCGCTGGTCATCATCAGCGCGTTAACCTGGCGCGCCTGGCGCGGCGTAATTACCGCCCATTCATCCTGCTGGCTGCGCCCCTGATTAGCAAGATAGAGAAACGTGCGGGCTAACTCTTCGCAGTTCATCGACAGCGCGCAGTAATGAAAGTAGGTTTCCATCACTTTACTGACGTCGTTGTGGAAATTACCAAAGGATTTCATCAGCCAGGCGATAGCGGCGTTACGTGCCGAGTGCTCATATTCCGAGCGTGCCACCGTGCGGTCGTACTGGATATCGGGCTGTTGCGCAAGGCGGCGCACAATCTCCAGCATGCGCTGTCGCGGTGCTGTCAGGCGGCTTTCCAGCAAATCGCACATCACCAGTGCGCCGGCGTTGATAAAGGGATTCCGCGGTTTTCCCTGTTCGAGTTCAAGCTGAACCAGTGAATTAAATGCCTGACCGGACGGTTCTTTGCCCACCCGCTGCCAAATCTCTGCATCCTCATACAGCGTGAGTGCCACGCTGAGCGACAGCACTTTCGAGATAGACTGGATAGAAAAACGCGTGGTGGCATCGCCTGCCTGATAGCATTTGCCCTCAGGCGTCACGATAGCAATCCCCAGCTGGTGAGGATCGACGTCCGCGAGGGCGGGAATGTAATCGGCAACGTTGCCCGCGCACGTAAGCGGACGCACGTCGTGAACTAATTCTTCAAGAAGCGCATTACTGAGTTCTGACACGGGTGGCTCCGTATAATCCTTCATCTGACTACGCTGCCGCGTAGTCGCCTTGGCGCGGATAATGGTGATTTGTCATTACGGCGTCAATGGCTCGCTCGAAATTCTGTGAACCGCTGATGAAACGGCCTTAGTGAGGCGAACACGGCGCCGCACGGCGCGCCAGGCATACTTAATTGTGCGCAGCATGACGCGCGCCTCTTGCATCTCAACGCATCCGCGTCCACCTTTAAGGCTGGTGCTCAAGACTGATGGAAAAACAATGCTCTGGTTATGGAATACGCTGATCGTGCTTGCGGCGGTGCTGGTGATGGAAATCGTGGCAGCGGTGACGCACAAATACATCATGCACGGTTGGGGATGGGGCTGGCATGCATCACATCATGAACCCCACAGCGGAACCTTCGAACGTAACGATCTCTACGCGGTAGTGTTTATGTTTGTGGCTATCGCGCTCATCTATATCGGCGTGCATGGCGTATGGCCGCTGCAGTGGATCGGCGCGGGTGTCACGCTCTACGGCGCGCTCTATTTCATGGTGCATGATGGCTTAGTGCATCAGCGTTGGCCGTTTCGCTACATACCGCGCAAAGGTTATCTGAAACGATTATATATGGCGCACCGCATGCATCATGCGGTGCGCGGGCGAGAAGGGTGCGTATCGTTTGGTTTTCTCTGGGCGCCGCCGCTGCATGCGCTGCAAGCCACGCTGCGTCAGCGCAATAAAAACGTTAACGCGGACGCTGCCAAAGGCCCGCTGGACGCGGTTCAGGCTGAGTCAGACGTGAAGTAAGCGCCAGTCCACCTCCCTTCAGCAGCTGCACCAGCTTTTCGCTCCGGCTGGTGCGCTGCCGCCTATCCCAGGCGTGCGCACCGGCCCGTTGTACTTTTATTCCAATTTCCCGGTAGACACCGTGTGCGGTGGCGATTGCCCATGCTGAACGCAGCGGCAAGCCGCGTAAGCCCGCGTGCGCTGAGCGGTAGTAAGGCTCGGCTTCATTTACCAGCCGCGCGGCGAGCTGCGCCAGCGCAGGGCGGTACTGCGGATCGGCCAGCGGTTTGCCTGTGAGACCCGCATCGTCAAGCCAGCGCTGCGGCAAATAGCAGCGATGGTTTTGCGCATCTTCCACGATATCACGGGCAATGTTGGTGAGCTGGAACGCCAGGCCTAAATCGCAGGCGCGATCCAGTACCGCTTCGTCGCGTACGCCCATGACGCGCGCCATCATCAAGCCCACCACGCCTGCAACGTGATAACAGTAGCGCAGGGTATCATCGAAGGTCTCGTAATGCGTTTCGCGGGCGTCCATGGCGAAGCCTTCAAGGTGGGCAAAGGCCAGCTGCGGGGGGAGCTGGTGGGTCAAGGCCACTTCCTGGAAGGCTCTAAAGGCGGGCTCATCCATGTGAGCCCCGCTGTAGGCGCGGCGGGTTTCAATTTGCAGATGCTGCATGCGCGTCTGCACGTCCTCCACTCGGTGTTGAGTGCCCACCTCGCCAAGCGTTTGCCCGTCAATCACGTCGTCACAATGGCGGCACCAGGCATAGAGCATCAGCGTGCTGCGTCGCGTTGGAGCGGAAAACAGTTTGGTGGCGCTGGCAAAGCTTTTTGAGCCCACCGCCATGGTTTGCGTAACCTGCTCAAGCAGCGGCGGTTGGTTCATCCGGTTAAATCCTCTTGCATCAGCTGCGCGGTGGCTTTTGCCGAACCAATCACACCCGGTACACCGGCACCCGGATGCGTGCCTGCGCCTACCAAATAAAGATTGTGAATATCGGCATCGCGATTATGCGGGCGGAACCAGGCGCTTTGCGTCAAGATCGGCTCCAGAGAAAACGCGGAACCCTGATGCGCGTGCAGCGTGTCGCGGAAATCAAACGGTGTAAACATGCGCTGCGTGACGAGTTGCTGACGTAATCCCGGCATGTAGTGCTCCTCCAGATAAGCAAAAATTCGGTCGCGCAAGCGCGGCCCTTCCTGATGCCAGTCAATGTCTGCCGTACCCAAATGCGGAACCGGGGCAAGAACGTAAAAACTGCCGCATCCTTCAGGTGCCAGCGACGGATCGCTGGAGCAGGGCGCGTGCAGATAAAGCGAAAAATCCTCTGATAACGCACTGCTGTTAAAAATTTCGTCAATCAGTTCGCGATAACGCGGTCCGAAGCAGACGGTATGGTGCGCCAGCTGGGTGTGGGGCTGATTCAGGCCAAAATAGAGCACAAACAGCGAGTTGCTCATGCGCTTGCGTTTTAGACCTGTTGCGCGCTTTTGCGCGACCGGGTGCTGCTTTAATAGCGTATCGTAGGTGTGTACCACATCGGCATTCGACGCCACCGCCGCCGCGTCGAACTGGCGTCCATCTTTCAAGCGGAGGCCGCTGATGCGGTTGCCCTGTGTCTCCAGCTCGCCTACTTCAGCATTAAGCAGCAGTTCGCCGCCTAGATCGCGGAACAGCTGCGCCATTCCTTCAACCAGTGCGCCGGTGCCACCGCGCGGGAACCACACGCCCCATTCCCGTTCCAGCGCATGGATTAAGGTATAAATGGACGACGTTGCAAAAGGATTACCGCCAACCAACAGCGAGTGAAAAGAGAACGCCTGACGCAGATGATCGTCTTTAATAAAGTGCGATACCATGCTGTAAACGCTGCGCCACGCCTGCAGGCGCGCTAGCTGCGGGCCCGCACGTAGCATATCGCTGATGTGCAAAAAGGGCACGGTACCCAATTTGAGATAGCCCTCTTTGAATACCTCACGGGAATACGCCAGGAAGCGGCGATATCCAGCGACATCGTCGGGATTAAACGCCGCAATCTGCTTTTCAAGCTCGGGCTGGTTGTTGTCGTAATCCAGGCGGGTGCCATCTTCCCAGCACAGACGATAAAACGGCGTCACGGGCATCAGATCGACGTAGTCGCTCAGTTTTTTTCCTGCCAGCGTGAACAGTTCTTCGATGGCGCTGGGATCGGTGATCACCGTTGGGCCGGCGTCGAAGGTATAGCCCTGATCCTGCCAGACGTAGGCGCGCCCGCCGGGTTTGTCGCGCTGCTCCAGCAACGTTGTGGGAATGCCGGCTGCCTGCAGACGGATCGCCAATGCCAGGCCGCCAAAGCCTGCGCCAATTACATAAGTGCGTTTCATTATGTCTTCCGTGGTGATGAGGTCATAAACAGGGCGCGCAGTGCTTCACCGACCGGCACCGGGGGTTTACCACATAAAATGCGCGCTTTGTCGCTCAGGCGAAGCTGCCCGGCATAAAAACGGCTGATCAGGCCGGCATCAAGCCGATAAAAACGCTGCATCACTTGCCAGCGTTGCTCCGGCTTACCGGCCAGGAATAGCATGCGATTAAGCTGACGGAAAAAGCGCTGTGCGCGCCACTGTGCTGCGGCAAACTGCGCGGTTTGTTGTGCCAGCGCCGCCGCGCTGAGGGGCTGCATGTGCGCAATGCGATCGGCCAAGGCCACGGCGCTGGGCAGCGAATAGCCGGTAGTGGCATGAAACAGACCGGCGCGCAAGCCGCTGCAAGGCTGCCCGCGCTGTTGCTGCCAAAAAAGGCGGTGATCGCCGCTAAGCGTAATCGGCAGTGAGCCGTGCTCTTCACGCAGCAAAAGATTGAGCTGCCAGCCCTGTTGTTGCGCATAAGCCTGAATATTCTCACGTGCGGCGCGGTGCGCTAGCGAAGGCGTGTTGATGTAGTGGGTGTCTTCAATCAACAGACGCTCAGGGGTCAACGGCAGCGTATAGACAAAGCGGTAACCTTGCTGCTGATTAACCGTGGCATCCATGAGAATCGGCTGGGTTAAACCGTGGGGTGCTGTCAATTGCCACTCCTGGCCAACAAACGCCTGATAACCCAGTTGCAGATGCGGAGTCGCTTGCAAGCCGCGGCCATCAATCACCGCCGCAGCATGTAGCGTACGGTTGTCCGTCAGCGTGACGCTTTCAGGCGTAATGGCCTGCACGGAACAGTCTGTCCAGAGATCCTCGCCTAAGGCATCAGCCACGTGGTGAGCAAACGCCTCGGACGCGATCGCGCAATACCCGCCGGTGAAAGTGCGGTGCAAAGCCGGAAAGCGCACTTGATAACCCGGCCACTGATGCGAAATATAGGGCGCGATCCACTGAAATTGTTCGTCGCTGAGATCGTCGCGGTGAAATGACCACGTGTGATTGCCCGCAGGCGCGCTGTCACGTTCCAGCATTAAGAGGCGAAGCTGCGGTTGGCTCTGACGCAGGCGCAGGGCAATCAACCCGTTTGCCAGACCGGCGCCCACCAAAATTACATCGTAATCGGTGCGCATCGTGTCCCCTCCGCCAGCACCACCTGCTGCTGGCATAGTGCTTGTTCGACAATTTCTGCGGCGCGTGCGCAGCCGCCCGCGCGCTGTAACTGCGCCTGAATCGCTGACATGCGCAACCGGTAACGCGGGTCGTTCAGTAAGGTATGAATATGGTGCTCCAAGAGTGACTGGCGGCTAAAGCGCGAAGCGCGAATGCCTACGCCGTGCCACGCAATGCGCGCGGCAACGCCGGGTTGGTCGAACGCGATGGGCATGGCGAGCATTGGCGTGCCGCACTCTAAGGCCTCAAGCGTGCTGTTGAGGCCAGCGTGCGTGATAAACAGCTGTGCATGTTGCAGGGCTGCGCGCTGGTCGAGGAAGTCCGTTACCCACGCCGCACCCGCCAATTCAAGCTGGTGGACCTGCCGGGCATTGAGTCCGCCGCAGTGGGCCACCACCAGCGACAACTGCTGCTGGCGACACGCGCGCGCAAGGCGCATAAATAGTGAGAATCGCTGACCTTGTAGCGTCCCCAGCGAGGCGTAAACCACCGGTTCCCGCAGGCCAGGCCAGGGCGCCGCCGCAGCGGTGCCCATAGGTGGCGTATATAACGGCCCCACGGCATGGAAACAGGCCGGTAGCTGCTGACGAGGAAAATCAAACGCGGGCACTAACTGGCTAATCTGCGCCAGCGGTGAAAGACATTGGTGCAAGCCGTGGCGCGGTGACAGACCAAAATTCTGCGCGTATTGCGCAATCACTTGGCCATGACGGCGCATGATACGGTCATAGATCTCTTCGCTCGCCTGAAAACGCTTTAAAGCACGCGCGTCTTGGCCATAGCGAAAGGGCATCACCGCCAGTGGAATGCCCGGCTCGCGATTGACCGGCAGCGCGCACGCCACCGAAACAAACGGCAGTCCCAACGCCTCCGCAACCAGCCCGCCCGCCGCTTCCATTTGATCGGCGATGACGCCATCCACCTGCAGAGCGTTGAGTTTGCCCGGCAGTTCGCGGCAAAGCATATCGGTACTGGCGCTGATGTCGTTGATCACGCGAAGCAGAGAAAGCGGAGAGGCCAGATGGTGCAACGCCTGCGCCAGAGAACCAACAGGATGCGTGCGTTCTCCCGTGACGGCAAAGTTGATGCGCCCATCACTCAAGAGCGTGCGCGCGTCGGCTTGCTGTAAAAACGTGATGCGGTGTCCGCGTGCGATGAGCGCCTGTGACAGCGCCTGCAGCGCATGGAAATGGCTATAGAGCGGCGGCGCGACAACGGCAAAGTGGGCCATGTTCAGCACCGACCCACGTTCAGTGACACAGGGCAAGCTGCTGGGTGAACAGCGCGTGCATATATTGACGAGTCGCGACGCCGCGGTCACAGGCGCTATTTAAATGTCCTTCGGCACTGCGCAGATGTTCGCGCAGCCGCTGCTCTGCGTCTTGCGTGCCCAGCAGCTGAACCAGGGTGGATTTACCCTGGTCCTGAAAAGGGTCTTTACCGGTGTGTTTACAGCCGTCAATGAGATCGTCAAGCAGCTGAAATGCCTGCCCTAAATCTTGGGCGAAAAAACGCATATTCTCGCGCACCTGCGGCGAGGCATCCGCAGCAATGGCAGCCATTTGCAGCGTGGCGCGAAACAGCACGCTGGTTTTCAACTCGTTGGTCAGCGCCACGGCATCCGGGCTGCGACTTTTGGCCCCATCATGCAGATCCTGAAACTGCCCTTGTACCAAACCCTGTAAACCAACGGCAGCCGAGAGCTCGGCGATGGCTTCTGTTTTTTGTCCGGCAGAAAGATCGGGCGCAACGGCAATCACTTCGAATGCGCGACTCAGCAGCGCCACGGCGGCGAGAATGGCCACATTTTCACCGTACTCACGATGAATGGTGGGGCGACCACGGCGCATCAGCGCGTTATCCATTGAGGGGATATCGTCAAGAATCAGCGAAGCGGCATGCACCATTTCTACGGCGCAAGCGAGATGGAAAATCCCACGCTGATGCAGGTCGCAGCCCATATCGCGTGCCGCTAATAGCAACAGGAGCGGGCGAATGCGCTTACCCGGGGCTAACGTACCCGCACGCATGGCGGCGCGTACTTTGTCTGAAGGATTACCCGCAGGCAATAAACGCTCAAGATGAGCATGCAAAGTTTGCTGCAAATGAAGAAGGTCGCTTTCCTGATCAGCGGTAATGTCGACGTGGTCGGTCATAGCGGCTTTCCATTGTCAGTTGAATTGTTATGGTTTTTTCATTAACCGTAGACTGCGTGGGGCGAGTTCGCCAGCGAGCGCAGCGGCATTTCCCACTCGGCTGAGCGTAACAGAGTTGATAGAAAAGGTAAGAGGCGGGCTTCATTATTACGCTATCTTTTTAACCGTTTGCTAAAAATAAGGCGTTAGCGCCACTTTTAACTGAAGGAAAAAGGTGAAATGGCGCGGGAAGGGCGAAGCACACCGGATCTCCGGCCTGCTGACGTCTTTTTTAAGTCAAATTTATGCTAAAGCTGATCGCGATCAATACGCCAGTGACTTGCTTGCTCAACGCTAAAGGCTATTCCACTTATAGAAGGAGAAGCTCATGCGTAACGCCACGATGACCTTAGGCGAAATGGCGCGTTATGTTGGGGTATCACCTGCTACGCTGGCCTGCGCGATTTGCAATCGAGGCAGCCTGGAGCGCGTTCCGCTGCCCGCCGCTGTTGATGAAGATGTGCCGCTTTCGCGTCGCTGCTGGACACCGCAGGAAGTGCAGCACTTCAAACTCAGCCTGACGCGCATGCGGCAGAGAGGCACCGTTCGCAGCCGTTGAAGCGGCGTGCTGAAAAGTGGCCTAAGCAAAAAAGCCTGATGCGCTGCACCAGGCTTTATTTATGTAGAGGGCCAGAAGAAGGGGGGCGCGGATCAGGCCGCGACACCTTTTGGCTGGGTGAGCACATGCCCGGCCCACAAATTCGCTACCCACTTCACCCCTTTGCGCGTGAAACGTGCCTGGGAAAAGGCGTGCTCGTTTTCACCATGACCGCAGCGCACCGTAAAATAGCCTGCCTGTAAATGGTGCTGCTGAGGCGTAAGCACACCCTTATCGCGAAACATGATGTTGCGCGTCAGCAAAAAGTCGCGGAAATCGCTCTCTTTCACCTTCAGCATTTTGCAAAGCTGGCGAAAACCCAGTGTTTCATTGGTTTCGATGAAACTGTCAAAAAACGCGGCCTTCGGCGCCGTTACCGCGAGCTGTTGTTCGGCGAGACGCCGCTGCTCATATTGTTCAGCCCACGCCCGTGCGGCGGCGGCCGGATTGGTAAAATCCGGCAGTTGCACGCGCTGTTCCTTTGCCTGCCAGCGATCGAGCAGTTCAGCGGTAAAACCAGGTGACAAGCGTGCTACCGCAAGCAGGGAGTCGCGTTTATTGAGGAGAAATTCCTGACGCATCTCACCTTCATGCTCAAATTGATTCACCGTCACAGGCTGAGAGAGGCGCTGCGCGGTCTCCAGACTTTTAATCAGGCGCTTCACTTCGCCGTGCGTATTGCCCGTGACGCGGGCAATTTCGCGACTGCTCATGGTCAATCCAGGATTGAGAGCAGACAGGTTATCCATCGAGATCATCATAAATATCACCTCATACCAACCAATGCAGCCATCTGGCTGTTGAATAAGTATACAGTATACTGGTTTTATAACCAGTATTTTTTTGGTGATAAATTCACCCGCCGCCCCCGCCGATGCGCTTGCCTAATGGCTCTGGGTTACTACGCTCAAGCAACCAGCCTGCGATTTACGCTATTCGCCGATAGACATCATCAGGAGAGAATATATGAAAGCGCTAACCTACCACGGACCGCATCGCGTAAAAGTTGAAACCGTGCCGGATCCGGCTTTAGAACAGCCTGACGACATTATTCTGCGCGTTACCGCAACGGCCATTTGCGGCTCTGATCTGCATCTCTATCGCGGCAAAATACCTGGCACCGATCACGGCGATATATTTGGCCACGAGTTTATGGGTGAAGTGGTGGAAGCGGGCAGCGCGGTGACGCAGGTTGCTATAGGCGATCGCGTGGTGGTGCCGTTTGTGATTGCCTGCGGCGACTGTTTTTTCTGCCAGCTACAGCAGTACGCCGCGTGCGAAACCACCAATCCAGGCCGTGGTGCCATCCTCAATAAAAAAAGCATTACGTCACCCGCGGCGCTGTTTGGTTACAGCAAGTTGTACGGTGGGGTGCCGGGTGGTCAGGCTGAATATGTCCGCGTGCCTAAAGCGAATAGCGGGCCGTTTAAAGTGCCCTTTACCCTGCCTGATGACAAAGTCCTCTTTCTCTCAGATATTCTCCCTACCGCCTGGCAGGCGGTACAAAATGCGGGCCTGACCAAAGGATCAAGCGTCGCCATATTCGGTGCAGGACCGGTGGGATTATTATCCGCAGCGTGCGCGCGGCTTGAAGGTGCCGAGCAGATCTTTATGATTGACCACAACGCGTATCGTCTTGAATTTGCACAACAGCGCTATGGCGTGACGCCGATTAATTTCGACGATATCGACGATCCGGCGGCCTGGATCATTGAACATACCAAAGGCAATCGGGGGGTTGATGCTGTTATCGACGCAGTAGGATTCGAGGCAAAAGGTAGCCTGACGGAAACCGTTTTGTCGAATTTAAAACTGGAGGGCAGCAGCGGGAAAGCGTTACGCCAGTGCATCGCGGCGGTACGACGGGGCGGGGTGGTGAGTGTGCCGGGTGTGTACGCGGGCTTCATTCATGGTTTCCTGTTTGGTGATGCGTTCGACAAAGGGCTGACGTTCAAAATGGGCCAGACGCACGTTCACGCCTATCTGCCCCGGCTGCTTTCCTTAATCGAACAGGGATTATTAACGCCGGAAGAGATTGTCACCCACCATATGCCGCTGGAAGACGCAGCGCGGGGTTACGAAATTTTCGAAAAACGGAAAGAAGAGTGCCGCAAGGTGATTCTGGTGCCGGGCATGGCCTCAACCACACCCGCCGCGTAAGACGTATCAGGCTGACCAGTCAGCCTGATAACATTAGCGCACCTGTTGTTCATCGCGATCGTTCAATTCTGACAGCACTAGCTCGCGTGACGGTGCGTTATCCAGACGATCGCCATACTCTGCGCTAACGTCTGGCAAACTGGTAAACTGCCCATCAACAAACAAAAAGCTCAACGCGTGAGTCACGTCATTAAATAATACGTCGGTATCGTTGGGCGTCTCGCCGGAAGCGTCTTTACCGTCCAGTTGCCATAAGAGCGTGTCATTCCGGAGTTCAACGCTGCCGATATCGACAACGTGGCCGTCAATATTCTCAATCAGTAAACGCTGGCGATAGTAATACAGCTGGTAAGGCATGCGATCGGATTTATTCTCAGACATGCTTTCTCCCTAATTGATGATTTTAATGGAAAATATAAAACCGGAACGCGTAAACACTCCAGTAAATAATATTGACGCCCAAATAAGCCCAGCAGCCCCAATAGGCAACGGGCTCGCGGCGAGTTCGCAGTTTTGGCAAGAACGCTAAAATATAAAGCGCAGAGGAAATAAGCGAAACGAAATAAAGAAACTTCATAAGCTCTCCTTGGTTTTTTATTATTTAAAGCATAGTCATAAATACGCGTCTTATTTATTTTGTCGCCAGATACAGATAAAAAAAAGCCCCGTTTGAGCACGGGGCGGGGCGTTATGACATCAGCGTCTTCAAGGCCGCCGCGCTGGCGTCATCGTCGGGGACATACACCAGCAGGCGATCGCCGTTGCGCGAGGCAGACCACCAGTTATTTTGCCGCAGCGTCAACTCACCTACGGGCTCACGGTAGAAGCGCTTTACCCGGTTCTCCACTTTACAGAGCTCGTAGCGCTGCCACGTTTGTGCAAATTCATCTGAACTATTCATTAGCCGCGCCAGAAAATTTTCCCAGTGCGGATCGCCTAAGTGCTCGCCCATTTGTCCCCTAAACATCGCCACCAATTGCGGCATCATCTCGTCCCAATTACGCATCGCTTTGCGCCATTCTTCATGATTGAACGCCAGCCAAATGCAGTTGCGATCTTCAGGCGGAATGCTGGCTAAATCCACGCCCATCAGCGCACACCAAGCCGTGTTGTAGCCGATGATGTCGAAGCGCGGGGTCTCAATAATCGCCGGCAGCTGAATCGCATCCAGCATCTGTTGATTATGCGCCGCAATTTTGCAGCAGGCGGCGGCGACGCTGACAGAAGGGAGCGCGTGCCCGGCAAGGTAAAAAAGATGCTGGGTTTCGACATCATTGCACTGGAGCGCGGCCGCGATAGCCGTGAGCGTTTTTGGCGAAGCGTTGATATCACGGCCCTGTTCCAGCCACGTGTACCAGGTCACGCCGACGTCTGCGAGCTGTGCAACTTCTTCTCGCCGTAGTCCCGGCGTGCGCCGATGCCGCAACCGTGGCAAACCGAGACGCTGCGGATCGAGGCTCTCGCGGCGTTTACGTAGAAAGGTACCCAATAATTTGCGGTTACTTTGGTCGGTCATCACATCGCTTGCAGTCGGCATCATGGACGGTTCTCCTGGTGAGCCGGGTAGTGTTTATACCATGATAATCAAGCACTGGTACCCGTTTAAAACTTCAGTGATGCTATGTTCTACGGCGTTTAAATACAAGGTTTGACTCATGCACACATCACAACTCAAACGCACCGGGCTGGTGGTTCTGCTGGCAGGACAACTGCTGCCCATGATTGATTTTTCTATTGTTAATGTTGCGTTGGACGCCATGTCCCAGACGCTACGCGCCAGCCCTATAGAACTCGCGCTCATCGTGGCGGTATACGGCATCGCTTTCGCCATTTGCCTGGCAATGGGAGGACGCTTAGGCGATAACGTGGGACGCCGCACGGTGTTTCAGGCGGGCGTGGCCATTTTCGGGGTGGCCTCGCTACTGTGTGGTATCGCGCACAGCGTCGCGCTGTTGATGTTTGCCCGGGCGCTACAGGGCGTGGGCGCGGCGCTGATTGTGCCGCAGATCCTCGCTACCCTGCACGTGACCCTCAGCGGCCGCGAGCACGCGCGGGCCATCGGTCTGTACGGCGGGATCGGCGGGCTGGCGTTCATCATTGGTCAGGTCTTGGGGGGCTTTCTGATCAAAGCTGACATCGCAGGATCCGGCTGGCGCAGCGTGTTTTTAATTAACCTGCCACTTTGTCTGTTTGTGCTGATGACCGCGCGCCGCGCGATCCCGGAAACCCGCAACGCGCAGCGCGTCGCGGTAGATATTGCCGGTACGCTGCTGCTGGCAAGCGCGATTGGCTGCCTGATGCTGGCGTTGGCGCTGGGCCCGCTGTTGCACTGGTCATGGCCATGCTGGGCGCTGCTGGCGCTGTTCCCGGCATTGCTCCTGCGTTTGCGCCGCAGTGCGATACGCAGCGAAAGTGCAGGCGGTGTTCCGCTGTTGCCACCGTCTCTGCTGCGTTTGCCCAGCGTGCGCTTTGGGTTAACGCTGGCGGTGCTGTTTTTTTCCTGCTGGAGTGGCTTCATGTTTGCGGTGGCGCTGACGCTGCAAGCCAGCTTACATATGACGGCGTTTGAATCGGGTAATGCCTTTATTGCCTTGGGCGCCGCTTATTTCGTTGGTGCCATGCGGTCCACGCGCACGGTGGAACGCTACGGCAAGCGCACCACGCTGCTGGCGGGCTGTGCAATTCAGATGAGCGGGCTGCTGGCGCTGATCGCCACGTTTCAGCTTCACTGGTCGTCTCTCGGCGTGACGACGCTCATCCCGGCCACGCTGCTCATTGGCTTCGGACAATCGTTTATTGTCAGCACCTATTATCGCATTGGCATGCAAGGCGTGCCGCATCACCAGGCGGGCGCCGCCAGCGCGGTGCTCTCTACGGTACAGCAGACGGCGCTGGGACTGGGGCCGATGCTACTGGGGGCGATCTATACGCAGATTGCCCGCCACGGCAATCCGCTGACGGCAATTTCTGGCACGCTGGTGGCAGAACTGATCATGATGAGCGTGTTGGTGTTGGCGGCAAGTGTTAATCGCACCACGTTTCAGTGCGCCACGGTAAAAGGATAAACAGACGCGCCCTCATGAGAGGGCGCGTCGAGCAGGCCGCTGTTATGCCCCGGGCGTTTCAGCCAGGCGTTGGCCGGTTTCAGGATCGAACAGATGCAGTTTTTCCATGTTGAAGCCAATGCGAATGGCCCCGCCTGCGCTGGCTCCGTGGCGTCCCGCGCACTGCATATGCAGCGGTTGGCCCTGCCAGTCAAGGTGCAACAACGTGGACTCCCCTGTAACTTCAACAACCTGAACATACGCCAGCGTTCCGGTAGCGGCTTCCAGCAGATCGTGCGGGCGTACGCCAAGCGTCACGTCCGTGCCCTCGCGACCTTGTGCGACGTCCACCCAGCGGGGCGGCAGCGGTTGCCAGAGATCCTGGCACTGCACGCCGATAATGCCGTTGCGCGCGGAAAACTGCGCTGCGAGCAGGTTCATGGGCGGTGAGCCAATAAAGCGCGCCACAAAGGTATCTGCCGGACGGTCATACAGCGTTAGCGGCGCACCCTGCTGAACAATGCGTCCCTCACGCATCACGACAATTTGATCGGCGAGCGTCATGGCTTCCACTTGGTCGTGCGTCACGTACACCATGGTCGTTTTAAAGCGCTGGTGCAGGGATTTAATCTCCGCCCGCAGCTCCATGCGCAGCTGCGCATCGAGATTGGAAAGGGGCTCATCAAACAGAAACACCTGCGGATTCCGCACCATTGCACGGCCCATGGCGACGCGCTGGCGCTGGCCGCCCGACAAGGCGCGCGGGTAGCGGTCTAACAGTTTATCGATCCCCAAAATACCGGCGATACGTGCGATTTTGCTGCGCTGCTCCTCGCGTTTGACTTTCTTCACCTGCATATGAAACGCCAGATTCTCCGCCACCGTCAGGTGGGGATAGAGCGCATAGCTCTGGAACACCATGGCGATATCGCGATCGGCAGGGTCGCGATCGGTAATCGCGACGCTGTCCATCATTATTGCGCCTTCTGACAGGCTCTCCAGCCCCGCCAGCATGCGCAGCAGCGTGGATTTACCGCAGCCCGAAGGCCCCACCAGCACGGTGAAACTGCCGTCGGGAATCGTGAGACTGAGCGGATGCAAAACCGCTTGCTTGCCGTAGCGCTTGGCCACGTTTACTAATTCAACACCGGCCATAATTTAACGCTCCTGAGCAGATAGTTGCAGTTGATGCCAGTCGGGATAACGACGCGGCTGCGTACTGATTGCCAATGATGCCACCGCAATCCCCCAGCGTAGCGCGGTGTCGGGCGCGTGCTGATGCAGCAGGGCGGTGAGAAATCCGGCGTTAAAGCTGTCACCGGCACCGATGGTATCGACCACCGTGACAGGCTGCGAAGCGTGCAGCGTATGCTGATGGCGCTGCCAGCAGCCAGCGCCTTGGGCGCCGCGCTTCACCACGCAACCGCCGCGTCCGCTTAGCCGCTGCGCCAACTGTGCCGCGCTGGCTTCCAGCGTCTCGCATGCGGCCAATCCGCGCGTTTCGACCTCATTCAACAGCAGCCAATCGCACAGCGGCAGCCAGTGGGTAATCTGCTGGCGAACTTCTGCGGTCCAGCCCTGCGGCGGCCAGCCGGTATCCACGGCAATGACATAGCCACGCTGGCGCAGCGCGGTCAGCAGCGCAGGGTAATCGGCGTAGAGCTGCAAGCACAGAAACGTGCCGCACAGCAGAACGATGTCACCGGCGTGCGCCTGCGGCGGCAGCTGATCCAGCACATCGTCCGCGCTGAGGCGAACGATGTGGCCGCGATTGCTGATAAACGATCGTTCATGATCGGAGTGCGTAACGCCCACGGTCAGGGAAGTTTCGCAGGCATAGCGCGGCCACGCGTCCGCGCTGTGGGGAAAGTGGCCAGCCAGCCAGGCGCTGAGCCCGTCATCGCCCTGATTGGCGATTGCCCGGTGGCGCACCTGCATGGCTTCCAGCGCCAGCGCGCAGTTCCCGGCGGAGCCACCGGGGCGCAGCTCACTCTGTGCCACCATCACTTCGGTGCCGCGCTGTGGCCAGTTGTCGAGGGTGCCCATGATCATATCGACGTTAATGTTGCCCGCAACGTAGAGGGTCGCGTTGGTGTGTTTCATCCTTTACTCCCGCCACTGGCCAAGCCGCTGACCAGGGTTTTCTGCAGCCAAATAGCAATAAAAAGCGGTGGAATTGATGCCAGAATACCGACGGCAGCAATCAGACCATCGTCGGTGGCGCGACCGGCGGTAAAGCCCGCAATGGTCACCGGCAGGGTTTGCGCGGCGATATTGCTGGTAAACAGCAGCGCATAGAAAAATTCATCCCACGCCAGCAGCCAGCCAAACAGGGCGGCGGCGCCCAGTACGGGTTTTGCCAGCGGCAGCGTGATGCGCAGCAGCACCTGCCAGACGCGCAAGCCATCCAGCCGCGCGGCTTGCTCAATGTCCTGCGGCAGGGTGTCGAACTGGTTCTTCAACATCCAGGTCAAAAAGGGCAGGATCAGCGAACAGTACACGACAATCAAACCGGGACGGGTATTGAGCAGGTCAAACTGTTGCAGCAGGAAGTAGAGCGGCAGCGCAAAGGCCACCGGCGGTACCATATAGATGGCCAGCGCGGCAAACAGCCAACCGTCGCGCCCGCGATAGCGCGAGAAGCTAAAGGCCGCCGGAATCGCCAGCAGTAAGCAGATGGCTGTGGCGCCGGTCGCCACCAGTAAACTGTTCCCCAGCGCATGCAAGAACAGCGTGCCTGGCTGGCCGGGCGCCAGCGAGAGTAACCGGCCGTAGCGACTGAAATCCCACTGTCGCGGCAGCCACTCCAGCGGAACGCGGGTTAAATCGCTGCTCGCGCTCACGCTCATTAAAAATAGCCAGCCCATGGGAGCTAACACGGAAAAGGCCACCAGCAGCGCAGCAGCGTATTTGGCCACGGTGCGCAGTTTACGCTTCATAAGCACGTCCCCGGCGACTCTGGCGCCACAGTAGCAGCAGGTAAATCGCAATCAGTACCGCGCACAGCAGCGTCATCAACATCGCATACGCCGCGCCGCTGCCAGCACGCAAATAGCTGAAAGACTCCTGATAAACGAAAAAGCTGAGGGTCTTCGTGCTGTCCACCGGCCCGCCTCGCGTCATGACATAAATCAGGTCAAAGATTTTGAAGGCGTCGATGGTGCGCAACACCATGGCAACGCTGAGTGCGCCAACAATCGCGGGAAACGTGATAGCACGGAATCGTCGCCACGCGGAGGCGCCGTCGAGGCGGGCTGCTTCGTAAAGATCGTCGGGTACGGATTGCAGTGCCGCCAGCACCAGCAGCGTCACCAGCGGATAGTTTTTCCAGATATCGGCAAACATGACCGCACCCAGCGCCGAGTCAGGCGATCCCAGCCAGCTGCGATAGCCGTCGAGGATGCCGAGCTGCGTCAACACCGCATTGATGCTGCCGTAGTCAGGATTGAAATTAAGTCGCCACATCATGGCATTCACAATGGTTGGCAGCGCCCACGGTAAAATCACCAGCACGCGCAGCAGGTTACGACCATAGAACCGCTGGTTGAGCAGCAGCGCAACCAGTACGCCGATCGCGGCTTCAAATGCCACCGACACCACGGTGAACAGCAGCGTGCGCCCCAGCGACTGCTGGAAATCCGGATCGGTGAGCGCATAAACATAATTTTCCAGCCCCACCCAGCCGGGCGCATCGCTGCCGATCAGGCCAGCATCGGTAAAGCTTAACCAGATGGTGCGTATCAGGGGCCAGGCGGTAAGCAGCAGCATGACTAACAGCATGGGTGCCAGCAGCACCCATGCCTGCCGCTGTTCGCGTTGACGCAAACTCAGCATGATGGCTCCCTATCGCAGCCGCGCAGCGCTTTTGTCGACCGCCTGCATCGCCGCTTCAGGCGTCGCGCTGCCCACCAGCACCTGCTGTAACTGCTGTTGCAGCGTGTTTGAAAGGCGTGAGTAATCAGCGGTTTCCGGGCGCGACAGCATCACGTTCAGCGACTTATCCGCCGCGGCGATCAGCGCGTCCTGATTTTTCTGCACCGCGGCATCCTGATAAGAACTTTTCCAAATAGGCAGGCTGAGCGTAGCGTACTGATTTTGCACCGGTTGGGAGGTCATATAGCGGATGTATTCCCACGCCTGATCGGGATGTTCGCTGCCCTTGGCGATGCCCAAGCCCATTGAGCCGTTAACCGCGCCAATTTTGCCCGGCGCATCGCCCGGCGCGGGCATGATCCCCACTTGGCCTGCGACTTTACTCTGCTTCGCATCGTTGGCCATGTTGTACATGTAGGTCCAGTTAAGCGCGAAGGCCGCATCGCCATTGGAAAACGCTTTGCGCACATCCTCTTCCAGATACTCACGCGAGGCAGGATTGGTGAGCCCTTCATCCAGCGAACTTTTCATCAGCTTGAGCGCTTGCAGCGAGGCGGGCGTAGAGAAATCGAGTTTGCCGTTCTGATAGAACGTGCCGCCGAAGCCAGACACCAGCGTGGTATAATCACACACCAGTGCTTCTGCCTGCGACCAGCTCCATACCAGCGGGTATTTCACGATATTTTTCTGTTTAATCACCCGGGCATCATCCATTACCTGCTGCCATGTTTCCGGCAGGGCGGTAATGCCCGCTTTCTCCAGCATGGCTTTGTTGTAATAGAGATATTTGGTATCAAGGATCCACGGCATTCCCAGCGTTTTGCCCTTGAACACCACGGTATGCATGGCGCCGGGGAAAATCTGCGCGCTGACGTCAGCCGGGATGCGGCTGCTGACATCCTGCAGCAGATCGAATTTGGCAAACTCAGCGGGCCAAATGGCATCAAACAACACAACATCATAGCCTTTGCCGCCTGCGCCACGCGCCGCCACGATTTTATCGTGCAGCGCTTCGTAAGGCACAAACTCCAAATTCACCTGCACGTCCGGGTGCGCCTGCTGGAACGCAGTGGTCATCGCACGGATGTCATTTTCGCTGTAGGCCGCTTGCGTCATAAACAGGGCATTGAGGGTGGTCGCCGCCATGGCGTGGCCTGCGCTGGTCAGCAGTACCGCTATTGCGCAGCTTTTCAGGGGAGCCGGGAATCGAATACGCATTGTATTTCACCTTGCTGTGTAAAGGAGTATTAATTAAATCAATTTGATTGATTTAATTGCGGTCAAAAGTGTCAGTTTGCTGCGGCTGACATCCGTAAGCACAAGCAAACGATGTGCCAGGCATAAAACCGGGTTGCCAGAGCACTCTACTTTGCACACTTTTTTAACGCTGTCAGGCAAAGCGGGTGTAAATTGTGTCGCCGATCATAGATATTGATGCGCGGATGCGTCGGGTGTGAAAAGAGAGACAGGACGATGAAAACCTCAGGAACCAATCTGGAACACGCGCGGGCGCACAATCGCCGGGTGATCATTGAAGCGATTCGCCTGCACGGCGAGTTGACGCGGGCGGAGCTGGCGCGCCTAACGGCGCTCACCCCGCAAACCGTCTCCAATATCGTGGCCGAGCTGGAAACGGCGGAGCTGCTGGTCAGCCGCCAGCCGCGCAAGCAGGGCCGTGGGCAACCGGCGATTCCCATCACGCTTAATCCGGCCAGCGCCTTTTCCATCGGCATCCATCTTGATCATCAAACGCTGCTGATTGTGCTGGTGGATCTAACCGGTGAAATTCACTTTCGCCGCCTTATTATGGTGCAAAAGCCCGAGCCCGATGCCACGTTAGCGCGCATTGCCGAGGTGTTGGATGAGATCAAAGCGCAACTCGGTGCGCGCTGGCAGAAGGTGCTGGGGATTGGCGTGGTGATGCCAGGACCGTTTGGCGTGGAGGGGATTTCGTCCATCGGCCCAACCACGCTGCATGGCTGGGAAAAGGTGGATATTGAGGCGCAGCTCGCGGCGATGAGTCAGCTGCCGGTCACACTGGAAAACGATGCCACCGTCGCCGCCATCGGCGAACGCTTCCACGGCGTCGCCCGGCAACTTAACTCGTTTATCTATCTGTATATCGGGACGGGATTGGGCGCGGGGATCTTTATGGACGGTCATATCTACAGCGGACACGCGCACAACGCGGGCGAGATCGGTCATGTGGTGGTGGAGCCTGGCGGACGGGCCTGTTACTGCGGTAACCACGGCTGTCTGGAGCGCTACGTCTCGCTGCAGGCCGCGTATGAGTTTTGTGGACTGGACCCTATGACCGCACTGCCTGACGATCTGCTGGCCGTCGATCCGGCGCGCTTTGACGACTGGATTGACACCGTGCTGACGCCGCTGCGGCAGGCAATTAATATGCTGGAGTGTATTTTTGACGCCGAGAGCGTGATCATCGGCGGCATGATGCCCGCCGCGCTGCTGGACAAAATGATTACGCGTCTTCCGCCGCTTTATCAGTCGGTGCGCAGCCGTTATCTCACCGCCTCGCGCCTGAAAAGGGGGTTAACCGGCAGCGACACCGCCGCGCTGGGTGCCGCCGCGCTGCCCATCTTCGATGAATTTAACCCACAATTTCAGGTGCTCATGAAGTGAATGTCCTGCACGCGATTCAGAAAGGCGCGTCTGTACGGTAAAAGTCGCGCAGCGGATGACGCGCGTGACCGGCATCATCAATGTTGCTGGGCGCTAGCCACGCATCGAACGCGCGGGCGCGAGCGGGCCATTCATTGTCAATCATCGACAGCCAGTCGGTGTCACGGTTGCGCTGTTTGCGCGTCATCGCCTGGCGAAAACGGCCTTCAAAGGTAAATCCCAGGCGCTCTGCGGCGCGGCGAGAGGCGTGATTGAGTGAATCACAGCGCCACGCCACGCGACGATATCCCAATGCAAAAGCCTGTCGCAGAAGCAAGATGATGGCCTCGCTGCCGAGCACATTGCGCTGCATGCGCGGTGACCATGTCACATGGCCAATCTCAATCGCGCCGTTTTCCCGCTCAATATTGGCATAGCACACCACGCCGACCGCCTGCTGGCTGCGATTGTCCATTACGGCAAAGCTGATTAATCCCGGATCATTGATTTTGATGTCGATCCAGTCGTGCATCGCGGCGGGCGACGACGGCCGGGTGCTGCCTAACCAAGTCCAGTCGCGATCGTCGGGGGCCAGCGCGAAGGCGGCGTGCAGATCGTGAGCGTGTGCATGTTGCAGTGGCGTCAGTGTACAAAAGCGTCCTGGCAACGCGTGGCGCGGTGGCGCAGCAAGGGGCTGCCAGTCCGGAAGCGGTACACCGACAGGTTGACCATAGTGATTGACGTGCGGCATGGTGTCTCCTGCGTGGCGTGGAAGGGGGAAATCGGGTATGCGATAGGCAGGTGGCGAATTTATTAGCTACCTAATAATGAGTGGCAACACATTTATCGTCACTTACGCTATGATACGCGGCTTGTTATCGGCTCGCGGGTGCGAGCGATTCTTTACCTGCTTTTCTGGAAAATCATGTCTTCACAACCTCATCAAACCCCATCATCCACCGATGCTGCGCCGCTGTCACGCGGTAGCGTGCTCAAGGCGCTGTTTGCCCTCGGCACCGGTGGCTTTGCTATTGGCACCGGCGAATTTGTCATTATGGGCCTGCTGCCCGATGCCGCTGCGGGACTTCACGTCTCCATCCCTGACGCCGGGCACTTAATCAGTATTTACGCGCTTGGCGTGGTGATCGGCGCCCCGTTGCTGGCCATTCTTGGCGCCCGCGCTGCACGGCGTGATTTTTTGATGACGCTGATGGGTCTCTTCGCGCTGGGTAATCTGTTCAGTGCCATTGCACCGGGCTATTACAGTATGCTGCTGGCGCGTTTTCTCGCTGGTTTTCCTCACGGCACCTTTTTTGGCGTGGCGGCGCTGGTTGCTGCCGGACTGGTTGAGCGCGGCAGGCGCGCCCAGGCGGTGTCCATGGTGTTGTTTGGCCTTACAATTGCAAATTTACTGGGGGTACCCGCGGTCACCGCCATCGGACAAATTTTCGGCTGGCGCGAAGCCTTTGCCATCGTCGGGGTTCTGGCGCTGCTGACGTTAACGCTGGTGGGACTGTGGGTGCCCAAAGTGGCCGGCGATCGCAACGCCAGCCCGCTGCGCGAGCTTTCCGCGCTAACGCGTAAGCAGGTGTTGTTGACGCTGGCGATTGGGGCCATCGGCAGCGGTGGCCTCTTTTCGGTGTTCAGTTATGTTAAGCCGACGCTCACGGACCTTGCCCAGCTGCCGGTAAGCTGGATCCCGCTGGTGCTGGCGCTGTTTGGCCTCGGCATGATCCTCGGCAATGTGGCAGGCGGGAAACTGGCCGATCGCGGCCTGGAAAAAACCATTCGCGCGGTCCTGATTTGGTCCGTGCTGGTGCTGAGCGCCTTTGTGTTTACCGCGCACTTTGCGGTGGCCGGATCGCTTAATGTGATGTTAATCGGCACCATGGTTGCGCTGGCAAGCGTGCTGCAAATACGTCTGATGGACGTTGCCGGGGATGCGCAAACCATGGCGGCGGCGCTGAATCACTCCGCGTTCAATATTGCCAATGCCCTGGGTGCCTGGCTGGGTGGTGTGACCATCTCTGCGGGATTCGGCTGGCAGTCCACCGGCTGGGTTGGCGCGCTGCTGGCAGTGTTAGGCTTGTTGGTACACGCGGTAGCGATGCGTGATGCACGCAAGAAATCCATCACTTTCGCTACCCACCACAGCGGCTAGCAGGGGAGCAGGGCGGTGGTTGCGCTGCCCTGAACTTATGACGCCAGCTTTTTCTGTAGAAAAGCGATAATGCGTCGGTTCACCTCGCTGCGCTGCCGATGCTGCGGATAGAGCGCGTTTAGCGTCAGTGAGGCCGGCTGCCACTCCGCCAAAACGGTAATGAGCGCACCGCTCGCCAGCGCAGGTGCCACGATAAACTCCGGCAGTAAAATTAAACCGAGACCCGCCATCGCCGCATCGCGCAGCATTTCGCCATTGTTCGCAATCATCGGTCCCTGAACGGCCATCACTTTGCGCTGCTCGCCGTTAAATAATTCCCATCCGGTTTGGCTTTCCCGCCCGTAACGCAAACAGGCGTGGTTGAGCAGATCCTCCGGCGCACGCGGGGCGCCCGCACCTTGCAAGTAGGCGGGACTGCCGCAGATCACACGACGAAATTCTCCTAAACGCTTGGCAATCAGGCTGGAGTCGGGTAGTGACCCGATACGCAACGCCATGTCAAAACCTTCGCCCACCACATCGACGTAGCGGTCAGCCAATTCAACCTGAAACTGTAAGCCGGGATGCTGGCTGAGAAAGTCGGCGATAAACGGGGACAGATGGCTGATGCCGAACGAGAGCGGCACGCTAAGGCGAAAAGTGCCCTGCAGAGTCTGGTGCTGACCCGACACCGCCAGCGCCGCCTCCTGTACGTCATCAAGAATACGTTGCGCGTGCCGGGCAAAAACGTGGCCGCTGTCCGTAATAGAGAGCTTGCGCGTATTGCGATTCAACAGGCGCACGCCTAGCGAAGCTTCCAGCGCGGCGATACGACGGCTCACATACTGTTTAGACAACATCAGCTGGTCGGCGGCGGCGGTGAAGTTACCGGCATTGATTACCGCAACGTAAATTCGAAGATCGTCTATCTGCATATTGTCCACTTTAATGTGACAGTCAATGTCATTTTGGCGTCTTGTTTGGCCGTTCAGTTTACCTATACTCACTCTCATCAGGAAGAACATCCGTTCCTCCCCCCATAATTAAGGAGCAGATCATGATTGAACAACGTTTAGCAGAACAGCGCGGCGTGGCTGACCACGGCTGGCTGAACTCTCATCACACCTTTTCCTTTGCCAACTATTGGGATCCTGCGCAGACCGGTTTCTCTGATTTGCTGGTGATCAACGATGACCGCGTTGCGCCAGCGCGCGGCTTTGGTGCGCATCCACACAAAAATATGGAGATCATCTCCTACGTGTTAGAAGGGGCGCTTGAGCACAAAGATTCCATGGGAACCGGTTCGGTTATCGTCCCGGGCGATGTGCAGCTGATGAGTGCCGGAAGTGGGGTAACGCACAGTGAATTTAACCATTCCGCTACCGATGGCGTGCACTTTCTGCAGATTTGGATCGTCCCAGACGCGAATGGAACGCAGCCGGGCTACCAGCAAATTTCGGTGGCGGACCGTGAGAAACGCGGCAAACTGCGCCTGATTATCTCGCCGGATGGGCAAGAGGGCAGCTTGAAGGTGCGTCAGGACGTGCGGATTTATGCGGGCCTCTTTGATGGCGCAGAGCAACAGACTATGACCCTGCCCGCGGATCGCTACGCCTACATTCACGTGGCGCGCGGGAGTGTGACGGTCAATGGCATCGCATTCAAGGCAGGTGACGGCGCGCGCGTGCGCAACGAAACCGAACTGCACTTCACCGAGGGTGATAACGCGGAAGTGCTGCTGTTTGATTTGCGGCCGCTGGAAGTGAACCATCCGCAACGTTAAGGCTAAGCGGGGCGCAGCGTGCGCCCCTTGCCTCAGGCCGCTTTCTGCTGGCGTTCACGGCGCGACACCACACAGAATACCGCAACAAACACCAGGCTATACAACACCACAATGGTGGGACCCGGCGCGCTATCAATGAAGAACGACGCATAAACGCCGAGGATGCCTGTGGTAGCGGCAATCAGCGTTGCCAGTAGCAGCACGTGAGAAAAACGTCGGGCGATCAACAGGGCGATGGCGCCCGGCGCAATCAGCATCGCGATCGATAAAATCACACCTACCGCCGTAAGCGATGCCACCAGCGTAAGCGCAATCAGACACAGTAACCCGTAGTGCATCAAAGAACGATTTAACCCGCAGGCGCGCGCCTGATGCGGATCAAAGGCATGCAGCATAAGATCGCGCCATTTCACCGTCAGAACCGCCGCGACCAGCAGGGAAATCGCCGCCGTTTGGCCCATATCCTGCCAGCTAAGTCCCAACATATCGCCGAACAGAATGTGGTCGAGGTGGAGATCCGGCTTAAGTTGCAAATAGAGCAGAACTCCCGCACCGAACATGCCGGAAAAGACAATGCCCATAACGGTATCGGGTTTGATACGGCTGTTAGCGCTGATGAAGCCGCTGGAGAGCGCGCACAACATACTGGCGATGAACGCGCCAAGGGCATAGGGCCAGCCGATCCACCACGCCAGCACCACACCAGGAAACACCGCGTGGCTCATCGCATCTCCCAGCAGCGACCACCCTTTTAACACCAGAAACGCTGAAAGCAGCGCGCAGGGTAGGGACAGCAACAGCGTCGCCAGGAGCGCCATATTCATAAATTCAAAAGAAAAGGGACTGAGCAGCAGTTCAATCATGTTCACGCTCCCGCTGCGTCAGCCGCGCGCGTAGCCGCATGCTCAACACGCCGTGTTTGGGGGCGAAAAAAAACGCCAGGAGAAACACGCCCGTTTGCGCCACCACAATAATGCTGCCGGTTGCGCCGTCAAGATAGTAGCTGCTCCATGCCCCAAGAAAGCTGGTCAGACTGCCAATCGCCACCGCTATCAGTAATAAACGTGGAAAACGATCGGTAAGCAGGTAGGCGGTCGCACCCGGTGTGACCACCAGGCAAATGACCATAAACGCCCCCACGGTTTGCAACGCGGCGACGGTAGAGGCCGCCAGCAGGGTAAAAAACAGTACCTTTAGCGCGGGGGGATTCAGGCCAATGGCACGCGCGTGGCGCTCGTCAAAGAAGGTTAACATCAGGTCGCGCCACTTCAGCAGCAATATCAGCAGCGTTATCGTGCCGATCGCGGCAAGCTGCCACATATCAGCCGGGGCTATGGCTAAAATGTTTCCCAGCACAAGCGTTTGAATATTCACTGCCGTGGGATTCAGCGAGACCATAAACAAACCGATGCCAAAAAAGGCCGAAAAGATCAGGCCGATAATCGTGTCTTCTTTTAATCGCGTTCGTTGATTGAGAAACAGCATACTGCCGGCGGCCAGCCCACCGGAAAGAAACGCCCCGAGCGAAAAGGGCAACCCCAGCATCCATGCACCCGCCACGCCGGGCACAATAGCGTGCGACAGCGCATCACCCATGAGCGACCAGCCTTTTAACATTAAAAAACAGGAGAGAAAGGCGCAGATGGCTCCGACTAGCGCGGCTATCCACATGGCATTGACCATATACTGATAGCCGAAGGGCTCACTTATCCACGCCATAAGGCACCTCCGCCGGCCGGGAAAAGCCGCCTGCGCGCGGGCGTTGTTCGCCAAACGCGCGAGCGAGGTGATCGGCGGTAAACGCCTCCGCCAGCAGACCACTGGCGATCACGGTAGTGTTAACCAGCACACAGCGATCGCAGTATTCCGGCACGGCGTTGAGATCGTGGGTTGAGACCAGCATCGTCCGGCCCTCATTTCGCAACTCGCGCAGTAGGGTAATGATGGCTGCTTCGGTATTCACATCCACGCCGGTGAAAGGCTCGTCCAGCAGGATGATGCGCGCGTCCTGCGCCAGCGCACGCGCCAAAAAAACCCGCTTTTTCTGACCGCCAGAGAGTTCACCAATTTGACGCTCCCGATAAGCACCCATCCCGACGCGCATCAGCGCTTCATCCACGCACTGTTTATCTACGGCGCGCGGCAGGCGCAGCATATTCATGTAGCCGTAGCGCCCCATCATCACCACATCCTCCACCCGCACTGGGAAGTGCCAGTCCACCTCCTCCGACTGCGGTACGTAGGCCACGAGGTTCTGCTTGAGCGCGCGCTTTACCGGCATCTCAGCCAGCGTCACGCTGCCCGCTGTTAGAGGCACAAATCCCATGATGGCGTTAAACAGCGTCGATTTACCGGCGCCATTAACACCCACCAGCGCGGCAATGCTGCTAGCGGGCACGGAAAAGGTGGCATCGCGCAGGGCGGTATGCCCGTTGCGATAGGTCACGCTAACCTGATTAACCTGTACGCTCATTGCGGCCTCCCGTGGCGCAGGCCCTGCACCAGGGTTTCACCGGTCACCCGCAGCAGATCGAGGTAACTGGGCACCGGGGCGCCGTTGCTCAATGAATCCACATACAAAACGCCGCCGTAATGAATGCCTGCTTCACGCGCTACCTGACGTGCGGGTTTATCGGACACCGTACTTTCGCTAAAAATTGCCGGAATACGCTGGGCTTTCGCGGCGTCAATAACGGTGCGCACTTGCTGCGGCGTACCTTGCTGGTCGGCATTGATCGGCCAGAGATACAGTTCCTTCAGGCCGAGATCGCGCGCCAGGTAAGAGAAGGCGCCTTCGCTGGTGAGTAGCCAGCGCCGATCGCTGGGCAAGGTTGCTATGGCTGCGCGTACCGGAGCCAGCGTTTGCTGGATCTGTCGTTTATAGCGCTCTGCGTTAGCCTGATAAAGTGCCGCATTGGACGGATCGTATTTTTGCAGGGCATTGCGGATATTATCCACGTAGATGAGCGCATTTTCCCCTGACATCCACGCATGAGGATTGGGCTTATCGCGATAGGGACCGGCGTTAATGCCCATCGGTACAATGCCCGTTGTCACGGTGACTTCCGGCACGCCTTTCAGGCGCGAGGTGAAGCGCGCGAACCACAGCTCAAGGTTAAAGCCGTTGGCCAGAATCAGATCGGCCTGCTGGGCGCGGCGAATATCGCCCGGCGTGGGTTGATAGGTGTGAATCTCTGCGCCGGGCTTGATGATGGAAGTCACCTCTGCCGCGTCGCCCGCGACATTTTTTGCCATATCGGCCAGAACCGTAAACGTGGTGACGACCTTGAGTTTATCGGTGGCGATTGACGAAGCACTCAAGCCGAACAGCAGTAGCACAGCAGATAACAAGCGTGGGCAGGGCATCTTCCTCTCCTCAATGTTGTATAGCCTTTGCTATACAGTATAGTAAGAGCTATGAGAGTTAAGCGCAGAGTCGCCTTATTTGCCATTCAGGACAAAAATTTACCTTAGCTGAAGTTGGAGGCAATATGTCGCACGGAAAGGGCGCAGAAGCGAGCGCCCTTTCCGGGAGGATCAATCGATCGAAAGCTGGTGAATCGCCAGCGCGGCGCGTGCCGCCTCTTGGCCTTTCTTAATGAAGTGATCGGCGTAAAAATTTTCCAGTACGTCCACCGGCTGGAAATTGTGCGGCGTTAACGAGACCGAGAACACCGGCACGTTGGTGGTGAGCTGCACGTTCATTAAGCCGTCTACAACCGCTGCTGCGACAAAATCGTGGCGATAGATCCCGCCGTCTACCACCAGCGCGGCAGCGACAATGGCATCATAGTTGCCGGTTTCCGCTAAACGCTTTGCCAGCAGGGGCATCTCAAAGGCGCCGGGCACTTCCAGCACCTTAATCTCAGCCTGAACGTCCAGCGCGTTTAACGCTTGCTCAAATCCCACTAGGGCATTGTGCACAATCTCCTTGTGCCAACTCGCTTTAATAAAGGCAACTCGCATATTTTCTTGTCCTAACTGACTTCACCTGTCAAAGATGGGTGCTCAAAATGAGCAATAATCCTTTTGTATACCATATGTTACATGTGCATTCCACCGCACTTGCGCGGGGTATTACTCCTTAAAATGCACCCACAAAACCCGCTTGACGGCGGGGTGCCGCTGCACTACAACTAATCCCGTCGGGGGAGTCTCGCCTGAGAGACTGAGAGGCTAAAAGCGCACTGCGCGGCTTAGCGACCCTTTGAACCTGACCCAGTTGATACTGGCGTAGGAAGACCGATCGCGCTTGGGTGCGCGATTTTGCGCGCTGCCTTTGTGCGCCCGTTTCCCCTTCCAGTATCCCTCGGGTCTCTAATCAATGAGAGGCCACAGTGAACATCCCTTTTCCGGTACATCGAACATGAGCCGCTGGTCAGTTTTAGGCTGCGGCGTCGCGGGCTTATGCGTAGCCACCTTACTTGCTGAGCGCGGCGAAGAGGTTGAGGTCATCGACGATACCAGCCGCGTGCCGGCTTCCTGGTATGCTGGCGGTATGTTGGCACCGTGGTGCGAAGCCGAAAGCGCGCCTCCTGAGGTCATCACGCTTGGGCAGCATGCCGCCGCCTGGTGGCAGCGCCGCGTCAGCAACGTAGAACAGCACGGCACGCTGGTGGTTGCGCCCGCACGCGATACTGCGGAACTCCAACGTTTTGCCCGTATGACAGCGCAACATCAGTGGGTTGAACCTGGTCACATCGAACCGCTGCTGGCGGAACGTTTCGCGCGTGGCCTGTTTTTTGCGCGCGAGGCGCATCTCGATCCACGCCAGGCGCTGGCTGAGCTGCGCGCCGCCCTGCAGCAGCGCGGCGTAAATTTTGATGCACGCCAGCCGTCGGGACAGGTCATCGACTGCCGTGGCATCCATGCCCGCGCGGCGTTGCCGCGGCTGCGCGCCGTGCGAGGTGAAATGCTGATCCTGCAAAGCGATGAAGTGACGTTTAGCCGACCCATTCGCCTGCTCCACCCACGTTTTCCCTGCTATCTGGTGCCGCGTCGCAACGGGCATTTTATGCTCGGTGCCACCATGGTGGAGAGCCATGACGCCAGCGCTATCAGCGCCCGTGCCATGATGGAGCTGCTAAGCGCAGCCTATGCCATCCATCCGGCGCTGGCGGAGGCGCGCGTGGTTGAGAGCGGCAGCGGGCTACGACCTGCCTATCCGGAAAACCTGCCGGAAATTCACTACGAAAACCAAACTTTTTATCTTAACGGCTTGTATCGACATGGTTTTTTGCTGGCACCGATGCTGGCGGAACAGCTGATGCAGCGCCTGGGAGAACCGCGTCATGAATATTCAGCTTAACGGCCGCACGCTCGCGACCCGCGCCACCACGCTGGCAGAATTGCTGATCGAGCAGCAGATTGATCTCAACGCCGTCGCCAGCGCCATCAATGGCGATTTTGTGCCGAAAAGCCAGTATGCCGAGCGGCAGCTGCAGGCAGGCGATCGGCTGGAAGTCCTGTCACCGATGCAGGGAGGCTAAGGCATGTTTTACGACGTTAAGCCGCAGTCACGGCTGTTACTCGGCACTGCAGGTTATCCCTCACCGGCGGTTTTGCAGCAGGCGATTGCTGCCTCGGGCACGGAAATCATTACCGTCAGCCTGCGGCGCGAAGGGGAGGCAGGCGGTGCGTTTCGTGCGCTGCTGACCGAACTCAACCTGCGCATTCTGCCCAATACGGCGGGCTGCCATACGGTGAAAGAGGCGGTCACCACCGCCCACATGGCGCGCGAACTGTTTAATACGCCGTGGATCAAACTCGAAGTGATTGGTCACGCTGATACGCTGCAACCCGATCCTTTCGCGCTGGTTGAAGCTGCCCGCATTCTGTGTGATGACGGATTTCAGGTGTTCCCGTATACCACCGAGGATCTGATTGTGGGCGAAAAGCTGTTGGAAGCGGGCTGTCGCCTATTAATGCCTTGGGGCGCGCCCATTGGCTCCGGGCAGGGACTGCGCAACATTGAGGGGCTGCGCGCGATGCGTGCCTGGTTCAGCGATGTGCCATTAATCATTGACGCGGGGATTGGCGCACCGTCCCAGGCGGCTCAGGCCATGGAAATGGGGTTTGATGGCGTGCTGCTTAACACGGCGGTGGCGAAAGCGGGCGATCCTGTCGGCATGGCGCGCGCTTTCCAGCTTGCGGTTGAAGCGGGTCTGGCGGCGCGGTCATCTGGGCTGATGGAGCAGCGCGATATGGCGGTGGCGTCGACGCCTCTGTTTGGACTGGCCAATTTTTCTTAAGGAGTGGAAATGGAACGTTATCAGCGCCAAACGATGCTACCTGAAATCGGCCCGCAGGGGCAGCAAAGGCTGCATGCCGCACGCGTGCTGGTGGTTGGCGCGGGCGGACTGGGCGCGACGCTGCTGCCGCAGTTAGCGGGTGCCGGCGTGGGCTATCTGCGGGTGTGCGATGACGACCATGTGGCGTTGCATAATTTGCACCGGCAAACGCTGTTCACCGAACAACAGGTGGGGCAGCCCAAAGTCACCTGCGCACAGCAGGCGCTGCGGCAGCGCAACAGCGCGGTGCAGATTGATGCCGTACGCTTGGCCGTTGGGGCTAGCCGACTGCCCACATTACTTCTCGACATCGATCTGGTGATTGATGCGGCGGACAACTTTGCCGTGACCTATTCCCTATCAGACAGTTGTTACCGCGCGGCGATACCGCTGATCAGCGCCTCGGTTCTGGGACGCCAGGGATACGTGGGCGGCTTCTGCGGCGGTGCACCGAGCTATCGTGCGGTGTTTCCCGCGCTGCCGCGGGTGGCTGCCAACTGCAATACGGCAGGTGTGATGGGCCCCGCCGTCGCCACGCTGGGTGGGATGCAAGCGCAGATGGCGCTCAGCGTCCTGCTGGGATTAGCGCCTTCACCGCTGGGCTGCGTGATTAACTGCGATTTCGTCAATTGGCATTTCAACGCATTTCGCTTTGATGCCGCGGAGGAGCCTGGCCAGGCAGTGCCGTTTATTGATGCGCCGCTGCTGCGCGCGGACGACTGTGTGGTGGAGTTGCGCAGCGAGACAGAAGCGCCGGTGAGCGTGACGGAAAGCGCAATTCGCCTTATGCCGCACCTCATTGATGCCTGGCAGCCGCCGCCCGCCCGCCGCATCGTGCTGGTGTGCGCCAGCGGCATGCGCGCCGCGCAAGCCGCATCAGCGCTGGCGCAGCGCGGCTGCACGCAACTTGCGATTCTGGCAGCGGGCCGTGCGTGAGGCGGGCATAGCGCAGCCGCAGCCGACAGGGCGTGGCGCGCGTATCCAGGTAAAACCGTGATACAGTTTTCGGAAAATACTGGAATTTTGTGACTGTTATCACTGATTGAGGCGCGCTAAAATAAAAAACACGTCTCATTTGCACAGGTTATTCCGTCACGATGTTTTCGCGTTTTACTCTGGCCACGTTGATGGCCGCACTTATGCTCTCAGGCTGCGCGCGTCACGCCGCTGACAGCAGCACAAGCGCCCAGGCCGCGCCTGTCGAAAATGACAACACGCCGTCGCAGTTCGAGAGCGGCCCCACGGTGATCAACGTTTCGCATTTGGTCACGCGTACCGACGACGGTTCAACGGTCTATGTAACGGTGGACGGCGAAGAGGCTGGCTTATTACCCAAAGGCGAGAAAAAAGAAATTCGCGTCCCGGCAGGTAAACACCAGGTAGGAGGTTACGTGCAAACGCTGTTTGGCTTTGGCAAAGTGACTATTCCACCTGTAGCGGTCACCACGGATACGCAGGGTGCCAAAAATGTCGTTTACTCGGTTACGCGTCAAAAGCCTGCCTTTAGCGAGACGGCCAGCGGCGAGAAAACCACCCCCGTCAACAACTCTTGATGCGCTTACGCAATGCGGCCCAATGCCGCATTGCGTCGTGAGCTTCAGCTGCGGCTTAGCAGTAACTTAATGCCTGCCACGGCAAAACAGCAGGCCAGAAGTGCATCCAGCCCGCGTCGGATGCGGCGGTAAAAGGCCGCCATGAGCGGGGTGGAAAACAGCAGCGCATAGCCAAAAAATATCCCTACGCAAAGCGTCGCACAGCCTGCAAGAATCAGAGGAAGCGTAGACGCCGCCGCCCCAGGCTTGAGTGCAACCGACATGATAGCGACCCAAGTCAGAATGGCTTTGGGGTTGCCCACGTGCATCAATATCCCCTGACGAAACAGTCGGGAAAATGACGTCGCCGCGTCTGGACGCTGAGCCCCTGCCGAGTCGGCATAGGTCAGCGCGGATTTTCCTGCTTTCCACGCCAGCCACAGCAGATAGACGCCGCCGCCAATTTTCAACGCGATCAAGAGCTGTGCAAAGGTTGCCAACACCGTTAACACGCCGCAAGCGGCCAGCAGCGCCCACGTCATGGCACCGCAGATCACGCCGCACGCCAGCGCTAGCGCGGCACCGCGGCCCTGCTTCATGGCGGTCCCCATGATGGCCATGGTGCTGGGGCCGGGGCTGGCAGCGGCAATAAAATAGGTGGTGTAAATCAAGATAAGCTCGTGTGAAAGCGCCATGATGTCCTTTCCATAGGGGGGAATGAACCTCCGTTATAGCGTCCGTAACGCCGAATCACCATGGCTTTATCGCATTCATTGGCGCAGTGCGCTGCCGCAGCGGCGGGTTTTGACCTTATAGAGCGTGAACAGTATCGACAGCGAAGCGATCAACACTAATACAATGCCCGGTCCCATAAGCGAACCAAAACCTAACGCATTGTAAAACAGCCAGCCCGCGATACCGCCCGTCAGGAAAGAAAAAATGGTCACAAGGTGCGTGGTGAATTGCTGGCGAAACGCGCGAATGTTTTTAGAGGGATCGCGTCGCAGCATGGCCATAAAGACCGACCCGAGAGAGATCCCCGCGTCAGTTAGGGTGCCCGTAATATGGGTCGAGCGCACGCGTCCGTTAGAAAGCTGGGTGGAAGTCGCGTTGTGCACGCCCATCAGAAAGGCCAGCAGCAATAACACTTCCACGTTGTTTTGCATGGAGAAAAAATAGAGCTCAAAGAGAGAGGTCAAAATTAACAGCACGCCTTCGGCTAACAATATGCAACTGAAGATGGTGCGAATACCTTTGATAATGCCCATCACCACCGCAATGCGCGCCACCACCGCACCCGTCACAAAGGCCGCGATCAACGTAACAAAAATTTTCAGGTTATAGAGATCCATCTGATTTAAATCGGGCGAGATCTGCGAGACATTGCCGGACATATGGGAAGGAAAGAAGCCAAAAGCCGCCAGCGCCACGGCATTTAACAGTCCTGCCGACGTGGCCAGACACAGCGCCAGGTTACGATCTTCGTGGTGCGTTCGCGTGCGCTTAAGTTTAATCAACATATCTTCGCTCATCCTCGCCAAACTGGTGGGTTATTCCGTTGCGACAACCATGTGCCGTGTGAAAATAAGTGGAGCAGATCCATCTTAAGAGATTCTTAATAACCCACAGAAATAGATAAATCTTATTATCGACGTAAAGTTATCTAAGGAAGATTGTCAGTAAGCGTAACGCCGTTTATTTTTCGCTGCAGGCCCCTGTCCGTGAGAAAACGATGCGCTACGACGCTCAACGCCCCCGTGCTTTGCTGTTAATAAATCGCCACTCGCGCCGTGGGGCCCTGCAGGCCACCCGGGCTAAAACGCTGCTGGAAGCGGCAGGATTTATCCTTACCGAGCCCGACAGCACCGATCAACGTCCCTACGGTGATATTATCCGCGACCATCAACACGCGGTGGACAGCGTGATTGTTGGCGGCGGAGACGGAAGCCTGAACGCTGCGGCGCAAGGGATCGTGCAGTGTGATTTGCCGCTCGGCATTCTGCCGCTGGGCACCGCGAACGACTTTGCCCGCACAATCTCCATTCCACTCAACCTGGAAGAAGCTGTGCGCGTCATCGCCGCTGGGCAAACGCGTTGCATTGATCTGGGTGACGTCAACGGCCACCTCTTTTTGAATGTCGCCAGCGTCGGCTTTTCTGCCAGCCTGGCGCGAAACCTTACGGCGGTCGCGAAAAAGAAGTGGGGTACGCTGGGTTACGCGTTAGCCGCGCTGCGTCTGCTGCATCAGAGCCGTCCGTTCAGCGCGACGCTGAGCCATGAACAGGGCGAGGAGCAGATTAAAACGCTGCAGTTCGCGGTAGGTAATGGTCGCTTTTACGGCGGCGGCATGACGATTGATAAAGACGCGGCGCCCGACGATGGCCGACTCGATGCTTACAGTCTGGAGGTGCGCCACGGTTGGCAGATGCTGGCCCTATTTCCTTCCCTGCGGCGCGGCACGCACGGTCGCTGGGGCAGCGTCCGCACGCTTAGCGGCACGTCGTTTACCTTGCACACGCGGCGTCCGCACGATATCAACGCGGATGGTGAAATTATCGGCTCAACGCCTGCGCATTTTCGTCTGCTCAACGGTGCGATGCGGGTGTTTGCGCCTGCGGCCACATCGCGCTGACGCTGGCTGTCGGTGCAGGTCAATGCCTGCATGCTGCGCCAAACCCTGTTATTTCTCCCCGTCTTACAGTAGCGTGTACGGCGACAGCCAAGGGTTAAACGGGGGTATCGACAGCGTCTTTCGCCTGCTTGATGCCCCTTTTGCGCAGGAAAAGGGAGAGAATAATGAATAAACGTCTTACTGCAATCGCGCTGGCGCTACTGCTGGCCAATACGGCGATCTCTGTTGAAGCGGCTCCGCTGCCCGCCACGCCAGACTTATCCATTCCTGTAAAAGAGTACGTGACGCAACTCAACGCGGACAAAAGTATTACGTTCCGCGTGTTCGCGCCGCAGGCCAAGCAGGTGGCAGTGGTCACTGGATCAACCCCGGATAGTTATGTTTCACATGATATGACCAAAGACGCGCGCGGCATCTGGTCATGGAAAAGTGCGCCGCTGGCCCCCAACCTTTACGAATACTTCTTTGACATTGACGGCTTCCGTTCAGCGGATACCGGCAGCGCGTATCAAAAGCCGCAGCGCCAGGTGAACACCAGTTTGATTCTGGTGCCGGGCAGCATTTTGGATCGGCGCGCAGTGCCGCACGGCGATCTTCTCACGGTGACTTATCACTCACGTGCGCTAAATTCAGAGCGGCAGGTGTATATCTGGACGCCACCGGGCTATCGCGGGAAAGGGCAGGTGCTGCCGGTGCTCTATTTCTATCACGGCTTTGGCGATACCGGCCTTTCGGCCATCCAGCAGCTCCGTTTGCCAGAGATCATGGATAACCTGCTGGCGGAGGGCAAAATCAAACCCATGCTGGTGGTGGTGCCGGATACCGAAACGGATATTACCCAAGCGATAGCTGAAAATTATCCGCCAAAGGATCGGCGTAAAACCTTTTATCCGCTCAATGCCAAAGCGGCTGACCGCGAGCTGATAGACGACATTATTCCCCTGGTCGACGGCCGGTTTAACGTGCGCAACGATGCCGCAGGCCGGGCGATTGCAGGCTTATCGCAGGGCGGTTACCAGGCGTTGGTGTCCAGCATGAACCATCTGGACAGCTTTGGCTGGCTCGCGACGTTCAGCGGCGTGACCACCACCACGGTGCCGGATGCGGGCGTCACGGCCCAACTGAAGAAACCGCAGGCGATCAATGCCCAGCTGCGTAATTTCACGGTGGTTGTCGGGGAAAAAGATTCTGTCACTGGCAAAGACATCGCCGGACTGAAAGCGGAGCTGGAAAAGCAGGGCGTGCATTTCGACTACCAAGCGTATCCGGGTCTGAACCATGAAATGGACGTCTGGCGCCCAGCCTACGTTGATTTCGTCCAAAAACTTTTCAAATAACGCCTGTGGCGGCGCGGCATCGAGCCGACGCCGCCTGGGTATCACCTTAATACAACGTGTTTTTTAACCTTTCCGGTAAGGCGGCATCGTATGCCTCACCGTCAATGGCTGACTGCGACAGCATGGCGAGGATCGATCCCGTGCTAGGCAGCGAGCGCCTATCAATATGCGTGGCAGCATCCCACAGCTTTGCGCGGATAACGGCGCGACTACACTGGAAAAACACGCTGCTAACCGTAATGCGTAACACCGTTTTTGGCCGCTGCTCGTTAAGTGCGAAGCGCGTGAGCAGCGCGGGATCGGTGCGGATTTCGGCGACGCCGTTTACGCGCAGCGTCTCACCAATGCCGGGGAGAAGGAACAGCAGCGCGACGTGCGGGTCATGCAAGATATTGCGCAAACTGTCGATGCGATTGTTGCCGCGGCGGTCAGGCAACAGCAGCGTGTTTTCATCTTCAATATGGATAAACCCCGCAGGATCGCCTCGCGGCGACACATCCAGACCTTCCGGTCCCATTGTGGCCAGCGCCACAAAGGGCGATGCCTCAATAAATGGACGATACGCGGGGTGAATGTGATCGGCGACTTTGGTCAGCGAAGGTTGCGCTACCGCGCCATACTGTGCTTCCAGCTCCTCAATACGCGTGATGCGCATTTCCTCTTCTGCCATGAGATGCACTTCCTTATCAACGAGAACAGAAACCGAACGATGAGTGTATACCCAAGCCTTTCATTCAGGCCACTGTTGACGTCCCGTTTCTCTGGAAAAGACGGTGCAGGTGCGATGAATAAATCAATAAATAGCTAAGCGAAGCGATTTTTGGCATCAATTGCCTATAAGTAAATGTTTTTGCTGTAAATGGATTTTCTATCAACCTGTTACGTTTTGCGTCTGGCTTGCGATTTCACGGTGACTGCTACACTGAAACAGGTTGCAGCAGGCGTAGGTGCGCTTCGTTTTGCGCATCGCGCACTGGTGCTTTACCTCAGCCGTTATTAAGGAGACCGCCATGACAGATCGTCCTCAACATCCACAGCAGGCGCAGCAGCAAACATGGCCGGGAAGTTTTCTCTCCATGCAGCCTAAACCTGACCATGGTGAAACAAGCTATAAAGGGTCGGGACGTTTGCAGGGAAAGACCGCCGTGATCACAGGGGGGGATTCCGGTATTGGTCGCGCCGTGGCCATTGCGTATGCCCGTGAAGGCGCAGACGTGGTGATTGCGTATCTTGATGAGCACGACGATGCCAACGACACCGCCCGCTTGATTCAAGAGGCGGGGCAGCAGGCAGTGCTCATTGCCGGCGATCTCACCGATTCGGCGCACTGCCGTGACGTGATTAACCAAACCGTTGAGCGCTTCAATAAAATTGATATTTTGGTCAACAACGCCGCTTACCAAATGACGCGCGCCTCGCTGGATGAGATCAGCGAGGAGGAGTTTGATCGCACCATGAAAACCAACCTCTATGCGATGTTCCATCTGTGCAAAGCCGCCGTGCCACACATGCCGTCAGGCGCTTCCATTATTAATACCGCGTCGGTCAACGCCGATCAGCCTAAGCCGATGCTGATTGCTTATTCCGCCACCAAAGCCGCAATTGTGAATTTCTCCGGCAGCCTGGCGGCGATGTTGGCCGATAAAGGCATCCGCGCGAATGCGGTTGCGCCTGGCCCCATCTGGACGCCGCTGATCCCCGCGACCATGCCGCCGGAACAGGTAGAAAGTTTTGGCGGACAAGTGCCTCTGCAGCGCATGGGACAGCCGGCTGAACTGGCGTCTACCTATGTGATGTTAGCCAGCGATGAGGCCAGTTATATTTCAGGCGCAACCGTCGCTGTGACAGGTGGCGTCGCCGTCATCTGACTGCCGCTTCACCCGCCCACGCAGCGATGCCGGGCGGGTTTGTCCCCTCCTTCGATGCCATTAAAAAACCGCGCGTCAGGTTAAAAAAAGCCGCCATACTCTTTTGCTGCGGCCACGCAAACGGCCCGCCGATTCCTTCATAAAACAGGAGGTTTAAAGATGCGTACCATTGATACGCTCGCCGCCACAGGCGGGCAGTGGCTGAACCCACCCGCCGAGTACGCCCTGAATGCGCAGGCATTACGACTCACCACTGACGCCGAGACCGATTTTTGGCAGCAAACCTATTACGGTTTCAGGCACCACAATGGTCACGCGTTGGGGTTTTACGTGAACGGGGATTTTACGGTACAGGTCAAGGTGACTGCGGCTTTTTCGCATCTTTACGACCAAGCGGGGATCCTGCTGCTGGAGGATGAGACGCATTGGGTTAAGGCGGGGATAGAATACAATGATGCTAAACCGGCCATAGGGAGCGTGCTTACGCGGCACACCTCCGACTGGTCCACCGGGCTCTTCCCTGGCGATCCTGGCCGCTTCTGGATGCGGGCGACCCTGGCCGACGATGCGCTACGCCTGCAATATTCCACCGACGGGACGACGTGGCCGCTGCTGAGATTATGCCCTTGGCCCTCCGGACGGCGCTATTTCGTTGGCGTGATGGCCTGTACGCCGCAGCGCGCCGGGTTAGAGGTGACATTCACCCACTTCTACCTTGGCGCACCGCTTAACAAGCCGCTGCACGATCTCTCCTGACGAACGACGATTTTCACACCGCGAGTGAAAGTGTTTTCCTATTGCGGGGATGTTTCAACGCCAGAACGCTGACTAAGCTGTGGTTAACGTCCTCAACATACTGCTGATTTAAAGGAACCACGCATGAAAGCCATTGTATACAGCCAACACGGTTTACCGATTTCCAATGAAAATTCGCTTTATGACACCGACGTGGCTAAACCGCAGCCGGGGCCACGCGATCTGCTGGTGAAGATCAACGCGATTGCCGTTAACCCGGTTGACACCAAGGTGCGCAACGGCGCCCCCACCGAGACACCGCGCATTTTGGGGTGGGATGCCGTTGGCGTGGTTGAGGCGGTGGGCGCTGAGGTCTCGCTTTTTAAGGTTGGCGATGCCGTATTTTACGCCGGGGATATTAGCCGTCCAGGCAGTTATGCCGAATATGGCTTGGTAGACGAGCGCATCGCGGGGCATAAGCCGCGCAGCCTGAGTGATGCCGATGCGGCGGCGTTGCCGCTGACTTCACTGACCGCCTGGGAGATGCTGTTCGACCGCCTGGAGGTAAAAAAGGAGGAGCAGGCTGCGCTACTGATCGTGGGGGCTGGCGGCGGCGTGGGATCGATCCTGACGCAGCTGGCGCGCAAACTCACCCACTTAACCGTTATTGGTACGGCTTCTCGCCCGGAAACGCAGAGCTGGGTAAAAGACCTGGGGGCGCATCATGTCATCAACCACCATCAGCCGCTGGCTGAGCAACTGGCGGCGATTGGCCAGCCAACGGTGCGCTATGTGGCCTCGCTCACCCATACTGACACCTACTTCCCGCAGCTGGTGGAGGTGTTGGCCCCGCAAGGTAAGCTGGCACTGATTGATGACCCCGCAACGCTGGATGCGATGCCGCTGAAACGCAAAGCCATCTCCTTGCACTGGGAGTTAATGTTTACCCGCTCGCTGTTCCAAACGGCGGATATGCAGCGTCAGCATGAGATCCTGCAGCAGGTCAGTGAACTGGTAGACAATCATACGCTGAAAACCACGGCGGGTGAGCACCTTGGCACGATTAGCGCCGCGAACCTGCGTCAAGCGCACGCGCTGATCGAGAGCGGGCGAGCGCGCGGCAAAATTGTGCTGAGCGGTTTCTAACACGGTAGGGCGTGCACCGCCGTGTAAGCGGTGCACGCCCTGGCGGCTTGGCCAAAACCCCTTTTGATCTTTTCATCCCCTGCCATACGCCCTCAACGGCCATCCTGCAAAACGTTACTTAGCCTGCATGAAAATCGCTGTGTTTAACCGTGCGGTTTGTTTGGATGAGCGATGACGCTTCGGTGAGATAGATGCCAGATAAAATCTTGTCTAATCGCGTTTGTAAGCGGTGTACTGCTATTAATCGTGTAAAGATTTTTATTTTGATGATTATTTAACTATTTGACTTAAATAAAATGTCTGGCTGCCGATTTAAATAATGTGACAGTGCTGACTTTCAGCGCTAAGATCCAATTAATTTCTCTCCCAATTACTATTATTCCGCCATTACGTTTACCTTTACGCATTGCGCAATACACGAGGATGGCTCGCCGGATGTCCAATAACGCTGATGCGGCTAAGCCCGCCGAAACCGCTTTCCTGCAAGCGCTGATTTCCCCTGAACAAACCCGTGATGAGGTCTTGGCTAAATTTGTATTACTGGCCAGTCAGGTGCTGGACATCCCAGGCAGTTTTATTTCGGTTGTAGACGATAAGTGTCAATATATTAAAGCTTCCCGCAACTTTGATTTAATCTCGTCCTCGCGGGAGGACGCGTTCTGTGGGTATGTCGTTGATAAAGATGAACCCCTGATCATTTCTGATACATTAATCGATCCGTACTTTCAACATCATCCGTTTGCGGTGGGTGAACCCTATATTCGTTTTTATGCCGGGGTGCCGCTAAAAAATGCGCAAGGGTTGGTTTATGGCACGCTGTGTGTCACCGATACCAAACCGCACGCATTTGGCAGTGAAAAAGTGAAAACGCTGCGTCTGTTGAGCAATTTGGTGATGTCATTTTTGAATGCCTGGCAGGCGGCGGGCTATCAGGATGTGATTACCACGCTGCCCAATCGCCCCTGCTTGCTGCGTGATATGCAGCAGCTGGCCAGCCAGGGTGATGTCACGCCACGCAGGCTGGTGTTGATTGACTGTATCGACATCGCGCGCGCCTATGAACTCTCGCGTCTCATCGGCCTGGCGCCAGTGGAAGGCTTGCTGCGTGAAATGGCCTACGTCATCCCCGCACGTCTTGCGCTGCGTCAGGACGATCTGTTTTATGCTTTTGCGCCGGGCCGGTTTGCCTTGCTGACTACCCTTGAACGCGATTTGGATGCGGGCCGCATTGCCGCGCAGCTTGAAGGCGAGCGGATCCGGCTGGAAAATGGCATGTCCATCGATCTCACCATTACCACCGGCGAAAGTCATTTCGTTGCGCGCAGTGACGACGCAGCAGAAGTGGTGCGGCAAGCCGTCAGCGCGCTGCATGAGGCGATAAAGCTTGATGTCAGTACCATGACGTTTAACGAAGCCTTTGATCAGCGTCGTACCGCCGATTTTATGTTGATCAACGATTTGGTCGAGGCGATCACGCATAACACCGGACTTTATGTGGTGTACCAGCCCAAGGTGTCTATCAGCACAGGGCTGGCGGTCGGGCTGGAAGCGTTGATTCGCTGGCATCATCCTGTTTTTGGAGAACTTGGCCCGGCGCGCTTCATCCCACTCATTGAACAAACCAGCGTGCTGACCGATCTTACCCATTGGCTGATCGATGCGGTGATTACGCAGCTGCAAGTGTGGCAGCAAGAAGGCATTACGCTGACGGTCTCGGTTAACCTCAGTGGAAGAGATTTTGCCCGACCACACTTTGTTGAGGCGCTGGTGCAGAAAATGCGCCGTGCGAATTTACCCCCCGCACTGCTGGAAATTGAATGCCTGGAAACGGAGCGTATCAGCGAGGACGCTGATGCCATCAACGGTCTGGAAAAGCTGAAACGCAACGGCTTCTCTATCGCACTGGATGATTTTGGCACCGGCTACAGTAATATTGGCTATTTACGCCGCTTGCCGCTGGATATCATCAAACTCGATCAGTCGCTGATCATGCAGCTGTCGCAAGATACCGCTTCGCGGGTCATTGCCCGCAGTATTATTCTAATGCTCAAAGAGCTGAACTACACGGTGCTGGCAGAAGGGGTGGAGTGTGCCGAAGTGGCGCAGGATTTACAGGCCTATGGCTGCGATCAGGCGCAGGGCTATTACTACTCGCGACCGCTCACCCCCGCGCCCATGACCGCATGGCTGCAGGAGAATTTACGACGCTATGAGCCACACGCCGAGCCGCGATTGGGTTGATTTTCGTCGCGATGACGAGACCGGCATTGAAAGCGTCAATGCGCATTTCTGCGGACACGCGTACGATCCGCACGATCACGATGAGCTGCTGGTGGGCATCACGCAGCAGGGGCTGCAGCGCTTCCACTGTCGCCGGGCTCTGCACACCAGTTCGCCTGGCCGGGCCATTTTGATCGAGCCGGGCGCGGTGCACGATGGCCATGCCCCGGATGCCGCAGGTTTTACTTACGTGATGCTTTATCTTCCCCAGCCGTGGGTTGCAGGGATGATGCAGCGTCGCGGCTTGGGCGATGTGGCCAATATCCAGGGGGCGTTTCGCCATACGCTGACTGACGATACGGTGCTGGCCAGTGCGATTCAGCAGGCGTGGTTTGCCGTCCATTATCGTGAAGGGCGTCTGGCACGCGACCAAAGTCTTGATCATCTTGTTACGCTGCTGTCGCGCCATCTTGAGTCGCGCCCCCCTGCCGATCTGGCGGATGCGCAGCGCCAGATGCTGCTGATACGCGACTACCTGCACGATTTTATGGCGCAGGATATTGGCCTCGATGAGTTGGCGCGCCTGTCGAGCATGAACCGCTTCAAGCTGACGCGCCAGTTTAAGCAGGCATTTGGTCAATCTCCGCACGCGTATCTGGTGCGCTTACGCCTGCGCACGGCGCGTCAATTATTGGCGCAGGGCCTGACGCCGGTGCAGGTCGCCGCGCAGGTGGGCTTTGCCGATCAAAGCCACTTGGGCCGCTGGTTCCAGCGCGCCTATCGCATCACGCCCGCCACCTATCAGCGCCAGTGCACAAACGTTCTATACCCCGCCTGACGCGCTGCGAAACAATACCGGCTCTTTTTGCAGCCGAGTAAAACCTGATGTTTGAAACCAAAATTGCACTGATCGTGCGCGATGACTTAGCCACCTGGCAGCGCTTAAATGTGGTCGCTTTCCTGGCGACGGGGCTGGCCGCCGCCGCCCCTGAGATGATGGGTGAGCCCTACATTGACGGCCACGGGCGGTACTATGGCAACATGGCGGGACAACCGATGCGGGTGTTTGCTGCTGACCTGAATGGCTTACAGCGTGCCCATCAGCAAGCCCTGACGCGCGAATTGACCCTCATTCCGTATGTGGAAGCGATGTTCTCTACCGGACACGATGAGGCAAATCGGGCGGCGTTCCGCGCGGAAGATCCCGACAACCTTAATTTAGTAGGGCTGGCGCTGCGCGGCCCGAAAAAGGCGGTGGACAAAGCGATCAAAGGCCTGGCGCTTCACGCATAAAAAACGCGCGGTGCGTCCTGCGTACCGCGCGATGAGGTCTTTTTTGTGGGTGTTACGGTGTCCAGGTTATCGGCGGAATCGCCGCGTGGTCCAGCTGCTTGCTCAACGCAGCCAATGCCGGTTTCAGCGGGCACAGTGTCCCTACTGACGTGACATGACAGCCGCTTTGCTGCCACTCGGTGCGCAACAGCGGATGGGCCGCGTCTACGGGCTGCAATCGCCGCAAATCGTCAAGGCTCTGTGCCTGGAAATAGACGCGTAAAAAGCGCTCCCCACTCTGGCTATCGCGCCAGCGCTCCAGGACCAGACTGCTGCCCGGTGGGATGTTACCGCGCGTGTAGCCCGGTAGCGTCCATGTGAAGTTCATCAACGTCCGTACCATGGCAATGTTGGTGTCATGCGCCACCAGCAGGAGCCAGCGCGCCTGCGGCCGATCGGGGCCGTCGTGACCTACCGCTTGCAGCAGGGTGTTGAGCAGCACCGATCCGCGCCGCTGTGCGGTGTAAAGCACGTCATTGCTCAGGTCATAATTGGCGGTCAATAGCGGCAAAATAGCGGTGATTTGCTGTGAAGAGGTGATTTTTCCCCATGCCAATTCGCTGAGGGGCAAATTTTCACTCCAGCCGAGGCGCAGCGTCTCAACCATGTTGGCCATCACGCTCAGTCCTTCCACATTCACGTTGCCGTTTTTACTTTGCTTAACGCGCCAGGGCTGACTAAACAGGGTGCACTGCGTGGCTTGCGGACAAACGGCATTTTTCAACGCTTGCACCGCAGGCTGCAACGCCTGCTGCCGGGCCGCCAGATCGCCGGCTTGCTGCTGCACGGCCTTGAGCTGTTGCGCCGGGTCGGTGCGGGTCGCCGCAAAGTCATCGGTCTGGAACAGCGGATCGCTCTCGCCCTCTACGCGGTGAACGGCCACGCCGCAGCCGGGGAATGCACCGTCGACCAGCGCCTGAGCGGTGGCGCGGGTGCGCTGTAGCGGACTGGCTCGAACGTAGACGGCTTGTGAAGTGGGGCAGCCTGCTGCCAGTAAACCCAGCTGGCGATAGTGCTCACCTTCCCAGCGGCCTTTATTGACCACGGCCGCGTAGCCGTGTCCGGTCAGCTCTCCGTCGTGCGTGCTCCACACAGTCCAGGGACGTCCGGTTGCCGCCTCAATATCTTTGCGATTGCCTGGCGTCGGCGGCCGTACGCCGTGGCGACTCAGTTCCACGACCTTTTCCAACTGGTATCGCTCGTCGGCGTGCACCGGCGAGGCAGTTAACCACAGGCAACTGACGATAAACAGGCCAGCGGCGAGCGGATGTTTACGAGACAGCATAGCGTTTCCTTTTTAGGTGGTTAAAAAATGGAGAATGCCAGGGTGCGCCTCAGCCCCCGCGCACCGAGTCGCGCCAGACCACATCGGCTTGGTATACCCGCCGATGGTGCTGCTGATCGTCATGCCGTGGCGTATTTTCTTGCGCTTCTTCGTGCTGTAACCACTGCACGGCGTCGCGGGCAAATTGCTCTACCGGCTGCGCGAAGGTCGTCAGGTTGTAGGACGTCCAACCCGCCTGCGCAATATTGTCATACCCGATTAAGCAGAGATCCTGTGGCACGCGCAGCGCGAAACGCTGACGCGCTTCGTCCATTAAGCCGCAGGCCATCAGATCGGTGACGCAAAACACGGCATCGGGGCGCTGGGCGCGCGTCAGCAGACGGTGCGCGAGTATTTGTCCGCTCTCATAGGAAGTGGTGCCGAAGCGCTCCACCACCACACTGAGGCCGGCACGCTGCGCCTCGGCCACAAACGCGGCTTCGCGCTTCAGCAGGCTTGGCGTACCCGCCAATGAGTTCGCGAATGCCAAGTGCCGACAGCCCGCACGTTGAAACGCCTGGACCGCCGTGGCCGCCGCACTCGCGGCATCTAAGTCGATATTGAGCGAGCCCGGCAGGGCTTCATCACGGTTAATCAGGATGATTCGCTGACCGTGCTGGTAGCACTGACGCGTAATGGTGCGATCCGGCATACCGGACAGAATGATGGAGGCGTCTGCGCGGAAATTAATCGCTTGCTGGAGAGCCGCCGAGACGCTGTTATCCGAGCGATCCGTGTTGATCAGCATGGCGATTTTCCCGGCTTCCTGCAGGTGCTGCGTCAGGGAGCGTACCAGGCTGGCGCGATAGGGCGTCGCCATTTCCGAGACGATCAAACAGACAATGCCGCTGCGATTGCGTACCAATCCGCGAGCCAGATGGTTAACGTGATACCCCAGCTCTTGCGCGGCTTTCATCACGCGTGCGCGCATGGCCGCCGATACGCTGGCACCCGGCGTAAACACGCGCGACACCGCTGAACGCGAGACGCCCGCACGCTCCGCCACATCCTGGGCGCTGACGGTATTTTTATCACTCAACATAGTTTTTCCTGCATCAATCGCGGCTGCCTCAGAGTCTGCATTAATTTGCAAAGCTGTGCAAATTGATTGAGATCTCATTTGTTGAAATTTTGTGACGCGACACGATGCTTGCGAGTTAAGGCGTTTGACAGGATGTTTCAGGTTCATTACTAATTTGCACACATGTGCAAAAGTGGATGCACCCTTGCGTCCACTTCACCCGTTTAGGAGAACACCATGCGCGCCACTGCTATTGCCGTTGCCCTCACGCTGAGCGGCACCGCGTTATCGTTTGCCGCTTCAGCGGCAGGCAATCTCAACATGGTCTGCTCTGCTGATGTGGTGGTGTGTGAGCAGATGACACGCCTCTTCAGCCAAAGCCACCCCGATATCAAAGTGAGTATGGTGCGCCTGTCAGCGGGCGAAGCTTATGCCCGCCTGCGCAGCGAAGCGCGTAACCCGCGTACCGATATCTGGTGGGCGGGCACGGGCGATCCCCATATGCAGGCAGCCGAAGAGGGCCTCACGCAGGTGTATCGATCACCGCTGCTGGATCAACAGCAAGACTGGGCGCGTAAACAGGCGGAAAATGCCGGTTATCGGACGGTGGGCATTTATGCCGGTGCTTTGGGCTGGGGTTACAACACCAAACTGCTGGCAGAGAAGAAGTTAAAAGCGCCTACCTGCTGGTCTGATTTACTCGATCCGGGCTTTAAAGGTGAAATTCAGATCGCCAATCCTAACTCCTCCGGCACGGCCTATAACACGCTGGCGACGCTGGTGCAGATCATGGGTGAGGATCAGGCCTTCGCCTATCTGAAAAAACTCAACGCCAATATTTCGCAATACACCAAATCGGGGTCGGCTCCGGTGAAGGCCGCCGCGCGCGGCGAAGCCACGGTGGGCATTGTGTTTATGCACGACGCGGTTGCGATGCAGGTGGACGGTTTCCCCATCAAGACCGTCGCGCCTTGCGAGGGGACCGGCTATGAAATTGGTTCAATGTCGATTGTCAAAGGGGCGCGCAACCTTGCCAATGCCAAGGTCTGGTACGACTGGGCGCTGAGCGCAGAGGCGCAATCGCACATGAAAGATGCCAAATCCTTCCAGCTGCCCTCGAACCGCCAGGCCGAGATTTCGCCCTATGCGCCGCGCTTCGAGAACATCAAGCTGATCGACTACGACTTCAAGACCTACGGCGACGCCGCGAAACGTAAAGCCCTGCTGGGGCGCTGGGATAAAGAAATTGGCGCCAGCGCGCAGTAATTCCCCCTCGAAGACAAACCGCACCGCAGCCGCGTAAAGGGCGTGCTGCGGGATCAACTGAGGTGTCTTATGAATGCAAGTAATCGACGTGTGAGTGGGGCGTTGCTGTTGGGCGCCGCAGCGATACTGCTGCTGCCCTGGTATAGCCTTGAAGCGGGTTTTTTTGAGGGCGGCTGGCTGTTTTCCCTGTGGGGCGAAGCGGCGGAGCGGCCCGCCATCGGGCAACTGTATGACCATCCCTGGCTCGGCATCGCCTTGACGCTGCTGCTGCTGTGTGGCGCCAGCGCGTTTTTGCCGCATCGGCTGCGCAGCAGCGCGCTGCTGATATGCAGCGCGTTAGGCGTGATCTTTCTGGTGGTGGAGGGCCATGCGATTGGCTATAGCGGCTGGAGTTGGCTGTGGCTGGAACAGCGATTTGGCGCCTTAACACAAGGCCAGCCCGCGATGGGCGCAGGCGCACTGCTGCTGCTGACCACCTTTTTACTGCTGTTCTCGTTCGCCCTGGCCGAACGCGGCGTGCTCAAGGGCGATGCGTTTGTGGTGTCCTCGCTGGTGCTGCTCACCGCGCTGGTGACGCTGTTTGTGCTCTATCCCGTGCTCAGTCTATTCACGGTCTCGGTGCAGGGTATCGACGGCAGCTTTCAGCCCGACGGGCTGATACGCAACATTCAGGATCCCGCTATCTGGAGCCTGTCGTGCCTGAAAGGGGGCTCATGCGGCACCGCCTGGCGCACGCTGGGACTGGCGCTGATGACGGCGAGCGGCTCGACGCTGCTGGGCCTGGCCTTTGCCCTTGCCGCCACGCGCACGCCGCTGCCCTTTAAGAAAGCGCTGCGGATGCTGACGATCCTCCCCATCATTACGCCACCGTTTGTGATTGGACTGGCGCTGATCCTGCTGTTTGGGCGCTCCGGTGTGGTGACCGAGCACGTCGCGGCGCTCTTCGGCGTTGAACCCGGCCGCTGGCTCTATGGTTTAACCGGCATCTGGATAGCGCAGGTGCTGTCGTTTACCCCCATTGCCTTTCTGGTGCTGATAGGCGTGGTAGAAGGGGTAAGTCCGTCGCTGGAAGAAGCCTCGCAGACGCTGCGTGCCAGCCGCTGGCGCACTTTCAGCCGCGTTTCGCTGCCGCTCATGGCGCCTGGATTGGCGAATGCGTTTCTGATTAGCTTTATCGAGAGCATGGCGGACTTCGGTAACCCCATGGTGCTGGGCGGCAGTCACGGCGTGCTCTCAACTGAAATCTTCTTCTCCGTGGTGGGGGCGCAAAACGACCCCAGCCGCGCCGCCGTACTGGCGATGATCCTGCTGAGTTTTACCCTGGCGGCCTTCGTTTTACAGCGCTGGTGGCTGGGCGGCAAAAACTTCGCCACCGTCACTGGCAAAGGCGATGGTGGTCGCCATGTGCAGCTGCCGCGTTTACTGCGCTATGGCGTCTATGGCGTGGTGATACCGTGGGGCCTGTTCACGCTGGCGATCTACGGCATGATTGTGTTCGGCGGGTTTGTGCAGTCATGGGGGTTAAACAATAGCCTCACGTTCGATCACTACATCCGCGCGTTCGGCATCACGTTCAATGAGGGGCACATTGCCTGGCGCGGCGTGGCGTGGAATTCCTTCTGGACCACGCTGGAGATTGCCCTGATTGCCGCCCCGCTGACGGCGCTGGTTGGGCTGCTCACCGCCTGGCTGCTGGTGCGGCAAAAGTTTGCCGGACGCCAGACGTTTGAATTTTTACTGATGCTGAGCTTTGCCATACCCGGCACCGTCATCGGCGTGAGTTATGTGATGGCGTATAACCTGCCACCGCTGGAGATCACCGGTACGGCGCTGATTTTAGTGGCCTGCTTTGTGTTTCGTAACATGCCCGTGGGCGTGCGCGGTGGCATTGCGGCCATGAGTCAGCTCGATAAAAGTCTGGATGAAGCGTCACTGACGCTGGGGGCAAACAGCTTCCGCACGCTGCGTAAAGTGGTGCTTCCTCTGCTGAAACCGGCGATCAGTGCCGCGTTGGTGTATGCGTTTGTCCGGGCCATTACCTCGATTAGCGCGGTAATTTTCCTCGTCAGTGCGCAGTACAACATGGCGACCTCTTACATTGTTGGCCTGGTGGAAAATGGTGAATACGGCGTCGCGATCGCCTATTCAACCGTGCTGATTGTAGTGATGCTGCTGATCATTGGCGTATTCCAGTGGCTGGTCGGGGAACGCAAATTGCGCCGCGCGGCGCGTCCGATTGCCGTGGCGGCCGCCCCAGCCGCCACGGCGCTTACGCAGGAGAGAGCGATATGACCCAAATTCAAGCCGGTTCGGTGGTGTTTGAACACGTGACCAAGCGCTTTGCCGATTTCAACGCGCTGCCTGATTTATCCCTGACGGTGGAGCCGGGTACGCTGGTCACGCTGCTCGGCCCTTCCGGCTGCGGCAAAACCACCACGCTACGGCTGCTGGCAGGGCTGGAGCATCCGACCTCCGGGCGTATTTTGATTGGCGGAAAAGAGGTTACGCATTTGCCGGCAAACGAGCGCGATGTGGCGATGGTGTTTCAGTCCTACGCGCTGTTTCCGCATATGAGCGCGCTGGACAATGTGCTGTATGGCCTGCACGCCTCGGGCATTCCCAAGGGCGAAGCGCGCGATCGGGCGCGCGAGGGGTTGCAGCTGGTTGGGCTGGAGAGCCAGGGCAATCGGCTGCCATCGGAGCTGTCTGGCGGCCAGCAGCAGCGCATCGCCGTTGCGCGCGCCTTGGTGCTGGAGCCACAGGTACTGCTGCTGGACGAGCCGCTTTCGAACCTGGATGAACGTTTACGTCGTCGGGTGCGCACCGATATTCGCGACTTACAGCAGCGGCTCGGCTTCACAGCGGTCTACGTCACCCACGATCAGGAAGAGGCGCTGGCGGTCTCCGATAAGATTATTGTCATGAAAGAGGGGGATATTGCTCAGCAGGGCGCACCAGAGAGTTTGTACCACGCGCCAAACTCGGTGTTTATTGCTGACTTTATGGGGGAAGCCAATATCCTGCCGTGCGAAGTGGAGCAGCTTGAGGGCAGCGAAGCATGGGTTCGCGTCGGCAGCCAGCGCTATCGCCTGCGCAGCAATGGCGCGGCCTGTGGTGACGCGCAGCTTTCCGTGCGCCCGCAATTTATCACGCTGCGCGGTGAGGGCCCCGGTGCCTTGCAGGGTGAAGTGACGCACAGCACCTGGCTTGGCGACCACATCGAGTATGAAGTGGCTACCGAACTGGGGGCGCTGTTTATTGTTGATGCGCAGATGGAGCAGCGGCTGCCGCTGGCTTCGCGGGTCGCCGTGGATTTTAAACCTCAGGGATTAGCCCTGATAGCCGGATAACCTAAGGACAGAGAATGAGCAACCCGCACTATACCGCACTCAGCGCCCGTCTGGCGCTGGCAGAACAGGTGGCGCGCGCCGGCGGAGACAAGGCGCTAGCGTGGTTTAATCAGCGCGATACGCTGCAGGTGGAAACCAAATATGATTTACAGGATGTCGTGTCGCGGGCCGATCGCGAGGTCGAGCAGTTTATTAGTCAAGAAATACGCGCGCACTTCCCCGAGGACGGTTTTCTCGGCGAGGAGTTTGGCCTGGAGCCAGGAGAGTCGGGCTACACGTGGGTGGTGGATCCCATTGATGGCACCAGTCCGTTTCTGAATGGGATGCCGAACTGGTGCGTTTCGGTGGCCGTGCTGCATGACGGGATACCGGTGATCGGCGTGATTTTTGCACCCACCTATCAAGAGTGTTACGTCGCGGCGCTCGGCGAGGGCGCGACGCTGAATGGACAACGTCTGCAGGTCGATCCCAGCCGCACGCTGCAAAATCACGTCACCGGCTTTGGTGCGAATAGCCATGTCAGCCCGGAGGAGGTCGGGCAGATTCTGGCATCGCTGCTGACGGCGGGCGGCAACTTTATTCGTATTGGCTCCGGCGCGCTGATGCTGGCGTGGGTGGCTGCCGGTCGCGTGGTGGGCTACTACGAACCCTATATGCACGCCTGGGATTGTCTGGCCGGTTACTGCCTGGTCAAAGAGGCGGGTGGCTGGTATCACCCCTTTAATACCGAAGGGGAGCGGCTGTTAAAAGGGGCGCAGGTGCTGGCCGTCGCTCCCGGTGCTGAGGCAGATTTACGCCGCATCGCCGGTCTTTAGCGCGGCGTTAGATGAGGATTGCAAACCGGCGGTGCGGATGGTGTTATAGCGGTTTGCACCTTACCGAGTAAAAGCCCGTGTCGCTTGTTTCCACCGACTGGTTCTGCCGTGATGGCATTGAGTATTCGCGCGTCAGCGCCAGCGCTAGCCGTTTTCCTCGGCATTGGCATGACGAATACGTGATTTGCGCCAACCTGAGCGGACGCGAAGCCATTTGGTTGGATGGGCGCGAGATGGAGGCGTTTGCCGGGCAGGTGACGGTGTATAACCCGGGATCCATACAGGCCTCCTGTTTCAGCACGCCGCCGGTGCAGTTTATCAGTGTGCACCTGCCGCAGGCGCTGCTGCGCGACGCCGTGGCGCAGTTAGGGCTGCAAAGTCGCGACGAGGCACCCAGCTTGCGTGAAGGGGTGATCGCCGACGCATCCCTGTTCCGCGCGCTGTGTGGGGTTGACGCCGCAGCGCGGGCGCGCAATGAGGCAGAGCTGGAGCAGCAGCTACTGTGGCTGTGTGGAGAGCTGCTGGACGATACGCATCATGCCCATTCGGATGATGCGCAGAGAATAGACACGGTTCAACACTACCTGTGCGCACACCTTAGCGAAAAACCCCCGCTTGAAACGCTGGCGCAGGTGGCCGGACTCAGTAAATACCATTTGGTGCGCCGTTTTACGCAGCTAACCGGCATGCCACCGCTGCAATACCACATGCAGCTGCGCCTGCAAAGGGCACGAACGCTGCTGCGCCAGGGCGTACACCCTCTTGATGCAGCGCTGCAGCTGGGCTTTTACGATCAAAGCCATTTTATCAACGCCTTCCGCAAAGTCATGGGCATCACGCCCCATCACTATGTGCAACAGCTTGGGCTAACGCAGGATAAATTCCCGATAGCCTGACGCGATAACCCAAACCGCAAAGTAGCTGAAAATCAGCGCAGACGCCCAGTAAGAGACTCGCAGCAAGCGTGCGCCTAAGAGTCGTCCTCCCAGGCTGCCCATCAAGCACAGTACGCCGCTCCAGAGCACGCCAGCGATAAAAAAACCGCTGAGAAACAGGCTGGTGGAGTGGGTGCTGCCGTGTCCCATGCGCGCAATCAGCGCGCCGCCAACGCTGGCAAACCACAGAATGGCGCTGGGTGAGGACAAGGCGAGCATCACGCCGCGGCTGCACTCGCGCACCAGCGATCGAGGTGGATGGGCCTGCGCGGTGTCCAGCGGGGCGGGCTGACGCAGCGCCGCCAGCACCATTTTGCCGGCAAACCACAGCAGCACCGCGCCGCCGCCGATCCACAAAACCCATCGCACGGCGGTGAATTGCATCACCACGGCCATACCCGCCAGCGCCAGCAGCGCATAAATAAGGTCACCGATACAGGTGCCGATGCCCAGTGAGAACCCCTGTAAATAGCCGCGCTGCATTGCCAGCGTGATCATGGCGATATTCGCCAGCCCGATATCCAGACAGAGCGAAAGGCTAAGTAAAAAACCTTGGGTGAACGGCAACGTCATGCAGTGGCTTCCTGTATTCGCTAAAACAACCAGTAAACACCATCGCGTATCAGGTTGATTGGAAAGAATTGCGCTCGGTGAAGGTGCGTGCGGTGGATGCAGAAAGGCGTTGTCTCTGGCCTGATGCGCTGCGTATTATCGGGAGACGATGAACAGTGCGTGAGAAAGCAGCATGGAATGGGAATCAGAGCGTTTAGTGTATCGCTATTTGCGCCCGCAGGATCTCGGCGATTTCTTTCGAATTTACGGCGATGCGGAAACGCACCGGTTTAATCCGCACGGTCCTTATCCCGATCTGGACTACGCACAGGCATCACTCTCACGCCGGCTAAACGCCTACGTAGAACAGGGCTTTGGCGACTGGGCGGTGGCGGAAAAGGCCCAGCCTGAGCGGATTATTGGCTTTGGCGGCATTGCCGTGAGCCAGTTTGATGGGCGCCAGACCATTAATCTAGGCTATCGTTTCGCCCCTGATGCGTGGGGCAAAGGCTATGCCACAGAACTTTCACGCCGCGCGGTGCGTTTTGGTTTTGAGGAGGTTGGCGTCACCGAGATCGTCGGCGTGGTGCGTGAGAATCACCTCGCCTCACGCCGCGTGCTGGAAAAAGCCGGTTTGCGCTTTCTCAAAAAAGTGTGCGATCTGGAAGGGCTCACGCCCAGTTTGATGTACAACCTTTATCGGCAAGACTGGATACCTTCGCGGTAAATCCCGAGTGGCAGAGACATTGTCACTGCTATCCCTGGCAATGTGGCGTATTCGCCGCGATAGGGTCATCCTGGACCTTCACTGGCGGCGGCCAGCAGCGGCACCATCACATCGCTGACGGGCGTAGGGATGCCGTACTGGCGGCCGTAGCGTTGAATCACACCGTTGCGAATGTCCCACTCCAGTGGGCGATTCGCTTGACGATCGGCAAGAATCGACGTGCTCAAATCCGCCGGGGCGCGATGAAAGCCGTCCAAAATGTCATGAATGACGCTATCGTCGAGCGTGGCGCCCGCCGCGCGCGCGACCGCGAGGCACTCGTTCAGATAGGTTAGCGTCAGGGCACTGATATCGCTGCGCGCGAACACCCCAGCTCGCCGATTGGCCAGCACCATCACGCCTGCGGCGGCATTTTGCAGCAGCTTGCGCCAGGCAACAGAAACAAAGTCATCTGCCAGCGCCACCTCACAGCCGGTGTCGCGCAGTAGCTCGACAATGCGTTGCGCACCCGGAACGTTGGGCAGCGTCAGGCGCGGGCTGGCGCGCAGCCATACCGACGCATCGGCTTCACGCTGTGCCGGAAACCACACCACTGAGGGCAGCACTTCGGCACCGTTAACCCACGGCGTCAGCGCCGCGTGTTGCTCAACGCCGTTCTGCAGCGCACACACCAGGGTGTGCGCTGCGCATAGCCTGGCAAGCCAGGGCGCACTCTCTACCACCTGTGTGGCTTTTACCGCCAGCAACACCACATCGACCGGACCCGCGACCGCATCGGGATCGGTATTCACCGGGCCGGGCACCGTGATCGCGTTATTTTCATCGCGCAGGCGCAACTGCGGATAAGCGGTTCGTCCGCACAGCATGGGCGTGCGATGGACGGCGTGAAGCAGCGCGGCGAGCGTGGTGCCAATAGCACCCGGCCCCACCAGCGCAACGGTTGGGCGATCGGACATGGACGTGTCTCCTGCTTGCAGTGGGCGGATTGTCAGTTTTCTCCTGACCGGCAAACCGCGTGAACACGTTTTAAGGTATAACGCCTGGCTCTCTACCGCCAATGGCATTGCCACTTTTTCTCACGGTCCGCCTGGACAAATGGCGAAAGGGCATCAATACTTTTCCGGCACGCTTTCATTCCCCATACTACAGCCTGACTAAAGCCTTCTTGATGCGCATCGCCGCGTTGCTACATCCTTGTTTATTAATTGGTTTCTGTAATTATCACTAAATTAATTATTGGAACTGAAATTATATCGATCCCTGCCGATAACCCATAACCCGCGACTCAACGCGTGGATGATAATCAACCAGGGATATTCACTCTTATGAAAACACTACGTGCTGTTTTGGAAAATATCAGCGTCGGCAAAAAGCTCATGTTGGGGTTTGGCCTGTTACTGCTGCTGAGCATTGCGGTTGCGGCCTGTGGCATTAAGAATTTGCAGGATATCGCGGTGCGTGCCGACAAACTCAGCGAGTTAAAAAGTATTAACGATCAGTTCGCGCTGGCCAAAGATGCACGGCAGCAATACCTAAAAACCCATGATGAAAAATTCATCGCTGACAACGAAGCACAGCTGAAATTCACCGACAACAGCATCACGAAGTTGAAAAGCTGGTCATGGGATGACGCGCAAACGGCGATGATTGATTCGCTGCCCGGTGCAATGAGCCAATACCGTGCGCAGCGCACGGAGACCGTAAACGAAGCCCGTAAGCGTCAAACCATTCTTGAGAATTTGAAATTCGCCGATGAGAGCAGCACGCTTTATAGCATGGCGAAAAGCTACAGCGGCGTGCAGGATGATAGCGCTGCGGCGCTGCAAGAGATCGGTAAATACCTCACCGGCGTCGGCGTGCGCGTCAAACTGCTTTCACTGGAAAACAGCGATGCCAATCGCCAGTCATTGATGAGTTTTCTGAACGACACCATTCAACTGATCGAAAAAGCCCGCCCGCGCTTGCGTGCGGAAGACAGCAGCGCGCTGGAGAAGCTCACCACGCTGCTGGGCTCACGACGCGACAGCGTAGAGGCCTATGAAGCTTCCTCGCAGGCAGAAGCGCAAGCTACGCGCCAGCTGGCGCAGGCCGGTGCGCACCTGACCACCACCAGCAACGCCCTTTTTTCCCAGCAATTAGCCTCCACCCACGCTGATATTGGTCGGGCGATTTTCTGGATGGCCGTGCTGCTCGCCACCGCCGTGGTCGCCAGCGTGGTGATCGCCATCATCATTACCCGTCAGATCACGCGCCCGTTGGCCGCGACGCTCGACGTGGCGCGTCGCATTGCGCAGGGGGATTTGAGCGCGCAGCTGGAGACCTCACGTAAAGATGAATTGGGTGCGCTGATGCAGGCCGTGGGCAGCATGAGCCAGGATCTGCGCGGCATCATCGCTGATATTCGCCGCGGCGTGACGCAGTTTAGCCATGCGTCCTCAGAGATTGCGGCAGGCAACAACGATCTGTCCGCGCGGACAGAAGAGCAGGCGGCGGCGCTGGAGCAAACGGCGGCCAGCATGGAACAGTTAACGGCCACCGTAAAACAAAACGTTGAAAATATTCATCACTCTAGCGAGCTGGCGCGACTGACCTCAGAAACCGCGAATAAAGGCGGCGAGCTGGTGAAAAACGTGGTGGAGACCATGAATCAGATCAGCGCCAGCTCAGGAAAAATTGCCGAAATCACCACGGTGATCAACAGCATTGCTTTCCAGACCAATATCTTAGCGCTGAACGCAGCGGTAGAAGCCGCGCGCGCCGGTGAGCAGGGACGCGGATTCGCTGTGGTCGCCAGTGAAGTCCGTAACCTTGCGCAGCGCAGCGCGCAGGCGGCGAAAGAGATTGAAATGCTGATTGCGGAATCGGTAGGCCGCATTAGCAGTGGATCGCAGCTGGTGGATCAGGCGGGCAAAACCATGGAAGAAATTGTTAACTCAGTGGGCAACGTGACCAGCATCTTGGACGAAATTGCCCAGGCCTCTGACGAGCAGAATCGCGGCATTTCACAAGTGGGCGTTGCCATCGTGCAGATGGATAGCGTGACGCAGCAAAATGCGGCGCTGGTTCAGGAATCGTCTGCCGCGGCCAGCGCGCTGCGCGATCAGGCCTCGACGCTTGAGGGCTCGGTGGCGCGCTTCGTGGTGGCCTGAGTCAGGTCCAGCGTTTCAGTGCCACGTAACAGCGAGCCGCCGCCGGGCGGCTCGCTGTCACCGCTTCCGCCGCGCGAGCGATCGTTATGCCAGCGCGGCAGGGAAATCACACGGATAGCGCGTCGTAATCACTCGGCGCCTTCCGCTATTACCGCTTCGCTATCACTGCCGTATTTTTATTTCAAAAACGTCCACTATTAAGGTTGGACTAATCTTTCTTCGCGATACTGCGCAACATAGACCCATTAGGGCAAAAAATAATAACGCCTGGCGGCACGCTTTTTCGCCGCATCGGCAGGCGTTATTGGCAGCTGTGAATAATTGTGCACAACACCACGGGAATGCTTTTGCAACAGGTTTCATTTCGCGATATGTCATGAGTTGGTCGCGGTGAAATGGCAAGTAATAATAAGAAAGCGCGAACGTCTCCACGCTTAACGAAACGCGGTCAGGCGTGTATGAGGTGAGCAGTGAACCTTCTTAATAAAAATGTGATTTTAACCGGCGCCAGCGGCGGTATTGGCCAGGCGCTGGCGCGACAGTTGGCGGACCAGGGCGCCTGCCTGTGGCTGGTGGGACGTAACCGCAGCGCGCTGCAGGCATTGCGCGCCTCGCTGAGAGAGCCGGGACGTCACACGGTGTTTTGCGTCACAGAGTACAGTGACGATGAGATCATTAATCTGGCCGCCTGCTTTCACGCCGGACAGCGACTGGACGTGTTGATTAACAACGCCGACACCAGCCGCTTTGCGCTGCTTGCACAGCAATCATTCCAGGAGATTCGGTTACAGCTCAGGGTGAACAGCGAGATCCCGTTGCTGCTTACTCGCGCCCTGATTTATCATTTTGCAGCGGGCGGCGTTATCCTCAACGTGGGCTCGGTGCTGGGCGAACTGGGGCATCCCGGCTACAGCGTTTACGGTGCGACAAAAGCCAGCATGCTGGGTTTTTCTGACGCGCTGCGCCGCGAGCTTGCGCCTTCCGGGCTGTCTGTCATCTATGTCGCGCCTCGAAGGCTACGCACCGCGCTGCACGCCGGTGCAGCCTTGGCGATGCCGAACGCGCCAGCCCAGCGCTCCGATGAGCCGCAAGAGGTCGCCGTTCACGTGATGTCTGCGCTACTGCGAAACCGACCGCGCAGTCGGATGGGCCGACTGGAAAGACTCTTTATCCGGCTGAATGCGCTGTTGCCCAGCGTGGTGGACTATCTGCTGCAGAAGAAAATGCCCGCGATTGATCGCATACTCTATTCGCAGGCAAAAGAGAGTGTTCAAGAACGGTAAGCCGTGGCAAAGCGACTCAAGCGAGCCGCCACGTTGCCGGCCACTTCGCTATTCATTGCCCCACGTATTCAAGAATTGGGCAATATCATCAATGCGCTGCGGATTAATGCCTGCTTGCTGCGCCATGTCGGCCTGCGCCGCTTCGCTGATCTCTTCGCCGTTCATTAAACGCGTAATCAGTAACTCAAAGTAATGCGCTAAGGCGTCGTGTTCGGTCTCTTGCACAGGCGTCGCTGCCTCTTGCGCGTACTCTTCGGTGATATCGTAAAACTTCATTGGGATGGTGTCTTTCATCTGATACTCCAGCATTAACGATAAAAAGCCAGACGGCTTTCTGCGATGCTTCAAGAATAACATCCCTTCTGCCTGCACGGGCAGCTCTCCTCCTGTTATCCCCGTTGGCTGTCGACAAATTCCTCACGTTGTGCAGCACCCCGCGTATTTATTCATGCAGAGTGTGAAGGCGATCACCGCGTGCGCACGCTGCGGTTTGCCATTACCACTATAGTCGTAACACGTTCCGGTTACGGTAAGTGGCAAATAAATGAAAAACACAACAAAAACAGTGGGCAACGGTTTAGCATGTCGCTTAACCGTGGCATTATCGCTGACTCTTTTTTCACTGGCGGGGAGTGCCATGGCAAACGCAACGCAACATCCTGAAACGGCTCTGGTGGGCACCTGGACCGCCATTCCTGACGCACCGCAGGTGCAAAAGCCCGATCGGGCCAGCGAAGGGCTGTATCGCATGCGGGTGAACAGTGACGGCACCCTGACGCCGCTGGGCGTGGTGAAAATGAAAAGCCCGTCGTGGATTGTCAAATCGCGCGACGGCCGCTTTGCTTACACCACCAACGAAGAGGTGGAGGGGACGGTCACGGCACTGGCTATCGACGCCAACGGCGACGTGACCGTGTTGAATCAGGTATCGAGCCACGGCCAGCAGCCAACGCATGCCACGCTGAGCCCGAACGGCAAATTCCTGTTCGTGGCGAATTACTCCGTCGCCAAAGGCGGGGCGGGTGTGACCGTGCTACCGGTGGCGGCCGACGGTAAACTGGGGGCGGCAGTACAGCATATTGCCTTTGAGGCGGGCAGCGGCGCGGTGAAAGATCGCCAGCAAAGCGGCCATGCGCACGCCACCACCTTTACCCCCGATGGGCATTACCTCTTTGCCGCGGATTTGGGCGACGACAAATTGCACGCCTTCCGCTATCACGCCGATCGCGCGCAGCCGCTGGAAGCGGATAGCGCTCGCGATGTGCGTTTCTCTGCCGGTGCGGGGCCGCGCCATATGGTGTTTTCCCCCGACGGTCAACACGCCTACGTTACCGTAGAGATGGGCGGGGAAGTGGTGGTGTTTGCCGTGAAAGACGGACATCTCACCCAAAAAAGCGCGGTAAAACTCAACGCGGAAAATGCATCGGCGGCCTATAAAAGTGCCAGTGGGATTGTGTTTAGCCCGGACGGGCGTTTTATCGTGACGGCCAACCGGGGCGATGATAACCATGTGGTGGTGTTTGCCGTGCAGCAAGATGGATCGCTGAGCGCGCCAAAACGCTATGCCGCTGGCGGCATTGAGCCGCGCGCCTTCGCCTTCGACGCCAGCGGTCAGCATCTTTACGTGACTAACGTGTTTACCAACAGCATCACCCGCTTTGATTTCGATGCGCAGAGCGGTGCGCTAACGTCTGCGGGTGTCGCGGCAACCGTATCCACGCCTACCGATATAAAATTCTTCAATTAACGCCCTCGTCCCCGGCGTGCTCATCGCCGGGGCTTAGCGAATGGTCAACGCAGACAACGCCGTGAGCAGCGCATCCACTTTAGGCAACAGCTGTTTGCGGCGCGGCCAGATCAGCGTCAGCGGCAGGCCATCCGGTTGCTGCTGCGGCAGAATAATCTCCAGTTCACCCCGCGCCAGCGCGTCCTGCACCAGCCAGGAGGGCATTTGCGCCACGCCCAATCCCGCGCGTACCGCCTGTAACTGTGCGTCCACGTCCCCTAACGACATGCGATGCGCCACGCTGCGCCAGTGCGGATGCCCGTCACGGGTGGTTAAGAGCCAGGGTTTCGCGCTGCCGTCAGCGCGCTCATACACAATAGCTCTGTGGGTCAACAGCGCCTTCTCACCTGCGGGGCGTCCGGCCGTGTCCAGATAGCCTGGTGCGGCGCAAAACACCATGCGCTCGCGCCCCATGTGACGGCTACCCAGCGAGGCAGGCAGATCGGGGGAACCGCCGATGCGTACCGCGACATCAATGCCTTCATCAAAGAGATCGATAAAGCGGTCAGAAAAGGTGAGGTTAAGGGCAACGTCCGGATGCTGTTGGCTAAACGGCAGCAACAAGGGCATCACACACAGTCGGCCATAGGTGCTCGGCACTGCAATGCGCAGACGACCAGATGGAATGGTGCGCTGGGCGGCTAACACCGCCTCGGCTTCGGCCAGCTCCTCCATAATGCGTAGGCAGGTTTGGTAATAGGCGCTGCCGGCATCGGTCAGACTCAGACTGCGAGTGGTGCGCTCCAGCAGGCGTGAGCCCAGCCGCGCCTCCAGCCGCGTGACGCTTTTACTCACCGCCGACCCGGTGACATGCAACCGCTTTGCGGCGGCGGCAAAGCTGCCGCTCTCCACGCTGGCCACAAAGGGAACGATATCTTTTAAACGCTGATCGTGCATAGATTCGTGAACTCAGGTTATGAATGCCGTGAATTAATGCCAGAGATAAGAATTAAATTCTCTATTACGCTTATCATGACTGAACCAGAGGAGATTTGAAATGCAAAAGCAGGCATTGATTGTGGGTATCAGCGGCGTGATCGGACGCGCGCTGGCAGAGAAATTGCAGCGCGAAGGTTGGCAGGTCACCGGACTGTCGCGCGGTCGCGGCGCGGTGCCTGAAGGATGCCGCAGCCTCACGGCCGATCTCACTGATGCGGACGCGGTGCGCGCGGCGCTCGCGCAGGAAAAACCTGATGCGCTGTTCTTTAGCGTGTGGGCGCGACAGGAAAATGAAAAAGCCAACATTCGCGTTAACGGCGGCATGGTGCGCAATGTCATCGAAGCCTTGGGCGAGCGCCTGCACGGTGCGCATGTGGCGCTGGTCACCGGCCTGAAACACTACCTCGGTCCGTTCGAAGCTTACGGCAAAGGCGCCGCGCCGGTTACGCCGTTCCGTGAAGAGCAGGGTCGTCAGCCGGTCGACAACTTCTATTATGCGCAGGAAGACGAAGTGTTTGCGGGCGCTGAAAAGTATGGCTTCCGCTGGAGCGTGCACCGTCCGCACACCATTGTGGGCTACGCGCTCGGCAATGCCATGAACATGGGTCAGACGCTGGCGGTGTATGCCACGCTGTGCCGTGAAAAAGGCTGGCCGTTTATCTTCCCCGGTTCGCCAGAACAGTGGCAGGGTGTGTCTGACGTCACCGATGCCGGACTGCTGGCCGAACAGCTGCACTGGGCTGCCACCGCCGAAGGCGCGGCGAATCAAGATTTCAATGCCGTGAACGGCGACGTGTTCCGCTGGAATTGGCTGTGGCCGCGTCTGGCTGCTTACTTTGGCCTCGACGCTGCCGAGTATCCCGCGCAGATGATGCCACTGGAAGGCCGTATGCAGGACGCCGCCGAAGCGTGGCGCGAGGTCGCTGCGAAACACCAGCTGCGTGAGGCGGATATCGGTAAGCTGGCGTCCTGGTGGCACACCGATGCCGATCTGGGCCGCCCAATGGAAGCCTTCACCGACATGAGTAAAAGCCGCAAGGCGGGCTTTACCGGCTACCGTTCCACGCTGGATTCCTTCACCGCGCTGTTCGACAAGCTGAAAGCGGAGAAGATCATTCCTCAATGATCTCAACATCGGGCGCCTCGCGCCCGATGTCATTCCTGCCGCACAAAGACAGGTTGCGCGCCCGTTTAACCGTTATTGCTGTCTCGGCAAACGGACCCGTATCCCCGTCTATGCTATAGCCTGACGACCTTACTTGAAGGAGAGATTGGGCTATGCATACCCTTATCGTTACCGCACATCCCAGTGACAACGCCTATACCCAAGCCGTGGTTAACCAGTTAACGGCGGGTCTGACTGCCGCTCCGGGCAATAGCGTGGAAGTCGCCGATCTGGCGCGTGAACACTTTGATCCCCGCTTTACGCCGCAGGATTACGCCTATTTCAGCGGCAGCGGCGCACCCGATCCGGCCATTTTGGCGGAACAGCAGCGCATCGACCGTGCCGATCGGCTGGTGCTGGTTTTCCCTATTTATTGGTGGTCAATGCCCGCGCTACTGAAAGGCTGGATCGATCGCGTCTTCACTGGCGGTTGGGCCTTTGACTACGATTCCACGGGCCTGATAAAGCGCCTGACGCGCCTCGAAGCGATGATCGTCGGCATTGCGGGTGCCCCGCAGGAAACGTATGTGCGTCGGGGCTATCGCGATGCCATACAGACGCAAATTGTGGAAGGCATCTTTGATTATTGCGGCATTCACGCGCTTGATAGCGTGCTGCTGCATCCGTTGGATGCAGAGAGCCAGCAGCAAGGCCTGGCGCAAGCCTTTGCGCTGGGGCAGACGCTCGGTGCTCAGCCCGTTAAGGCATGACGCCTGCTCTGCTTCTAAGACAATGAGAAGCGTGCGTATCGCTGCGCACGCGTATTTACCGCCTTCGAAGGCACAGCTTTCGCTGAGTTTGTAAATCAAAGTTTACAGCGTGCGATAAAGAATCACGGCAAAACGCCCTTGAAAGCGCCCTTTTTAACAGGATGGCGCTGGAAAACGCCTTAAAGAGATGCAATAGTATTAATAGAAAACACGGAACGTGACGTCAAACCCGCCACCCACAAGCGGGCCTTGCAGGAAGCCAAGGGCATAACCATCACAGCAGGCTGATGGGCCACATTCGGTTCGATGCCACAGTGCATGATCCAGCAATAAAATCCTACATAACCCTAAACGTAAAAATACGACGCTAAAGCGTTGTCGTAATAGAAATACTTTTCCTGATATCGCATTTTGGAGAAAACCCTGGATTTATAGGCTAACAAAATAAGATAACGAGCAATAAGACGCGTAATTTATAAGCGAAATGCACAAAATACATCTACACGATTTTTATTTTCTTGTGGAGCATTACATTGTCATGTGGCTACATCCTTTTAGTCGAATTTAACGTTTTTTAGAGTGTTGTTTTATCGCTTTCCTAATTAGATTAGCTAAATTAACGTCACAAGGAGGCCTAAATGAATAAGAACGATAGGATTCACGAACATTATGTCTTACGCAGTGGTTTAGACAGTTTAAGAGCACTGATGAATAAAAAGAACCCGCTTGAAAACCTTATCTCGGAACAAATTGCTGATGAGAAAGCCGTTGCGAATAAAGATAAATATTACAGAATCACAGCGCCTGACGATATCCACTATGAAGTCGAATGGGATTTTATAAAATCGATGAAGGCTAAATATGCTGTTCTTCCTGATATCGGTTCATGAACAAGATAAGCTGAACTAAAGGGTTGAAGAACGGGATATGACAAACGATTTATTAAGCTAAATTCACCAGATGAAATGTAGCGATGTGTAAGTGCTTAATCCACTACATTGTCATTAAATTCATCGATTTATTGCGCGTCTTGTTTATTGCACTTATTCTATGCTATGTCAGACATACGGCCAGTGAGCAATTAAGGAGATAAAATATGAGCAACCAGAAAAATGTGAATGAGCTTTATGTTCTACGGAGCGGTTTGAATAGCCTTAGCGTGTTAATGGAGAAGACGATTCCCTTTGAAAATTTGACACCCGAGCAAGATGCTGATGAGCAAGCCGTTGCTGATAAAGATCAGTACTACTCCATGACCGATCCTGATGATATTGATTACGATGCGGAGTGGGCATTTATAAATGCCCTTAAAGCGAAATACTCCGTTCTTCCGGATGTTGAGTTATGAAAAGGGAAGGCTGGAATAAAAGGCTGGCTAGATAAATAAAAGGAATGACTTGGCGACTTATTAAACTACATTCCTAAAGTGTACCTAGAGGATTTTTATTTTCTGGAATGCATTAAATGAGAGTGTGGTTGGCTTATTTTATTAGAATTTTTCGTGATGTAAGGAGTTATGCTTTTAAAATTAGCCTAATCAGATTCGCTAATGTAAATCAATGAGGAAAATTAAATGAAAAAAATTGATATGATTCATGAACACTACGTGTTACGAAGTGGATTGAACAGCCTTAGAGTGCTTATGTTTAAAAAGATTCCTTTAGAAAGTTTGACGCCCGAGCAAGATGCTGATGCACAAGCCATTGCAAATAAAAACAAATACTACAGAACCACTGAACCAGACGATATTGATTATGAGGCCGAGTGGGCGTTTATCGATACCATGAATGCTAAATATTCCGATCTTCCAGACGTTAAATCATGAAAGATAATGCTATAAATATGGCCTGCCTAATAAATTCTAAGGGCTTATCTGGCGACCTGTTAAGCTAATTTCACCCGATGTTCTTACACGATTTTGAGTTTCTTGGATGCAATAAATTATTGTGTGATGACGTACTATGATTTAATTTCTTCGTGTCTTTTGCTGCAATCCCTTTTTAAAAATACTTTATCATATATAACGCTGACCTGCAGTAACTCATCAAGGAGATAAAAGATGAGCAAGCATGAAAATGTCAATAAACATTATGTTTTACGAAACGGATTAAGTGATCTTAGATCATTGATGTATAAAAAAATCCCACTTCAGAATCTTACACAAGAACAAGATGCCGATTGGCAAGCCATTGCTGACAAAAATAAATATTATTCAATGACGGATCCTGATGATATTGATTACGATGCGGAGTGGGTGTTCATTAATAGATTGGAGGCTAAATATTACGTACTCCCGGATATCAAGTCATGGAAAGAAACCTGAACTCAAGAGTTGTATAAGTAAAACGAAGGGATATATCTGGCGACTTGTTAACCTAAATTAATAAAGTGTACCAAAACGATTTTAATTTTTTGATGCACCAAATGAGCATTCTGTCGCCTACGTTTATTTAAGTTCATTGTTATTTTATGATGTCATGTTTTTTAAATTATTTAATAATATAATTTCAGTAACTGGTTGAGGTAAAGAAAATGAATAAGATTGATATCATTCACAAACACTATGTATTACGAAGTGGTTTGAACAGCCTGAGTGCACTTATGGAGAAGAAGATTCCCCTTGAAGATTTGACAGCCGAGCAAGATGCTGATGAGCAAGCCGTTGCGGAAAAAAATACATATTACAGGATGACTAATCCAGAAGATATTGATTATGACGCGGAGTGGGTGTTCATTAATAGATTGGAGACTAAATATTCCGTACTCCCGGATGTCACGTCATGAAATGGAAATTTTGAACTAAATAGCTGCCTGGGTAAATCAAAGAGATTTACTTGACGACCTTTTAAGCCAAACATCACCAGATGTACTTGCACGATTTTGAATTTCTTTAATCCAATAAATTCTTGTGTGATGACGTACTATGATTTAATTTCTTCGTATCTTGGGTGGTCATGCTTTTTAAATTTATTCTATAATAGAATATGTATCGAAGACCTGCAGCAATTAACTAAGGAGATAAAAGATGAGCAAGCATGAAAATGTCAATGAACATTATGTTCTAAGAAGCGGTTTGAATAGCCTCAGAGCGTTAATGGATAAAAAGAATGACTTGAAAAACCTTACTCCTGACCAAGATGCAGATGAACAAGCCGTTGCTGATAAAAATCAGCACTACTCTATGACCGATCCTGATGATATTGATTACGATGCGGAGTGGGCGTTCATTAATAGACTAAAGGCTAAATATTCTGATCTCCCGGATGTCACGTCATAAAATAGAAAAAATGAGCTAAATAGCTGCCTAAGTAAATTAAGGGGGTTCACTTATAGAGTGGTTAAGCTAAATTCACCAAATATTTTATGCGATTTTGAATTTTTTGATGCACTAAATGATCATGTCATTGTATATTTTATTAAATTTATTCGTGTCTTTGGGTGTTATGCCTTTTAAATTATTCTATAATATACAACGCTGAACTGCAGTTACCAATCAAGGAGATAAAAGATGAGCAAGCATGAAAATGTTAATGAACATTATGTCTTAAGAAGTGGTTTGAATAGCCTCAGTGTTCTGATTGACAAAAAAACAGATTTTGAAAAACTTTCCCCTGAAGAACTTGCCGATAAAAAAATCGTTGCTGATAAAGATCAGTACTACTCCATGACCGATCCTGATGATATTGACTATGATACCGAATGGTCTTTTATCAATAAAATGAAAGCTAAATATTCTATTCTTCCGGATATCGAGCAGTGAAATGAATATTAAACCCGAAAACTTCACATCAGAGCAAGTTGAACGTGTTTCTCAAAATTTGTGGTTAAACCTTGTAACCCTCAAAGAGCTTTCACCTGTGGAAAAACCCCAGAGCTACTTCATTGGTGGGCAGCCTGGGGCGGGCAAATCAAGCTCTATTGACCGTATCAAAAAGGCACATTCAGGTAACATACTTGAAGTGAATGTTGATGATTATCGTGAACGCCACCCTAATTTCGCAAAGATTCAAGAAAAATATGGCGATAACTCACCAGCTTATACCAACGCCTTTGCTGATGCGGTGCGCGACAGCTTAGTAAAAAAGGCCCTTGAAGGACGTTATAATGTCAGCGTTGAAGGCACAATGAAAACGCTGGAATCAACGCAGAAGCGTCTTGATGAATTTAAAAACAGCGGCTATGGCGTTAACGTTATCGTTCAGACCTGTAATCCTGCTTTAAGCCGAGCGGGGATTCAGGCTCGTTACGATAAAGCACTTCAGCGTGGCGAAACGCCGCGAGACGTCCCGATAGAATTCCATGATAAATGCGTCTACGCGTTGAAAAATAACGTGGACAAGATCATGCAGAATAATCCTGGGGCCAAATTCGAAATGTGGGAAAGAACGGTCCAGGGTGATAACAAACAAGTTTTTCCACCACAAAATAAGCAGGACATCAAACCCAGCGAAGTTTTAAAAGATATATTTAACCCGACTAAGCAGTATGCCGTGAAGCGCGAGCTGGAAAAAGCGGCTGAAAATACTCAGGGAGTGAAAAAAAGTAAAGGTTACTCTCGATGATGCCTGTGTTAAACAGAAGCCGCGACGCGGCTTCTGCCTTCTTTTCTGCCTTCTGCCTTTTCTCTACTATCTTCTCTCTGGGTTCTTACTGCGCCGTGATCGGCTGACCTTACGCCTCAATACTTTCAACTCAATGTCACTGTTCATGCCAAGTGACATGCAGCCTGAGCACTTTCAGGTGAAGAACAGATATCCCTGGCGGGAGAGGTACATGCGCAGCAAGACGATCAGATAAAGATGCAGCGGATAGAACGCGTAGAAAAACCACTTCATGCGGGGAAGGGGAAGTGAAACGCGGCCAAGCACGATAACGATCGGCACGGCCAAGAGCGCATAAAAATTATGATTCACTGTTGCCAGCGAGGCACAGCAAAGTAATGCCACTAGCGCGTAGCGCGTGCGGGTGGTTTTCAAGTAGAGCCAGAGGCTAACGGCCATGGCAATGGCAGGCCACCAAAACTCCACCGCCGACCCTGCAACCACAAAAATCAGAAGGGCGTAAATGTGAGAGCGGGGCTCGTTATTCTCCAGGCAGTAACAGATCAGGGTAACGGCCAGCAAGGTGTATAAAATATTGAGCGGCCACCAGCCGTAGAGAATTCCGCCGAGTGCAATATAAGCCGGCGTCGCGAATAGGGCAAATATCGTCAGGCGTGCCGCCACCCGCAAATAGGTGCCATTTTCACGATTGCCGCTGCGCGCTAAATTACTCGCCAATACAAAGCAGAATAAAGGCATGGCGATACGTCCGACGTTATATAAAAAGGGGACGGTATCATTCAATAAGTATTTGTTGACGTGATCGCCCACCATTAAAACAAGGGCCAGCCATTTAATGATAGTGAGGTTTTTAATATGCATCATTTTAGCCGCTAAAATTAGCGCAGTTTGACACGGCCATAGACTGCGGCCAGCGCATCGGCTGCGGCTTTATTAAATTGCAGCGGCTGCACCGTCTCGCGGTAATCATTTTGCGAGACCCGGCTCACCGGCAAGGTTTTCACAGAGGCTGTGAAGCCCACCAATTGTTCCGGCGTGGCAGGCGTGGCGCTGGAATCCGCTGCAGTTGGCAGCGGCAGAGAGTGCGCCACCGTGTCCACCTCAGGCTGAGTCGGTTTAACAGACACCGATTGCGGGGCGGCCTGCTGCGCCGCCAGCTGCGGTTGCGGTGGCTGAGGAGCCGGGGCGGTGGCATCGAAGGTATTGAAACGCGCCTCGATCCACGTCTGCCATTTTGCGGCTTTGCGGATCAGATCGCTGCGGTAAATGCTGTTGTAATAGGGCGTGCGCGAATGATAGTTCGCGGCTTTGGTCCAGATATCGCCGCGATCGTTTTTAATGTGGCCGCGAATACGCCACGCGGCCAAATCAAAGGAGTAGCAGCCCGGCTGTGCCACATCTTCTGCAGTAATGCCATATTTTGACAAGTCTCTGAGATACACCGTATTGAATTGCATCGGCCCCATGTCATAGGTGCCGTTATCGTTACGATTCTTGTTTTCCAGACCCGGCTTGCCACCCTCTTTCTCAGCTACCGCCAACATGATGTTGGCCGGAACCTGATATTTGATCGCGGCCGTAATGGAGCACACTACGCGCTCCACCATGGCGGGAGGCACATCTAAATACGGCATACTGCTCTCCTTAATTACAAGCCGCGCAGACGACCAAATTTGTCGTTGATTTTCTCAATGGTGTCCGACCCTGCCGCCGGGCACTTATCCAGCTGACTTTTGCGCTTTCTTGAGGTGTGATCCGGCAGGAACGCGCCGTGGCTGGTTTCAACGATATCGAAGTAGTCCGCCACCGGATTGGCACAGCCGCTGACGACGCCTTTGCCGGCCATGACGCCGGCTAGGCACAGCACCTGCTCACAAGGATCGGCGGCTTTTGCGGGCGCGGTAACCGCTAACGCCGCGACCGCCAGCAGCATACCCGGCAGGGCGGTTTTCAGCGCGATGCCGTTAGAAGCTTTGTTTGTTTTTAAACTGTTCATATTCATCCCCGCCTTGAGAAGATTGCTGATTTACGGAACCGGTATCTGCTCCGGTGTTCTGCGCCTGGTCGCTGCCGGTCGCGCCGCCTGAGGCGTTGCTGGCAAAGGCGCCCTGCAATGCGGTTTCATCAGAAACCATTGACCTTGCGCCACCGCCTTCCTGGCGTGCTGCGGTTTGCGCACGAATCTGCGCCGCCAGTTGGCCACCTGCGGTTTGGGCGATCGCGTCTCTGGCCGCACTCATCTTGCTGCTATGCTTTTCAGCGCTGCGCGCGGCCATACCGCTGGCGAGGCTGCTGGCCATATGGGATGCCATTTTTCCCGCACGCGAGAAGGACTGGGCGAAGCCACTACTGCCTCCGCCCGCGCTCTTTCCCCCGCCGGAGCTGCCGCCGCCTGCTGAACCGCCAGCGGCATCACCGCCGCCACCGCCGCCACCGCCACCGCCACCGCCAGCATCGACGCTGCCCGTGTCTTGACCGCCACCACCCATACCCCCACTGGAGCCACCGGACCCGGATTCATCTGCCATGGCTGACTGTGCTGATTGGAAGGCCGCTTTCAGGGCATCAGCACCACCAGCTGCTGCCGCCATACCTGCCGCAGCAGCAGCCCCTGCGGTGGCTAATGCTGAGCCTGCTGCAGCGGCTGCGCCCATTGCAGCGGCCGCGCCATAACCGCCGATACCGCCCATTGACGCGCCACCAACGATGCTGCCGATCATTTGGGGAACTTTATTAACAAGTACAAGTAAGATGAGCGAACTGACCAGCATGACAAACATGTCTTTGATTTGTATTACGCCGTCACCCATTTGATTGTAATATTGGTCGATAAAGGATTTACCTATACCGACAATCAAGACCATTGTAAAAAGCTGTAGGCCGACATTAATAACTGTTTTGAAATAACCAATTGCAATGTCTGACGTCCACTTAGAGCCGCCGAAACCTAAGAGTATAATTCCTGCGTAACTTAAAACCCATCCAGTAATTAAAAGCAGCAGCATATTTACGCCAACTAGAGCGAGTATGCAAAGAATGACCGCTGCCATAATTAAGCCAACTGTTGAATCTGCTGGTGACCAAACAGAGGATTGCTTAGCAACCCTTTCTGCAATATAGAAACCTATATCGACAATGTCTGAGGGCCCCATGTTTTTGTCAAATCCCGATGCTTTTGCGGCAATCTGTCTGAGCGTATCCTGTATAGCAGTAGATATTTCCGGTGCTTTCTCGAGTAACCACCAGAAAAACCCGATCGTGACAAAAAAGCGCAAAATTTCCGCGAGTGCTGTCGATATTCCTTCGCCCTGAAACAACAACATGCCAAAAGTCCAGGTCATGCTGATTACTGCAAGGCTCCAAAAAATAAATGTTGCATAATCAGTAATCGCTTTTTGCCAGTTGTGAGCAACCTCAGCAAAACGCTGTAAAATGTTGTCCAGCAGGCCATGGCTGTCGAGGTTCCCAGCGGCTTGAGCTTCAGCACTGATACTAATGATTAGCAAGGCCACTATTATTAAAACGAAATTTTTAAATTTCATTTAGATCACCACTTCTTGTTTGGCCCTTTTGAATATTCCCCCCCTTTACCACAAGTATTTATTTCCTCTTTACTCATTTGAGAAACCGGTTTAGAACAATTGACCTGCTCAGGAGCAGGTTTTTGGTCGCAGCCATTCAAAAAGAAGGCAGTAAAAATTACAGAAGCCATGACGAGATTAGATTTCATTTCAATTTCCTTACCATTTTTTATTTGGACCGTGACTGTAGGGGGCTCCGCCATGAAACGCCTCAGAAGCAGCGGCTTGCTGTGCCTCTTTATCTGCCTGCGCCTGTGCTAAGGTCGTTGCCGCATTTTGCTGAGCAACTAACAGAGAGCGAATCTGCAATAGCTGATTGTTTTGCGCGCTGGCTAGCTGGTTCCCAGCCTGAATCGCCTCCATTTGACCTTTGGCGCCGGTGGCCTGCGACTGCAAATCGCGCAAGTTATCGGCGTCGTGCTGAAGGGTGTCCTGCTGCTGGTCCAGCGCTTTAAATACGGCATCATTGGCTTTTTTGCGGGCCTCCGAAGAGTCTGTCCCCGCATTTTGCAGCGCCTCTATCTCGTCTGCCGTGCAGCTAACGTTACTGTTAAAGCAGGGCGAGGAACGGTAGTAGCTGATGTCTTTATAGCGCTGGAGGTACGAATCTAAGCTCCCGGTCTGATTCTTGTAGTAGTTCAGCGTGTCCTGCGCTTGCAGCAGCTTATTGATGGTGGAGTTAGCCTGGTCCCACACGTAGGCGGCGGGCGCCACGGTGTTTTGCAGCATGTTTTCATACTGCTGCAGTTGCGTTTGATACTGCTGAACCTGCTTGGCAACTGCCTCAACGTTATTGACCGCGCTGATGGTGGTCTGCACCACGTTGGTGCCGTCGATGACCGGGATACCGGCTTGCGCCGGTACGATCAGAGCCGAGGCCACAAGGGAGGCCAATAATGCGCGTTTGGCCGTGGAAAATAAACGGTTATGCATCGTCTTCTCTCCTAGTAATCAAAGGACTGATACGGCTTGGTGAAGGCCAGGTCTTTCGTCACCATAATGTTGAAACGGTAGCCCGGGCGAATTTCCAGCGTCGGTGCGATGTTGAGGTTTTTCTGCACCACCTGCGCGATAGCCTGACCGAAGACCTGGCCCAGCGCCGCGCTCATTTCGCTGCTCATGTTCGGCGCCTGATTAGACGTGGTGCCGTTGTTCTGATCGCGATCCTGCGAGTAAGCGATGGTGGCCGTAATACCGGACAGCAGCAGCGCGTTCCCAAAGATGCGGAAGTAGTGGTTGTTGACCTGATCGCGGAAGCCTGAATAGCCCGCCATATCGGCGCCCGGCATTGAGCCTAAGTCCAGCGCTTTGCCGTCGGGATACACCAGACGCTGCCAGGCGATCATCACCCCTTCCTGACCGTAGGCCACATCGCTGGAGTAGGTGCCCACGACGCGCGTACCGTGCGGAATCAGCAGGTATTTGCCGGTGGCGGTGTCATACACATCCTGCGATACCTGGCCGACAATTTGGCCTGGCAAATCGGAGTTGATGCCGCTGATCATCACGCCAGGGATCACCCAGCCGGCGCGCAGCTCATACGGGCTGTGCGGGGCGGAAACTTGCTCGTCCAGCAACCAGCGGTCGCCGCTGCCTTTCTTGCCATACTGGTTGATGTCGTTACGGCCCACGGGCGAACCGCCCACGGATGCCAACGACATGCCGCCGCCGCCGCTTCCGCCGCCGCCCATACCGCCACCGCTGCCATCGTTGCCACCGTTCATGGTGGAACGGATGCGTTGCACCTGCGCCTCATAACTCGAGGTGGGATCGGTGTTGTTTTGATCCATCTGACGGCGCACGTTGGCAATTTCTTGCAGCATTTCGTCGCGTGACTGCGGCGTGTTACCGCTGGCGCGGGTACGCTGGCCTAACTGATCCGGCAGGTTGACCTGCGTTTTCGCTTTTACCGCGTCCATGAAGTCGCGCATTTTATTGCGGCGCATCTGATCCAGCTCGGGATCGTTCTGCTGCGGTGCCTGCGCGGTGCGCTCGGGGACCGGCGGCTCATCCGGGTTAGCGACCGGCGCAACCGGCACAGACGGCAGGGCGGTGGTCGGTTTCTTCTCCGCGAGCGTGTTGTTCTGCTCTGGCAGCGTCGGCGGGGTGGCCGGGGCTTCAATCAGCCCGCTACTGCCGCCGCCCAGTACCTCATTCGCCATAGCCGAAGAGGTACGATTCCCGCTGTGCGACTGCGTGGATTCCGCATTCTCCGCCGCGCTTTGACTGGCGCGCTTGTTGGCGACATACGCCACGACTAAACAAAACGCGGCCACGCCTGCCAGCGCAATGTACATCGGGCGTTTGTTGACGCGGCGCACGCCGGTTTTGTTCGCAGAGCCTGGAGAGGCGTCCGGAGACATTTTATCGTTGTCAGCCATCCTTTATTCCTCGCGTGTCCAGGGGCCAGCCGGGTAGGCTTTGCCATCCGTTGCTACCACGAAACCGCGCGTCAAGCTGATGCCGCGCACGTAAGTGGTGACCTGGTAAAGGTTCGGGGCCACGGTGTTCAGCACATAGCCGATGGGCGTCGCGTTTTGCGATTGGCCGTCTTTAGTGAACTCTTCCACTGCGTAACCGCGCGCGCGCAGACGCTGCACCAGTGACGCGCCGAACGCATCGTCGGTTGGCTGCTGCATGGCAAACGTGGTGCGACCCGGCGGATAGAGCGCAGCCAGCTGAGACACGGTGTTATCCGCCATGCTGCTGGAGGCGAGGGGCGTGGCGCTTGAGTAGTTGCCGTAGCCCGACGCGCAGCCCGTGACGATCAGCGCGGCAGCCAGCACCAGCGCAGCGCGTAAATGAATTCCTTTCATTCTTAGCCCCTTGTAATTGTGACTTTTTCCTGGCTCGAACCGACGCCGATAACCAGGTAGGCTTTTTCAAACAGACCATCCACAATGGTTCTGTCGCCCTGTGTACGCAGGTTGACCTGCTGCGTCTCATCTTTAGAGAACAGCCCGCCTTCTTTACGCACCACCAGCAGGATGGGGGTCTCGCCAGACGCGATGTTTTTCGGGAACTGGATAATGGTTTTCACGCCGTCGTTGTAAACGCGCACCGGTTTCCAGCTCGCTGAACCGCTGATGGAGTAGTTAAAGTCGAGATTGCCGAGATACTCGCCGGTCTGCGGAATGGTGTTGTCGCTGAGCTGCTTCGCCTCACGCGTGCGGATCGCATTCCATTTTGCCTGCGCGTCTTCCGGGTAGGTGAAGGCGATGTAAGGCATAAACTCTTTGCGGCTCGATTTCAGGCGGAAGCGATAGGTGCGGCGATCGGTGGTGACAACCAGCGAGGTATCCAGACCCACATCCAGCGGCTTGATAATCAGATGCAGCTGCTGCGCTGCGCCAGAACCGGTGATCGACGGCTCTACCACAAAGCGCGGATCGCCGCTGTTGATGTTGTTGACGTTTTCGCCAGGCTGCAGCGCGATATCGCACACTTGCAGCACGGCGCAGACCACCTGCGTCTGCCCGGTGGTGTAAACGTAGTTGATTGCGCCATCCGGACCGGCAAACGGTTTACTGCTGACGCTGCCTGCGCCGGTTTGCCATTTTTGACCAATGCCGATGGCCGCACGTTCCTGTGGGGTCAGCTGCGGTTCATTTTTAGAGAAATACTGGTCTGCCAGCGGATCGCTACCGGGAGCCGCACTAGCCAGAAGCGGAAAGCTCATCATTAACGCTGCGATAATTGACTTTTTCATTATTCGGTCCCGAATTTACTGTTGTTTTGACCAGTTAAAATCTTTGATAAAAATACGATGTGGGTTCATGACATCGTTATTTTCCGTGATGTTGGCGTTCAAATCGGTATTCTGATAAATGGTGATCAGCGCACGCATTCTTGTTGGCTGTGCTTTCAGCGTGCCGTCGCGGTTGCGCGTGGTTTCCATCCAGTCAACCTGCCACGTATCCGGCGACTGCTGGATAGCGGAGAGCAGCTCGGTGCTGACCATTTCGGTCTGCGCGCGCGTAAACGGATTACGCTCTTTGGAACCGTTCAGGAACTCGTTAGCTTTAATGGTCGCCGCGTCATCCGGGTAGAGGAAGGCGTAGGTCTGAAGCACGGCTTTACGCTGCATCTCGCTGTCTGGCGTAACGGTGCGAATGTGATCGATAAAGTTCCAGGCGGCGCTGCGGAAATCATCCACTTTCGCCGCTGGCAGGCGGTCGGCGCGCGTCAGGCTGACATAGTTGTCCGCGCGATCCTGCTGATACACCATCGGGACAAATTTCGGCTGGCTGCCGATATAGGTGATGCCGCCTACCGCCGCGAGACCCACCAGCAGGCCCGCCACGCCAAAGAAAATGCCCAGCGCACCAAACTGCTGAACGTGGCCCATATGAATGTTCCATGAGCGCCGCGCGTTCAGATACGGGTTAGCGGTATCCGGCTGAGGCGTATTTTTGTTTTTAAAGAGTTTCATGCTGCAACCTCGTAGTCATGTAATTCCAGGCCCTTCGTGCGCAGCCATTCGTCCACCCACTTGTCGCCGTATGTTTGGGCTAATTCTTTGATCGTCGCGATAGAGTCAGGATCGGTTGCGCCCACGAAAGCCAGCGCAAGCGGACCGAGCGCCAGCTGATACAGACGGCGTCCCTCTTCCGACACGTAGTAGTATTCGCGTTTAGGAATGGCGGAGGCGATGATCTCAACCTGGCGACGGTTCAAGCCCATGTTGAGATAGAGCGGCATGGCCTCTTCTTGCAGGGCATTCGGATTGGGCAGGAAGATACGGCTGGCGGTGGATTCAATAATGACGTCGAGAATGCCGGATTTCGCCGCGTCGCCCAGCTGCTGTGTTGCCATCAGCACTGCACAGTTTTTCTTCGCCATGGATTTCAGCCATTCGCGGATTTTGCCGCGGAACGCTTCATGGCCCAGCATCAGCCACGCTTCGTCCAGAATGATCAGCGTAGGGCGGCCATCCAATGACTCTTCGATACGACGGAACAGGTACAGCAGCACCGGCATCGCGTATTTCTGATCCATGTTCATCAGATTCTCGATCTCGAAGGTCATGAAGTCCGACATGTCGAGCCCGTCTGCTTCGGCATCCAGCAGATGTCCCATGTTGCCATCAATGGTGTACTGCTTGAGCGCATCACGGATTTCGTTGCTCTGAACAGTAACGGAAAACTCTGATAGGGTTTTTGAGCCGCTGTCGGCCATACTTTTAATGGCATCAGCAATGGCGTTACGCATCGGGGCATCAACGTGAACGTTATTGAGAATCAGGATGGACTCAATCCACTCCATCGCCCAGCTGCGGCGGGAAGCGGTATCCAGGCGCGACAGGGGAGCAAAGGCCAGTTGGTCGTCGTCTGCTGCAATAGTGAAGTGATTACCGCCCACCGCTTTGCACGTCGGGTACATCGACAGGCCTTTATCAAAGGCGTAGATGCGCGAGCCGGCATAGCGTCGCCACTGCATGGCCGTCAACGCCAGATGGGTTGATTTACCGGCGCGCGTCGGGCCAAACATGAAGCTGTGGCCGAGATCGCGTACGTGCAGGTTAAAGCGAAACGGCGTATTCCCTGAGGTTACGCCGTGCATCAGCGGCGGTGCGCCAGCGTCAAACATCGGGCTTGGCGCGCGGTTTTCCCCCGGCCAAATGGTGCTGGTGGGCATCAAATCGGCCAGGTTAAGCGTGTTGACCAGCGGACGACGCACGTTTTCCACGCCGTGGCCGGGCAGGGAGCCGAAATAGGCGTCGACGGTGTTGACCGTTTCAATACGCGCGGTAAAGCCCAGGTTGTTGATGGCTTTACGCATAAATTCAGCAGCGTCTTCGACGCGTTTACGATCGTCGTTCATCAGTACGATGACGCTGGTCATGTAACCTTGGCTGACCATGCCGGAGTTGGTTTCCGCAATGGCAGAAGACGCGTCATTCACCATCGACAGCGCATCTTCATCGATATAGCCATTGTTGGTGTTGAACAGCTGCGACATAAAGCCACGCACTTTCTGCTTCCACTTGCGGCGATACGCAGTCAGCTTGGAAATCGCCTCGTGAGAATCGAGGAAAATAAAGCGGGTAGACCAGCGGTATTCGCACGGCTGCTCGGCCAGTTTGGTGAGGATGCCGGGATAAGACTCGGTGGGATAGCCTTCGAGCGCCACGATCTGCACAAAGTTTTTACCAATGCGCGGTACGATCCCCGGATAAAATTCCTGGCCGCCAATCAGCGCGTCAAGATAGATAGGATTGTTTGGCAGACGCACCGGATGTTGCATGCCGGTCACGCAGTACTGCAGATATTCCAGTTGCTGATCCATGGTGGCAACCGAACCGTCTTCCAGCTCCACTTTCAATCCGCCCAAGCGCTCTACCGTTACGGCCTGCGACATGTTGGACTGAATCACGGAAATCTCATGCTTGAACCGGTCCAGTAAATTACGGGTGGTCGCCAGATCGCTGGCCGCTTCACGCTCATCATCAAACATCAGTTCGGTGAATTTGCTCTCAGCCAGACGCGGTGGAAACCAGGTGAACGTCACCACGAAACACCCTTCATACAGCTGACCCATTTTTTCAAACAGGCGACGACGTTCTTCATCCACGGCGGCAGAAATGCGGTCGGGGAAGTGTGACGCATTGCGCTCACTGTAGGAGGGCGCGGGATTACGCATTGCGTCAACGTGCATCATCCAGCCATTGCCGAGTTTACCGACGGCTTTGTTGATGCGAAATGAAACGAGTTCTCTTTCCTGGTCGGTTGCGCTCGCGTTGTCAGCGCCTTTGTAAAAAAATGAGGCCATAAAAGAGCCGTTTTTGCAGACGATGACACCATCGTCCACAACCGCGGCATAATTGAGCAAATCAGCAAAGGCTTCATCTTTAGCGCGGTGTTTTTTAAGGTGGTATTCCTTCACCATGCGCTGATAGACAGCCAGCATCATGCCCAGCAGGACGAGTCCTATCACCGCAACTAAGACAGGAATTGCTGTGTTCATTTATATCGGTTTCCCTGAGCTGTCGTATTGACGCGGAACGGCGTAGCCCGAGGCGCATAATACGGCTGGTTGTACTTGAGGCTGCGGAGATAAACCTGGCGCAGCATGGGGTCGGATTTCGCCATTCTTCGTAAAAGCGCCAGAGAAACGCCCCAAATTGCGACGCCGACACCGGCAGCGATCCAGTCCTGTGAGGTAAAGATCAGGACCGCTGCCAATAGGATTGAAAACATAACCATTTCACGGTCCCCGCCCATGAAAAGGTTCGAACGTGATGCCACCCTGCGGATGGGGATCGTGCGTAAAGGCATGGTTATGCAACGCTCCCGGCTTTACCTGCTGTCAAGACGGCGGCCAGTTCTGCGCCCTGACCGGTGATGGCAGACAGCGTGTTCTGCGCGGCAACCAGGAAGCTCAGTACCAAGACGATGAAGATCAGGGTACGCATGAAACCGTTCATGTCGCCGCCGAAAATCAACATGGCACCCGCCGCGACTAAACCGATGATGGAGGCGGTGTAGGCAAAGGGACCGGTGACAGACGTACGAATATTGGTCAGCCAGCTATCAAACGGCAGACCACCGCCGGAGGTGTTAGACGCCAGCGCAGGCTCAGCGGCGACGAAGAACAGCAGCGCGCCAAGAAACGCAATAAAAGCGTGCTTGCTAAGCATGACTTGCGAAAGACCAGATTTCATTCAATGACCCCTTAGTAAAGGTTGGTTTAGGTTGTAAAAAAGTGAGCTGTAAACCCGCTCGCAGGTGTAACAATCGAATGTTATTTAGACTAAGCGCGAGTTAAGCGGCGATCAGGCGGGAAAGGTAATCGCCGTTCTCGAACCCTTGAACTTCACGAATTTCCTGAATGCGGCGACCCTGCGGGGTCTTGCCTATTTGCACAATGACGTTCACGGCTTCGCCGATGACGGGCTCAATTTCACGTGGCGCAAAGGGATTACGTGAAATCAGGGAGCGCAGACGCGTCAGCGCAGATGCCGTGTTATTGGCGTGCAGGGAGGCCGCGCCGCCTTCATGGCCGGTGTTCCAGGCATCGAGCATATCGAGCGCTTCAGGACCACGCGTTTCGCCCACGAAAATACGGTCGGGACGCATACGCAGGATCAGGCGGAGGATCTCCGTCATCGTGACGTTAACCGTGGTGTGGTACTGAACGTAATTCTCCGCCGAGCACTGGAGCTCGCCAGTGTCTTCAATGATGCAGATACGTTCGTGAGGGAACTGGCGCACGATTTCGGCAATGATGCCGTTCAGCAGGGTGGTTTTGCCCGAACCCGTTCCACCAATTACCAGAATATTCTTGTGGTCTGAGATGGCCTGACAGATGTAGTCAGCTTGTGCCTGCGTCATGACGCCGGATTCGACGTACTCACTCAGCAGAAAAATACGGGACGCTTTTTTACGGATGGCAAAGGAGGGACCTGCCACCAGCGGAGGAATCTGACCCGCGAAGCGCGAGCCGTCGATAGGCAATTCGCACTCCAGAAACGGGGAGCTGTGGTCGATGATTTTGCCATGAAAACCGGCGATGGTTTGCAGGATGGTTTTGGACCGCATCGGATCGACGGTGCCCATGCAGAACATGGGGCGCCCAAATTGCTCACACCATAACTGACCGTCCGGGTTGAGCATCAGTTCGAGGGTGCTGGGGTCTTCAAGCGTATTGATCATATGAGCGCCCATATCCCTTTTGAGCTTCTCAATAGTCCTTGCACTTACAGTATCTAAAGCAATGCCATCCACAGCGCTCATAAAATCCCCTTTAATCTTTACACTGTATTTACAATAGAAATACGTGGCAAACGATATACAGAAAATTGAACGCAGGCAAGTTTAAACCCACATTAAAGTGAAATAATTTTGATAGTTGACAAGATGGCAAATGAGTTTTAGCGGCTAAAATCTGCGTCCCTGCAGCGGATTTCCTGAGGCAAGATCAGTGGGTAGGGTTTGACGAGTTCTGTTGCAATTCAGCCAGTAATTCTTTGGCTTCTTCGCCCAGTTTTTGACGCGCGGTTTCACTCCATTTACGTACCTGAAAGGCCTGTTGCTCTGACAGAATCACCGATACTCTGACATAACCGGGCGGCAGGCTTTTCACCGGGTGGCCGTCGGCCATCAGCATCAAGCTGTTCTCGTCAAGATCGGTTGTTTCAAGCAGCTCTGGCAACGCAACATCAAGCGCGTTGGCAATACTCTCCATGACGCGCAGGGAAGGATTAGCTTTACCGTTGGTAAGATCAGATAAAAATGAGATGGAGACTCCCGCTTGTAGTGAAAGCTCCTGCTTAGTCATGTTCCTTTTGTCCAGCAGCCTGAGAATGTTTGTAAAGAAAATTAGATTGTACACGTTACGCGATCGCCTCAACTCGTATTTTAGCGGCTAAAAAGACGCCTGCCGTAATATTATAGCTAAACTTAAATCTCTCTTATGTGTAGTGCGAAAGGACGATAAGTCCCAAACTGCCAAAAATCAGTCTATAGGAAAATTAACCAAAGACACAGCTTTCGGCGCACGGCAAGCCAATCTCGAGGTTTATTTTCGATATAGTCGTTAACAGCCTCTTAAGATGATTGTATGATGCCTTATTGTGCGAATACACTGAGTTCGGTCTCAAATTCCTGAGGGATTAGCCGTTCTCAACAATTTTTGAGACTAAAGAGCATTGCAACCTATTAGGTTCAATCCTTAACTGACGGTTTGGATAGCTAAATTTTTGGCGGCAATGTCGCAAATGCCTATTTTATAAGGGCTTGGCAGGAGGGAAGTGTGAATAATGTCGTGAAGTTTCCACGTAACAAGAAGGAAGAGCCTGAGCATCAGCCTCCACCTGAACAGCCGCAACGCGTTGAGCCGAAGCCGACCAATGAAACGCGCCGCAATATTTTACACGGGATCATCGGCGTCATTTATATTGTCGCGGCAAGTCTCTGGGTGCCCATCCGATTTATGTTAATCACGAATGTCGTCATCCAATTTTTCAGAATGATGATCAACTGGCACAACGGTGCATTTGCGGCATTTTGGCCTTTTGCGCTGAGTTTCCTGGTCGCCTCAGCCTTTACGTTTTTTATGACAACCTGGAAACCCAAAACGCCGTAGGCTTCCACCGACATCACTCGGTGTGCAGACGCCGTTTGACCAGCAATGCACGATGGAAGCGTAAGCCATGCCTCTTTTAAGGCCATAATTAATAAACGTTTCTATAAAATTACGTTTTCATAAATATAAGAATTAGACGCTCAATTTTAGACAGTGCTATGGCCAACTTTGTATGAGTCTGGAAGTGAAACTATGACGATCCTTAAGGACTTCAACGTTAACGGCAGTCGTGCATCTTGCCATGAGAAAGGCGAGAAAAAGCACCTTACCAGGGAACAATTCCAGCGCGTTACAAAGGGACTGAATGTCGGTCAGCAAACCCTCGACATTGCCTATGGGGTTTTGGTGCAAGGTAAACCGCAAAAGGGGTTTGCAGAGACGCTAAGCATCTCACGCGGTGCCGTCTCGCAGGCGGTGAACCGCGTTTGGGAAGCGTATAAGCAGGAAGTCCCTAACGGCTACGTACGCCTGGAAGTGATTCTGCCTGAGCGCCAGGCATTTATTGTAAAAAAGTGGGCAGATGAGGCCAAGCGGAAGCAGGAAGAATAGCGTTGACGCCGGGCACTCGCGCATTTTTCACCGTGAATCACGCTCGGCTGCGCTGACCGGTTTGAACGGGGTTAACTGCACTGTAAGGACCCTGCTGACGAAATATGTGTGCGCCTAAACGTGCTGGCGCGCCTGCACGTTTAAAAAACGACGCCCGTGGTAGTAGGAAGTGACTTTAACCTATTGTTAACGTTGCATTCTCTGACGAAAAACAAGACTAATGAACAAGATTTGGAGAGAAGCATGAGTAAAAAAAGTTCTTCCGTGCATGGCCCTGACGCCCTTGTTCAACCTGCGCACGTCCATGTTGCCTCTCTCTCCCCGGGTAAACCGCTGTTGCTCGATATCACGATGATTGATCCCGATCCGAATCAACCGCGTCAATCCGACAACCCAGGCTTTTCTCAGGAGTCCCTTCAGGAACTGGCGAACACCATCGCTTTACGCGGCGTGAAAATGCCGATATCCGTGCGTGAGAATCCGGCCAAGCCTGGTCGTTATGTTATCAACCACGGTGAGCGCCGCTGGCGTGGAAGCCAGGTTGCCGGTAAAACGCACATTCCTGCGTTTATTGATAACGACTACAGCGATGATGATCAGGTGATTGAAAATATTCAGCGCAACGATCTTACCGCGCGCGAGGTTGCCGTGCACATTGGGCGAAAACTTGCGGCGGGCTTAACCAAATCTCAGATTGCCAAAATTCTCGGCAAATCACCTGCCTTCGTGACGCAACATGCTGCTTTACTCGACCTGCCGGATTGCATTGCTGATGCGTTTAATCAGGGTTTAATTCGTGATGTCACAGTAGTGAACGAACTGGTCACGGCTTACAAGCAAGATGCTGGCGAAGTAAAAAAACTGCTTCAAGAGAACGCGGGCGAAGATATCACCCGCAGCGCGGTTAAAGTGTTCCGGGAATTTCTCGATGAAAAAGAATCAAATCGACAAGATTTTAACGCAATAGAAGCGTTTAACAGCTTTGCCGACGACCCGTTACCGCTACAAACTGTTGAAGAGGTTGAGCCTCTCCCTGAGGAAGCACGCGATGCGCCTGAACCCCCTGCCAAGCGCGGCAAGCTTAAGAGAGCGCGGCTCGTGGTCGATTACGAGGGAGAGCAGGGCTGCATTTTACTCACCAGGCTTCCCAGCGAAGAAGGAAAAGCGTGGATTAAATTTGACCGATCGGGCAGAGAAGAAGAATTAAATCTTAAAAACGTCCGATTAATTTGCCTTACTGAAGAATAATGCACCAGTTTTGACTATTATCTCGCTAACAACACATTTTTCGTTAAAAAAATTTGGCCTAGGGCGAGATTTTAGCGGCTAAAATATTTATTATATAGCTAAACAATTTAGGCAAAAGCCGTTGCTCTCACGACGTTTCATCTGAACTGAGTCCCTTTTAAGGCTTTCAGGAACGAAGGCAACTTGCTTAAAAGAGGCGACATGGCTGACGCACTGATTTATTTGTAGCCCGAAAAAAGTCATGCTTTCGCGACCTTAAACGACTTACACTGCAAAGCCATCTTTAGCTTGTAAACGGAAGTCAAATATCAAGTGTGCGGCAGCACGATAACAGTGAAGCATAGGCGTAGTGTGCATGACTCACTGTGTGGTGAGACTCAGAAGTCGTGGTCGGAATGACAACGATTGATGCAACGACGCCGATGCTTGCTGGCATTATTAGAACAATTAGCGGACAGCGTTAACTGGCTGCAGATGAAATTATCAGGAGTGACTCCGACATGAGCAAACAGCGTGTTCTTGTCATGAACGGCCAGCGAGTGCTGCAAAGCGAAGAAGCAGGCAAGTGGAAAAATGATAACGTGGACAAAGCAGGCAGCATTAAACCTGGCATTTATCCACTCTATTTGTCCAAAGGCCCCGATAAGGCCACCGCGTACAATGGGGCTATTATACACGCCGATAAAGAGTCGATTTATCAGCAGGTAGGCAAACAGATTTTTAAGCACGATCGACAAAGTTTCGATAAACTGCCTGAAGTCGGGTCAGAAAAAAATATTTCTTATGACCAGGCTTCCGGCAAAGCGCTCATCGCAGACGCAGAAAAACAGGCCCGGAAGCTCTCCCGTTAGCGAACAGCAAAGGAGCCCTGAATGAAATCGATCCCCATATCACGCCATCCCGGTTTAGGCCGGGACTCTCATCTCCGTCCGCCACCTCAGCCCGTGCATCAAAGCGATCCCATGGCCGAGGCTGAAGCGGCAGATATTCAGAATCAGGTACAGCAGCTGCACGATATGCCCGTCTCTTCCGAAGAGCGCACATTTACACCGTCTCAGGATGTTAACGAAGGAGGCGATGTCGCTCAGGCCTATAAAGAGGCTATGGATGCGGCCGTTGAGCAGAAAGAGATGCAGGCAGAAACCCTTGAAAATCGTCTGGAGTCACTGCTTGATAAGCAGGAGAGCGTACTGCAACAAATTATGAGTCGTCAGCCGGGCATTCTCTCTTTGCCGAGCCAAAAAGCCAAATGGCAGTCTCAGGTGCAGCAGCAACAGGCGTTGGTTAGCCGTTTGCATAGCCGGCTCGATACGGTCAAAGAGATACATGAGGGTATCGGCTTGCACGGCACGCGTATTGAGGAGTTGGCTGCGGCCAAAGTGCGTCACGACCGGCCTCTGCTGGCTGAAGGCTGGGATGAAATGCGTGAGGCCCAGCGCGCGCATGAGAATTTAATGCGCAAACAGGCTAAAGAAAACAAAGCGAGCCTGAGTCAAGAGCAGGTTGTCTCACAGGGCATGGGGCAACGGCAGAGTCTTACCCGAACGATCGGCTGACTTCCCCCTTTTATTGTCAGGCGTTTCCGTTTTCTATCTCCTTATTGACCCCGTTTAGCCGCTAAAATTTAGCGGCTAAACGGGCTACCTCTCGTATGCTGCGTCTCATGAGGCGAAGGCGAGCTAAACCCTCCCTGCTAATCGTACAAACCAACCCGTCAAACACGTTTTTTTCTCAGCGATGCGGAAATCTGTGCGTGACCGCGTGACCATTACGCGCGCTGCGTGAGCGCAAAGATGCGTTCATTGACTGCGTCGCAAAATCGTACAAAGCCGCAATAAAACCGCGCAAAGTGTTCGATATAACGAAATAAAGGCGTTATACTGATGTTAATATAGGGCCGCGTCAGGCTGCATGGTAACGATGCGCCATGGCCCAAGGTGTATTACAAGGAATCAGGATCGCTTCGCGCAACACGCCTTTCAACGTAGAGCGGTTTATCGCTGGCCTGGCGCCGGAAGGTAAACAGCGCCGCAAAACGCTTATGAGGTGGCAAGCGTGTAACCGCTGTCGCAACGTTTCACACCGTTGCTTAATGGCAAATTATGGAGAGTTAATGTGAGAAAGCCAAATAACGCTGTCGGACCTCAGGTCCGTAATAAAGGGAAAGCGGCAAGAGGGAAATTGATCCCCGTTATGGCCCTCGCTTCTCTGGCGGCAGGTGTGCAGGCCGCCACCCAGTATTTTGCCTACAGCTTCAACTATCAGGCGCTATTGGGTCCGCACTTTAATCATATTTACGCGCCGTGGTCTTATTTCAAATGGTACGCCGCGTGGCACGAACGCTTACCCGATGCGCTGCAGGCGGCGGGGAGTGTTGGCACCGTGGTGGCCGCAGGTGGCCTGGTGTTAACCGCGCTCACCGCCATGGTGCGATCCAACTCTTCCAAAGCTAATGCGCATCTGCACGGATCGGCGCGCTGGGCTGATGAGCAGGATATCAAGCAGTCAGGTTTGCTGGGCAACAATGAAGGGGTGTACGTCGGCGCGTGGGAAGACAAAAGCGGCCAGTTACAATATCTGCGTCATAATGGACCGGAACATGTTCTGACCTATGCACCAACGCGTTCAGGTAAGGGGGTAGGGTTGGTGGTACCGACGCTGCTCTCTTGGCCACAGTCCGCGGTGATCACCGATCTCAAAGGCGAGTTATGGGCCATGACCGCAGGCTGGCGTAAACAGTACGCCAAAAATGTGTGTCTGAAATTTGAACCGGCGGCTGCCAATGGTTCTGTGGCCTGGAATCCGCTGGAAGAGATCCGGGTGGGAACGGAATACGAAGTGGGTGATGTGCAAAATCTGGCTACACTCATCGTCGACCCTGACGGTAAGGGGCTCAATGATCACTGGCAGAAAACCTCCCAGGCGTTGCTGGTCGGCGTGATATTGCACGTGCTGTACAAACATAAAAATGACGGCACGCCAGCCTCGCTGCCGTATGTCGATTCCATTATGGCCGATCCCGAGCGCGATACGGGCGAACTGTGGATGGAGATGACGCAGTACGGACACGTTAATGGTGAAAACCATCCCGTCGTGGGGTCAGCGGGCCGTGACATGATGGATCGCCCGCAAGAAGAAGCGGGCTCTGTGCTCTCCACCGCCAAGTCTTACCTCGCGCTTTATCGCGATCCGGTGGTGGCTCGCAACGTTAGCGAATCGCATTTTAAGATCAGGGATCTGATGAACCATGACGATCCGGTCTCGCTGTATATCGTCACTCAGCCCAATGATAAAGCACGCTTGCGCCCCTTAGTGCGCATCATGCTGAACATGATTGTTCGCCTGCTCGCAGACAAAATGGAGTTTGAGCGCGTGGATAATGCGCTTACGGCGACGCAACGGATTAAAAAGGCGCTGGGCTTCGCACCGAAAAATACCCAGCGGGTACAGGCGAAAAAAACGTATAACTACCGCCTGCTGGCGATGATCGACGAATTCCCGAGCTTAGGAAAATTGGAGATTATTCAGGAGTCACTGGCGTTCTTAGCAGGCTATGGCATTAAGTTTTACCTTATTTGTCAGGATATCAACCAGCTGCGCAGCCGCGAGACAGGCTATGGCCCGGATGAGACCATCACCTCCAACTGCCACGTACAGAATGCGTATCCGCCAAACCGCACTGAAACTGCCGAGCACCTGTCGAAGTTAACCGGCCAGACCACGGTGATCAAAGAACAAATCACCACCAGCGGCAAGCGCGCCAGTGCAATGCTGGGCGGCGTGTCGAAAACCATGCAAGAGGTGCAGCGTCCGTTGCTGACCGTGGATGAATGCCTGCGCATGCCGGGTCCGAAGAAGAACGCCGAGGGGATGATCACCGAGCGCGGAGATATGGTGATTTATGTTGCCGGCTTTCCGGCTATTTACGGCAAACAGCCGCTGTTCTTCCAGGATGAAATCTTCTCGATGCGGGCGTCCATTGCTGAACCCAGCGCGACCGATCGCATCCGTTCTGCGTCTGCGGCGGGATGAAAAGCGTTATTCGGTTGGCCACCTTGAGCATTCTGATTGTGGCCAGTTTAGGGGCGATCTTATGCGGCCTCGGCTATGTGGCCGGGGTACGCGTGAATATCACCAGCAGTATTCCGGTTGGGCTTTATAAAATCGCCTCGCGCGCGCCACACAAAGGTGACTACGTGATTTTTTGCCCGCCGGAGCACGCCATTTTTTCCCTGGCGCATGAGCGTGGTTACATCGGCAGCGGTTTCTGTCCGGCAGGATACGGAGAAATGATGAAGCAGATCGTGGCGGTAGAAGGCGACAGCGTTGGCTTTCGCACCCGCGGTGTTTACGTTAACGGCCAGCGCCTTGCGTTTAGTGCTCCCCTTACGCTTGATCCGAGCGGCCGACCGCTTCCTGCGCTGCGTATGGAGCATACGATGGGAAAAGGCGAGCTGTTACTGATGACCGATCAAAGCGCGTCTTCATTTGACGCGCGCTACTTTGGCCCTGTGACAGCGTCACAGGTGGTTGCCGTTGTTTCTCCCTTGTTGATATGGCGATCGGTCAACGATATCGCCAATTGAAAACAGGGCAGGATAGGGCAAAGCGCTAATACAGGCGAGTGACGCCTGCGACGTTTGAATGTAAGCGAGCGCACCGGATAGAAGACCTTCGCTAGGCAGTCACGAGCCAGCGGCAAACAAGAAGGAGTTGAACAGATGCAGAAGCGCAGTTATACCCAAGATGCGGCCATGCCTGCAGGACGAAACAGCAAGGATATGGGCGTTATTATGAAGCCTGAAGGGTCGATGAAAATCTGTGTGCTTAACGGTTCTCGTCAGGTTGATAAAGTGGTAAATGGCGAATGGCTCACGCAGAAAGTGCTACCGGAAGCGGGTTTACCGAAAGGGATTTACCAGCTTTCTGACGCGCAGCAGGCGGCTAAAAACGTCCATCCGCACACGCATGTCGGACAGGTGCTGCACGTTGACGATCGCCATGTTTATCAGCTGTCGCAAAAAGGTGTGGTGCAGCACAACCGCGGGTTGTGGGAAAAAGAGCCAACGGTGGGGCAAAACTACGAAGTCGCTTACTCCCGGGGCGTGGGCAAGGTAAAGGGCGAACTGACTCAGGAAGCCGCGCAGAAACTGAGCCAAAGCCAGTCGCGTTCGCGTTCGCTATAGGGGATGAATCCCTTGGTGCGGCAGACCAGCAGCCGGGCATGTGCCCGGCCAGGATTTCAGCGTTTTTAGCCTACGCGCTGTTAATCCCACTTTACCCAACGCCTGCCGAGTAAAACGGTGACGCTGACCACGACCGCCACGCCAGCCAGATGCAGCAGAAAATCCAGCGGCTGAAGATGAACCGGATGGCAAAACCCCAGCAGCGAGACGGCCAGGCAGGCCACGCCCAGCCCGGCCATCGCCAACGATTGTAAGGGCCGGTGCGCGCGCGAACGTCGTAGCGTGGCGATGATCAGCACCATCATTGGCGTACTCACCACCAGCAGAAAACTAAAGCAGCGGGTATTGCTGGGGTCATGACCTTCTGACATGGCTCCCGGCATGCTGCTCAAACTCAATCCCAGCCATACCAGCGCCAGCGTTGTCAGTACTTTTCCGCTGATGCCGCGCCGTCCAGGAATGCTCATGTTCAACGCGCTGCCCACGGCGAGCAGACTCAACATGAATGCCAGAACCGATTGAATCAGCGCGCGCAGGGCGCCGGGTTCAGACCAGTCGGTTAGCGTACGCGGCACCAAAAAGCTGGCGGCAATGCCGCAGGGCAGCGCCAGCGCCAGCCAGGTTATCACGCGCCAGCGCGTTGCACGCAGCGGCTTCACGGGCTGCATCTCATCACTTAACCGTTTAATTAACAGGTCGTGATCGCTCATGATTTTGCTCCTAATTTGCGGAGATTGGTCAACGCGCGGTGCAACAACGACTTCACGGCGGCCACGCTGAGGTTATGATGGGCCGCCGCCTCTGACAGGCTCATTTCGCGCAGATGAACGTGTTCAACGATGGTGCGCTGACGGCTTGGCAGCTGACGCAAAAATCCCGCGAGCTCCTCTTGCCTGTCAGAACCACTCATGTCCGGTGCGGCAGCGTCCTCTGCCAGCGTGGGCTGATCGATTTCCCACTGCTGACGCCGTCCGCGGCGCCGCAGTGCATCCACACAGCGTGTAGAAATGATGGCCGTGAGCCAAGGCATAAAGGGATAGGCGGGATCGTAGGTATGCCGCACCCGATGCACGGTAAGCAGTACCTCCTGGATCACATCCTCCACCGCCGTCTCATCCCTGATGTATCGACGCGTTTGCGCGCGGATCACCGGCACCAGCGCGTTAAGCAAGCGGGCATAAGCCTGCTTGTCCCCGGTCTGAGCGCGTGCCATTAACAGGGGCCAGTTATCGCGCGCACTGTCGCGTGTTTGCATATTCCGCCTTGGATTACGTTTTGCGGCTTGCTGCCTCCAGCGCATTGACCACAATCGCTGGCGTCAGCACTTGTGGCAGCACCTTAGGTGGACCGCCATCCGCAGGATACACCAGATACATCGGCAAGCCGCCTTGACCAAACTCGCTCATGGCGTCTTCCACATCTGGATTAAATTTTGTCGAATCGGCGACCATATACACCGCGCCGGCTTTTGCCAGTGCCGCTTTCACCCTTGGCGTGGAGAGCGACGTTTTTTCATTCACCTGGCACGTTATACACCAGGCCGCGGTAAAATCGACAAAAATGGGTTTGCCATGACCCCGCTGCGCGGCAACCGCTTGCGGTGTCCACGCCGTTTTCGTGGATGAGGTATCAGCCTGAACGGTTTGTGTTTCCTGCTGTTTAAGCACACCCGGCAAGGGAGCCAGCACCGCCACGACTAAGAGTGTGGTGACACCATAAAGGCCTTTGTACCCTTTCCCCGCCAAATGGCGGTGCTGCGCCATGCCATAAAGCCAGCTGGCAAATGCCAGCACCACCGAGCCGGCCAACAACGTGGCCAGCGCGGTGCTGCCTGCCTGCTGCGCCAAGACCCAAAGCAGCCAGGCATAGGCGCCGAACATTGGAAAGGCCAGGCCGCGTTTTAGCGTGTCCATCCAGGCACCCGGACGCGGTAAAAACCGGGCCAAATGCGGAAAGAGAGAGAGCAGCGTAAAGGGCGCCGCAAACCCCAGCGCGAGCGCAAAAAAGATGACGAGTGCAACGGTCGGCGGCTGCACCAGCGCATAGCCGATGGCGCTTGCCATAAACGGTGCGGCGCACGGCGTGGCCACCACAATCGCGAGGGCCCCCGTCAACGCTGAGCGCAAGAACGCGCCGCGGTTTATCTCCAGCGCGCCCACGCGTTGTACAGCGAGACCCACCTCGAACACGCCCAATAAATTCAGCGCAGCGGCCAAAATAATGAGGGCCAGTAGCGCGATCACCAGCGGCGATTGCAGTTGAAACCCCCAGCCAACCGCCGCGCCGCCGGCGCGCGCGGCCAGCAATAGCCCGGCCAACGCCATCATGGCGACCACAACACCCAGTAAAAACCCCACCCCTTCACGCCGCGCGTGCGTGGCATTGTCCGTGTGCCGCAAAAGGCCAAGCGCTTTTAGCGAGATCACCGGAAAGACGCAGGGCATTAAATTGAGAATGATGCCGCCAATAAAGGCGGCCAGCATCGCAGTGAACATTGCTGGCCTCCGGTTTTAGTGAGTTTGTGGGTGGCTGCTGTCGTACTGTTTCACGGCCGCCATTGCTTTATCGATATGCGTTTCTGGATTGCGGTCGGTGTAGCTCAGCAGAATGTCACCGTCCGGCGCAATGACGTAAGAGGTGCGATCGGAAAGCGTTTTGCCTTTCATTTGCATCGTGGTTTGATACTGTGCAGCCACTTTTGCGCCCGGGTCAGCGGCCACCGCAAACTTGTCGCGACACTCCAGTTTAGAAAAATCGCTGACCTGCTCGGTATTCCCTGCGGTTACGCCAATGACGGTCGCGTGCATTTTGCTGAAATTGTCGGTGGCTTCGGCAAAGGCGTGCGCTTCTACCGTGCAGCCCGCGCTAAACGCCGCCGGGAAGAAATAGAGCACGACCGGGCCTTTTTGCAGCGCTTTTTGCAGCGAAAACGTGATGGGCTTACCCGCTAACGCGCCCTGAAGGGTAAAGTCAGGCGCCTTTGCGCCTACGGGCAACGCGGCGCTGGCGTGAAATGCGGTGGTAGACAGCGCCAGAGCCGCCGTCAGCGAAAGGCCGGTTACAAATTTTTTCACCTTTTTCATTCATCACTCCTGTCATTGCAATGCGTTGTTATTGAACTGTCTCACTCTTTCAGTACGCTGCAAGAGCAGGTAAAGTTTCGCTGCTCTAAAAAAAGTTTTCGTATCTGTTCATTAATTGTCAATGAGGCGAACTGAGATGGCTCATACAACAGGATGCGTGCTGCTCATGGCGGGATTATTCTTCTCTTTAACGGCGCTGGCTGCCCCGGTGAAACAGCCGGATGTGGCGACGCTGATCAATCAGCGACTTGCTTACATGAAGGACGTTGCAGGCTACAAAGCGGCCCATCACTTACCGATTGAGGATTTGGCGCAAGAAGACAAAGTGTTGGCCAGCTCGGTCAAAGAAGCCGAGTCGCTGGGGCTTGACGGCGACTCGGTGAAGCCTTTTGTCCAGGCACAAATGGATGCCGCAAAAGCTATTCAGTACCGCTATCGTGCTGACTGGCTTGCTTCGCCAGAGACTAACTGGCAGCCCGCGCCGTTGGATCAGGTCAGGGCAAAAATCGGGGTGTTGAGCAGTGAAGTGCTGCAGGGAATCAGCGCGCAGCTCCATCGCGGCGATCGCTTCACCCAGCAGCATGCGTTTATGAAAAGCCTTAACCAACCACATCTCTCAGAAGCGGATAAACTGCGCCTTTGGAAAGCGTTACAGCGCATCACGCTGACGCACTAATCTTTTAGGCGCGCCAGCATGCGCAGGGTGTGCTCGAACAGGATGTCGACGATGCGCGGTGAAAAATCCGCCGGCAGGTGACGTACAACGCGCTCGATGGCGGGCGCGGTTTCAGCAACGAACTCATCAATAAGGCCAATCATTCGATTTTCACTGAATCCCACCTGTTTGGCGGTGGCAAGAAAATGACGCGGAAAAATCGTCTCGATTGCGTTTTTTCTGCCTTTACTGCCTTTAAGACTCATTGCCAGTTTTAAATCGCGCCGACGGAGCCCGGTGCCGCCCATTACGGGGTACACGGAAATGATGTCGTAAAACGGCGTCAGTCGATAGCCACCGCCGCGCTCAATAAACAGGGAAAAATTCTTGGCATGACCATCGGTCGCGCCAATCAGCCATTGAAACAGCTGAAATTTCATAAAAGTGGCGCGATCTTCCAGCGCCTGACGTGATCCCATCAGGAGTGCCATGATGTCGCTGATCCCCGGGCCCCCGTCAGATTCATACTTCATTGCCGAAGGGAGGCCAAAGGTTTGGCACATATCCTCCTGTGGCAAACGCAGCAGTTGCGTGCGCATGCTGTTCCAGCGCCGGTCAAAACGTTCCACCGCCAGTGCGCGGATCCCCTCCACCTGAATGATCTCGGCGTTGGGCACGGCAAACCCCAGCGCGTCTGCCAGCGCGAGGCAGACAAATTCGTTTTCCACGCTTTCACGCATATCCAACGTGGCGTAAGGCTGTTTGATTTCACCCATCGGCAGCTTGATGATGTGCGATGTCGCGGTGGCACCGTGCGGGATAGCCCAGCCGTTTTCAGTTTTTAGCAGGGCGGTTTTTTCCTGCGCGCCCGCGACTGAAATCCGGAAATCGCCGGCGTCGGTAATCATGCCCAGCGGAATATTTGACTGATAAGCGCTGAGTACGCGCGCCAGTTTTTCATGGGTTAAGGTTTCATAATCCAGCGTCGACGTCTGCGGCGAGTATTCGGGTGGCAACAGCATCACGGCACCTACGCTGTCTTTACCTATTTCCCACAACAGGTCAAACGGCTGGCGCGAACGTGCCTGATAGCGTGCCACAATACGCTCGCGCACCTGCGGGTTATCAGGCAATAGGTTATCGAAATAGTTGATGACCGACGCGCCGGAAATGACCGGCCGCTGCAACGGCAGAGAGAGCGAAAGCGGCCGGGCCAGGCGGTGATCGAGCCAGCTCTCATGATATTGAAAACTGTGCGCCCCGTTTGTGTCGCGAAAGAGGGTGCCGACGCGCTCACCGTTCATCCATGCAACTAATTGCTGCTTCACCACTCATCCTCCTGCGCGGCCGCGCTGTTTTCTCGCACTTCCAGCGTCAACTCAAGCGACTGTAAGATCTTAAATAATGTGCTGAGCGTTGTGAGATCGGGATTGTTTTCAAAATGCGAGATGGTGGCCTGCTTTAGCCCGACTCGTTGTGCCAGCTGGCTTTGCGTCCAATGATTTTTTTGACGTAGCAGTTTGATATGACTCGCCAACTGGCGGGGGCTGTAAATCATCATGCGGCCTCAGGTTAGACTTATCCTCGACGCGGGATAAAAGGTAATTTATCCCCCAAGAAGGATAAAATCAATTTTATCCTTGGGTGGGGGTAAAAGTGTAAACGTGACTTTGTGCTCAACTTGCCGTCTGCAGAAGCGTATTTTCAACGTTAACATGGCGCACGTTGTACAGGATTCGGCATATTTTTGTACAACTTTTAAGCGAGAAACTAAGTCAAATTACTTCGTAAATACAATATGTTACTTATTTGTAAGCTTGGGTAAATAAAAGGGAGAGAGTAAGATTTCCGCGTAGAGGTATTTATTTTTATCATGGCTTTACGGTATAAATCTTTCACCACTAAACACCCCAGTGAAAACATTCCATGACCAAGATCGCGGCCAGTAAATTTTTTGTCTGCCTGTTAATGTGTGCACTGGCAGGATGTGCCTCCAAAACCGATCATCCGCCTGCCGATGAAAACATGGATATGTCAGCGGCGGACGGTAAGCAGCCCGATTTAATTCCGGTCATCGCCGCGCTGCACGATCAAATGCACTCGTGGGAAGGTACGCGTTATCAGTGGGGCGGTACGCAGTTGACTGGCGTGGACTGTTCAGGTTTTGTCTGGCGTACGCTAAAAGATCGCTTCAATATTCCTATGGATCGCGTCACCACTCGAGAACTTATTGCCATGGGGCGTCCGGTGGACAAAACCCATTTACAGCCGGGCGACTTAGTTTTCTTCCGCATTAAGCATGAGTTACACGTCGGCTTTTACGATACCGATCAGCAATTTCTTCACGCCTCCGTCAGTCAGGGCGTGATGCGATCCTCTTTGAATAATCCGTACTGGAAATCGGTTTATCTGGAAGCGCGTCGCTTACCGCGCGAGCAGAACTCTCAAATCAGCTTCAATTATAAAAACAAAGTCTGACCTAAGCGCCCCGGCCACGTCCGGGGATTTTTTTGTGCGATATTCTCTCATGCACCGTTGACAATCGCCTTGTTATTTTAGCAATATCTAAATTTAGAAATTGCTAAACTATGTTATGACGTCATTCAAAATAGACCCGCTTCAAGCAGACAGGGCGGCGGCGTTACTGAAAATGCTGAGTCATCCACAACGCTTGCTGATTCTGTGCATGTTAGTTGAACATCCCGATACTGAAGCCGGTGAACTGAGTCGAATGAGCGGCCTTAGCGCCTCTGCGGCCTCGCAGCATTTGGCGTTAATGAAATCGCAAGGGCTGATCGAAGGGGTGCGGCATGCACGCTTTATTCGCTATCACATCAAAGACAAAGCGGTTTTTGCCGTAGTGAAAACGCTAAAAACACTGTATTGCCCGGGAGACAACGATGCCGATTGAAACTGTTTCGCCTGCGGAAGCCTATGCGCGCTATGACCGCCACACGATGATGATTGATATCCGGGGCGAAGAAGCGTGGCGTCGCGAACATATAACAGGATCGCGCGCGGTTTCCCCTGAGCACCTGACGTCGGACGCGTTTAGCCACGCGAACCTGCAGGCTACGGACACGGTGATCTTTCACTGTCAACGCGGCGTGCGAACGGAACACCTTTCGTCGCAGCTGGTTGCGGCGGTCTATCCTGCTCGCGCGGTCGTTATCGCGGGCGGGATCGAGGCCTGGAAAGCAGCGGGCTATGCCGTGAAAAAAGATCGTCATCAGCCTTTGCCGCTTATGCGACAGGTGCAGATCTGTGCCGGTGCGCTAACGCTTGTCGGCACGATGGCGGGTGCATGTATTCATCCCGCTTTTTATGGCATTCCGGCTTTTGTTGGCGCGGGACTGATCTTCGCGGGCACAACTGGCTGGTGCGGCATGGCCAGATTGCTGGCCGCAATGCCGTGGAATAGCGCTACGCACTAAGCAGAACAACGGTCCGCCTGCTAAACTCAATAACATCAATTTGCTGTGAATTAACGCTTTAAGCGTGAGAAAAGCGAGTCATTAAAGGCATAATTGCTGCCATATTATGCTTAAAAAATATGGTATTAATTCATCGATATCGATTATTTTGATAGTGACAACCGTGCCTGTGATGGCGCGGGTTAATTTGACTGGGCAAGGAGATTTACATGGGAAATAAGCTGCTACTGCGGCCCGTACCCGTTTGTAATAACGTCCGAGAATTGCGGCTGGCCGCAGGTATGTCGCAAGCGTCGGCCGCTGAGCGGTTCGATATGAGTTTGCGCGTCTGGCAGATGAAAGAAGCAGCGAAAAACGCTTCGCCCCTGAGTCAGGGGGAGTATGAACTTTTGCTTCTACTCGCCGGCGAGCATCCGCATTACCAGCTGCAAGCGCAGGCGAAAAAGTAGAGTATCACGGACGCCGCGCGCCTATCCGGCACGAACTTTCCAGCGCTCGGCAGCCTTATCGCACCCCAATGTAGGGCGATGAGCCGCTCTTCATTAGCCGGCTTGTGAACGCGTTCACGACGTATAGGCGACGGGATAAGCGCCCGAACAGGTCTTATTAACGGGCCTGGCGTGAGTGCGAATGCCAAACCGTGGCGCAGCAAGATTGGCGTGACAAATGCGTTGCCCTGGCTACTATGCTGTTTTGCTGAACGTCCAGGAGCGCACCATGTTCACAGGATTAAGTGCCTTTCCCATTACGCCCGTTAATGCCTCTGGCATTGATGAAGACGCCTTTCTTCGTCTGCTGGGACGCCTGACGCGTGCTAATGTTGATTCTTTAGGCGTGTTAGGGTCTACCGGCAGCTATGCGTGGTTCACCCGTGAACAGCGACGGCGCATTACCGAGTTGGCCGTGGCGCATGCGGAGGGGATCCCGGTGATGGTCAGTATCGGCGCGTTCAGCACCGACGCGATCTTGAGGCTGGCAGAAGACGCTCAGCAGGCAGGCGCGAGCGCGCTGTTGCTGCCGGCGCTGGCTTATCAGGGACTCACGCAGGAAGAAGTGTACGGGCTATATCATGATGTAGCGCATGCGGTTTCGCGGCCGATTTGCGTCTACGACAACCCCCGCACCACTCACACGCAATTCTCTGACGCGCTTTACGCCCGTATCGCCACGCTTCCCAACATTGCGTCGTTCAAAATCCCCGGGGTGCCCGAGGCATTGCCTGCCGCGCAGCAGCGCATTGCGACACTGCGCGAGCAATTACCGGCCCATATTCGCCTTGGCATCAGCGGCGATCAGTTTGCCGCGACGGCGTTGCAGGCAGGGTGCGATCTGTGGTACTCCGTCTGCGCTGGCCTGTTTCCGCACACGGCGAAAGCGCTTTACGAGGCGGCCAAAGGCAACGACGCTCAGTCAGCCGATGAGCAGGCGCAGCGGCTCGAACCTCTGTGGGCGCTCTATCGCAAACACAACGGCAGTTTGCGCGTGATGGCCGCAGCGGCCCACGTGCTGGGTGACGCCGACGCGGTGTGTTTACCGCGACCATTGCGCATGTTAACGGACGCGGACACCGCGGATGTGCGGCGCGTGATTACCGAACTCGGCCTTACCTAACCACCGTTAACCCTGGGTGCGGAGCGTGTCACGCACACAGGGTTAAGACCCTCAGCGCATCATCCGGTATTATCTCCTGTGTGAAATCATCCTTTCGCGCTTAAGTTTTCTTCACGTCCGCTGTGCTAAATCGCCTTTTTCAAACGTCAATCTCTGCTGCTTCCTGTCGCGGGTAAACACGCGAATGCCGCGCGAATGCGACAAGAGTGCTTGATTCATCGGTCTGCGCACCGGGGGAGGTTGACAAGTATTTCATGGGTATTTTATTTCATTTTTTTTGAATAAGAATGGCAAATAACTCCGCTATTTTAGTGGCTAACTCAGCGCTATGATTTCTCACATCGAGGCAGACTGCCTCCTTGCAAATTAAATGATGAGTAATTAATCATGAAATCTATCAAAACTTTCGTTGCAGTTACGGCACTTTCTTTGGCCTCGTTTGGTGCTTTCGCACAAAGCATTTCTGTAGAAGCCTCAACCCTGGACGGCGCGGAAGCAAAAGTCGCCGCGATTGCGCAGCAGCAGGGTGCGCAATACACCATTACTGAAGCCAACACCAACAACCGCGTTCATATGACAGCACAGCTGTATAAATAATTTGAAATATAATATCAGCACTAATAGTTAATATTGAAACTATAACCAAGGTTATTATATATCACATCGAAGGCGTGCAGCCTTCCTCAACTGAATACAAGGAATACGATCATGAAAACCACTAAAACATTGACCCTCGCTGCTGCCGCTGCCCTGTCGCTTCTGTCTGCTGCCAGCTTTGCACAAAGCGTTTCTGTAACGGCTTCAACGCTGGACGGTGCGGAAGCGAAAGTGGCCGCGGTGGCTCAGGAACAAGGTGCGCAGTACAAAATCACCGAAGCGAATACCAATAACCGCGTACACATGACCGCCGAACTGTACAAATAAGTTCTACGTGGATGCGTATTAAGGCCGCCTTCGGGCGGCTTTGCTGTTTCTACAGTTCACTCCTATCCTGCTTTCATCAGCCTGCTTACGTGGGCGGAAAGTACCCGCTATTGATCATTTTTATCAGCCGCGCGTAAAAAAAACGGGCGCCAAAAGCGGCGCCCGCTGGGCTACAGCGCTAACTGTTTCTTCAGGCGCTGAATTTCTGCATGCCACTGCTTTTGCAACGCGGGCTTCTGATGCCTGGGCTTACGTGCGAGGTCCTGCTCCAGCTTGCTTTCAAGATCCAGCAGCGCGATCAACCCTGCATCTTCATCCTCAGCCTGTTGCTCTGGCGCAGCGGAAGACGGCGCATCACGGTATATTACCGCCTGTTCAGCGCGCAAACGTGCGCTGACTTCGGCGAAATCGTGCCATTCTCTGAGTTTCTCTCCCTCAATCAGCCAAAAGCGAGTACAGGTGCTGGCGACCAGTTGGCGATCGTGCGAGACCAGAAGTACGGCGCCGGCAAACGCGTTAAGTGCGTCGGCAAATTCCTCTTTACCTGTCATGTCGAGATGATTAGTGGGTTCATCCAGAAGCAGGAGCGAATAACGTGCCAGCGTCAATCCGACAAACAGCAAGCGTGAACGCTCGCCCCCGCTTAGCGAGGCGATACGCTGCGGGTGGCGCGACCAGGGAAAACCTGCGCTAATCAGCGCCATTTTGCGTTGCTCCTCGCTGAGCGGGGCGAACTGCGCCAGCGCCTCATTGAGCGTATGCGCATCGTTTAACTGATGCAGGCTCTGATCGTAATAGCCGATGCGCGCGCGGGGGTGAAACATGGGATGCTGTTGCTGGAAAGCGCGCCACAGTAGGCGGAGAAGCGAGGATTTTCCGCTACCGTTTTGGCCGACGATGGCGATGCGATCGCCGCTTTTCACCTGCATGTCTGGCATTGTGAACAGGGTTGGCGCATCGGCGTGCGGACGAACCGACATGGCAGGCAACGCCAGAACGCGATCGGCCTCCAGTGCTTCGCCCTGCAGCTGGAGACGCCACGGATGGATTTCGCCTAAGGTCGTTTGTGATGCTTTTAACCAGGCGGCGCGTTTTTCCATCTGCTGCGCCTTACGCGATAGCCCTTCATTGTCATAGGCACGGCCCCACACGGCGAGTCGTTTGGCGCTTTTCACCACGCGGTCAATCTCCTTTTGTTCGGCCTGAAAGCGCAAAGCATTGGCCTCATCTTGTGCGGCCAGCGATGCGCGCGCCGCCGAACAGGGCTGGCGAAACGCGTGAAGAGCGCCATCGCGCAGGATCCAGCTGCAATCAGTGACGTTGTCCAGCAAGGTGGCGTCGTGAGAAACCATGACAAAACTTCCGTTCCAGCCCGTGAGGAATTGCTCTAACCAGAGCAGGGTGGGCAGATCGAGATGGTTGCCAGGCTCATCCAGCAGCAGGAGGTCGGGCTGACGAATCAGCGCGCGGGCCAGCATCAGTCGCATATGCTGGCCGCCGCTTAGGGTGTCAGCGGTTTGCCGGAGCTGATGAGGAAGAAAGCCGAGCGACTGCAGCAGCGCTTCTGCTCGCCAGCCTTCGCTTACGCGTTGTGATAAAGGCAGCTTTTCCAGCACGCCCTCCAGCAGCGTTATCTGCTGCAAGTGGGGCGGAAGGTGTTGTTCTATGCGCGCCAGCAAACAGTGATTTGCCAGTGTGACGCTGCCGCGCGCGCCGTCGAGTTCACCGCTTAAAATCTTTAGCAGGGTACTCTTGCCGGTGCCGTTATCGCCCAGTAGGCCAATTTTATCGCCTTTGTGCAGGGTGAAATTGAGGTCGTTAAACAGCGGCCCAAAGGCGTTATCAAAGCCAATAGCCTGTGCAGAAAGAAGTGTGCTCATGTGCTTACTCGTGAGTTACAGGCGTGAAAGTGCCTGACGTCAATAACCGCTGACGACAACCCGGTAAGTCGGAGGAAGAGACAAAATGTTAGGGTTAACTTCGCTCAGGCGGATTATCGCAGCACGAATGCAGAGATAGCTGAGCGCGGCCAATCGCCATAAAAGTGTGAGTGAACATACAATTCACACGGGGGCATAGCGATCCTCCTTATTTTAAGTTGAGAGTAAACGGTGAGGCGATGATAGAACGTGCAAGGATGTTAAGCCAGTGTTAAATCGCAGCGCCGATGAGCGCTGCGATCCCCAAGCCATTAGCGCTGGTTGACCCAGATCAGCTCGTCGACCGGGAAGCCAAGCGATTTAGCCAGCGCGAGGTAGCGCTGTTTGACGTCCTCGGGCACGGTGGGCTGGCGCGATAATATCCAGAGATAACCGCGATTGGGGCCGCTGACGAGGGCGTACTGATAATCGTCATCCAGTGCGATAACGTTATAGCCGCCGTAAAACGGCCCAAAGAAAGAAACTTTCAAGGCGGCGGTGTGGCGATCGCCCGTGAAGTACGCTTTACCTTCACTCTCGCTCCACGCTTTTTTCTTCACATCGTATCCACGATTCACCACGCCGATGCCGCCATCGCTGCGTTCGGTATAGGTTGCGGTAACGTGATCTTTACCGCGCTCAAAACGGTGATCGAGACGCGCAATTTCATACCACTTCCCTAAATAGCGGCTGGCATCAAAATGCGTAATGGGCTGAACACCGCGCGGCGGCGTGGGAGATTTACAGGCCACCAGCGTGACGGTTAATGCGGCCACGGCCGCGACAGGCCAAAGTTTCATTGCTGCTCCTTGTTTTCTCATCCGTTACCTTGCGGCAAGTCTCAGCACTGAGTATAGGCAATCACAGGTTATTCGCGACGACCGTCTGCCTGCGCGGAAGCCGCTTTTTCAGGTTCTGCCGGCACCAGCGGTTCGTCAATCGCCACCGTATGACCCGATTTGAGCAGCTGGATATCCATAATCACGTAAAGCATGGTGGTGATAAACAGTGAAATGACGCTGCCAATCACGCCGCTGGTGGTAAAGGTGAAAAAGTTGTACATCACCACCCACGTAATGCAAATGAACAGCGCTAGCGCAATGTGGATCGCCGACTGGGAGTAGTGCGTGGTGCGCGAGCCCATGCCGTGAATTTGCAGACTGAGGTTTTCTCCGCTGTATTTTTCCAGCACCCGAATGCTCTGCTCCCAGCTGTGCAGGCGACGTGCGCTGCTGCGGTTGGAAAACAGATAAAGCAGTGAAACAAACAGACCCGAAAACGCGATCAACACCGGGACGGCTTCCAGCGCCCAAGCCAGACTGCGATGCGTGGAAGCCTGTGGTGTCAGATCCAGCGTCAGGGATGCGCCCAGTGCGGTATAGAGAAAAACAAACAGCGCCAAAAACAGCGCGTTGCGCCGCCAGTCGAGGTCGGCTTCGTGGCGCTTTTGCTGGCGGGCCACCTCCAGCGCCTGGCGAAGGCGCGGCGCGTCGTGGGCAATGTATTCAAGCGGCTCGCCGAGTAAGCCTTCTAAAAAGGGACGATCGGCGGCATCAAGAGGGGTTTGCATAAACATCCTGGTCATCAATACGTGATGCGTCAGTGTAGCGCAAAACGTAGTGAGAATGCGGTTGCGTTGGACAAATCAATGCTGCGTGTCGCGACGAATTTTATCGCGATTGCGGAAAACATGTCTGACGTTATCAACGTCTTTAAGGATGATGGCATCGCGGCTAAAGGTTTCGATACTTTTTCGCACCTCCGCAATAGCCCGCTGGAGTGCGCGTTGGCGTTTGGGATCGCTTTCGTAACACGCCATATCGTTCAGCTTATTAAGCAGCGCGGAATCCGACACCGAACCCGTTTCGAGTAATTGCAGTATGGCATCGCCCATCAGGATGTCGGTGAGTCGCTCTTCATCACTTCGGTATAAATTCATTCTCAGTACCTGTCTACGCTCGTCGGGTATCCTCGTTAGTGCATTGTTTCACGCGTCTCGCCGTTGGCATGAGGGGGATCACTCTACAGGCTGAGGTGAAAGTTATACAAAGCGTCGAAGCGCGTACAAGAATATGGCGTCATTACAGAGGCATTTTTTTAGCAGAAAGTGCGAAAAAAATGCGGTGGCGCTGTTTAGGAATGCTTAACCCGGCGTTCTGAAACAGCGCTCTGCGTCGGCAGGAATACAGCCGACGCAGAGCGCAGGCGGTTAACGTCTTGTGCCTGCACTTTCGGCTTGCGTAGCCATCGTGTGTTCCAGCATCACGGGAATGCTCTTATAAGCCGGAATGCCGCTTTTTGTGTCGTGACTGTCCAGCGGGACCATGATGTTTGCCTCCGGATAATAAGCGGCCACCGAGCCGGGCGCCATGTCATATACCACGACGGTGAGATTATTCATCCGCCGCTCGGTGCGATTTCCCTGTGGATCAAGCGCAATCATGTTCACGGTATCGCCAACGCGTAGACTGCGGCTCTCGGCTTCGTCAGCGGAAATAAACAGCACGTCGCGCCGCCCGCTAACGCCGCGGTAGCGATCGTTAAGGCCGTACAAGGTTGTATTGTACTGATCGTGACTGCGCAGCGTAGTGAGCACTAAATCGTGACATTGTAACGAACGTGGATCTTCATTAATGCCTTCCATCACTTTGAACTGCGCCCGGCCCGTTGGCGTCAACCACTCACGTTTTGCCGCCGCATTGTATAAATGGAAGCCGCCGGGCTGCATCACGCGACGATTGAAGTCTTTAAATGCAGGAAAGACCGCCTCAATGGCATCGCGGATGAAGCTGTAATCGTTGACCATTTTGTCCCAGTTTACCCGCGTATGTGGCAGCGTGGCTTTTGCTAGCGCGGCGACCAGCGCGGGCTCTGATTTAAGGTGAGGCGAAACCGGCTTCAGTGCACCGCGTGAGGCGTGCACCATCGACATTGAGTCCTCTACCGTCACGCTCTGCTCACCCGAGCCTTGTTCGTCAATCTCCGTGCGGCCCAGTACTGGGAAAAGGTAGCTGTGTTTGGCCATCAGCAGGTGAGAGCGATTGAGCTTGGTGGCCATGTGCACCACCAGATCAAGCTTACGCATGGCGGCAAAAGTGGCTTGGGGATCGGATATCGCTTCGGCGAGATTCCCGCCCAGGCAAAGTAGCGCCTGAGATTTGCCCTCCTGAATAGCTTTGATCGCCGCAACCGCGCCGTGACCGTGACGCTGAGGGGGTTTAAACCCAAACACCTTTTCCAGGCTGTCCAGCAGGGTTTGCGACGGAATTTCCGTGATGCCCACGGTGCGATCCCCTTGGACATTCGAATGACCGCGCAGCGGGCAGATGCCGGCGCCGCGCTTGCCAATATTACCGCGCATTAAAAGCAAATTGGCGATTTGCTGCACGTTTTGCGTCCCGTACTGATGCTGGGTGATGCCCATGCCGTAACAAATAATGGTGTTTTCTGCCGCCGCATAGAGTCGGGCAATATTCTGGATCTCTGCTTTATCCATGCCGGACACTTTCAAAATGTGCGGCCAATCGGTGTTATTCAGATCCTGCTTGAGTGCGTCAAATCCCTCGGTGTGTTGCTGAATAAACGCTTCATCCAGCACCGGCTTCTCGCCTGCGGCAATTGCCTCCTCGTGCATGGAGAGCAAAATTTTCATCACGCCTTTCAGCATGGCCGCGTCCCCCCCCACGCGCACTTTGTAATAGGTAGAGGCGAGCTGAGTGGAGCTCATGGAGAGCATTTCAATCGGACTCTGCGGTGAGGTAAAACGCTCCAGTCCGCGCTCGCGCAGCGGATTGATCGCCACAATCGTGGCGCCGCGCTTCGCCACGTCACGGAGGGTCGCCAGCATGCGCGGATGGTTAGTGCCGGGATTATGCCCGATGCACAGCACCAGATCGCAATGATCAAAATCGTCGAGCTGAACGGTGCCTTTGCCGACGCCAATGGATTCAGGCAGACCCACGCTGGTGGGTTCGTGGCACATATTGGAACAATCCGGGAAGTTGTTGGTGCCGTATTCCCGCGCAAACAGCTGCCATAAAAACGCGGCTTCATTCGATGCCCGGCCAGAAGTATAAAACTCCACGCTGTCGGGATCCTCGTAGCTGCGCAGCCGTGCGCCAATTTCAGCAAAAGCGGTTTCCCATTCAATGGGCTGATACGTATCGCTGGCCGCATCGTATTTCATCGGATGGGTCAGGCGGCCTTCGCCCTCAAGCTCGAAGGCGTTTCGCTGCCAGAGCTCGGTCACGGTATGCACGGCAAAAAATTCCGGCGTAGTGCGTTTGCTGGTGGCCTCCCAAGAGACGGCTTTCGCCCCGTTTTCGCAGAACTCAAAGGAAGAGGTATGTTGCGGGTCAGGCCATGCGCAGCCGGGGCAATCAAAACCCTGCGGCTGGTTAACTTTGAAGAGGGCGATGGCATCTTGCTTCAACGCCATCTGGCGGCGTACCGCATCGGCAACCGCTTTAAGTGCGCCCCAGCCACCTGCCGATCCGCCATAGGGGGCAATGCCAATATTACGATTTCGTTCTTTCATTACGCCTTACCTTACTGTTTTCGTTCTTTTTAGCCTGGGTCAGGCTGCGGGGTTCGCAAGCGCAGGGGCAGCTGTGAGGCGTTTTTATGTTTTCAGAATGTTACGGCGCTGCGGTCGAATTGTGCGTTTTCGGCAAACGCCTTTCTGGGCGGCGGCGGGATGCGCTATAACAATGACGTTAATGATTATGCGCAACGCGAGGTCTGTATGAAGGTAGAACAAGGCGCCACGCACAGCGCTGACTGCTGTATTGTGGGTGCCGGTCCGGCAGGATTGATGTTGGCGTATCTGCTGGCCCGCGCGGGGCTGCGCGTCACGGTGATTGAAAAGCACGCGGATTTTTTACGCGACTTTCGCGGCGATACCATCCACCCGTCAACGCTTGAAATTATGCACCAGCTGGGCTTGCTTGAGGAATTACTCACGCTGCCGCATCAGCGGGTAGAAAAGCTGGAGGCGGAGATCGGCGGGCAGAAGATCACCCTGGCGGATTTTTCTCGCCTGCCGGTCACGTGCCGCTTTATCGCTTTTATGCCGCAGTGGGATTTCCTTACTTTTTTGGCAGAGAAGGCCGCCGCCTTTCCCGGCTTTACGCTGATGCACTCCACGCGCTTCGAGCAGCTGGTCTATGACAACAACGGGCTGAGCGGCGTGGAGATCAAACGCGGCAGCGATACCCTGATGATACGCACGCGATTGGTGATCGGGGCCGATGGCCGCCATTCGCGGGTACGCGCGGCCGCCGGGCTCACCAGCCAAAGTTTCGGGGCACCGCGTGATGTGGTGTGGTTCCGGTTGAGCAAACAACCCGGCGATCCGAGCTTGGGCGTCGGCCATAATGGACCGAAGCAGAATATGATTTTAATTGACCGCGATGACTACTGGCAGTGCGGTTACAGCATTGAAAAGGGCCAGTTCGAAGGGCTAAAAGCAGCGGGGTTGCCTGGCTTTAAAGCGATACTGGCTGAGGCGATACCGTTTAACGCAGAAAGACTGGCGGAAGTGGATGACTGGGACCAGCTTAAACTGCTGTCGATCCGTATCGATCGCTTAGATGCGTGGATGAAGCCGGGGATTTTATGCATTGGCGATGCCGCACATGCCATGTCGCCGATTGGCGGCGTGGGGGTGAATCTGGCGATTCAGGATGCGGTTGCAGCGGCCAATGTGCTTATCCGCCCGCTCAGACGAGGCAAGGTTACGCTGCGCGATTTGCGGCGGGTACAGAAGCGTCGACAATTCCCCACCGTGGCAACGCAATTTTTGCAGATTAAAATGAGCGGACGTAAACGTCAGGGACGCCCGTCCGGTAAAATGCCGAAGATGATTGGCCGTATGCCGTTTTTGCGCCATCTGTTTGGCCGCTTAATTGGGCTGGGGTTTCGCACCGAACGGCCAAAATACTGAGAGTGGAAAAGAGGGCCAGGCAGGCGCCAAACGCCTGCCTGCACGATCAGTGACGCAGACGATAAATATCGGCGAAGTAGAGAAACCCTTTTTTCTCACGCTGCGCGGCGAGCCGCGCTTTCTCTTGGTCGGTCAGCAGCGGTTCCGACATCAACTGGTCAATGAATGCATCACGCACGTGCACTTCCATATACCAATCGCCGGTATAGCAATTTTTAAGCGCGCCTTTATCAATGTCTTTTGCCCGGTAAGACGGATTGATATGGAAAAAAAAGAAAAAATTACACACGGCAAAAATAGCGCCGCACACCACATACTCCGTCATGCCGAACGAGTCCGAATAGATGAGCAGCGCCATGGTCAATATGAACAGCGCCCACATGAGGCCAAATAAGCCGGGATACTCTTTGATAAACGACGTATCAAAATAGGGCCGGTCGTTACGCTTTTCTGCAAGATTAATTCTGTCCAGCTCAGCTTGTAAAACATCATCCAGGGTATTACGCATTTTACCGCCTCGGTTATCTCTTCCTTAATGTGCGACGCCGTAAGTTTAACAGATCTTATCCCTGCGCCGGGCTCACCTTTTCAGCACCTACGCTGACGATTCACGCCGCGGCGGCGCTGCGCGTGTAGACCACCAGCAGAGCAGCGATCCCACGCTCACCATTGCTGCTCCCTGCCAGAATGATAACGGCAGCGGCGTCTGCAGCATAACGGCGGCCAGCAGCGCGGAAAGCACCGGAATGAAATACGACGCAGCGGCCAACAGCGTAACGTTACCGTGCAGAATGCCGGTATTCCAGGCCGCATAGCCACCGCCCATCGCCAGCGCGGCAAAAATCAGACACAGCCATGTGCGCGGAGAAGGCGCAACGAGAGGTTGGGGCGAGAACAAAAAGGTGAGCCACAACGCTAAGGCGGTCAGCACAAAAAACAGCGTAATGCCGTTACATCCCTGCGCCATTTTTTTCGTTACCACACAATAGATCGCCCAAATCATCGCGCCGCACAACGCCAGCCCGAAGCTCAACGGATTATCCATGATATTTTCATGCATATCGTGCCATGAGAATCCATGGTCAGCGGCCAGTACGCGACATATACCGATCACCGCAAGCAGCAGACCGGGAACCATCAGCAAACTCACTTTTTGCCGATAAACCAGCACGGTCAGCCCGATGGTCATTCCCGGCCACAGATAGTTCACCATGCCCACCTCAATGGCCTGCTGGTGGGAGTGGGTAAAACCCAGCGACAGCGACAGACAGATTTCATACAGCACGAACAGCGTGCTGCCGAGCACCAGATAGGCGCGAGGGAACGTTCTCAGATTGGGTAGCCCCACGGTTAACGCCAGGATAACGGCGCTGGCGCTGTAAATCAGCGCGGCTCCGGCAATGGGGCCAACGCCGTCGCTGACGCTTTTAATCAATCCGACGAGCGTACTCCAGAGAAAAATGGCGAACAGTCCCGTTAGGGTGGCGCGTCGCTGCATGGTGATGACTCCCTTTTGCGTTGAGTGAGGACCGCCGCCTCACCGCGATGAAATACGCCCAGCAGACGCGTCAAGGCGCTCGACGATGAGCAGAAGGCGATTTCAGCCTGAAATCGCCAACCTGACGCGTTTTATTGCGGATGGCTCCCTTACCGTCACACAGCGTTAAGTTAATTTTAATCTTTGCCGGGTAAAGTGGCTTCAGGTTTAACCGAGGTTAAACATGATCGGTATCCTCTCGCTGCTACAGAACTTCAGACCAAAGTCTGCGTCTGACAGGCAGTGCGTTATCCTGCTGGAGTGCTCGTTTGTTAAGACTACTTTTTTTGCTCATCGGCGGCCCAGTGCTGCGAAAACTTGGTCCGTGGCTAACGGCGCTGGGTTTTCTGAGCGCATCTGCGAGCCTTGGCATCGCGTCTGACCTCCTACAGCACGGTAATTTGTCATTTCCGCTGCATGTGCTGGCCGTGTTTTTGACGATCGAAGGTCTGGCAGAGGCGCTGAGCGCCATTTATTCGCCCTCGGGCATTGCCTGGCCACTTCTGGCCAAATCGGCGATGTTAATGTTGTTCAGCGCGGCGGTCTATCTGGCACCGCATGATAGCAGTTTGCCGATTTTTATGGTGTTTGCGCTGATCTTCTTACTCGACGGTGGGTTTCGCATTATCGCCTGCTGCCTGATCCGCTGCCGCCGCTGGCGTCACAAGCTGACATTGGGCGTTGCGGAGATGCTGTTTTGTGTGATGATCGCCACCCGCTGGCCGTTACCGCCTCACGTTATTGTGCCACTGTGCTTCGCGTTTTTACTGGCCGGTTGGGCGCTAACGCTGTTGAGTATGGCGCAGCAAATCCGCAATTTACCGGAACACAGCAGCGTGGCCGCACTGCCGTTATTCACGCGCAAAGGGCTGCGCGCGCCGCACGGCTTCGACTATGTACATCCGCCGCTGACCGCGCAAACGGCAAGCACGCCGCTGAATATCTACATATGGACGCCGCTGGGGTCGGGTGCCGTGCGTGGACGTCGACCGTGGTTTGACCGTTGGGTCGCGGCCATCGATCATCACGGTAACGTGTCCACCGGGCATACCTCGCTTGAGATGGGCGAGGCACTTTACATCAGCTTTTATCCGGTGAACGATGTGTCGATAAACCTGCGGGGCTTTCTGCAAACGCTGCGGGGCAGAGAAGAGTTTGACGTACCAGGTTTTCACCGTGCCTCGCTGGAGCAAGAGATCAAAGCGCTTTATCGCCCGGACAAGCGCTTCAGCTTCGTTCATTACAATCAGGTTGCGCTGCGTAATTTCTGGTTAAGCAATGCGTCAGATACCCGCTATAACCTGACTTCACGCAACTGTTCGACGCATGTGATTCAGGCGCTGGATGTGGCCACTGAAGGCGTGCTCGGGACGCAGGGGCTAAAAGGCTTTCGGGTGCTTTTCAATCCTGATTTTTGGTTGCTGAGCCTGATTCGCAGCCGCGCAGAGGGCATGACGTGGACGCCGGGCCTGGTCATGGACTATTGCATGCTGCTGCGGCGAGTGATGGAAGCCGCAGGCGGCCATGGCCACTATGGCAGAACCCTGAACTGGATGAACAGGGCCATCAAACGCCGCTGGCTCACGCAGGAACCGGCGCAGCGATCTGCCGAAAACACCAAGTGATGTCTCGCGCCGGAGCCGGGCGACGCTCACTTATCGCTATAAGGACAAGGGCGCTTGGCGTTTGCTACTATACGCGCGCGGCAGCGCGAGGTGGTGCCGCATTTTCCCTTTAAAAGCGGTCAGGTTATACAACCGACGCGAGTCTGGAGTCAGAGCGGTCATGTTGCACGACGTAGGAATTATTAATTTATGGACGTTTTTGGCCGGCGCGCTGGTCATTATCTTGCTGCCCGGTCCCAATAGTCTGTATGTGCTGCGAACCGGCATGAGCCGGGGGCCACGGGCTGCGTCGCGCGCGATTGCCGGCGTGCTGCTCGGGGATATCTTTCTGATTATTCTTGCCTGGGCGGGCGTCGCCACCCTGATTCGCACCAGTCCGACGCTTTTTATGGTAGTGAAATATTTGGGCGCGCTGTTCCTTCTCTATCTCGGCATCAAGATTATTTTAGCGGCCTTCCGCCAGCAGAGCCGTCAGGTATCTGAGCAGGGGGTAAAAGAAGAGAATTACTTTGTGCGCGCCATTCTGCTGGGCTTTACCAATCCCAAGGCCATCTTGTTTTATGTCTCGTTCTTTATTCAGTTTATTGATCCCAACGTGACGCATACCGGACCGGCTTTTGCCGTGCTGGGCGCGATGATTCAAATGATCAGCCTCAGTTACTACACGACGTTGCTGTTTGCGGGCAGCCTGATGGTGCGCTTTCTGCGCCATCGCACCCGTCTCGTGAAGCTGGCAAACATGCTGACAGGCATGCTGTTCTTTGGCTTTGCGGTGCGCCTGGTAAGCGCCCAGAGCTAAGCGGAGTGTGATGATGTGCAGCGTCATCACGCCCTTTTCGAAAGCGGGTAAGTGGGCAAAAGCGCGGGAGAAAGGCGGGAAGGGCCAGCTATGCTCCGGTTTAGCCGTCAAATTCTGAAGCATTTTCCAGGAAAAAGGCCCGCTTACGCGGGCTAAGTCTCTCAGAGCAGAGCTAATTTCGTACGCAACACGTGTGCTGTGTTACGCTTTCATCATAACGTGCTGGTACTAAATCGTGGCACGCTTGATCAGATTACTGCAATAGGTTGCGCCTTCGCTTATCTCGATGCTAAGCATTGTTGTGCGCAGCCATACGGCATCAAGCCTGTGGCTGACCGACTGGACCTTTACCTAACGGGCCGCCGGGCACGGATTCACCGCTTGGCGCATGTGGACGACCATCATTTCCCACGGCCGGACTTTCGTGCTGACAACCTGCCAGAGTGAACAAACTCGCGGCGAACATCATCCCAGCTAGCATCATTTTCATCTTTTTTTCCCTGAATAAGGCAACCCAACGTTGCCCACTAAGCGTAGCTGCCAACCGGAGGCTGTCAAAAGTCGTGACGTCGTTGTACGGCTCCCCATTGTGGCGCAGCCGTGCGCGATTAACGTGCTTTCACGGCTGCGCGAAGCCACCGAAACAGGCATAAGTATTCGATCTTGTATTCAAGCCCGTATCCCGTCTGATTGTCCGCGCGTTCGCCCCGACACCGCCCTTTTTTGGCACGGCTTATGCAGCTTGCACCGTATCGTTTACGGTGGGAGAAACAGCATGTTTGACAGGTTACTGGACAGCGAAGCCACGGTGCTTGCCGCGTTGATTAAACGGGGAGAGGTTTCGGCACGCGAGCTCACCCTGGCGGCGCTTGAGCGGATGTCACAGCGCGAACCGCTGATTCACGCGTTTTGTACGCCCACCCCCGAAAGCGCGTTACAGCAGGCAGAGGCGGTAGATCGGAAACGCGCACGCGGTGAAGCCGTCGGCGCGCTGGCGGGTGTGCCGCTGGCGGTGAAAGACCTCATTTGCACCGCCGGTGTACGCACCACCTCTGGTTCGCGCGCCTATGCGGATTTTGTACCGGAGCACGACGATATTTGTGTGGAACGCCTGCTGGCGGCGGATGCGGTGCTGCTGGGTAAAACCACGGCACCTGAATTTGGCTACAGCGCAGTAGGCCATAATCCACTGTTTCCGTCACCGCGTAACCCGTGGGACCTCAGCAAAACACCGGGCGGATCGAGCGCGGGCTCGGGTGCTGCGCTGGCGGCGGGTCTGTGCCCGATAGCACTTGGCAGCGACGGCGGCGGTTCGGTACGCATCCCGGCGGCACACTGCGGCGTGTTCGGTTTCAAAGCGTCGATGGGGCGTGTACCGCTCTGGCCAGGCTGCCGCGATGAGCGTTATCCCGGTGTTTCAAGCTGGGAATCACTGGAGCACATTGGTCCGATGACGCGCACGGTGCGCGACAGCGCGCTGATGATGTCCATTATGGCTGGCCCCGATATGCGCGACCGCCACTCCATTCCCTGCGCCGACGTAGACTGGCTGGCGTCGCTGGAGAAACCGCTCAGCGGCTTGCGCATTGCGTTTAGCGTCGACTTTGGGCATATCGCTGTCGACCCGGAAGTTCGTGACGTTGTCACGAATGCGGCGCGCCGCTTTGCGCGTGAACTTGGCGCTGAACTGGAAGAGGTGCATCCGGATATCAATGATGAGAGCGCTACCTTTGCCGCGCTGGTGGCTTTTGAAAGCGATCTTACCGGTATGCGAAAGATGGCAGCGACACAAGGCAGCGGTATGTCACCACACCTGCGCGCGCTGATACAGCATGAATGGCGCGCTGAGACCTTTACCGACGCCAACACCGCACGGAAAAAGATCTGTAATCAGCTGTGGCGCTTTATGCAGCGCTATGATCTGCTGCTTACGCCCACGCTGGCGGTACCGCCTTTTGCGCTGAACATGCAAGGCCCGGAAATCATTGATGGCCGCATGGTGCGAAGCGATCACTGGCTCTCCTTCTGCTATCCGTTCAATTTTAGCGGGCAACCGGCAGCCTCCGTCCCAGCAGGCTTTACCGCTGGCGGGCTGCCGATTGGACTGCAAATCGTGGGTCGTCACCTGGACGATGGCCTTGTGCTGGCGGCAAGTGCCGCTTTTGAGCGCATTCAACCCTGGAATTCCTTCCGTCCTGTCTGTTTCGGAGCTTCCCATGCATAAACACGCTTCCCCTGCGCTTGAGCAGGAATTTGAACATGAGCCGGTGCCGCTGAGCCATCGTCATTCTACACGCTCGGTCTCTGCGGTGTGGTTCGGTTTCCCGATGATCCTCACCAACGCGCTGTTCGGCGGTATCATTACCTGGCATCTTGGCTTCTGGCCTGCGCTGGTGGCGATTTTGCTGGGCAACCTGGTGCTCTTCGCTTACGTCGGCGCACTAAGCTGGTTTGCCGGGCGAACCGGTATGAACTTCGCGCTGCAGGCCAAACGTACCTTCGGTACCAAAGGCTATATCCTGGTCTCAGGCTTTCTCTCCACCGTGGTAATTGGCTGGTATGCCTTTCAAACCGGCTTAACTGGTACGGTGATTAATCAAACGTTTGGCTGGAATGCGCTGGCCGTCACGGCTTTCTCTATGGTGCTTTATACCGCCGTCACCTTTCTCGGCGTGCGTGCGCTTTCGCTGCTGGGCATGATCGCCGCACCGCTGTTTGTCGTGCTGGGCTTGGTGGCACTGTGGTTGGTGGGGCAGCAGCATGACTTCAGCGCCGTGATGCAATGGAAGGGCGCGCCGAGCGCGGCAGGAGCAATGAGTATGGGCACGGCAGTGACGATGGTCATTGCAGGCTTCGCCGACTCCGGCACCATGACCGCTGATTTCACGCGCTGGTCAAAAGATGGTCGCTCGGCGGTGATCGCCGCCTTCTCCGCGTTTCCTTTGGCCAACGTCATCTCTTACCTGTTTGGCGTGGTGATTGTGGCCGTGGGTGCCGCCGTTGACCCGGTAAACAACGGCGGGAATTTCCTGTCGCTGTTGATGGGGCACGGCGCGCTGCTCTCCACCGTGGCATGCCTGTTCGTGTTTATTAATCTTGGCTCGGTATGTACACACTGTCTTTATAACGGGGCCGTGGGCTTTAGCCACCTGTTTAACAGCAAGATGCGCGTGTGGACGCTGATTCTGGGTGCCGTTGGCGGACTGCTCGCGCTGGCCGGTGTCTGGTCCTATTTTCTGGAATGGTTAAGCCTGCTCGGCATGGTAGTGCCGCCGTTTGGCGCGGTGATGATCGTGGATTTAATTTTTATGGCGCGCTTTAGCGAACAGCGTGCGCCGCAGCGCATGCGCGGTAGCGCCTTTGCAGCCTGGGCGATTGGCAGCGCCTGCGCCATCGTGGCGCATCTGGCTTTCCCGCAATTGGGTGAAGCGGTGATCGGTCTGTTCGCAGCGGCCCTCAGTTATACCCTCATCATTAAGCTTCGTGGCGAAAAAACGCTGCGCATCCTGGAGGAAAAAAATGCCTGAATATCGCGTGCACTCAACGCCCTACGCGTGGCCGTTCGACGGTGCTTTTTCCCCTGCGGACACGGCACTGCTGATCATCGACATGCAAACGGATTTTTGCGGCAAAGGCGGTTACGTGGACAGCATGGGTTATGACATTGCGCTGACGCGCGCGCCGATTGCGCCGCTGCAGCGCGTGCTGGCGCAGCTGCGTGAGTTGGGGTTCCCGATCATCCATACGCGCGAAGGCCATCGCCCGGATTTGAGCGACCTGCCCGCCAACAAACGCTGGCGCTCAAAACGCATGAACGCGGAGATCGGTGCGCCGGGCCCCTGCGGGCGAATTTTAGTGCGGGGTGAACCCGGCTGGGAAATTATCCCCGAACTGGCGCCGCTGCCGCACGAAGTCATCATTGATAAACCGGGTAAAGGCTCGTTCTATGCTACCGATTTGGAACTGATTTTACGCAGTCAGGGTATCCGCAATCTGATCCTCACCGGCATTACCACCGATGTCTGCGTGCACACCACGCTGCGAGAAGCCAACGATCGGGGCTTTGAGTGTCTGGTGTTGGGCGACTGCTGCGCCGCCACAGAACGCAAGCATCATGAGGCGGCGCTCAGCATGATCCACATGCAGGGCGGTATTTTCGGTGCGGTAGCCAATGCTGAAACCTTACTGACAGCGTTGATCTGACCTCAGGCCAGCCCGACAAGGGCTTCGCCTACGGCGTCAAACAGGCGATCAAGCTCGGCGGGCTGGGTGGTAAACATCGGGCCAAACTGCAGCGTGTCGCCGCCAAAGCGCACGTAAAATCCTGCCTTCCAGAGCGCCATCCCGGCCTCGAAGGGGCGTACTGTCATATCGCCGTCACGCGGTGCCAACTGGATGGCGCCTACCAGTCCTGCATTGCGAATATCAATGACGTGCGGGCAGTGACGTAGCGCATGCAGCGCGCGTTCAAAGACGGGGGCGAGGTCAGCGGACTGCGACAGCAGCGCGTCATTTTCTAGCAGATCAAGCGTGGCCAGCGCGGCAGCGCAGGCCACGGGATGGGCCGAGTAGGTGTAACCGTGGGCGAACTCCACCGCGTGTTCGGGCAGAGATTGCGCCATGAAAGTTTGATAAATTTCACGGCTGGCCACCACGCCACCCATCGGAATGGCTCCGTTAGTGATCTGTTTGGCAAAGTTGAGCAAATCCGGCGTGACGCCGAAATACTCGGCGCCGCTCCAGCGGCCCATGCGGCCAAATCCCGTGATCACCTCATCAAATATCAGCAGGATATCGTGCTGTGTGCAGATCTCCCGCAGCCGCTGCAGGTAGCCGTGCGGCGGTATAATCGCACCCGCCGATCCCGAAAGCGGCTCGACGATCACGGCGGCAATATTCGACGCGTCGTGCAGCTCAATCAACTTCAGCATTTCATTTGCCAGCGCAACGCCGCCGGTTTCCGCTTGTCCACGGGTGAAAGCCAGCTCGCTTTGCAGCGTATGCGGGAGATGGTCGACATCCAAAAACTGACCAAACATTTTGCGATTGCCGCCGATACCGCCCAAGCTGGTGCCTGCCAGATTAACACCGTGATAGCCGCGCGCACGCCCGATAAATTTGGTTTTTTGCGGCTGCCCTTTAATGCGCCAGTAGGCGCGCGCCATTTTTACGGCGGTATCTGCCGATTCAGAGCCGGAGCCGGTAAAAAACACGTGATTTAAGTCACCGGGCATGCGCTGCGCGATCCGGTCGGCCAGCTGGAACGAGAGCGGATGCGCATATTGAAAACCGGGGGAATAATCCAGCGTGCCCAGCTGCTTTGCGACGGCCTGCTGAATTTCCGGACGCGTATGGCCTGCACCGCAGGTCCAGAGGCCAGAGAGGCTGTCGAAAATCTGGCGTCCGTGATTGTCGGTTAACCAGCGGCCGTGCGCGGCGGTAATGATACGGGGATCGCGATGAAACTGGCGATTTGCGCTGAAGGGCAGCCAGTGGGCGTGGAAATTCAGGTCGGCAGAGGGGTTATGGGTTGTCATGGGCATTCTCCAGAGGTCGGTCATGAGAGTTTGCAATCAAGTGGCAGTTACGATAAATCATTTTTTATGCATCTTCAGATAGGGAAAAACTCACCTGAATGAAAGCCAAACCTTTAGGGCAGGTCACGGATTTTGACCTTAAGTTACTGCGCATCTTCAAAACCGTGAACGCCTGCGGCAGTTTTTCCGCCGCCGAGAGTTTGCTTGGGATCTCGCGTTCCGCCATCAGCCTGCACATGAGCGATCTTGAGCAGCGTCTGGGTATGCGACTGTGTCAGCGTGGGCGCGCGGGATTTGCGCTCACCGAAGAGGGGCGGGAAATATTGCGCCACAGCGAGAGCATGATGGCGGCGATTGAACATTTCCGTCTGCAGGTGAATCAGATGCATAAACAGCTGCGCGGCGAGCTTAATCTTGGACTTATCAATAATTTGGTTACCCAACCGCATATGAAAATCACGCGTGCGCTGGAGGCCCTGCGCGAGGCTGGCCCCGATATCCGCCTCAACATCAGCATGATGACGCCGGCAGAGATTGAGCGCGGCCTGCTGGACGGCCGCTTGCACGTGGGGGCCTTACCGCTGATCGCGCCGATTTCAGGACTGACCTATCAGCCGTTGTACGATGAACGTTCGCAGCTCTACTGCAGCCGACAGCACCCGCTGTTTTCAACTGAAGAAGCGATAACGGAGCAGATTCTTAAGAACTTTGACGCCATCGCGCCCGCGTTTCGTATGAACCAGGCTGCTATTGACCTGCATCAGACCCTCACGTGTACCGCCACGGCTTCCGATCGTGAGGGCATCGCTTTTTTGATTCTAACCGGCCGCTTTATGGGTTTTTTACCGGATCATTACGCGGCGCAGTGGGTACAAAACGGCACGCTGCGCGCATTGGCACCGCAGCGTTTCTTCTTTACCAGTCCGATAGCGGTGGTGACGCGAAAAGCGCAGCAGCCCAACGCGATAATGGAAAGGTTTATGGCCGCGCTGTTGGCGTAAATCGCGGCGCGCGACCTTTATAATTACAACATACTGTTAGTGAGAAAGGTAATATCATCTCAACGTGCCGTGCGCTTAGGGGTAAACAGGAAAGGCAGGGCGGCACGGTGCCGCCCTGAAAGCGGTTAAGCGCGCATGGGTTCGCTGCGCACTGGGCGATCGCCCGCCACGAAGTAATCTGCCGTACTGCGCGGCAGTGGCTCGCGACCACGAATGTTATCCGCGATTTTCTCGCCAATCATAATCGTGGTGGCGTTGAGGTTGCCGGTAATGATCAGTGGCATGATTGAGGCATCGACCACGCGCAGACCTTGTAAACCGTGGACGCGGCCTTCGCCGTCCACAACGGCCATCTCATCGTTGCCCATTTTACAGGTGCCGCACGGGTGATAAGCGGTCTCTGCATGATTGCGCACGAACTCATCCAACTGTTCATCGGTCTGGCAATCGATACCCGGACTGATCTCCCGGCCACGATACTTATCCAGCGCGGGCTGGTTGATGATTTGGCGCGTAATGCGAATCGCATCGCGGAACTCATGCCAATCCTGTTCATGCGACATGTAGTTAAACAGAATCGCAGGATGACGGCGCGGATCGCGCGATTTGATCCGTACATGGCCGCGGCTCGGCGAACGCATAGAGCCAACGTGGCACTGGAAGCCGTGAGCCTCCACTGCGTTGGAGCCGTTGTAGTTAATGGCCACTGGCAGGAAGTGGTACTGAATATTGGGCCAGGTGAACTCCTCGCGGCTGCGAATAAATCCGCCGCCTTCAAAGTGGTTACTTGCCCCGACGCCCGTGCCGTTAAACAGCCACTCGGCACCAATTTTAGGCTGATTCCACCACTTCAGTGCCGGGTAGAGGGACACCGGTTCCTTACATTCATACTGCAGGTACATTTCCAGATGGTCCTGCAGGTTCTCACCGACACCGGGCAGATCGTGCACCACCGGAATATCGAACTGTTTAAGCAGCTCTGCGGAACCGACACCAGAACGCTGCAAAATTTGCGGCGACGCAATCGCACCGGCGCACAGCAGCACTTCACGCCGCGCGTGAACGGTGTGGCTGGCATTGCTCGCGCCCTGCAGGTACTCAACGCCCACGGCGCGCTTGCCCTCAAACAAAATCCGGTCAGTAGTAGCGTGGGTAATAATTTTTAGATTTGGCCGCTGCTTGGCGGTATCAAGATAACCGCGCGCGGTGCTCGAGCGACGGCCTTTGGGCGTCACAAAGCGATCCATTGGGCCAAAGCCTTCCTGCTGATAGCCATTCAAATCATCGGTGCGCGGATATCCCGCCTGCACGCCCGCTTCAATCATGGCGGCAAACAGCGGATTATTGCCCGGTTTGCATGTGGTAATGCTGACCGGACCCTCTCCGCCGTGATAATCATTGGCGCCGATATCGCGCGTTTCTGATTTACGGTAGTAGGGCAGGCAATTTAAATAGCTCCAGTTTTCCAAACCTGGCTGCTGCGCCCAGTTATCGAGGTCCATCGCGTTGCCGCGGATATAGCACATGCCGTTGATCAGTGATGAGCCACCGAGACCTTTGCCACGACCGCACTCCATGCGGCGGTTGTTCATGTACGGCTCGGGTTCGGTTTCATAGGCCCAGTTATAGCGTTTACCCTGCAGCGGATAAGCCAGCGCGGCGGGCATTTGGGTACGGAAATCAAAACGGTAATCGGGGCCACCCGCTTCCAACAGCAGGACAGTGACATCGCTGTCTTCGGTCAGTCTTGTCGCCAAAACGTTCCCTGCGGATCCGGCTCCGATAATGATGTAATCAAATTCCATTAGTCGCTCCTCAGGTTAATATCAGGATTAAAATACCGACTGAAAACGGGTCATCTCGAGCTGAACCGATTTGACTTGGGTGTAGTTTTGCAGCGTCATCAGGCCATTCTCACGGCCTACGCCCGAATGCTTATATCCCCCAACCGGCATCTCGGCGGCAGATTCGCCCCAAGTGTTGATCCAGCAGATGCCCGCTTCAATCTGGTGAATGACGCGGTGCGCCCGATTAAGATCCTGGGTGACGATACCGGCAGCGAGGCCGTACTCAGTGGCATTGGCGCGACGAATCACTTCTTCTTCGCTCTCATAGGTGAGAATGGACATCACCGGACCGAAGATCTCTTCGCGCACGATGGTCATCTCATCGCGACAATCGGTAAACACCGTAGGTTCAACCCATGCGCCATCGTTAAATGCGTCACCACGCATCACGTTGCCGCCGCACAGCAGGCGGGCGCCTTCTTTTTTGCCGGTTTCGATGTAACGCATCACGTTGTCGCGGTGCGCAAAACTTACCAGTGGACCAAAGTTGGTGGCGGCATCATGAGGATCGCCTGCCTTAATGCGCGCTACGCGCTCAGCTATTTTTTCCTCGAACTGAGCGCGCAGCGACGCGGGCACAAAGACGCGGGTACCGTTGGTGCAGACCTGTCCGGAACTGTAAAAGTTAGCCATCATGGCAATGTCAGCGGCCAAATCGAGATCGGCATCGTCGCAGACGATCAGCGGGGATTTGCCACCCAGCTCCATGGTGACGTCTTTGAGCGTCGAGCCTGCGGCATTGGCCATGACTTTTTTACCGCTGGCAACGCCGCCGGTGAATGACACTTTATCGATGCCGGGATGCTCCGTGAGCAGTTGGCCGGTGACGGCGCCACGTCCGTTGAGCACGTTAAACACGCCGTCGGGCACGCCTGCTTCGCGGTAGATTTCTGCCAGTTTCAGCGCGGTGAGCGGGGTAACTTCGCTGGGTTTGAAGATCATTGCGTTGCCCGCAGCCAGCGCAGGCGCGGATTTCCACAGCGCGATCTGAATGGGGTAGTTCCATGCGCCAATGCCGGCTACCACGCCCAGCGGCTCGCGGCGAGTATAAACGAATGAGGTGTCGCGCAAGGGGATCTGCTGTCCTTCAAGGGCAGGGATCAGGCCTGCGTAATATTCCAGCACGTCGGCACCCGTAACGATATCCACCGACTGGGTTTCACTTAACGGTTTACCGGTGTCGAGGGTTTCCAGCGCAGCCAGCTCATCGTTGCGTTCACGCAGAATATCCACGGCTTTGCGCAGAATGCGCGAGCGTTCCATGGCGGTCATGGCGGCCCAGATTTTCTGGCCTTTTTTCGCTGCCGTGACGGCGCGATCGACATCCGCACGATCGGCTTCATGGACGTCGGCGAGCACTTCGCCATTAGCGGGATTGATGGTCTGAAACGTGTTACCCGCTTCAGCAGGTACGTAGGCGCCATCAATATAAAGGTGCTGCTCGTTGAATCGGGACATGCTTTCTCCTTCCTCAGTGATTCGATGCGTCAGCCAATTGCTGACGAATAAATTGGGCGGTAAGCGTTTTCGCGATGTCAGGGTTAAACGGTTTGCCGCTCAATGCGGCGCGCAACCAGAGTCCGTCGATCAGCGCCGCCAGTCCGTGTGCGGCAAGTCGTGCTTTTTCGCGCGGCAGTTCACGACGAAATTCCACCGCGAGGGCAGAAAACAGCCGTCGGCTGCTTACGCGCTCCAAACGCCCCAGCGGGGGCTGATGCATGCTGCTGGCCCAGAAATCGAGCCAGGCTTTCATTGCGGCGCTATGCACCTGCGTATCATCAAAATTGCCTTCCACAATCGCCAGTAACCGCGCTTCGGTACTCGCGCCCGTTAACGGTTTTAAGCGCACGGCCACCGCATCGCGAAGCTGGCGCGTTACGTCGCGCATCGTGGCTTCGAGAAGCCCATTCTTATCCTTGAAATAGTGGCTGATGATGCCGGTTGAGACGCCCGCCCGACGTGCTATCTGCACGATAGTGGCATCGTTAATGCCCACGTCGTTGATGGTGTCCAGCGTTGCATCAATCAGCTGCCGACGACGAATCGGCTGCATTCCCACCTTTGGCATACCTTGTCTCGCTTCACCGCAATGTCTGGTCACTATTAAAACTTTTTTTGATTGCACGTTCAATATAAAAAAGAATCTTGTTAGGATATTGCGCTGCAATTGTTACAAAAGCGAAACGGGAGCTAAGATCATAGACCATGCCTGAACGGCCTTAAGGAAGTACGGTCGAGAAGAACAAAAAGGCTGGGGCCAGGGACTAAATAATAAATTGAATCTAAACAGGAAATTAACCAGAGGTAATCGATGATTAATCCACCTGCCAGTGAAAAAGACAGAATCAATCCTGTGGTGTTTTACACCTCAGCCGGACTGATTCTGACGTTTTCACTTGTCACCATTCTCTATAGCGAGCTGGCTGCCAGCGTGATCCAAGCCGTTGTGAATTGGGTCTCCACGACCTTTGGCTGGTATTACATGCTGGCCGCGACGCTCTATATCGTATTTGTTGTCTACATGGCCTGCTCGCGCTACGGGGCGATTAAACTCGGGCCAGAACAGTCGAAACCTGAATTTAGCTTGTTAAGTTGGTCGGCCATGCTCTTTGCGGCAGGCATCGGTATTGACCTGATGTTTTTCTCGGTGGCCGAACCGGTTACGCAATACATGCAGCCCCCCGAGGGCGCTGGGCAGACGCTTGAGGCCGCGCGACAGGCAATGGTGTGGACGCTGTTTCACTATGGCTTAACCGGCTGGTCGATGTATGCGCTGATGGGCATTGCGCTGGGTTACTTCAGCTACCGTTACAATTTGCCGCTGACCATTCGTTCCGCGCTGTATCCCATTTTCGGCAAACGCATCAATGGCCCTATTGGGCACACGGTCGATATAGCGGCGGTGATCGGCACCATTTTTGGTATTGCGACCACGCTGGGCATCGGCGTAGTACAGCTGAATTACGGCCTGAAAGTGTTGTTTGATGTGCCGGAGGGGCTGACCGCGCAATTGGCGCTGATCGTTCTCTCGGTGATCATTGCCACCATTTCCGTGACGTCGGGCGTTGATAAAGGCATTCGTTTTTTGTCCGAGTTAAACGTGGCGCTGGCGCTTGGCCTGATTCTGTTCGTGCTGTTTATGGGCAAAACCGATTTCCTGCTCAATGCCCTGGTGCTTAACGTCGGCGATTATATCAATCGCTTTATGGGTATGACGCTGAACACGTTTGCTTTTGACCGTCCGACACAGTGGATGAACAGTTGGACGCTGTTTTTCTGGGCGTGGTGGGTGGCCTGGTCACCGTTTGTCGGCCTGTTCCTGGCGCGTATCTCACGCGGTCGCACCATTCGTGAGTTTGTGCTCGGCACCCTGATCATTCCTTTTACCTTTACGCTACTGTGGTTATCGGTGTTTGGTAACGCGGCGCTGTATGAAATCATTCACGGCGACGCCGGTTTTGCGCAGGAAGTCATGGCGCATGCGGAACGCGGGTTCTACAGCCTGCTGGCGCAGTATCCGGCGTTTAAACTCAGCGCCTCCGTAGCGACCATTACCGGGATGCTGTTTTATGTTACCTCCGCGGATTCTGGCTCACTGGTACTGGGTAACTTCACCTCGAAGCTCAAAGATATCAACAGCGATGCCCCGAACTGGTTGCGTATTTTCTGGTCGATTGCCATCGGTGTACTGACCATGGGTATGTTGATGACCAACGGTATTTCTGCTCTGCAGAACACCACGGTAATCATGGGCTTACCGTTTAGCTTTGTGATTTTCTTCGTGATGGCCGGGCTGTATAAATCGTTGAAAGTGGAAGATCATCGTCGCGTCAGCGCCAGCCGCGACACCGCGCCCTATATTCCTGCCAGCAACGATCGCTTGAGCTGGAAAAAGCGCCTGTCGCGTCTGATGAACTATCCCGGTACGCGCTATACCCAGCAGATGATGGAGAACGTGCTCTATCCTGCGATGCAGGATGTGGCCAAAGAGCTGGAGCTGCGCGGTGCACGCGTGACGCTGCAAAAAGTAGAGGCAGAGGAGGGCCAGCCATTAGGCCATCTCGATCTGCGTGTGGATCTCGGCGAGGAGCAGGAGTTTGTGTATCAAGTTTGGCCGCAGCAGTATTCAATACCCGGCTTTACCTACCGCGCACGCAGCGGCAAATCGCACTATTTCCGTCTCGAAACCTTTTTGCTCGAGGGCAGTCAGGGCAACGATCTGATGGATTACAACAAAGAGCAGGTGATTATCGATATTCTCGATCAGTACGAGCGACACCTGAACTTTATTCATCTGCATCGTGAAGCCCCCGGTGGGAATATCGTGTATCCGCCGATGTAAGTCTAAAAAGCGCACGTTAGTGCGCTTTTTTTTGCCGCGGGCAGCGGCAGGTGCTTTCTCGCTGGCGCGAAGCACGGTGCATATTTCGTTCGCCATAGCAATGGCAGGTGCCTTTGCCGCGTTGCGGTGACCGAGCAGAGGGTAGATTCGCCACGGGCAGTGGCTGCGGTGCTTTTCAGTTTGCACCGAGCGTGTTTCGTTCGCCATGGCACTGGCAGGTGCCTTTGCCGCGCTGCGGCGACCGAGCAGAGGGCGCCAGGCCGCGCCCTCTGCACTCCCCGGCCCTGCGCCAGCCCCACTCGCCGCTGCGCGGTGCCTTCACTCCCTCAGCCTTCCTGACGGACCGGCGTCGATTCGCTCCTGCTCAACGCCGCCTTTCGCGGCATCCATGCCGCTCGTCCTGGAAGCCTTCAGTCGTTCAGCGAGTGGGGATGGCGCTATCAACCCCCGCTGCAAGCCATGATTTTTTTCGCAGCCGCCGCGCGGCGGTAAGACTTTTAAGGTGCGTTCAGACCGCGCGGCGTTAAGCAAAACTCTTCTTTCGTGTTTTTACGTCTTTTAAGGTCACTGCGTGGCGGTAAGACTTTTAAGTACCATCCCACCCGCGCGGTGTTAACCATAAAACGCATCGAACGTATGTCTTGTGTCTTTTGCAGCCAGCTACTGTCTCCGCAGACCAGTTTACGGCCCCCCAGACAACACCACACAGAAAAAAGAAAAAGATCCTACAGGCGAGGGTGTTGAGCGCCATCCGGAGCGCCGAACGGAGCGTGACGGCCAGGACGAAGCGGCAGGGATGCCGCTGAGAGAGCGGAATGAGCCAGGGATGGCGAATCCGCGCGGTCCGTGAGGCTGGCGCGGCGGAGTGAGGGAACAGCGGAGGCTGGCGCAGGGCGCGGATTGCAAAGGGCCGCGCCCATCGGCCCTTTGCCCGTACGCCGCAGCGGGGCGGATGAAACTGCAGTGCGGTTAGCGGGCGGAACCCGCTCAGAGTCATACCGGCATAGCGGGCCGGAACCCGCTCATAGTCATACCGGCTTTGCGGGCCGGGCCCACTCAGGGTCAAGCCAGCGCAGCGGTTAGCGGGCGGAACCCGCTCTGGGTTCAGTAAAAACCGGCTTTGCGGGCCGGAACCCGCGCAGAGTCAAACCGGCTGAGCGGCCGGACTCCGCTCACGATTCACCGGCAGTTGAGCGGCCGGACCCCGCTCACCATACCGGCTGGAGCGGGCCGGACTCCCGCTCAGCGCCCATGACCCGCTCAGATCCCCCCTCGCTTATTTGCTGTCGCCAACTAGACTAACAAACTGCTTAAAAGGGGAATGACATGAAATTAGGTTTTGCATGCAAGTACTTTGATGCGCAGGCTAAACAGCCTTTTCCATTTAAAACCACGACGCGCACGCGGTTTTTGAGCCTCGACGATGGCGCACGCGCGGTGCTATTGGCGCAGTTGGCGACGCAGAATCTTGAAAACCTCTATCAGATGCTGAAGTCGCTGGCGACGCTGCCGGACGCGTTGCGCATGTTGCGCATCGGCAGCGACTTATTGCCGTTGTATACGGTCCCGGAAGCCACACGCGTTTATGCCGATCTCTTGAGCGATCTGCGTCCGCTATTCAGCCGCTGCGGCGAGTACGCACGCGCGCAGAACATTCGGCTCTCCTTTCATCCAGGACAGTATTCGGTACTGGCGTCAGAGAATCCGGGTGTGGTAGACCGTGCCATTGAGGATGTGGAGTATCATGCACTCTGTGCCGTGATGATGGGCTTCGGCCAGCAGTTTCAGGATTTCAAAATCAACATTCATATGAACGGCAAACTGGGCTTTGAAGGCTTTCGCGCGGCGTTTCAGCGGCTCAGTCCGGCGGCGCAGAATATGCTGACCGTCGAAAATGACGAAATTTCCTGCTCGCTGGATGACGTCTTGCAAGCGCGTGCGCTCTGTCCAGTGGTGCTGGACATTCACCATCATTGGGTTAAAGAAAACGCCTTTATAAAGCCCGACGACGCGCGCATACCACTGATTATTGAGTCCTGGCGCGGTGTGCGACCGGTGTTGCATTACTCGATTGCCCAAGAGGGATTAATCCCCGACAGCGGCTTTCCCGATCAGGATGACCTTGCTGCCAGCAAACCCAAGCTGCGTGCGCATTCCGACTATTACTTCAACTCCACGCTGAATGACTGGGCGCTCTCGTTTAGCGCCTTTGACATCATGTGTGAGGTCAAAATGAAAAATCTGGCGCGCGACCGGCTTTATCACTACGGCGTTGAGCGTGGCGTCATCAACGCGTGATGCACGCTGAACGGCAGGCGACACAGCGGTGTGGCAGCCGCTGTGTCGTGGAACTCAATCCATGCTGAGGTCGCGCCCGTTACTGGCGATGACTTTCTTGTACCACCAGAACGATTTTTTTCGCACGCGCTCAAGCGTACCGTTGCCTTTATCGTCGCGGTCAACGTAGACAAACCCGTAGCGCTTACTCATTTCGCCCGTTGAGGCAGCCACCAGATCGATGCAGCCCCACGTGGTATAACCGATCACCGGGATGCCATCGGCGATGGCGTCGCCCATCGCGCGAATATGCTGCTGTAAATAGCGGATGCGGTAATCGTCATGGATCTCGCCGTTGGCATCCCTTTCATCGCGCGCGCCCAAGCCGTTCTCCACTAAAAACAGCGGCTTTTGGTAGCGGTCATACATCATGTTCATGGTAATGCGTAATCCAAGGGGATCGATACCCCAGCCCCAGGCGCTGCGTTCAATGTGCGGATTCGTTAGGGACTTCACGACATTGGCTGCACTGCTGTTACGCTCATTCATGTCTGCCGAGGCGCAGCGCGACGCGTAATAGCTGAACGAGACGAAATCCACGGTGTGCCGCAGCGTCTCCGCATCGCCATCCTGCCATTCAATCTCGATGCCTTTCTCACGAAACAGCCGCGCGGCATAAGACGGGTAGGTACCGCGCGCCTGGACATCAATGAAAAACAGGTTCTCCCGATCTTTCTCCAGCGCCGCCCAGACATCCTCCGGTTTACAGGACCACGGGTAAAAATTGCCACCGGCCAGCATACATCCCACCTGATTTTGCGGGTTAACCTCATGGGCAATTTTCGTCGCGAGCGCACTCGCCACCAGCTCGTGGTGCGCCGCCTGATATTTGACCTGCTCTGGATTCTCGTCGGGTTCAAATACTAACCCGGCGCCCGAAAAGGGGCTGTGCAGCAAGATATTGATCTCGTTGAAGGTCAGCCAATATTTCACCAAACCATCAAAAGCTTCAAAGCAAGTGCGCGCATAGCGGGCAAAAAACGTGACCAATTGGCGATTACGCCAGGAGCCATATTCGGTGACCAAGTGCATCGGCACGTCAAAATGGCTGAGCGTCACCAGCGGCGCGATCCCGTACTTGCGGCACTCTTCAAATAGGCTCCGATAGAACGCAATCCCTGCCGCGTTAGGCGTAAGCTCATCACCTTTAGGGTAAATGCGGCTCCAGGCGATCGAGGTACGAAATACGGTAAAGCCCATTTCGGCCATCAGCGCGATATCGTCTTTATAACGACGATAGAAGTCGATGGCGTCGTGGCTCGGGTAATACTCGTCGTCGCGCAGGGCGACGCGTTTCTCTAAACCCAGTTTTACCGGCAGGCGATGGGGCCCGTGTGGAATCATGTCAACGGTGGTTAATCCCTTGCCGTCGGCCAGATAACTCCCCTCCGACTGATTAGCGGCTAGCGCGCCGCCCCATAAAAATCCCTCTGGAAAAGTAACGTCAGACATGCCTACCTCAATTATTAATTAGCGTTAACCGTCTTCGCCGCTTCAGCCACCGCAGGGGGCGGCGTATCGGCCACGGGAATATCTTCAAAGCCCAGGATGAGCGTCAGAACAAACGAGAGCACCACCGACAGCAACATCACGCCACCTACCCAGACGATGCTCATGGGATTGGCCGGATCGAAAAACTGGACGCTGGTGAATAATCCAGGTGCCGCCATGGAGTGGCTTGCCAATCCGCCGATACCCGCGACGGCGCCGCAGATAAATCCGCTGATCAAGCTGGCCACCAGCGGACGCTTTAATCTCACGGCCACGGCGTAGAGCGCCGGTTCAGAGATGCCGGCAACAATCGCGGAGGCCGCCGCCGCAAAGGCGGTCTGGCGCAATTCCGGGTTTTTGGTTTTAAATGCCACGGCGAGTGACGATCCGCCCAGCGATAAATTGGCGCCGATTTCTGAAGGCATTACCATGCCCTCTTTACCCGTTTCCGCGATGGTTTGAATAATGGTAGGCGTGAATACGCGGTGCATCCCGGTCATCACCAGCAGCGGCCACAGCGCGCCCATAATGGCAACAGAGAGCCAGCCAAGGTAGCCATGGATGGTGTAAACCAGTGCGGAAATGCCGCTGCCGATCCAGATGCCCAGCGGACCGATTAGCACAATGGCGATCGGTGCGGCGACGAGCACAATCAGCATGGGTTTAAGGAAGTTTTTCGTCACGGCCGGCGTAATGCGATCGATCCAATACTCAATGTGCGACAGAATCCAGGTCATCACCAGCGCGGGAATAACGGTATAGGTGTATTTCACGGCGGTGACTGGAATACCGGCGAACTCCACCGGCTGGCCCTGCGCGGCTTTGGCCATCAGTTCGATAAAGTTGGGATGCACCAGCACGCCCGCAATGGCAATCGCCAGCGACATATTGGTTTTAAATTTCAGCGCGGCAGAAGCGGCCACCATGACCGGCAGGAAGAAAAACGCGCCATCGCCGATCACGTTAAGGATAGTGAGCGTCGAGGAGCCCTTGACCAGCACGCCGCTCATCTCCAACACCATAGCCAGCAATTTCACCATTGACCCGCCAATGATGGCAGGAATCAACGGCGACATCGTGCCCACCAGCGCATCCAAAATGCCTGCGCCGACGGTGCGCGGCGTGATTTTCCGCTTGATGGGCGCATGGGGCGCGTTATCGGGCGTGCCAAGCTTCAAGACTTCCTGATAAGCGAGGTTAACGTCGTTGCCAATAATCACCTGACATTGGGTATCGGTATACACCACGCCCATGACGCCGGGAATGGCCTTCAGCGCGGCGTTATCAATCTGTTCGCGCGTTTTCACCACAAAGCGCAGGCGCGTCATACAGTGTGTCACCGCCTCGATGTTGGCAAAGCCACCTAAGGCAGCCACAATCGCGCGGGAAACTTCAGCATAGTTCTTAGCCATGGCGTTCTGATCTCTGATTGAGGGTAGAGGTACCGGCAATAAGTTATGAGTATGAGAAACCGGTTTCACAAAATGATGTAAGGGAGAATCAAAGCAATCAAGCTATTTGGATTTTTGATGTTTGATTATGTGATGTGGATCCGGTAAGAAAAGAGGGGAGCCGCAGATAATCCTCCATGGTGTTGGCCGCTTAGGTACACTGGGGCGAGGAAAATTCAGGAAGAGAGAAAGATGACCACCATATCCGAAGTGGCAAAAACCGCAGGCGTCTCTAAAGCGACCGTTTCGCGGGTGCTGTCCGGCAACGGCTACGTGAGTCAGGCCAAGCGTGAACAGGTGTTTCAAGCCATCGCCGCCACAGGATTTCGGCCCAATCTGCTGGCACGCAATTTAGCCGCCAAGTCCAGCCACACCATTGGTTTAGTGATGACCAATACCCTTTACGCAGGCAGTTATTTTACTGAGCTGATGCAGCACTCAGCGCGTATGTTGGAGCAGCAGGGCAGGCAGCTGCTGCTGGTTGACGGCAAACACAGCGCCGAAGAGGAGCGCGCTGCCATTCAGTTCCTGCTCGATTTGCGCTGCGACGGTATTATCATCTATCCGCGTTTTCTCAGCATCGAGGAGATGGATGCGCTGGTCGCGCAGTATAAACACCCGATCATGGTGATTAACCGTCAGCTGCGCCAGCACGACAGCTACTGCATCTACGTTGACCAGCAGCTCACCAGCGCGCAGGCGGTGGAGCAGCTGATCGCGCTGGGGCATCGAGACATTGCCTTTGTCACCGGTTCGCTGGATTCGCCCACTGGACGGGCGCGTCTGGCGGGCTATAAAACAGCGCTCATGCGGCAGGGCATCACGATTCAGGATGCGCTAATCGTAGAGGGTAAATGGCAGGCGCAGCAGGGCGTGATGGCGATTGAAACGCTACTGGCACGAGGCGTGACCTTTAGCGCCGTGGTGGCAAGTAACGATGAAATGGCAGTGGGCGTGCTGCAGGCGCTGGCAACCCATCAGATAGCGGTGCCGCAGCAGGTTGCTGTGCTGGGCTTTGACGATATTCCGCTGGCACCCTACACCATTCCCGCGCTCGCCAGCGTCAAAATGCCGGTCACTGACATGATTCAAGAAACGCTTGAGCGCTTGACGTTTATGCTGGACGGCGGTGAGTTGCGGCAGCGCAAAAACTTCTGCGGCGAACTGCAAATTCGCGCCTCGATCGGTCCAGGACCGCATGCTGCGTAATCGCCCGAAAGGCGTTTTACGGGCATAAAAAAAGCCGGACAGAGTCCGGCTTTTTATCAGGCAGCGCAGCGATTACAGCGCCATATCCTGTTTGGCTGAATCTGCGCGCGGCTTGGCTTGCGCAGGGGCATCAGACTGCTCGCCCATGTTGATCACTGGCGGCTTGGTCAGCTGCAGCGTCTCAGCGGTGTTGTCCCACACTTGCTGGGTCAGCGCCACGTTGCCGTTCAGCTTCTGGCCAAAGCTTGGGATGATGGCGCGGATTTTTTCCTGCCACTCTGGCGAAGCAAACTGCTCAGGGAACAGCTTCTTCATCACATCCAGCGTGATTGGGGCCGCGGTTGACGCACCCGGAGACGCGCCCAGCAGTGCAGCAACGGTTTTCTGCTTGTCAGTGACAATCTCGGTGCCAAGTTTCAGCACGCCGCCTTTGTCCGCATCTTTCTTGATGATCTGTACACGCTGACCAGCCTGAATCAGCTTCCAGTCTTCTTTACGCGCGTTAGGGTAGTACTCTTTCAGCGCCGCAAAGCGGTCATCGTCATTCAGCATCACCTGACCGATCAGGTATTTCACCAGGTCAAAGTTATCAATGCCAACGTGGGTCATCGGTCCGATGTTGCTGGTTGTGGTGGCACTCAGCAGATCAAACAGCGAGCCGTTTTTCAGGTACTTGGTTGAGAAGGTCGCAAACGGCCCAAACAGCACCACTCTTTTCCCGTCAAGGTTACGCGCATCGATATGCGGTACAGACATCGGTGGGGCGCCCACGGAAGCCTGGCCGTAAACTTTTTGCAGGTGGCGATTGGTGATTTCCGGGTTCTCGGTCATCAGGAAGGAGCCGCCGACCGGGAAACCGCCGTAGTTATCACCTTCTGGGATGCCGGTTTTCTGCAGCAGCTTAACGGCGGCACCACCTGCACCAATAAACACGTATTTCGCATCAACCGCGCGATCTTTACCGGATTTCACGTCTTTGATCGTAACGTGCCAGGAGTTGTCGCTGTTGCGTTTGAAATCGGTCACTTCCGAGGAGGTTTCCAGCGTGAAGTTCTGATCTTTTTTCAGGCTACCGATCAGCTGACGGGTGATTTCACCGTAGTTCACGTCGGTGCCCACTGGCGTCCAGGTGGCGGCCACTTTCTGGTTCGGGTCGCGACCTTCCATCACCAGCGGCGCCCACTGCTCAATCTGCTTGTGATCGGTGGAGAACTTCATGCCCTGGAACAGGGTGGTTTTCTGCAGCGCAGCGTAACGTTTGGTCAGGAATTCAACGTTCTTATCGCCCCAGACAAAGCTCATGTGCGGCGTTGAGTTGATGAACGAGCGCGGATCGTGCAGCACGCCACGCTTAACCTGAGCCGAGAAGAACTGGCGGGAAATCATGAACGCTTCGTTGATTTCCAGCGCTTTGCTAACGTCGATTGAACCGTCTGCGCGCTCTGGCGTGTAGTTCAGCTCCATGTTAGCAGAGTGACCCGTACCGGCGTTGTTCCAGCCGTTAGAGGATTCCAGTGCCACGCCGTCCAGGCGTTCTACCATCAGCTGTTTCCAGCCCGGTTGCAGTTCTTGCAGCCAAGTGCCGAGCGAAGCGCTCATGACGCCGCCGCCAATCAGCAGCACATCGGTTTTTTCGGGCGCGTTTTCAGCGTGAACCACTGAAGAAATAAGCAGCGCTGCCAGCGAAAGGGCAGGCGCGATTTTTTTTAGGTGAGTCATTCTGATCCTGATGTTTACTGTGCAGGTGAACGTTAAAAATTCGCTGAGCAAATTAAAAGATTGTTACGAAAAGATTAATCTGTTTTTAGTTAATAAAGTATTTATGCGGGTTTATTAAGTTTTGTAACAGACTAAAGGGAAATAACCACAGGATTCAGGGAAAGGTAGCGGAATATCCGCTTACGATGCGCGGGTATTCTTTATATCTGGCTGCGCGACTTAGGTCAAATTAAATACGCACATGAGCGAAAAGCGGCCTTTTCGCGCAGTACAAGACAGCAAGGAGCAGAATCAAGCCTGCCTGATAGTTTGGCAGGCTTAATGAGGTAAGGGAGAACAGGTGTTCACATTTGCGCCGCGTTATCATGAATATGGTAGAGCGTTGCCGTTGCCGCCATGACGCACTGGCCGTCGTGCGCCGGTTCATGGGTTTCTACGTCGGTGATGTGATATCCCACCGCGCCTGCTGCCCGTGCTTTACGAATGATGGCGTCGGTTAATTCTTCCATCGAGGTCGCCCAGCTGACGGATGTCACGCCGACAGGATGCAGTGAGGATAATTCGCGATGGGTGAGGTCCTGACGAATCAACACCGGTTTAATCTGCTGTGGGGTAAAAATAGAGATCACATCGTTAATCAGGGCTTTCATGGCGTTGCTCCTCAATTAATCATCACTGAGCCGTTTAAAAACGGAATTATTTTTTGCCAATATCATTTTTCGCGCAGCGATTACAGCGTGCGTTCAATGTTAATAAACACCGATTGGCACCGACCGTTTTGGCTAAAGTTGCTAAAAAGTTGTTAAGAAAGGTTCAGCCACAACTCCGTGAATATTTGGGGGATATTCTTGCATCTGCTTACATTTACACCGCATCGCAGAAGTGAAAATAAAAGCAGTGCAGCCAGCTGCAGACGGAAAAAATAACCTGAATGCCTGTGGGCATTCAGGTGAGAGATTAAAACTCGCGCTGACCGCCGAGTTCAATAACGCGGTTGGGCGGAATGCTGAATTGCTCATGGGCACGCTGGGCGTTGCGTTGGCAGAAATGGAAGATACCGCCGCGAATGCGCAGCAGACCACGGCGTTTTTTCATCACCAATGTATCGTGCGTAGTGAAAAACGATGCTTCATTCAGCGTGCAGCCAAAACCTTCCAGGCCGCACAAGTGCAAGATCTCCGCCATCGAGGGCACTTCTCGCCAGCCGTAAGCCGCCGTCACTTGCCAGAACGACGGTGAGAGCTGAGTGATGCGCACGCGTTTTTGATTGTAGACGCGCGGGGTTTCCGTGGTGCGGATGTGCAGCAACACGACCCGCTCATGTAATACGCGGTTGTGCTTGAGATTGTGCAGCAGCGCCTGCGGAATTTCATGTTCTTTGCGCGCCAAAAATACCGCGGTACCGGGCACGCGCTTAGGCGGGGTGGTCTCCAGCGAACGAATCATGGCCTGTAAACTTTCTGGGTCGTTGTCCAGGCGGCGGATCAAACGGTTGCGTTCCGTGCTCCAAATCAGCATTAAGCCCATCATGATGAGCGCCAGAATCACCGGCACCCATCCGCCGGAGAGTAATTTCATCAGGTTCGAGACAAACAGCGGCACATCAATCGTCAGCATGGCGACGAGGAACACCAGCGCCAGCGGTACAGGCCACTTCCAGTTACGCAGCGCCACCACGCCGATCAGGCAGGCGGTAATGACCATGGTGCCGGTCACCACAATGCCGTACGCCGACGAGAGGGCGGAAGATTGCTTAAACGCAACGACAATGACGGTCACGGCGGCGAACAGCAGCCAGTTCACCACCGGAATGTAGATCTGTCCTGATTCGGTGTTAGACGTGAACACAATGCGCATGGGCGGCAGAAAGCCTTGGCGAATCGCCTGATGCGTGAGGGTATACACACCCGAAATCACCGCCTGTGCGGCGATCACCGTGGCCAAAGTCGACAGAATGATCAGCGGGATCTGCGCCCATGCCGGTGCCAGATTAAAAAAGGGGTTATCGAGCGCTTTCGCATCGGCGATCACCAGCGCCCCTTGGCCAAAATAGTTCAATACCAAGGCCGGCATGGCAATCACCAGCCAGGCCAGACGAATCGGCGCCTTACCCAGATGCCCCATATCCGCATACAAGGCCTCTGCGCCGGTCACCGCCAGGACTACCATCCCCAGCGCCGCAAAGGAGAGCGCTTCGTGGGTATGCAGAAAATCAAACGCGTAAGCTGGGTTCAGCGCCTTCAACACGGTGGGATTGAGGGCGATGCCGTGCACGCCAAGCAGGCCAATGGAGATAAACCACACCAGCATCACCGGCCCAAACACGTAGCTGACCTTTTCCGTGCCGTGTTTTTGTATCACAAACAGCAGGGCGAGAATGGTCAACGCCAGCGGCACCACATATTTGCCGAGCGAGGGCGAGACAACGTTGATTCCTTCAATCGCAGAGAGCACAGAAATGGCGGGCGTAATCACGCCATCGCCATAAAAAAACGCGCTGCCCGTTAAGCCCGCCAGCATGATCATGGGGGCGATCTTGCTGCTGACATGGCGACGCGCCAGCGACATCAGTGTCAGGATGCCGCCTTCACCGTCGTGATCGGCACGCATCACAAAGCAGACATATTTCAGGGTGACGATGAGCGTCAGCGCCCAGAAGATCAGCGACAGGAATCCCATGACGGCGGTAACAGAGGGCGCGCCATCGGGCAAAATCGACAGGCACTCTTTTAAGGTGTAGAGCGGGCTGGTGCCAATGTCACCAAACACGATCCCGGCGGCCGCAATCATGCCTGCGGGCAGGGAAGCTTTCTTTGTCTGACTCATAGTATTCCTGATGGTAGCGCACGAAACGGTAAGCTTTATGGTCGCGAAAATACCTGTTTATTCAGGAATCTGATAGAGGATGGCGAGAGAGTGAACAGGATTTTTACGGCAATGCGTTAAATTTTTACACCTTTTTTATACCGCAGGAAAGCAAAGCCGCAGCGTGAGAGAAAAAAGCAGCCGGAGAGGCTGCCTTTATCAGGTTACCAGCCTTTGATGATGTCGCCTTTGTAGATTTCGTTGGCTTTATCCAGTACGGGCTGTGATTGAAATGCTTCTTTGAGTTTTTGGATATTCGGACTGTCTTTGTTGTCTTCGCGCGCCACAATGGCGTTGACGTACGGGGACGCCTTGCCTTCCATGAACATGCCGTCGCGCGAGGCAGAGAGGTTCACCAGCGCAGCAAAATTATTGTTAATAATGGAAAGGTAAACCTGCGGATCGTCGAGCGTACGCGCCAGCTGCGGCGTGTCGACTTCAACAATCTTTAACTTTTTCGGGTTGTCGGTGATGTCCAGCGTGGTCGGCAGCAGGCCCGCCTCCGGCTTCACTTTCAGTAAACCCTGCGCCTGCAGCAGCAGCAGGCTTCGTCCCAGCGTGGTGGCTTCATTAGAGAGCGTTACCGTCGCCCCGTCTGGCAATTCCTTAAGCGATTTGATTTTGCGTGAATAGCCGGCAATCGGGAAGACAAACGTGTTGGTCACTACGGCGAATTTATAACCGCGCTCTTTAGACTGCATTTCCAGATACGGCAGGCTTTGGAACGCATTGGCGTCCACGTCTTTATTGAACAAGGCTTCGTTGGGCTGTACGTAATCGTTGAACGCCACCACATCCACGTCGAGCTGATATTTGTCGTGCGCCACCTGTTTGACCGTTTGCCACAGCGCTTCATCGGGCCCGGTATTGATCGCCACTTTGATTTTATTGTCGCTGTTGTTATCGCAGGCACTGAGCAGAGAAACCGCGGCGGCCAGTAAGGACGTGATGAGTATTTTTTTCATTATGCCGATTCCTTCGTGTAAGTGGTCTCGGACTATATTATACGTCTGGACGTCTGTACATCCGTTACTGATGCGATCGGTGCTTTTTTGTTCGGTTCGTGGTTGCTCAACGCCAGTCGTCACAAGGCCAGATCGATAAACGCATGAAGATCCTCAAACGCCTGCTGTCGCGCGTGTTCGTCCGTCACCACAATAAGGAGATCGGCATAGCCATTGAGCATCGCGCTGAGCTGACGGGCGATTTGATGTGCATCACCGGCACGAAATACCCCCGCTTGCATGCCGCCCTGAATAATGGCGGCCATGGCCCCGTTCCAGCGCTCGGTAAGAGTGGTTGCCAACGCAGCATAAGGCGACTCCAGGGTGGCTTTGCGCCAAAGCGAACTGTAAAGCTGCCACTCTGCATCCGGCTCTTGGGGAAGATGGCTGGCAATAAATGCCTCAAGCTGCTGCCTGTGCGGTAGGGTGCTTATCTGCTGGTTAAACCGCGCCAGATCCCGTTCCGCGAACAGGGTACAGGCTTGCACACTGAGCGTCGTCCAGTCAGAGAAATAGTGATAAATGTGGCTGCGCGACACGCCCAACGCGGCGGTTAACTCGCGTGTCTTCACATTCTCCATACCTTTTTCACTGAAAAGCGCGATGGCGGTTTCTAAAATTTTTTCGCGTAATCCTGATCCTGACGTTTTCATCACCACGGTCCGTTGACCTTGAGCGGTTGCTCAAATACAATTTATCGAGTTTGAGCAACCGCTCAAGTTTATTGAAATTGAAACGATGCAAATCATACCTGAAAATCTCACCCCTGCGGTCACGCGCAGCGCCGCGAGCACGCTTAAAGCGCTGGCTCGCCGTAATAAAAAGAAACTGCTGTTTACCCTACTGTTAGTGGTAACGGAAAACGTGGTTTACCTGCTTTATCCGCTTCTGGCTGGATTCGCCATCAATGCCATCATGGCGGGCAATGCCCTGCATGGCCTGTTTTATGCTGGACTGGTGTTTGTCATGTGGTTGATCGGTGCCGCGCGGCGCACCATGGATACGCGCACCTTTGCCCGCATTTATGCCGAATTAGCGGTTCCGGTCATTCTTGCACAGCGCCAGGAAGCCCATACGCACTCCGCTATCGCGGCACGCGTGACGCTGTCACGCCAATTTGTGGATTTCTTCGAAACCCATTTGCCGATGCTCATCACCTCCACGGCCTCAATGTGCGGCGCGGTGATTATGCTGCTGACCCTTGAGCCGTGGTCAGGACTGACGTGCCTTATCCTGCTGTCACTGTTTGCTGCCGTGCTACCCGGCTGGATGCGTCAAAACGAGCGTCTGATTACGCGCATGAACAATCGCCTTGAGCGCGAAGTGGGGTTTGTGGGTCGTGCAGGGGAAAAAACCTTGCTACGCCATTATCGTTTTTTGGCGCGCATGCGCATCCACTTGTCCAACCGGGAAGCGTTGGGGTTTTTACTGATCGGTGGCGCTGCTGCGGTGCTGTTTGCCGTCTCTATCGCTTTAATGGCGCTTAAAGGTGGCTTGAGCGCAGGCCATATCTATTCGGTGATGACCTATTTATGGATGTTCGCGATGAGCCTCGACGACGCGCCGGCGCTGCTGGAGAAATATGCGCAGTTAAAAGAGATCGGTAAGCGCATTAACACCGGTTTAGCCTAAACAGCGCAAATAGGTTGCGGCGGAGTCTCGCACGCTCTGCTGCGCCTGTTCCGTAATTTCCCTCGCCTCAAAGGCGCCATAGAGCTGCGTAAACTGCACCGCCTCAAGGCGCGCCATTAGCGTTTCGACGGCGCCCGCCGAAAGCGGCAGCATATTCGGGTAACTCCACATAAATGACACGCGATCGGCGCTGGGTGCGACCTGAATGATATCGCCGCTTAAGATCACACCCTTGTGCTGCGACCAGTGCAGCACGCATCCGCCCGCAAAATGGCCGCCGAGGCGCAGCAGTTGAACGCCTGGCAACAGATCCAGGCTGTCGCCCTGCCACGGACGTATCCAGTCGCTCTCTTGCATAATCCATTGGCTATCGTCAGCGTGCAAATAAATGGGAGCCGAAAAAGCCGCGGCCCACGCCTGCATGGTGGTGTAATAGTGCGGATGTGAAATGGCGATGGCGCTGAGTCCGCCAATCGCTTGCACCAATTCCAGCGTGGCGCGATCGAGATTAGCGAGGCAGTCCCACAAAATATTGCCCTGCGGCGTTTGCAGGATGAACGCGCGCTGATTAATGGCAAACGCGGGCACGGTTTGCAGGCTCAGTAATCCCGGCAGGTGCCATTGCCATTTGTTCTGGTGCGTAGCGTTAAGTGTGTTGAGCGGCAGCCACTGCTGGCCGGTGGACGGCACAAACTGACGCGCATCTTCACAGATTTTACACTGCGCGGGCGCCCCGGCGGTGTCGTCGTAGCCGGTGCCGCAGGCGCGACAAAGAACAGTCATTGCTTAACTCCTTTCGTCATGATTGGGTTTAAGCATAGCCTGTCAGGCGAAGGTTACTGCGGCGGCTGCAGTTGATATATCCAGGCCGTCACCTTTTCGCCATTCTCTGTGGATACCGTGACCTCAACGCGATCGTAACCGGCTTCAAACTCATCCAGCATAGGCCAGTGTGCCTGCAATTGGTCTGAAAAGAACAAGTAACCGGAAACACGGTCGCCGTGGCTATTGAGTACAATGCCGGGAAAATCCGCCGCTGCGCCCCAGCCGCGCGCGTAGTAGGTTCCCGCGACGCTGCCGGACTGCCATTTGCCGCCGATGTTTTCCAGAATGTGCGCGTTGGCGTGACCGGGCTGTAGCGTACCGTAGACAAAAAGCGGTTTCATGACTCCCCCTGATAAAATCAACAAAACCGTGACTTTAGCGAGCCAAAACGCGGTTGTCATCTCTGACGCGTTGTAGAAAGTGAAACGGCCTAACGAGGCCGAAGGTGAGCAATGCCCGGATATGTGCATCCGGGCGAAGGGCAGGGGACAACAATCAGCCGTGAAGTTTAGCCAACAGCGCTTTTGCAGCCGCCTCCGAGCTGGCGGGGTTCTGTCCTGTTACCAGATTGCCATCTTCTTGAACGAATACACTCCAGTCGGCGCCCTTGTGGTAGTGCGCGCCCAAGCGTTTAAATTCATCTTCTACCAGGAACGGCACCACGTTGGTTAGCTCAACGCCAGCTTCCTCACCGTTCGTAAAGCCAGTGACATTACGGCCTTTAACCAGCGGCTCACCGTTAGCGCCCTTCACGTGGCGCAGCACGCCCGGTGCGTGGCAGACAAAGCCGATGGGTTTGCCGGCACGATCAAAAGATTCAATGAGCGCAATGGAGGTCGCCGACTCGGCCAGATCCCACAGTGGACCGTGACCGCCAGGATAGAACACCGTGTCGAACGCATCCTGCTGCACCGTCTCCAGCTTCACGGTATTGGCCAGCGCCTGCTGCGCCGCGGCATCGTTCTTGAAGCGCTGGGTGTACTCTGTTTGAAACTCGGGCTGATCGCTTTTGGGATCCAGCGGCGGCTGACCGCCAGCCGGTGAAGCCAGCACCACATCAGCGCCCGCGTCGGTGAAGGCATACCAAGGCGCGGCAAACTCTTCCAGCCAGAATCCCGTTTTTTTACCGGTGTCGCCCAGCGTATCGTGCGATGTGAGAACCATTAAAACTTTCATCTTTTCCCCTTGGTCAGGTGTACAAAGTAGAAAGTGTAGAAGAGGTTTCAGTTTTAGCGTAACGGCGGCTTTGCCTGCGGCGAGCAGCCGACGTTATGCTTAAGTCTGCGCCCTCGTTCACGACGAACGCATGAGGCGCTGGTGTTTTTTACCCATGTTCTTCTGATTCACATGAAAGGCCACAGGGTGCGTCTTTACGTCAGTTCATTCCTTTAATAAAAGCCGGAGGGTTGAGCATCCACCACGTATATAACCCCCAACCTATGGCACTGCATATCAGCAAGATAGCGCCCAGATTAAGCAGGCCTGCCGCAAACTGGCGCAGACTGCGGTGCACTCGAGGAATGAGGCGTAAGCCTGCAAAACCTATAGCAAGTAATATGCAACCAGGAATAATGGGATAGTACATAAGATTATCAGCGTCCTTTCTTTAAAAGTATGACCGTTTGAGTGTTATAAATGTATATTGTGTTGCCATGAAATTAATTGAAAAAACATTATCGCGGTGAGATATTACATAGCCAATAAAAGCCTGTGATGTTATGCAATATATTGCCATAAATACACGTAATTATTGAGATGCGTCGTTGATCGAAGGTATCTTCTCTCCGTAGTAATCGCGAATCAAATCCGCCCTTGATGCCTTAATAGCAATAAATTGCGCGTCCGGTGGTGCCCCAGGCGGTAAAAAAAGAATAACGGCTTCGGCGTTCATCATTTTTTCATAAAATTCTAAATGAATCAGGAATGCGCGGAACGCATAGCGCGGTAGACCGCGAATGGCCCATTCTGTGGGATCAAGACCGGCTTCATTGAAAAGCCGTTCGGCGTGCGCCCTGGAAAAGGTGAGAGGAATAATACCTTTACCGGTTATTGGATCTTTTTGACCCCAGTGCGTGCCCGTAATGCTACCGTCTCTCAGCTCCATAATGATCCAGAACGGTTCACCCACATAGGTTTCATCAGGCAGCGCAACGGTTTTTATCCGCTCCGCGAGTAAAATATTAAAAGCAGGCAGATCCCGAACCAACAAAGGCAAAATGTCCCAGTGTCGGGCGAAGGCTTCCGCACCACTTTGATAGCCATTACGGGAGACCATAACGCCCGTGATATTGCCAATATCGCGCAGTTTGGATTCAAACTCTTGAATTTGACCCTTTGAAACCGGCGTTGCCCAATCTTTGCACTCAATCGCAACCCGATGGCGGATGCCTGCTTTCATAAATTCGTAATAAACGTCAATCTCATGTTGCACACCCGATTTTCCTGTCATGAAAACGCGATTGGCTACCACAACGCCCTCATCACGCATATTGAGCAGGTGTGAATAGACGCGTTGCACATCTTTTTCTAAAGCCGTTCCAGGTTTCATTATCACTTTCTCTTTGGCAGTGAGCTCGCAATAGGTGCAGACATCATTTTTCTTTTTATCTTATTCGATACCGCCGCCCTTTGTTAATGCTTGTTAACAAGAGAAATAACGTTGAACGCTTTTATCGTGTTAAAAAGGGATAACAAAGCCGCTGTGCTAACCCGTTACGGAGCAGAAATGAGAACGCAAAAACGCTGCATGGGATATATCGCTATCGTGGTCGACGACTATGACCGAGCGATTGAGTATTACACCAACACGCTCGGTTTTACGCTACTGGAAGATACACCGCAGCCGGGTAAACGCTGGGTTGTGGTGACGCCAAACCCTGAAAGCGATTGTCACCTTCTTCTTGCCCGCGCATCAAACAGCCGGCAGGAAAGATTTGTTGGCGACCAATGCGGCGGACGGGTGTTTTTATTTTTGCAGACCGATGACTTTTGGCGTGACTACCACGCGATGAAAGCCAAAGGCGTCACCTTCTGCCAGGAACCGCGTGAGGAGGAGTACGGGCAGGTTGTGGTGTTTGAAGATATTTATGGCAATCGCTGGGATCTCTATCAGAACGCGACTCGGTGAATCCGTTCGCGTCACGGCAATAGCTAATGCATTAGTCGAAATAGGGCGCTAACACCGTTTGCGTCCAGTGCATAAACGCTCGAACGCGCTGCGATAAATTGCGTCTGTGGGCGATTACAAAATGGTGGTAACACGCTGTATCTGAATGACATGATGAATTAGCTAAACAGTGATATGACCAAGTTGAGTGCCTACCCTCAGTGCGTATAATATTGATTATGTTAAATGTTGCGGCTTTTGTATATAGACTCACTCCTGTCCGCCGCACCCTCACGAGCGGCTATGGTGTGCATCATCAAGCTGGCCACGATTTACTTACTCACATGAATCGCCAGGGATATTTAGACACACCCAAGCCAATGGTAATTTTTTATCTAATGCTGTGATATTTTTATATTGACCAGCTCTCAGCGTTAGAGAGGACGATTAGTTATTAAGCTTGCCCATATGTTGATTCGGCCAATGAGGCTCAGATGTCATTGGTTGTAGCGATGGCCGTGTTGATGCGCCCTGCTCGCACGTCAGCGTATGCACCCTGCTCTTTCAGCAGATGATCGCGTAACCGTTCCTGTGATGATAGCACTGATATTTCTGCCCGGTGGAGCCAATCGCCAGCACGTTGCGAATCCTGCCATCATAAATGACGGGACGTTTTTTTCGTGCGCACGAAAAATCATAGTTACTGCTAATTCCTTTGCTGGGGTGTCGGAGCATCGCCCTGACCTGGGCGTTTTGGAAGCCCGCCGTAAGGCGGTACTCCAAAAACACATCTTGTCTGATTGTAAAAACGTAGGGTAGAAAAATCCCGCCAACCATTGGCGGGATATCCGGGTTAACCTTTGCAGCGACTCAGTGCCAGGCGAAGTCCTGCACCGATTTCTGCGGGGGAACTGTCTGCAGGAAGAATAACATCTTCAATGCCATCTCCTTTCTTTCTACCCCAGGCTTCAAGTTTTTCATGCCGCGTAGGGGATATAGTGATTGAGTCATTTACCAGATGAATACCGCATTTTTTCATATCCTTGAACAGTGTTTTTTTCGATCTATAGCCATATTTTTCCATCAACATAGCTACCCAGTTTGCGTATTGTTCTTTACCTTTTTCAAGATCAAAAAAAGTTTCACTTTCTTTAATTGTCAAAGTTCGGCTGTCTGATAATGCCTGTAAGATTGCCTCTCCGATACGCTGATCATTTTCATCGGGCGATAATAAACGGGATGGAAAAAGAGGATCCATCCCTGTCATACCTAAACCTGAATAAGTCTCGATATTCAAAAATTCTCTAGTCACAAAGGCGTTAGCCCAGTAATCCTGATGTTCATTAAATTTCATAATTTCACCTGTGTCACTTTAACGGTTACACCCTGACTCTTACCATACTCAATAGCCCTGTTAATTTCTGACCACTGTGTTTTAGTTGTATTAGCAGGAACAGCCAGTTGGATCTCTTTGTTAGTAATCATTGATGAGTTTATTTCTCGGCCTGAAAGGGAATAATTCTCAAACCTCGCTGCTGCATCAATATTTCCTTTAATTGAACTATAAACCTGATTGGGGTTAGCCAGTTTCGCCATTGTCTGCGTATCCATTGTTTTGGCACTCACGGCTGTTTTTGTTGACACATCGTAATAATCAAAGGTCTTGAAATTCTGTGGTAGTCGGGCGTTAGCAGGCAAAGATTTACCAACATAATCTTCCCACGGCATCCCCTGCTTCATATTTCCCTGACCCCATTGCATCCCAACTTCAGAAGCTTTTACCGTCGCCATTGCCGTGTTACGACTCATGAACGAAATCGCAGCTTTGGCCAGATCCTTGCCGAGCAATCCCAGCGAAGCTACTGCTGCCTGGTTTTCCGGATCTGACACAAACGCAGCATACTTCGTCCATTCAGGGCTGTTTACATCGATATTTGCCAGATCCTGACCGTTCCACTGCTGGACGTAGGCTTTGGCTTCATCGCTGGTCATAACATCAGCGCCGATACTTCCCAGCCAGCCAGGGCGTTCTGCCATATCAACGCCGCCCTGAGCAACTTCCTTATCGATAACTTGGGCTTCCAGCGGATTGTCTTTCAGCTTCTGATCGGTTTCTGCGCTCTGTTTGTCACTGACCTGCTTCCACTTCTCGATAACAGCCTGGCAGTCACCGCCTGATTTCCGGCAGTCCGACAGCTCTTTATCAAAAGTCAGAGCCTGAGTGCTGCTTAAATGATTATTCTCAACAGCATTTTTACCCAACTGCGCAGCATTTACTGCTTCAACAGTGTCCCCGCCGACAGTGGCCCCGACCAGGCCTGCTGCAAGCGTACTCAGCGCACTGACGGTCTGCTTTTCTGTTTCGCTCAGGGTGTCGACTGTTTTACCGGGATACAGCTGCCCCATGACCAGTTTCGCCATCAGCTCTCCGCTGACGGCGCCCGCGGCACCGGCCAGCGCGTCATGCCCCGAGGCATACGAGGCGATGGCACCGACCACCGCGTGCGCCATGGCCTGCGCTTCTGGATTACCAAGGGTATATTTGTGGATTTGCTCTGCAAGATAGGGAGCGGATGCGCCACTGACAGCCTGGCCAATGTTATTACCGGCCAGGCCCTGCACCGCAGCCGTTACGGCCTGGATACCCTGCTGCATGGCGCTGCCGGTTCCGAGTTTCGTTGCACTGAGCTCGGCATCGTACCTGTTCTGCCAGGCCTGTCTGGCGATTTCATCGTTACCGGCGGTTTTACCCGGATTAGCTTTTTCCCAGTCGGACTTCGCCTTAGCCAGGTCCGATGTGCTCAGGGAAGCCATTCCCTCATTGGCTTTGCGCGTGGCGATAATCGCGCCCTGCGTCCGCGCAATGTCCCCCACCTGCACGCCGATCTCACCGATCATCTGCGCGGTCTGGAGCCGTTTTTGCTCTTTCTCTTTGTTAAAGATCGGACTGATGCTGTCGTTAGCGTTTTCAGTATCACGACTCAGTTCATTCAGGCTCTGCTGCTGGTTGGCCTGATCGCGGACCACAATCATGCCGTCAGCGACGGCGGATTGCGTCGTGCCCTCAGCATGTCCGCTGTTGCCAGCCCCGGCGAGCAGGGTGTTGGCCATGTTACCGGCGAACAGCCCGCCTATGCTCGCACCGGTACTGATGCCTATTCCGTGATGCGCGGTTTTATAGTCTGCCTGATTGTGGATATCAGTAAAGCCAATTGTACCTGTATCGAGGCGGTTTTTGTCTGCCCCGGCCTGACTGGCAATGACCGCGCCATTGAGTTGCGTGTGGTGGCCTACCGTGATATCAAAACCGCCTTTACCGGCATAGATACCGCTCTGTTCTGTCACGCTGTCATAGGTACTGTGCATTTTATCCTGGCTGGCGTTGATATAACCGGAGCCGGCTACAGTGCCAGGGGTAAAGCTGCCACCCGCTCCAAAGCTGGTTTGCTTCGAATCGTAATTATCGCTGTCCTGCAGACTCGTCAGTGTCAGATTGCGGCCAACGTCCGCTGTTACGCTGTTGCCATTGACCTGGGCGCCGCTTAGCGTGGTATCGCGCCCACTGGTGATAGATACGTCCCCTCCGCTATCCAGCGTGGTTTCACGCCAGACAGTACCGCTGCCTTTTTCATTACCTCTGGCACCGTTCACGCTGGCAAAGATGCTAAGGCCGGCACTGCCTGATCCGATACCCGAGCTGATGCCGATGCCGCCGCCACTGCTGCTGTTCTTTCCGGTGGTTTGCTGCGTACTGGCTGAACCCGTCAGGACAATGTCATTTTCGGCATGTAACGCGGTGTCTCCGCCTGCTTTTAACTGACTGCCTGCAATCAGCAGGTTACCGCTTTCAGGACTGTTACCTTTACCGGTCGCATCAATACTCAGATTTTTACCGGCATTGATTGTCGAGCCACTGACGGTATCAGAAGCCTGATGTTGCTGAGACTCAGAGTGCTGTGTCGTCAGGGACAGGCTGATGCCAATCCCGTAATTAGGGGCACCATTTCCCTGCGCGAGCTGGCTGGCCTGGTATGCCTGCACGCCAGAAAGAACGGCTTTAGTGGCCTGGAGGGCTGCCAGGCGGCCGTCGCTTTCCTGTTTTGCTGACTGCGCAGCGGTAACAGCGGTGTTAACCGCGTCTGCCACGGCGCCTGACAGCGCCAGGGTCAAACCACTCGTGCGTTGTTCAAACCGTTCATCATGCGTACGCAGATCATGGCCCGGAGTGATAGCCACGCTGTCGCCCTTGAGTGCCATGTTACCACCGGCAATGAGGTCAGCCCCGTTAACCTGAAGCTGTTTTCCGGCCGTAATAGAAACATCCCCGGCAGTGCTGCCCACCGTGCTGACGCTCTGGCTCTGCGTGGTGCCTTTATCCTTAGCTTCTTGCAGCGTTTTACTGCTGCCGATAGTGAGCCCGAGTCCACCCGTACTCATCAGGCCGGTTTTTCGGGTTTCAGACAGGCGCCAGGCTGAATCGGTGTTGGTTGCGGCGGTTATCTCAACATTGTTGCCTGCATTAAGGGCAACCTTATCGTCGCCCACCACCTGTGATCCCTTAATCAATAAGTTATTTCCAGCGGAAACGGAGACGTTGTTACCGCTCAGCAGGGTCCCTTTTTCAGTGATGCTGCTGTCTTCCTGAACGGTATGCGTGGTCTTTTTACGGAGAATACTTTTTTTAGTTTTGGTCTCTTCCTTGTAGTAATAGTCACTTTCTGACGCGGTGCCCAGTTCCACATCATTACCGGCCTCTACTGCAATATTCCGTTTCGCCGTTATGTCACTTGCCTCACCCGTGATGTTGTTGCCCGCGCTCACGCTGATATTACCGCCGCTGGCGATCTCGGTACCCTGCTGGCGCACCGTTTCATTGATTACCGTTTTCTTGCCGCCGCGCTCACTGTCGCCAGCGCGGTTTTCTCTGGCAAGCAGGTTGATATCACGGCCCGCCTGCATCTGCGCATCCCCCTCAGCGGTAAGGGCTGCCGCCTGGCTGGTAAGATCGCGTCCGGCTCGGAGCGTGAGATCTCCACCGCTGCTCACGACAGTGTGTTCAGCTTCTGACACATACGACGTTTTCTTGCCTTGCGTTCTTTCCTGTCGGCTTTCCGCGCTGTTCAGATTGAGATCATTACCTGCAGCAAGCAGGGTATCGCCCTTGCCATTAAGTGAGCTGGCGATAGTGGTGAGATCGTGGCCTGCTGTCAGAGTGAGATCACCGCCCGCCGCTATCTGGCTACCAGTATGACTAAGGCTCTGGTCCCGTGTGGCCTCCTTTTTAAACCAAAGTTTTTTCTCTTCCGCTTGCGATTGGCCTGCCGTTTGTTCCGTTGCATTTACAGCAATATCATTCCAGGCATCAAGCAGCACATTGCCACCCGCTTTTAGCGTGGCAGCGGATAGAGTAATGTTATTTCCCGCCTTAAAACTGAGAGAATCTTCTGCGGTTATTACAGCATCAGGTCCATTTAGGGTCTCATTGAGCGTTTTAGTGTCGGTATCCAGTCCCCATTTTTGGGAGGAGGTGAGGACATTAATATTGCCTTCGAAGCTCTCCAGTGCGATTTTTTTTCCGGTTATCGTCGCACTGACATTGTTAATGTCGCCGAGTGAGCTGAGTTGCAGATCGCTGCCGGCCGCCAGTAAGCCACCTCTGAGGTTGTCGATACGATTTTGGCTGTCCAAAGACAGCGTCTGTTGTGCTGTCAAGGCACTACCCGTATTAACAATATTGCCGCCGGACATGCTGAGATTATTACCGGCAATCACGCTGCCGTTATTCATCACGGTATCTTTGGGTGACAAATATATTTTGGGCACCATCACCGTTTGGCCATTTACCGATGTGGATTCCCACCAAATGATACTCTTTTCGAGTTCGGCGACTTGCTCTGCGGTGAGCGAAACGCCGAATTGTAACCCCAGTGACTGCTGAGCTGAGGCGGCGTTATCCATTAAATAACGCATCTGATCGAGATCAGAACCCATACCGTTCAGATACCGGTTGCCGGTTTGATTCAACACCGCATTACTGACATAACGGGTATCAAATGCTGCATCGCCAAGGAACCTGTAATCCTTTTCGGGCTTCAAATTCAGGCGATCTAACAGATAAGACGACCCCAGGAAAGTTGTTACATCAGTATATTGCTGGCGCGTTTCCTGCGGTGGGCTGCCGGGTTGGTTAACCAGCAATCGATTGAGGTCATCGAACAGACCACTATTCATTTTCCCCAAACTGTCCAGTTTTGGATTAACGGTAATCAGATAGGGACTGCTGTTGGGAGCAATGACGAAGTAACCATTATCAGTGGCTGGTACCGGATAAGCACTGGTATCGACTTTTTTTAAGGACAGAGTGTTCAGTGACGCAGGGATGATCTCAGCGCCCGTTGCCAGTCCGCTGGCTTTTCCAAAGCCGACATTGCCTTTTACAGTATCGGACGGGGTATAAAGCGCCGAAGCAGTCGGCAAGGCGGTATCAAGTCCTCCGCCGCTGTTTACTCTCTGAAGCGCGCTTTGCAACAGGTCACGCCACGCAGGGGAGGCAATGGGAACAACGTCAACGCGCGTTAACATTTGGCCTTTCGTCGCCGGCGCCTTGTTTATTGAAGCCAAACCCTTAACATCCGGTGCTGAGAGCGTGTTGCCTTCCCAGCCTGCGTTAGACGTTGTTAACGCGTTGCTAATGTCACCATTGAATGTGGCACTGATGTTTCCGCCAGCCTGAATAACCGAACGATAAAGCTCACCTGGCGTGAAGCTGATTTCATGTCCAGTCAGGGCGTAAGTGAACGTGCGGCCCTCCTTTCCGCTACTACTTTTAAACGCATACACCAGATTGTCACTTTGGGCACCAGCTTGCCAGGACTGGTTATTGAGTTGATCGCCAGTAACAGTGATATCTTGTTGAGCCAGAATATAGCTGGCCTGATTTTCCAGGCTTCCCGCCCGAATCACTACATTGCGCCCAGATGCAAGGCGAGCAGCTCCGCCATCACTCACCACGTCAGTTTGTGAGCTTGTAACCGCAAACTTTTGTGTCATCCCCGCTTTAAGAGGCGCGTAATTATGAGTAGTGATAGTCCGAACGGAACATCCACCATCGGCGCCTGAGCAGCCTCCTCCGCTTTCGACCGTTCGGGTAGAGGTGAAATAGCCATAGAGCTCTTTGGGCAATTCACTGATATCAATTTTGATCGTGTCGTTGCCGACACCCGCCCGCGCTGGAAGCGCCGTCTCAGTTTGTGTAACTTTCAGCCCATCGCGGGTATTAAGCAGATGAGCAGTATTAATATTGATATCACCATTCTGCGACTCAATGGTCCCCGACGTATTGATGACCTCACCATTCGCATTCCCCGCTGCATCGCGCTGCATCCACAGGCTGTTGCCCGCCAGCATATCGCCGCGCTGGTTTTGAATACTGTTAGCGTACAGGTAAAGATTCTGCCCGGCGTACAGCAGTGCCGTATTCACAATGCTGCCAGGTGAAGTGATGGTGAGATTACCGCGCGTGCCGGTGAAGCCATTCAGCGCCACGTCGCTACGGCTGGTCAGCGCAACATTGCCGCCACCCTGCAGCGTGCCTGCACCATTCATATTGATGCGCTGACCACTCAGGCTGCTGTCGCCGGTGCCGGTGGTAAGCTGGCCGTTGTTCGTCAGGTCCCCGCCTGCGCTCAGCGTCAGTGCCTGCCCCTGTAACGTGCCTTGGTTGTCAATCGCGCCATTGCTGCTGATGTTGAGACGGTTGCCTGCGGCCAGGGTATTACGCGCGGTGAAGCTGTTTATAAGATTCAGCGTTGCATCGCCCAGCGCCACCACCTGACCCAGCTGATCAAATCCTGTGCTTTGCAGCAGCAGATTGCCGCCGCTGAACAGTCTGCCCGCCTCCTGCTGCGTCACATTGTCAGCATGAACATTCAGCTGACTGGTGCCCAGCAGCGTGCCGCTGTTGGTGAGTTGTGCGTAGTTCACCGCCAGGTTCCCGCCCTGCGCGGTACCCTGGTTCTGCAGGCTGTTGCCGGTGAGTGTCGCCTGCTGATCCGCCATCAGCGTGCCGCTGTTGCTGACGCTGGTCGCATTGAGAACCAGCTGCGAAGCCTGCAGCCAGCCGCTGTTGACCAGCTGTGGCGCGTTCAGCGTGAGATCCGCCGAAGAGAGTACCTTGCCGCTGTTGCTGGCCAAGCCGCTGGTGGTAATACGACTGGTCGCGCCCTGAATCAGGCCGTAGTTGTAGAGTTCGGGGGTGGTCAGCGTCAGGCCATTCTGGCTCAGTAACGTGCCGCTGGTGTTGTTGGTGAGGCGTCCGCTGGCGTTTACCACCAGGTTGTTGTCGCCCTGCAGGCGCCCGCTGTTGGTGACGCCACCGCTGCTGAGTGACAGATCCTTACCCTGCATCCGGCCCGCGTTATCCAGAGTGGCCGCATGTACGTCCAGCGTACCACCGCTCAGCAGTGCCGCGTTTTGCTGCTGCGTCAGCGCGCCTGTCAGCGTGGTAGTGAGGCCGTTCACCCCGGAGATCTCACCGCGGTTTTCCAGCGTACCGCCCTGAATCGTCAGGTTTTGCGCAATCCACTGTCCCTGATGAGTGAAGTGCTGCGCAGTGAGCACGGCCGCGCCATTCGCCGTGATTTTGCTGCCCGCGCCGGAGGTGAGCGTATCACTCAAATTCAGCTGCAGGTCGCCGGCACTCTGAATGGCGCTACCGTTGGCCAGACGGGTGGCCTCCAGCAGGATCTGTTGTCCCTGCCAGGTGCCATTATTCGTGACCGCGTCACCGCTGATGTGCAGCGTGCCCTGCGTCAGCAGCTGTCCGCCTGCATTGTTAACCAGCACGCGCGGGGGCTGGGCCTGCAAGGCAAGCAGCCGTAATCCCCGGGCAGGTGCCGGACCAAGGGTCAGGGACCGCAGCCCAATCAGGCTGCCCTGGTTAGTGACACTGGCGGGCCGGATGGCGAGCGTATCGCCCTGTATCGTCCCGCTGTTAGTCAGCGAACTGCCGTTGAGCGTGACATCTTTTTCTGCCAGCAGCCTGCCGCTGTTATTCAGATTCTGCGCGTCAATCTGCGCAGTGCCCTGAGCCAGCAGCTCCCCCTGATTATTCAGGTCTCCACTCACCGATACTGTGAGATCGTTGCTGCTCAGCAGCGATCCCTGGTGCTGCCAGCCTCCCGCAACAACATGCGCAGTTTCGCCCTGCAACGTACCGGCGGTCTCCAGCCTGCCTGCAATCAGCTGCAGGTCTCCCCCGGTCAGAGCCTGCCCGCCACTGGACTGAACCAGCCGATCGGCGGCCTGCGCATCCAGTGCCGTTGTGCCCTGCCACAACCCGCGGTTACTCAGCGAATCGCCACGAAGCGTCAGGCTGTCGGCCAGTATCTTTCCGCCGTTCGTCAGGCTGCCGGCCGACACGCTGGCATGCCCACCGGTCAGCAGGCTGCCGCTGTTGTCCAGCGTGTCAGAGGTGCCGCTCAGGGAGCCGGTGCCGTTGATCGTGCCGCTGGTGAACAGTGAGGTGAAGTGATAGCCAAGATTTTTGCCCTGCCACACGCCGGCGTTGCTGGCCGAGCCTCCCTGGAGGGAGAGTTCACCACCGCTGACAAGCTGTCCATGGAGAAGGTTATCGAACTGGCTGAACTCTGCGCTCAGCAGCGTGTCGCCCTGCAGCAGCCCCTGATTCTGCAGCTTCACGCCTGATGCTTTTACCTGCTGCGCGGCGACGGTACCCGCGTTATTCAGGGTATTTACCTGAATGTCGGCCTGTTGCTGGGCCAGCAGCAACCCGCTGGCGCTGTTGTCCAGCGAACCATCCAGACCCGCATTCAGGCTGGTTGCCGCGATGCGGCCGCTATTACTGAGATTGTGTCCTTTCAGACTCAGGTCGCCCGCAACCTGGATTAAACCGGCGTTGGTGAGCGTGACGGGGGCAAGGGAGAGTGAACTACCCGTGATGAGTTCACCCGTGGCACTGTTCGTGATGTTCGTGCTGCTGAGAGAGAGTGCGCTGTTCCCCTGCAGCAGCCCTGCGTTAGTCAGCTGAGGCGCCGAGACGGTCAGGCGATCTGCTGCCAGCGTACCGGTGTTACTGAGCTGGCTGCTGAGCACACTCATCGCCTGCTCGCTCAGCAGCTTACCGCTGTTATCAAGCGCGCCACTGACGTTCGCGCTGAGCTGAGAACCCGCACGCGCGCTGCCCGCGTTCTCCCAGCTCTGCAGCGTCATGTCCAGCTGGTCCGCCTGAATACTGCCCTGATTGTCCAGCGATGAGCCCCGCACCTCTGCCTTACCTGCCGTCAGGAGCTGTCCGGTGTCGTGATTGACGAGCTTACCGCCCTGCAGTATCAGCGCATCGCTGCCCTGCATCAGTCCGCTGTTGACCAGGTCGCTCTGGAGAGTGAGCGCCTGTGCCAGCAGCCAGCCGCTGTTGTCGGTACTGCCTGCGTTTAACGCAATATGCTGCTGGCCCAGTATCTTGCCGCTGTTGGTGAACCTGCCGGCGGCAATCGTTGCATCGCCGGCGCTCAGCGCATTGCCGCTGTTCTGCCAATCGCCCGCCGTCAGGTCAAGCTGCTGACCCTGCATCTGACCGCTGTTATCCAGCCGGTCCTGCTTTAACGTCAGCTGACCGCCGCTCAATACGGTTCCTCTGTTCGTCAGCTGTTGTCCCGCTGCCTGCAGCGTCTTAGTGCCCTGCAGCGTGCCGCTGTTATCCACGGTGGTGGTGCTGATATCAAGCCGGCCGGCAGCTATCTGCCCGGCATTGGCAAGCGTGCCGTTTTTCAGCTGAACGGCGTTATCCGCCAGCAGTAGGCCACCCTGCTGATTGCTGAGAGTGTCGTTGTCTGCGGTGATATCAGTGGCGCTGATTTCGCCAGCGTTGGTGAGGATGCCGCCGCTCAGGTTCAGTGCCGCACCGCTGGAAATCAGCCCGGTGTTGTTCAGCTCTGGCAGATCGAGTCCTAAACTGTTTTCAGAGCTGACGGTGCCGTCTGCCAGGTTATTGAGGCGCTGACCGCTGAAGCGGAGCGTCTTCGTGCCCTGAATCAGGCCGCTGTTGTCGGTCTCACCGCTGCTGAGTTGCAGCGTCTGCTGGCTGAAAATGCTGCCGGTGTTGTTGAGGCTGCCGGTCGTTAACACCCCGTCCGTCAGGCTCAGCACCTTTCCGCTGTTGAGCCAGCTGTCTGCGCTGACATTCAGCAGCCGGCCCTGAAGTGAACCCGCGTTGCTGAGCGCGGCGGTATCCAGCGTCAGCTGGTCTTCACTGAGTACGGTCCCGGTATTGGTAAGCTGCTGGCTGTGTGTCTGCAGCGTCTGTTTTGCCTGCAGCGTGCCGTTGTTACTGATGGCGTCGCTGTCGAGGGTCAGTTTGACGGCTGCCATTTTCCCCTCGTTAGTGAGCTGCCGGTTGTTCAGCTGCAACGCCTGCCCGGCGAGCAGCGATCCGCCCGACTCGTTCAGCACTGACGCGTTGAACACGCTGATGTCTGCCGCGTTAATTTCGCCCGCGTTGTTCAGCCTGTCACCGCGCAGCGTCAGCGTGGTGCCGCTGCTGATGAGGCCGCTATTACTGAGATCCGGCAGGTTGAGCGCGAAGGCATTATTGGAACTGAGGGTGCCGCCGCTGAGATTATTCAGGCTGCTGCCGCTGAAGCTGAGCGCACTGGTGCCCTGCAGCATGCCGCTGTTATCGGTCTGCGCGCTGCTGATATCCAGCGTCGGGGCAGAAACCAGGCCCTGATTGAAAAGCCTGTCACTCACCGTTGTCAGGCTGCGGGTTGCGGCGATGCTCGCGCCCCCGCTGTTCTGTAGCGTACCGGCCTTTACATTGATAGCACTCGCGGCCAGCGAGCCGTTGTTTTCAAGCTGCCGGGCACCGACGGACAGGCTGTCAGCCGCGGTGAACTGCCCGCCGTTGGTGATTTGGCTCTGAGCCTGAAGCTGAATGCTGCTGCCGGCGTTGACGAGGGTGGATTGATCCGCGTTCAGGTTAGCCCCGCTCAGCCGGATGTCACGGCCCGCCGTCAGGCTCGAACCGACGGTGGTCAGGTTGCCTTTTGCTGTGATGGCGATCCCGGCATCGCTGACCAGGGTGCCTTTACCCAGCGTGGTATCCTGCTGCGCACTGACGGTGATTTGTCCGGTGGCTTTGTTATCACCATTCAGCGCAACCGACGCGCCATTCGCCGTCAGTGCGCCGCTGCTCAGGCTGTTACTAAGCGTCAGCTTACCGTTCGCATCGAGCTGAATGTCACCCTGCTTTGCGACGAGGTTGCCGAGGTTCACCCCCACGCCCTTCTCGCCCGACACCAGATGGATCCGGTTAGCGTACATACCGCCGAGCGCACCGGTGTCCACCGCCACGGACGGCGCTGCCCCCTCTCCCGCTAGTGGCGTGACTGAACCGTCTGCGCCCACGCGGTTGGCCCCCACGGTGACGGACAAATCTCTCGCATGGATCCCGGCGTTGATTTCTGTAGCGCGCGCGACGATCGCCACCGCGTCGGCGCTACTTCCGTCCAGCCCTTTGCCTTCAACGATTACCGAACCCCGGGTGACGTCCAGAGCAGACAGGTTGCCGTTGGCGTCCAGCTGCGGCTTGCCGGTGGTGAGCGTGACGTTTGGGGTGTTGATAAAGCCGCAGCCGTTACAGGTGATGCCGTAGGGGTTCGCGACGATGACGTTAGCCGCTTTGCCCGCCACTTCGGTGTAGCCCTGCAGCTGCGAGCGGTTCGCGCCCGTCACTTCGTTGATGATCGCCTTCGCTTCCTGACCGGCCTTCAGGTTAGGGTTGTTCTGAATCAGGCCGCCGAGCTGCGTCTGGTTGAGCTGGCTGGTGGCGTTGTTGAGGATCAGCCCTTCCTGGCCGACGTTGTACTGCTGGTACTGGTTATGCGAGACGCCCGCCCCGTTGGGCGCGGCGATGTTGACTACTGGCACGCCGTTGCCGGCGGCGTCCATTTTTGTGCCGGGCGTTATCGGCGTGATTTGTGCGGCGACGACCGGCAGCATGGGCTGTACCGCCACCAGATAACAGATGAGGTAACTCAGCGCGCGACGGGCAAGGGAAACGGGTTGACGATCGTCCATAATCTAGATCTCTCAGAAAACCAGCCCGATGCGGGCGTAGATGCTGACATGATCCGGCTGCAGATGGCCGGGATAGCTGAGGGGCATACCAACGGTGTACTGGGTGTAGAAATAGCGTCCGCGCGTGCTGATACCCACCGCGCTGCCCCACAGCGTGCCGGTGGACTCTCGATTCTGTGCGTCGCTCTTCAGCCAGCCGCCGTCGACGGCGGCCAGCGCGCTGACTTCGCCCAATCCAGGCAGGGTGAACAAGCTGTAGTCCACCTCGTTGCGCAGGTAGCCTCCGGTGTCGCCGGAGAGGTACTGCTCCTTGAAGCCGCGCACCGAGCTTTCGCCGCCGAGCGTCAGGCGCTCGCTGCCGTAGAGCCGGTCCGGCGACCACTGGCTGTACACGCTGCTGAGCCACCATAGGCTGTTCGTCAGCGGGCGCTGGAAGCTGCCGCTGATGCTCCACTTGCGGAACTGTGCCTTGGGCAGGTCACCGGTTTTACCGTCATCGCTTTCGGCATCAAACCACGGCATGCCGCGGCTGATGACCGGGTTAAGCGTGGCCACGCCACCGAATATTTTCTGCGTGTGGTTCAGACCGAGCTGGAGACTGGTGATTTTGCGGCTGCTGCTGGTAAGAAGCGTATTGTTGAGAAAGTTGTGGCTGGTGTAGTGATTCAGCCCCAGCTGCACGCCGGATTTGATATCGCCGTTACGGAACAGCACCCAAGAGCCGTTCAGGCGGTGCGCGACGTTGTCGCCGTTACTCAGCCAGGTGAAGCCGTTGTTAATAAAGCTACTGTGATAATTGCTCCAGCTGTAGCTGTAATCGAGCAGACCGTAGCCATACGGCACGCTGACGCCCGCCTGCAGGCTCTGGGTATCGCGCCATTCACTGAAGGCGCTGCTGCGTGCGCCACTGATAAACCAGCGGTCAGCGATGCCCAGCAGGTTGTTGCCGGTGAGCGAGGCGTTCAGCTGGCCCACGCCGGTGCTCTTCTGCCCGCTGTTATCAAAGCCCAGCGAAGCGCCGATCGGAAACTCCGGCTTTGCCGTGAGGTTGACGACGGAATAGCCGGCTCTGGGCGACGGCTGAATTTCAATCTGCACCGGCGTGGCGCGCACGCGGTTTATTTGCTCCATACCCTGCTCAATATCACGCAGGTTAAGTATTTTTCCTTCGAGGCCGGGAAAGACCATCAACAGCACATGCGGATGCTGACCGTCGAGGCGTATTTCGTCGAGCCTCCCTTCCAGCAACGGAATAACCAGCTCGCCGGAGGTTAAATCCTGTTCGGTTAAAAACGCCCGGCTGGTAATATAGCCGCGCTGCATATACCAGTTAGAAAGAGCATGAACCAGCGAATTAATTTCCGTTAAGTTCAGGCAGCGGTCTGTATACGGTGCGGTGATATTTTGCTGCTGGCTCGGCGACAGTAAAGACGCATTACGTATAATGATATGATGAACGGGAAAGCACGGGCCGGATGGACTTAAACCACCGTCCACTGCGGTCTGCGGGGTAACCGCGTTCCACAGCACATCCCGCTGTTGCTGATCGTGTTGCAGACGCTGCTGCTGCTGATTCTGAATATAATCGCGATCGCCCGGATTTAACGGTGCCGCTATTGCTGACGCAGTCAATAAGCTGACGCCTAGCGCCAGTAACTTCCCTGTATGTGCCATCATAAAAGACTTAAGTGAAATTGATTGTATGTTTAATGTAAGCGTATTTGTGCAGAATATCACTTTAACAATCAGAAAGTTGCCGATAGCGGAATAAAACGACATTGGAATATTAATCTTACTTAATTTGATGCATTGCTGCAGACTAACTCAAATCTCAAACAGGGAATTTTAATCTCGATGAAAAACATGAGAGTCATTCGAATTGATTAAACCTTAATATTAATGATTAAACTGGAGTTAAAAAAATATTCATCATTAAGATTTAATGTAATTAAAACGAGATCCTGTGCGAAGACGCTTTACTAACGGCATCATCATGAAAGGTTAACCTGATCGAGACGGCAAGAAAGCAGTCGCTTGCTGAGATGGCAGGCCATGTTGCTCATGCCCAAGCCATCTGAAACTGGTGGGCCGCCCCCAGTCTTAGATACAGCGATCAGTGAATAGAGTCGGTTTAATTATCTGCTAATTTTCTTTTCTCCAGCAAATACCAAATTCAGATTGTGAATCGCCACGGGTTTAACAGGCACCTCAGGGGCATTTAGATGGCTTAACGAGATGTGCTCATGTGTCTGAATTGACGTGACGAGTTGCAAGGCCTTGCGAAGAGCGGCGCATGCTCCACCAACCACAGGATCGTCTTTTAGATCTCTGCTCGAAAAGCCATCACTTTATTAACAGAACAAAAGCCTATCGCGTTGACACATAAGAACGCAAAGTGAGGTGCGTACAGTACTCTTGAAAGGTTAATGAAACCATCTAGCCAACTCTAACCTTATATAATTAACATTATATAAGGCCAGACAGATGACCATGAAGCCTGTATCATGCGGATGCACTCGATGCTTGAACCTCATCGGTAATGTATATGTGCGGCAAAGTATACTGGCTTAGGTCAAAAAAGCGGCAGCGCTACGCGAAATCTAATGGGTAACATCCCTGCGCATTTCGCAGAATTCACGTAGCGATGTCAGTCTGCAAAAAAATATTGAATACCATGACTGAGATTACTGATTTTACGGGTTTGATCCCCGCTGAAGAGGCGCTCACCGAGAAACTCGCCGCATTTGTTCGCCATCGCGAGGCCTTTTCACCGAATACCTGGCGTCAGCTACTCAGTGTCATGCGAATGAGCTGGCGTTGGTGTCAAGAAAATCAGCGTTGCTTTTTGCCTATGGCGCCGGAGGATCTGCAAGATTATCTGTTTCATCTGCAGGCAATGGGACGGGCCACGTCAACCATTTCTGTGCATGCAACGCTTATCGCCATGTTACACCGTAATGCCGGATTGATTCCGCCTACGGTCTCGCCTGACGTAGTACGTGCGCGGAAGAAAATTAACCGCACGGCCATTGTGGCGGGCGAACGTATTGGACAAGCTGTTCCCTTCTGCCGTGAAGACCTGATGCAGCTCGATACGCTTTTGAAACACTCATGCCGACTGCAGCAGCTGAGAGATTTGGCCTTTGTCCATGTTGCCTATGGCACATTGCTGCGCATGAGTGAGTTATCCCGCCTCAAAATAGGTGATATTACGCAGGCCCCGGATGGACGTCTTTTACTCGACGTTGGTTGGACAAAAACCATTCTGCAATCAGGCGGTATCGTTAAAGCCTTGAGTAGGCGCGCATCTGAACGATTGCGAGAATGGATACGCGCGGCAGATCTTACCAACGCGCCGGATGCGGTGATTTTCTGCCCGGTCCACCGATCGAATACCCTCACCGCAATCGCTACCGAGCCGATGAGCGCCCCCTGCCTCGAAGATATTTGGCGCCGCGCGCGGCGTGAAGTGGGCGAAAGGTTCCGCCTGAAAACCAACAAGGGACGCTATGCCAGCTGGAGCGGACACAGTGCTCGCGTAGGTGCTGCCCAGGATATGGCCAGAAAAGGGATATCCATTGCGCAGATTATGCAGGAAGGCACGTGGACACAAACGCAGACGGTGATGCGCTATATCCGTAAGGTAGAAGCGCACCGCGGCGCAATGGTTAACATCCTGGAAGACGAAGAAGAGTGAGTCTTAATAATAATTCGTGCCCAACCTGCCCTGCCTGGCAAGTCACGCGTGCCAAATATAACAATTCGATTGACGCCGACTAACCGAATGGCCAGCAAAGCTTGGTATCTCGCAGACATTACTCCCCCTAAACGTGCGTGAATGAAAACGTCCACCTTCACGAATCCCTAAACCCCTCCATGTTTTGAGGGGGCTGGAACAACCCGTCGTTAACATGCCCATCATGTGCATTGGCGTCTCTTTTCACCGCCTCTGCGTTCATTCTCTTTTCTCATCAATTTAACGCTTAAACGTTATGTTAAATGAGGCGTCTTGTAGGCCTGTTCCTACTTTTAGGGCCCGGTGTGCTGATGGTAGCAAGTGATTAACAATGCGATCCTTGGAATGTGCTTGACGTGAACCACACTACCGCCGACTTCAATGCAGTCTTATTACATCAGCGATTTAAGGGAAACATTGACGTGGATAAAAAAAACACCTGGCGTACTATCAGGCATTACCCGTTATACCGTACGCCGCTTATGATTGTCGGAATATTTTATTTGCTTATTTTTTTTATGAACTCCATCGTGTTTATGGAATGCCTATTTTGGTAAAAGAGTCAAATAGCATCCACAGCGTGAACGTCATTTTTTTTAAGGTAAGGCGACTCCCCCGCTGTCGTACGTTTCGTGGCGAGTCTTCACGCTCTCGGTTGGGCTATGCTCTGTTTGGAGGCGCAAAACCATGGCTAAATTTATGGTCGTTGATGATCACCCCTTGGCGGTAATGGCGATTAAAACGCTGTTGGAAAATGAAGGACATCAAGTGGTGGCGGAAACGGGTGATTCTCGTCGCGTACTGCATTTGATTGAGCAGCATGCGCCTGAAGGGCTGGTTCTGGATATCGATCTGCCTGATAAAGACGGAATTGAAGTATTAAAGTCTATACGCGATAAAAAAATAATGATCCCGGTCATCGTAATGAGCGGAAAAAACGCCGAACATTATGCGTCAGAAAGCATTCGCTACGGTGCTAATGGATTTATAAGCAAAAAAAATCAGCTGGAAAACTTAATAATGGCGGTGAAAGCGGTATTAGGGGGTTATACTTACTTTCCGCTGCAACAATACGACCCCCCAAATAAAAAGAGTGAGCACAACGATGGTGGTAAAATTCGTCAACTCTCGACGCGGGAATACCAAGTGCTTGAAATGTTATCTGAGGGAGCTGAAATTATTGAGATTGCGGCTCAACTGGAGATAAGCAATAAAACCGTGAGTACTTACAAGGCGCGCATAATGGAAAAACTCAGCCTGCGAAATCAAAAAGAGCTGCTCGATTTTGCGCGTATAAACCATATTAGTTAACCCTTATGCGCACTTTTTGGTTTTTACTATTTCTGTTGCCAGCCGTGCTTGTTTACGCAGGCGAACGCCCCGTGCGACTCATTCCCAGCCAACCGATATCGTTCGATATTCCCAGCCTCAGTGCGCAGGACTGGAGCTGGTTGGGCATGAAACGAGAAATTGTGGTGGGGATCTATGGCCCTATTCGCCCCCCCATTATTCGGCTCAATCCCTCAGACGAGCTTTCAGGCTATTTGCCCAACCTGCTGCAGACGTTGTCATTCAATCTGGGCCTGCGCGCCTCCGTCGTCTATTTTGACACCTTCGACGCTGCGGCAGTTGCGTTGAAAAATAAACGCATTGATATCCTTTTTCAGCCTCCCGCCAGTGGTCAAGTTGCTCTGGATAACAGCGTTAGCATCGATATTTTTCCCGCGCATTTTGTGGTGGTTAGGCGTGAAGGTAACTTGTTCAATTTTCATCGCGACAGCGCTGTTCCTCCCGTCACGGCGCTGCTGCGTGATGAGACGCCGCCAAATGGCGCAGATAGCAAAATCCGCTGGTTCAACTCACCCCAATTAATGCTGGCCTCGGTTGCGCTCGGCACCAGTAATCGCGCCATTCTGCCTGCCAGCGAAGCGGATTATTTGATTGAGCAAAATTACGCGAATACTCTGCGTATTATTGCTCGCGCGGATGATATGCCCAAGCAAGCCTACCGTTTTATTATCTCCAATACGCAACAGGCGCTAATACATGGTATTGAGGCAGCGCTCAGCGGTTTTCATACACATTCGGTGAATGGTGAAAACGCATCGCAATGGGAGCGTGACAATATGGCGCGTTTCCTGGCGGCGGACATTATGCTGACGCCAGCTGAAAAGCTTTGGCTAAAGCGCAATAAACGGGTTGGCGTAGGCGTTTCCTCCCTTGACTCCCCTTTTTTTATTAATGAAGGAAAAGACAAATTCCAGGGTATTGCTCCCGATCTCTTAGCGCTAATTGGCATTAAAACCGGCATGGAATTTTATCCCTTAACCCGCGAAAGCGGTGCGGACGAAATTATGCTTACGGGCCCCTTTGTGGTCAGCGTTCAGCGCGAAGAAAATTATCTGTTGACGAACCCTTTTACCTGGTCGCCAGAAGTGTTAGTGACGCGTATCAATGAAGACGAACTGCCGGAGCGTCCGCGCATTGCAGTCGATCCACGCCATGGTATTAACTCCTGGCTGCTGGAAAAATATCCCCATGCACAGTTAGTGGAGGCGAGCTCTCCTGCCTTAGCGCTGAAATGGGTTGATGACGGAATGGTTGACGCGGCGGTGAATACGCTGATCAGCAGCAAGTACATTATTCAACGTTTATTCGAAAATCGTCTGCAAATAAGAGATGTATTGGCCACAAATAACAACGCACCCATCGCTTTTGGCGTGAGGCGTAATCAGCCTGAGCTGCTCAGCATCATGAATAAGGTCCTGGCGACCTTACCTTCAGATATTACCTTAAGCATTTTAGGCCGCTGGCAAGGGGCACCGGTGGCACGGTTTAATACGTGGACATTCTATCAGCGTGAATACAAGCAGGGGTTGACCGTCACGCTGCTCGTGCTGGCCGCCACGCTCACCTGCGCGCTGATTTTATGGCGTCAAATTTGGTATAACCGCCGCACCCGCAAACAGTTAAAAGAGCAGCTACGCTTTCGTGATTTTGTGATCGATAGTCCTCCTCGGCCGGTGTATCTGGCGGATAACAACGGAACCATTCTGCACAGTAATAAAGCGTTCCGAGAATTTTTCAGCGCGACGTTGCGTGAGCGCCTGAGCCTATCTCTATTTGATCGCCGCCATCCTCTTGCAGAAATATGGTTGGCTTGCCTGGCAACAGAGGCACAGGAAGATGGCGGTAAAGATCTGCGGTTTTCACTTGATAACGGCCAAGGTGTCCGACATATCCAACACTGGATGATGCCGTACATCAATAGCCAAGGCGTTGAAGATGGCATTATTGCGGGTTGGGCTGACGTAACTGAATATCTCTCGTTGCTCGAGGAGCTTTCGCAGGCCAGAGAAATCGCAGAGACAGCGAATCAAAGTAAAAGCCAATTCCTTGCCACCATGAGCCATGAAATCCGCACGCCGTTGAGCGCCATCATCGGTTTGCTGGAATTACAAAGCGCACGTAAAGATGGCAAAACGGATACTGAGTTGCTCGCCACGGCAAGAGAGGCATCGCGTAACCTGATGGCGCTGATCGGCGACATACTGGATATGGCCAAAATTGAAGCGGGTCATATGGAGCTGCAGCCAGAGTGGGTGACGCTCGATGCAATCACGACGCCGGTGGTGCGTGTCTTTACCAACCTGGCGCGACAGAAAGGCCTGCATCTCTATCATCATCTCAGCGGCAAGGATCGAGAGATATTCGTTGATGCCGTGCGTTTAAAACAGGTGATGATGAATTTGGTCAGCAATGCCATTAAATTCACCGAAAAAGGCGAAATTTGCATCCAATGCCAGTTAAGTAATGTGCCTGGTGCCCTTAAAACCCTAACGATTACGGTTGCGGATAGCGGCAGAGGTATGACGCCCGAGGCCACTGAGCGCGTTTTTCAACCTTTTGAGCAGGCGGAGAAACGTGAACGAATCGGAACGGGGCTGGGATTGCCCATCAGCCGCGACATCATCACCCTGATGCAAGGGGAGATTTCATTAGAAAGCACGCTCGATCAAGGCACAACCGTGCGTATCACGCTACCGGTTGAAACCCGGACGTCAAACCTTATTCGTACAGAGGCGGAGCCCGAGGACATGCCTGCACAACGCGGCGCCTTACGGGTATTGATTGTTGACGACCATCCTTCGAATCGTCTGCTGCTTTCGCGTCAGCTGGGGTTGTTAAATCACCGGGTTATTGAAGCGGAAGACGGCGAAGCGGGCTTACTGGCATGGCGTCGCCATCAGCCCGATGTCATCATTACCGATTGCAGTATGCCGCTGATGGACGGACCTGAAATGACGCGCCGGATTCGTCAGGAACAAACGCAGCCGGTGACGATCCTCGGCCTGACGGCCAATGCGCAGGATTCTGAGCGCGAGCGCTGTCACAAGGCCGGAATGGACGCATGCCTTTTCCGACCGCTGGAATTGACTCAACTGGCGCAAGTCCTGAGCAAACTGCGTCCTGCGCCGACTATCAACGTCAATGTCGTTCCCGAGGAGTGGGTTGATGTGGAAAAGCTCAACCGCATTTTACCTGGAAGCATTTCAGCGCAGTGTCAAATGCTGACGGGCGTAATAGTGCAAAGCAACGACGATATTGCTGCGTTAAAGCAGTGCTGGCAGGCACATGACGTCGAGCAATTTAAGCGACTGCTACACCGTTTAGTGGGGACATTGAGTGGTCTGGGGATCACCACGTTGAGCGAGCAATTCCGTTTTATAGAGGAGTTAGTGGAAATGGACGAAGAGTGGGAAACACTGGGTCGTCATGTTGATAAAGCCGAAAATTTACTGCACGATTTTACGCAGGCTTGTTGTAAATAATTATTGTAGGAAATGGATTACACCCGCCTACTCTGCCGCTGATGTTCAACAAATAATATGTTTGTCAAAATTTCCTCACTGCGGAAAAGATTAAAAACCTTTCCCCCTTCCGCAGTGGGGTATCGCTCTGCTTCGCAGCGGGTGTTTAGACAAACATAGCAGGATTGTATTGAACATCATGAAAAATAATCGGCTCGCCTACTCTATTCGATTTTATAAAGATGCTTTAATTACCGCTGGGATAGTATTAACCACAGGACATTTCACCTGGGGGGCAGTAACTCCTCTTCATGGGGCTTCAGTCTCTGGCGCGGGAAATACATTAATTATCTATCAGCAAGACATCACAACCACCGCTGATAATAGCCACGCGTTATATATCGAGAACGGTGGATACGCGCAGGTTATCGATTCAACGCTAACGGCATCGGGTGCTGCGGGTAATGGCTTCTATGCCACGGGTCTAGGGTCCCTGCTGGATATCAGTGACAGTAAGATAAGTACCCTCACCAACGCGGGTTCCGCGGCAGTCCTTCGCGACGGTGCTCATGCCAATCTTTATCACGTTGAAATTTTCCCTGAAATGCGTGGTATTGATGCCATCGGTGGCACCTTTACAGGCGACGAGGTCAAGATCGTCACCAACGGCTATGACGGTGTTTACACCGGTAAAAACGCCTCAGGCTTGCTGACCAATAGCCAAATTAACGTAAGCGGTGCGGAGGGTACCGCTGCTTTTTCTGATGCGGGTTATCTCAACCTGCAAAACACAAATATCACTTTGCAGAGTAATAACACAGCGTTGGCTACCGCAAATAATGGTGTGATCGAGTTAAAGGGTGGAGAGATAACGGGAACAGAAGGTGGTACGCTATTCGATATCCGCCATTCTGGAACTGTTCTTGCTGAGGATTTTAAAGCAACACTGAGTAATGATGCCGGTTATGCGAACAACAGATTTATTAATTTTGACTACACCGCGCCGAATACAAATTTATATTTTAATCGTGGGCAAATCGACATTTCAGGCGATAACGCCGTGGGCATTGCTGCAGAAAAACCTTTCGGAAGTGTTAATTTTGATGATACGCGGCTCTCTCTGGCGACGGGCACGGCAATTACACTCGGCAATAAATCTGACTTTTCCGTCAATCTCAATCACAGTGAAATTGCCAGTAAAACGTTATTGGTCAACTCCTATACCGATGGTAACCCCGATTTTATCCCGCAATCCTTTACGCTCAATGCGAACGATCGCTCTGTATTAGTGGGGAATGTGTTTCTGACGCGCGCCCAGCGTCAAAATCACCGAATTAACCTTGATAATGATTCTGTATTGCGCGGAAGTATTCAGGGTCTGCAATCGCTCACGTTAAATCGCAATAGCCGCTGGGAAATCACGGGCGATTCATCGGTAGATGCAGTGAACATCAGCAACAGCGAACTGCGTTTCGACAATAATACTGCCGGATTTAAGATGCTGACGATTGTGGGTGATTATGTGGCAGAGAATGCCAAAATGTTACTTAATGGTGCATTAGGCGGCGACAACTCGCCTACGGATAAAGTGCATATCATGGGCAACAGCAGCGGCGTAACCGAGGTGGCCGTGAACAATATTGGCGGTAGCGGTGCTCAGACCCTCGAGGGCATCACGCTTATTCAGGTGGACGGTGAAGCTGGCGGTGAATTCAGACAAGCAGGCCGCATTGTCGCCGGTGCCTACGACTACGCGCTTCAGCACAGCAGCGACCGTCACCGCTGGATGCTGACCAGCCAGCCACAGTTCAGGCAAGATTTACCGGGCGACCATCAGAGTGATACGCCGGACAATAGCGAAACGCCGTCCGAGCCTGTGCAGCCAGCAGAACCGGTTAACAGTGATACTGCGCCTGTTGCATCAGAGGATGAAGCCAAGACCAGCGCACCCGTTGGCGATACAGGAACGGAAGAACACTCCCCCTCTCCTGTGTCGTCGGTGCCTGTTGCGCCTGCTGCCGGCTCGGCTGAGGGAGGCGTGCAGGCAATGACCGTGCGACCGGAAGCAGCGGGCTACCTTGCTAACGCGGCCGCGGCAAACACCCTGTTTGGTGCAGCGCTGAACGATCGCCTCTCTCGCGGTGATGAAAGATTGTGGCTGCGCAGCGTCGCTGGGCGTAACCAATTCAAGGACTCCAGCAATCAGATTGCAACAAAAGGCCATTATTCGGCGTTTATCCTCGGTGCAGACCTGCTGGAAAACAGCTTCACCGGGTCAGATCGGCTGCGGGTGGGTGCAATGGCCGGAATGGCGCAGGCACAAAACGTCTCGCGATCGTCTGTTACGGGGTATCAAGCCCGATCGAACGTAAACGGATACGGCTTTGGCGTGTATGCCAACTGGCAACAACGTGATGCGGATCAGAATGGCGCCTATGTTGACAGCTGGCTGATGTATAACACGTTTAAAAACAGCGTATCTGGCGAAGGCTTGGCTCAGGAGCACTACCGCTCGCGTGGTTTTACTGGAGCAACCGAGTTTGGTTATCGTGCGAAAGTGGCGACCTTCAACCAGGACTTCGCACTGTGGCTGCAGCCTAAAGCCAGTGTGAGCTGGCACGGTGTCTCTGCCGGGACACATAAAGAGCGTAACGGCACCGAGGTAAAAGATCGCTCCGCGCGCGGTCTGCAAACGTCACTGGGTCTGCGCGCGTCACTGTCGGCGAGTGACAATGTCAACACTGCTCTGCTGCCTTGGGTTGAAGTGAACTGGCTTCAGAGCAGCAAGGCGCCGGCGGTGTCACTTGACGGTGCGAACGTTACACAAGCTGGCGTCCGCAATCGGATTGAAGTGAAAGCGGGTATCAATGCCAGACTGAATAAAAGCGTGAATCTGTGGGCCGGGGTAGCATACCAGCAGGGATCACATGGCTATCGTGATACGCAAGGAATGCTGGGGCTGAAAATCGATTTTTAACGATGTGTTTCAACTAAGGTGTTGTGTGAGACACCGCGATAAAGATGCGTTAAATGTGATGAAAACCACTTTGATGTACGTTTATGCCCGGCACTGAGCCGGGCATTTTTCGTGGCGAACTTAATCGATCTGCTGTGGCTGCTGACGGGAATTTTAAATAAACATTTAACTGTATGTTGTAACTTAATGCCTATTATTCTGTACCCTGTCCAAACACAGGCAGCAAATGGAGCCAGCTCAGTAGCCAGGCCAGAATATTGACTCCACCAAACAGGAATACCAGCAAGATAGCCGCCTTCATGCGCGGCATTGACGTAAAGCGCCGCTCTGCTTTACGCGCCAGGAGTGCCGGGCAAATCACCGCCCAAAGTGTCGCGAATAGCCCGGCAAAGCCGATGGCCGCCACAAATCCGTCCGGCCAAAAAAGCGATGCCATTAGCGGCGGTAAAAACGTTAAGCCCGCCGTTTTAAGCCGTGCGGACAGTGAATCCCCCCATCCCAAACGATCGCGGATGAAATCAAACAGTCCGGCAGTCACGCCAAGAAAAGAGGCAATCACCGCAAAATGGGAAAACAGGGACAACATGATCTTCGCCCCATGGCCATACTGATTGGCCCCGAGGGCGGACATCAACGCGGCAATATCGCCCCCCTGCTGCACAACCTGCGGAAAGGCGCTGCGCGGCACATTGCCCATAGTGCAGGTCAGCCAAAACACGTAAAGCGTAAGTGATAACACCGTGCCCAGCGTAAGCGCCTGCGTGAGCTTACCGCGATGACGACGGTAATAACGGACCAGCCCGGTGATATTGCCGTGATAGCCGAATGAGGCAAGGCAGAATGGCACTACCCCCAACGCATAAGGCCAATAACGATCGCCCGTCGGCGGTGCGCTAAATAATGAAGGCGCATCAATCTGCATCAGTAACCCGCCAAACAGCAGGATTAACAACACGATTTTGATCAGCACACAACCGGTCACCAAACGGCTGACTTCCCGCGTGCCCAAACACACCACCGCGGCAACGCAAAGCGTTAAGGTGACTTTGGTCGCGCCAGTAGAGAGCGGAACACCTAGTTGGTTAAGCGAATGTTGATAGACTGGCCCGCTGGCCGAGATATAGGCATAGGTCAAAATGCCCAGAACAAACAGAATGCTAATCCCATTCACGCTGGCCCAGCCGCGCCCAAGTAAATCACGCGTTATCGTGTCATACCCTGCGCCAGGGGAATATTGCACGCTAACCTGCATAAACAGCAGGCCGGAAAGCAGCATGGCACCCCAGCTAAAGGCCAGCAGCAGCAATGACCAACCAAACCATGCGCCCGCCATGACCACCGGCAAGGTAAACATGCCTGCCCCTACCACGGTGCCGCAGATCATCATCGCGCCCCACCACACCGATGGCTGACGCTGATGCATACGTTCTGGCATCTCCAAATCCCTGCTAAATCATAAAGGCCGCGATGATACAGCGGAAAGGGAGAATGTCAGCATGTCACGGTGAGGTTATTTTTAAGAAGCTGTCAGCGTGGGCTGACAGCTAACGCGTATTCGGTTGATGGGATAGGCGACACCCTGCGCCTTCAGGCGTAAAACGCAGGGCGCGTCGGCAGAGTGATAGTTACGATCTCCCCACTGTTTTGCGCTTCCACACAGGCGTCGGCCGCCACCGCCGCTGCATAGCCATCCCAGGCGGAAGGGCCGCCGAGCTGCCCCGCTCGCGCACCGTTAATGAAGTCTTGCAGTTCGACGTCATAGGCAGCAATGAAGCGCTGTTTCCAGTCGGTCAGAATGCCACTGCCCAGCATGGCCGCACGGCGCGTTGACACCGCCATCGGCTCCGGCAGGCGCGCGACTCCGCTCTCACCGACCACTTCACACTGGATATCATAGCCATACTGACAATTGACGAAAATTTCCACGTCGATGCGCACGCCCTGCGTGGTTTCCAGCAGCACGATCTGCGGATCGTTGAGGTGCGGTGCGGCGCGTGACGTCTTGCGCGGATACACCACTTGCGCACTAACATACTCATCGTTGAGTAACCAACGGAGCACGTCGAGTTCATGAATGAGCGTATCGGTAATCGCCATCTCCGTGGTATATGCCTCACCCACAGCGGGATTACGGTGCGCGCAGTGCAGCATCAGGGGTTGGCCTATCTCGCCCTGTTCAATAACCTGTTTAAGGGCGCGATAGCCACTGTCGTAAGGGCGCATAAAGCCCACCTGCACAAGCCTCTTCCCCGCAGCCATTTCTGCCTCAACAATGTTTAGGCAGCCTTGGGCAGTCACGGCCAACGGTTTCTCGCAAAACACCGCTTTGCCCGCTTGAATCGCGGCCAGCACAAACGCTTCATGCGTAGGGCCCCACGACGTCACCATCACGGCCTGCACCTCCGGCGCGGCGATAAGATCGTCGGGCTTATCATAGATTGTCGCCTGTAAATCCAGATCGCGGTTAACCTGCTCGCACTGACTGCGATTGATATCGTTTAGCGCCACCACTTTTGCGTGGCGCAGCACTTGGCTGCAGCGGCGAATATGTTCACGCCCAATGGCACCGGTGCCAATTACGCCGAGATTTAACGTCATCACTTTTCCTTAGTCCATCAAGGGGAAATTACTGGTTGAGGTAGTCAATGCTGTGCTGGATTTCGCGAACAATGTCATCTTCACGCCATGCCTCCATGCAAGATGAGAACGGCTCAAAGGCATACAGACCGCGATAACCTCGCGCTTCCAGCCGGGCGACCTGCTCTTTTGAACCGAGGCGATCTTGTGCACTCAACATCACGCGCTCTTCATCAGTGAGCTGCGACGCGGGACGCGTATCTCGCACCCCAGAAAGATGCACCAACCCGATATTTGCGACGTCAACGCCGCTCTCGAACTCCCGCTCTGCCTCTTCATACAGGTAATGATGGAAGGTATCTAACACGATTTTGAACGGCACGCCGGCCTCGCGAATCAACCGCTGCGCCTGTGCCGCGGAACGTAAAGCGCTTTGCGGAAAGCCCAACGGCTCAACCAGTCCCGCAATGCCATATTCGTCGAACAGCGGCCCCAGCGTCTTCAATGCCGACACGGTTTGCGCATCGGAGATGACGGTGCCGTCGTTCAGAGGACAGAGCACCAGTGCTTTCGCCCCCGTTTGTCGTGCATCTTCCAGCAAGCCGCGAGTCGTATCGAGCACGGCGTCGGTGAGCTGATTGAAGGGGTAGACCGCATTGATGGTTTCAATCGACAGCGCATGCTGGGCGGCCAACTGCCGTACCGCTTCACCACCTAAGGCATCAGTCACGCTGCCGCTTTTCATGTCATTGCGCAACTCCACATGGTGCAAACCCAGCCCGCTCACCAGCGAGAAAAATTGCGCAATACTGAGGCCAGGGGCGATTTTACGGTTTATGCAGAAGCGTTCATTGCTGATTTTAGTCGTCATGCTTTTTCCTGAAATAATCGGCTTTATTGAGCGTACCAAAGGCGGAGTACGTGGAATCATAGAGGGTCGAGACGCCGCAGACGCGTACAAGCTTGATGGAATTACATCAAGGGACGGGCAGGTACGGGCTAAAAAAAAGCGCAATGGCGATGACTCGCGATTGCGCTTGAGACGGGGAAGACAGGTTAGATTTTGCGCGCGGGTAATGACACGCACAGTAGCCCGGCGACAATACAGATCACGCCCGCCAAACTCTGCCAGTGGAAGGGTTCTGCAAACTGCGGCAGCAGGATAGCCGCCAGCCATACCAGCACATAGCTCAGGCTGAGGAGTGGATAAAGTCGATTCAGCGGCATGTGGCGCAGCGCCAACATCCAAAACAGCATCGACAGCCCATACAGGCCCAGTCCAACCGCCAACCGCAATACGGCGTAGGGGTGGCTTGCCAGTAGCGCCAGCGGCGGAAAATCGCTCATCGCTGCACGCAGGGTTAATTGCGCCAGCGTGACCAGCAGCACGCTGGCTAGCGCCAATAACACCCCTTTCATAGATAGCTTCCCATCAGCGCGACGCCCATGACAATGATCCCCGTACCGATCCACTGTCGCAGGGTAAAGGTCTCACGCCAAATCAGGCGCGCAGCCACCGCGACCAGCACAAAGTTCAGGCTTAGCATAGGATAGGCCACGCTAACCGGCACCTGTTGCAATACCGCCAACCACAGCAACATCGCCACGCCCAGCAGCAGCAAACTCAGCCCCACCCAAAGGATGAGCCCACGTTTATCATTTCGCAGACTCACCAGCGCGGCCTGTTTCTGGCACAGCTGGGCGGCGCAGCTTAGCAAGCTCACGAGCAGGATCAGCAGCAGATTCATGGCGCGGCGTTATAACCGTAGTAAACCAAACGCCCCTGACGATAAACATCATCCGGCAGCGGCAATGTCGCATCCGGCGTCGGCTGGTGTGAATCCAGCAGCATCACCAGCGATACACGACCGTGACGACGATGTTCGCGCAACCAGTCGGCAAATGCCTGCCCATCGACATACCGTGATTGCGCATCGGGATAGCTCAGACCGTATTGCAGCTCACCTTTGGCGTCGAAAAAGGTGATATCACTGCGGCGCGCTTCCCACGAAACGGCGGCGGCAATACCGGGGTTATCAACCAGCACATAGCGGCTATCGACAAGCTGGCGATGAATGGCCTGGACAAAATTCTGCGGCTGTTTGCTATCGCGAACTTTATGCGGGATCGCGAAGCCCACCAGGAGCGCCAGCGCCAGCGGGCACAGCGCCGCGAACTGCCAGCGGCCGGTTTTAAGGCTCAGCGCGCCCATGAAACCCCACCCGGCAAACGCCAGCGTGGCACAGATTACCGCCGTGGTATCGTCGCTGCCGTAGACCGGATGTTTAGCGATTCCCCAAGGCGCAATCACCACCAGCGCCACCAGCGCCGTAACGGCACCGAACAGCAGATTAATCCAGCCGTTTACGCGAAAAGCCCGCGCGGACGCTTTCTGCGCATAATGCGCCATCAGCAGCGCCAGCGGCGCAAAGCACGGCAGGATGTAGGTCGGCAGTTTACCTTTGGCGATGCTGAAGAAGACAAAGGGCAACACTACCCAACTCAGCAAATAGACGCCCGACGTGTGCTGGCTGCGCTGCTGCCATGCGTGCTTAAACGCGCCTGGCAGCAACGCCAGCCAGGGTAGACAGCCCGCAAGCAGCACGGGAAGGTAGTACCAAAAAGGGGCTTTATGTTGTGCATCGTCTTCGGCAAAACGCTGAATGTGCTCCACCCAGAAGAAGTAGTGCCAGAAATCCCCTTCCTGATGGTGAATCGCCAACGCCCAGGGCGCACTGGCTGAGGCAGCAACCAGCACGGTAAAGGGTCCCCAGCGCAGCAATTCGCCAATACGCCGTTGCCACAGCGCCCACGGCACAATCGCCAGCACCGGCACCGCCAGCGCCAAAAAACCTTTGGTCATAAAGCCCATCGCACAGGCCAATCCCAACAGCAGGTAGCCGATAAAGCGCTGCCGCGTCGTCACGGCTTGCGCTGCATACCAGTAGCTGCACATGGCGGCGATCAGCCACAGCTGTAGAATGGGATCCAGCACGGCATAGGTGCCGATGCCATACACCAGCAGTGAAGTCAGAAAAATCACGCTAGCAGTTAACGCCACTTTGCGGCTGGCAAACATCTGCCGCCCCAGCCAGTAAACCAAAATGGCAGTGAGCGTCGTACAGAAAATCGATCCCGCACGCACACCGAAATTGGTATGACCAAACAGCAACTGCCCAATATTATTTACCCAGTATCCGGCAATGGGTTTTTCAAAATAGCGCAGGTCAAAGAAGTGCGGGACGATCCAGTTGCCACTGATGATCATCTCGCGACTGATCTCAGCATAACGGGTTTCGTCAGGCTGCCATAAGCTACGAAATTCAATGGGTATCAGATAATAGAGCGCAAAAAGCGCAATAAGCAGTGTGATTTTACTACCTGTTCGCATCCCTGTTTCCTGTTAGAGAGAAGCCTGATATCCCAGCCAGCCTTCGCGGCCTGGCAAGTGACCACGTACCACTTTACCGCGCGGGAGCGCGCTGAGATTGTCCGGTAACAGCTGACTCAGCGGGCAAAACGCAATCCCCTGCTCGCGCGCGCGCTTCAGCAGTTCACCGAACGCGTTAATCCCCACGATGCCTTCCACTTCTGCATGAATGGTGTAAACCGGGGTGCCGGTATCCGCGTGGATTTGGGCGAGGATAAAGTCGTTATAGTCTTCGGCACTGACGGACTGGCCAACCACCTCGTCCCACGTGGGTAACGTCACCGGAATTTGTACCGCGCCGTCACTGCCATCACGCATCACGGGTACAAAGGGCCCGGTGCCGCGACAATCGCTGTTGTAGCGAAATCCGAAGGGCTGTTTTGCCTGCACGACGCGTTGATCGGCGCGCCAGCCCGCCACGGCGGAACACGTGACCTTGTCACCGATGATCGCTTCCAGCGCCTCTTTTCCACGTAAGATCTGCGCGTGAAGCTTCTCTTCCGGCCAGACGCCCGCCCAGGTTTGCCAGGCAAAGTGATCCCACGCGTGCAGTCCCACTTCGTGATGGTCTGCGGTGGCGCGAATAATCGCCTCCAGGCCACGACCAATTTCACGGCCTGGCCACGCGGTGCCGGCCAGCAGAATATCCCATCCATAGAGAGACGCTGCCCGCGAGCGCAGCATTTTCCACAAAAAGCGCGGCTTCAGCAGGCGCCATAAATGGCGCCCCATATTGTCCGGCCCTACGGTGAAAAAGAAGCTGGCTTGCAGCTGATGCAGGCTGAATTGTTCAAGCAGCGCCGGTACGCCGTGCTGGGTACCGCGCCACGTATCGACATCAACGCGCAACCCGACTTTTCTCATGGCTTATCCTGCAACTCGACGGTGCGCAGGAAGAAGTCCAGCGTGTTATCGATGGTGGTATCCATCTCAACCGTCGGCGTCCAGTCCAGCAGGCGACGCGCATTTTTGATTGACGGTTTGCGGTGCTCAACGTCTTGATAACCTTTGCCGTAATAGCTGCTGCTTTCAACTTCGCGGAAACCTGCAAACGGCGGGAAGCGATCGCGCAGCGGATGGCGTTCAAAGCTGGCCAACAGGTGCTCAGCCAACTCTTTGATACTGGCTTCATTGTCGGGATTACCAATGTTGACGATTTGCCCGTCGCAGTTTTGATGTTTGTTCTCGATGATGCGGAACAGCGCTTCAATACCGTCGCGAATATCGGTAAAGCAGCGCTTCTGCGCACCGCCATCAATAAGCTTGATTGGCGACCCTTCCACCAGATTCAAAATGAGCTGGGTAATGGCACGCGAACTGCCGATGCGCGCGGCATTGAGGTTATCCAGGCGCGGCCCCATCCAGTTAAAAGGACGGAACAGCGTAAAGCGCAGCCCCTCTTTCTCGCCATAGGCCCAGATCACGCGATCCAGCAGCTGTTTAGAGACCGAGTAAATCCAGCGCTGTTTGTTGATCGGTCCGACCACCAGATTGGAATGATCCTCGTCGAAATGCTGATCGGTACACATGCCGTACACTTCGGACGTGGACGGGAAGATAATACGCTTTTTGTATTTCACACAGTCGCGAATAATCTTCAAATTCTCTTCGAAATCCAGCTCGAACACGCGCAGCGGATTACGGGTGTACTCAATCGGCGTGGCAATAGCCACCAGCGGCAGTACGACATCGCATTTCTTGATATGGTACTCGATCCACTCAGAGTGGATGCTGATATCGCCCTCCACAAAGTGGAAGCGCGGCTGGTCGAGGAAACGGCTGATAGCGTCGGAACTGATATCCAGCCCATAGACCTCAAAATTATCATCCTGTAACAGGCGCTCTGTGAGATGGTTGCCAATAAAACCGTTGACCCCAAGAATCAATACGCGGGTACGGCGCTTCACCGCCGCCACCGGTTGAGAATAGAGCAGCGCGCCCGGCACCATGCCTAAGCTCTGCGCTAGCTGGCTGCCGTTCATAAAGACGCCGTTGTCACTTTGTCCGGTGACCACTTCCAAGGCCCCCTCGCCGCAGGCGATCAGGAAAGGTTCAACCGAGATCACCGTACCCGGCTTCGCGGCAGGTGCATCGGCGTGAACGCGCCCTTTCCACACCATAAATTTCACGGTACCGGCGTAGGCAAATGCTCCAGGCCAGGGATAGGTCACAGCACGCACCAGGTTATTTACCTGTTGCGCAGATCTTTCCCAATAAATGCGCCCATCCTCCGCCGTGCGGCGGCCGACCACCGTGGCCTCGGCATCGTTCTGTGGCGTGGGGGTGACTTCACCGGATTTCAGCAGCGGCAGCGTGCCTTCTAACAGCTGGGTGGCACAGGCCACCAGCTTGCGATGCAGCGTCAGCGCATTGTCTTGCTCATCAATCGCCACGCGCTGTTGGGCAACAATGTCACCGGCATCGGCGCGTTTCACCATATGGTGCAGGGTAACGCCCGTTTCCGTCTCCCCATTCACCAATACCCAGTTCAGCGGGGCCCGGCCGCGGTATTTAGGCAGCAGTGAACCGTGCAGGTTGAATGCGCCGCGTTGAGCGCTGTTTAGAATCGCGTCGCTCAGCAGCGCCCGGTAATAAAATGAGAAAATATAGTCCGGCGCCATGGCTTTAATGCGCTCCACCCACAGCGGGTGATTCACATCTTCCGGTGCGTGTACCGGGATCCCCTGTTCTGCCGCCAAACGCGCCACAGAGTCAAAAAAGTGGCTTTCGGAAGAGGTATCCGCATGGGTAAAAATCGCGTCGATTTCAAAACCGCTTTTCAACAGCGCAGCAATACCTGCGCAACCCATTTCAGCGTAAGCGAAGACAATTGTTTTCATTGCTCAATTTCCTGTACAGAGGAGGCATCTTTCTGAGGGTGAATCACACGTTGGATGAAGTAGCGCGGCCGCGCGCGGACATCGTTATAAATACGGCCAATATATTCGCCAAGCAGGCCCATACCGATAAACTGCGCGCCGATGAAAATAAACAGCACGGCAAACAGCATAAAGACGCCATCGCCCGCCCAGTCGGCACCCAGCACCAAACGCAGCAGGATCAGCACCAGCGAGAACCCAAACCCCGCCAGCGCAATGATGCTGCCGACGATGCTGAGTAAGCGCAGCGGCGTGGTGGTCAGGCAGGTCACCAGGTCATACATCAGGTTAATCAGCTTCATAAAGCTGTATTTAGAGTCGCCAAATTCACGCTCGGCGTGGGCGACGGGGAGTTCAATGGTACGTCGGGCAAAGGTGTTCGCCAGAATCGGGATAAAGGTGCTCCGCTCATGGCAGTTCAGCATCGCGTCAACGATATGGCGGCGGTAGGCGCGCAGCATACAGCCGTAATCGCCCATCGCTTTGCCAGTCACGCGTTGGATTAACTGGTTAATGGTGCGCGAGGCGCGACGACGGAACCAGCTATCCTGACGGTTCTGCCGCACCGTGCCTACAACGTCATACCCCTGCTGCGCAGCGCGCACCAGATTCGGGATCTCTTCCGGCGGATTTTGCAGGTCGGCATCGAGTGTGATAATCAGATCGCCGCTGACGTGGCTGAAACCCGCCATGATGGCAGAGTGCTGGCCATAGTTACGATTTAACAGCACCCCGACCACATGACTGCCAGGCATGTCTGCGGCATCAGCGATCATCTCGCCTGAGCGGTCGGCGCTGCCGTCATCGACCAGCAGAATCTCGTAATCCATATCCAGAACGGCACAGGCTGCATCGGTGCGGCGCACCAGCTCCGGCAGACTCTCTTGTTCGTTATAAACGGGGATGACAACCGAAACTTTACCAATGGGTTTTTCTTCCAACATCTCACACTCCAGCAATCGCGCGTAGCGCACTGATGACTCGCGTAACATCGTCATCGCGCATATCCGGGAACAGCGGTATCGAACAGATGCGATCGCTGTTCCACTCCGTGTTTGGCAGCGAAAGCTGCGGGTAGCGCTCACGGTAATACTTGTGGGTGTGGGCGGCGCGGAAATGCAGACCGGTACCGATATCCTGCGCTTTAAGGGCTTCCATCAGTGCATCGCGGTTAAGCCCACAGGTGGCTTCATCGACGCGGATGATGAAAAGGTGCCACGCGTGCTGATGCGGCCAGTGCGGCTGCGCCAGCGGAAGAAATGGCGTATCCGCCAGTTCGCGCAGGTAGCGCTGGGCGATCGCCGCCCGGCGCGCATTAATAGATGACAGTTTCCTGAGCTGGACCAGCGCAATCGCGGCGCTGATATCGGGCAGGTTATATTTGAACCCCGGCATCATCACTTCAGCCTGCGGCTTGCGGCCATGAGTGTGCCGATCGTAGGCATCGACACCCAAGCCGTGGAATTTCAGGCTACGTATCCGATCGGCCAGCGCTGCGTCATCCGTCACTACCAGACCGCCTTCTGCGCAGGTCATGTTTTTAATGGCGTGGAACGAGAAAATGGCGGTGCCTTGTGCGCCGATGTGTTGACCTTTGTAATAACAGCCCGCCGCGTGGGCCGCATCGTCGATAATGGGAATACCGTGACGCTCCCCAATGGCGCGCAGCGCCTCGATATCAGCAGGCGCACCGGCATAGTGCACGGGAATAATGGCGCGGGTACGGGGCGTAATCGCCGCCTCAACCGCTTCTGGCGTGACCATCAGCGTATCGCGATCAACATCGATCATCACCGGCGTGGCGCCCAGCAGCGTGATAATGTTGATGGTGGATACCCAAGTGAGCGAAGGCGTAATCACTTCATCCCCGGGCTGAATATCGAGCGCCATCAGCGTGACGTGCATCCCGGCGGTGGCGGAACTGACCGCGATCGCGTGCTGATTGCCGGTTAATTCGCAAAAAGCCTGCTCTAACGCCGCATTCTTAGGTCCGGTGGTAATCCAGCCGGATTCAAAGACCGCTTTCACGGCTTCAAGCTCTTCCTCACCCAGAGAAGGTCGAGAGAAGGGAAGAAAAGTCATAAACTCACCTTATATTTTGCGCGAAACATCGTTGCTAAAATAATGCAATTAAACTCATCCCAACCAGACATCGAAAAACTCGCCAATTAAGGTGATGTAAGGCATGACATTTATGAAAATCGGTCAGACAGCACAAAATGTCAAGTTTCAATAACCCCAACAAAAGCATAAGTCACGCTTTATTATTTAATGCTAAATACTCTACGGTGGAAAACTTAACGCAACATTAAATAAGCGCGCGTTCTTTGGCCTTTTTCTTATCCGTTGAAGATTGGTAGAAGTTTCTCGTGTGAACCGCCGCTATTCAGCACGCCTTTGGTTTCAGTGAGATGAATCCGCGCTCAGATGGCGTAAAGCGAAGGCGCGCAGGTTGGAAGAAAAGAGGATGCAAAGAGGGGATTAACCGCTAATACCTACACGGCTTAAGGTTAAATTAAGTTTGATTCCCTAAGCTCCACCCACGATCCTGACAGAGCATTGAGAGCAGCATGGCAGCAGACAGATTGGGCGAGGCGGCGCTACGTCGTCACCATATTGGCGTCAAAACCAAAGGCGTGCGCTTCCGCGGCGCGCACTATGTGTTCCGCTACAGTGCGGGACACTATGAGGTGTTCCTCGATGAACAACGCGTGATGTCTCTCGCCACCCGCCATTTGCTTGAGGCGATTGCGCAATTTAAGCAGCAGTTATAACGCGTTTTACCCCCCACCCTTTTAGAGAGAAATCCCCTTGCGCGCTCGCCTACGTGACCGCGATCGGACGCTTACAATCGGTGCCAAAAACGTCCTGACAGCGATAAGTTATTCCATTCCCTCGATAATTTACTTTTTGCGCCGAGACGCTTACCCAATTAGGGTGGCCAAAATCTGGCCAACGCCCTGATTCTTTTATAAAAACAATAAACATTTCAAAACAAAATTAATGATTGTGATGTAGGTCAAAAGGCTCTATATTGGCCGCGCTTTTTACAAAGCTGATACTTTTTTGTTCAATTTAGTCAATCGGCCAGCCATGACGAGCCCCGGTTGAAGGAGAGATATGATGACGGATAAAGTCCGTATTGATAATTTTGGTGCCCATTCATTCAACGGAAACAACGACGCATTCTTGGCTCGTCAGGCCGAGTTTGAATCTAACGTCAGGAGTTACCCGCGCAAGTTGCCTTTAGCGATCGCCAAAGCCAACGGCGTGTGGATCACAGATGTTGAGAATAAACAATATCTTGACTGCCTGGCCGGCGCAGGGACGCTGGCACTTGGTCATAACCATCCTGATGTTCTGCAGAGCATTCAAAATGTCATTACCAGCGGCTTGCCGTTACATACTCTGGATCTTACGACACCTCTGAAAGACCAGTTCTCTGAATCGCTGCTCTCGCTGCTGCCGGGTCAGGGCAAAGAGTACTGCCTGCAATTCACCGGACCTTCTGGTGCAGACGCCGTAGAAGCCGCGCTGAAGCTGGCCAAGAAAGTCACCGGCCGTAGCGGCGTCATCAGCTTCTCTGGCGGCTATCACGGCATGACCCATGGCGCCCTGTCGGTCACCGGCAACCTTTCGCCGAAAGAAGCCGTGGATGGCATGATGCCTGAAGTGCAGTTTATGCCGTATCCACACCAGTACCGCTGCCCGCTGGGCATTGGTGGTGAAGCAGGCGTCAAAGCACTGACCTACTACTTCGACAACCTGATCAACGACGTTGAGAGCGGCGTTCGCAAGCCTGCGGCGGTGATTCTGGAAGCCGTTCAGGGTGAAGGCGGCGTGAACCCGGCACCGACTGAATGGCTGCAGCGCATCCGTAAAGTGACAGAAGAGCACGGCATTCTGCTGATCCTCGATGAAGTCCAGGCAGGCTTCGCGCGTACCGGTAAATTCTTCGCGTTCGAACACGCTGGCATTCAGCCAGACATCATTGTGATGTCCAAAGCGGTCGGCGGCGGTTTGCCATTGGCCGTGCTGGGTATCAAGAAGAAATTTGATGCCTGGTCGCCTGGTCACCATACCGGCACCTTCCGCGGCAACCAGCTGGCGATGGCCACTGGCCTGGCCACGCTGAAGATTCTGACCGAGCAGAACATCGCAGCGAAAGTCGCCGCTCAGGGCGAATGGCTGAAAGCACAGCTGAAAGAGATGGCCAAGCGCTTCCCGGTGATCGGCCACGTGCGCGGTCTCGGCATGATGATCGGTATCGAAATTGTCAAGCCGCACGAAGCCGCCGATCATATGGGCAGCCTGCCTGCTGACGGTGAGCTCTCTGCGCTGCTGCAGAAGAAGTGTTTTGAAGCGGGTCTGATCCTGGAGCGCGGCGGCCGCCACGGTGCGGTACTGCGCCTGCTGCCATCGCTGCTGATCACTGACGAAGAGCTGGCGATTTTCCTGGATAAATTTGAGCAGGCGCTGATTGGCGCTGGCGTCAAACCTGTGTAATTGGAAGAGTAAATGTCTGAAGTAAACCCGATTCTGGCCGCCTCCGCATCGAGCATTGAGGCGTACCAGCAGGCGATTGCCCAAAGCAGCGCCGCGGTTGTGCAGTGGCTGCAACAGCCTGAAATGTACCAAGGCAAAACCGTTGCCGAACTGCGCGAGCGTATCACGCTCGACTTCAATCCAAACGGCCTGGGTAACCAGGCCGCGATTGAACGCGCGATTGAATATTTTTTGAAAGACAGCCTGTCCGTGCACCACCCGCAATGTGTGGCGCACCTGCACTGCCCAAGCCTGGTCGTCAGCCAGGCAGCAGAAGTGCTGATTAACGCGACCAACCAGAGCATGGACTCATGGGATCAAAGCCCGTCCGCCACCATCATCGAGATCAAACTCATTGAATGGCTGCGTGCGCAGGTGGGTTATCCGGCGGGCGATGCGGGCGTGTTCACCAGCGGCGGCACGCAAAGTAACTTGATGGGTCTGATGCTGGCGCGCGATGCTTTCTTTGCGCGTCAGGGCCATTCGGTCCAGCAGGATGGCATCACGGGCGATCTGCGCAAAATCAAAGTGTTTTGCTCAGAAAATGCCCACTTCTCCGTGCAGAAAAACATGGCGCTGCTCGGCCACGGCTATCAGTCCGTGGTGCAGGTGAAATCAGACGCCTTTGCGCGCATGGATCTCAATGACCTGAAAGCCAAACTGGCGCAGTCACAGGCCAACGGCGAGCAAGTTCTGGCCATTGTCGCCACTGCGGGCACCACCGATGCAGGCGCGATTGATCCGTTGGGAGAGATCGCGGATATCGCTGCCGAGCATAATATCTGGGTGCACGTGGATGCGGCATGGGGCGGCGCCCTGCTGCTGTCTGAGAAATACCGTGACTATCTTAACGGTCTGGAGCGCGTGGACTCTGTCACGCTGGATTTCCACAAGCAGTATTTCCAGACCATCAGCTGTGGCGCCTTCCTGCTGAAAGATGCGCGTCACTACGAGCTGATGCGCTATCAGGCAGCCTATCTGAACTCTGAGTTTGACGAAGAGGCTGGCGTACCAAACCTGGTGTCCAAATCGCTGCAAACCACCCGCCGTTTCGACGCGCTGAAACTGTGGATGGGCCTGGAAGCACTGGGGCAGAAACAGTACGCGGCCATCATCGATCATGGCGTGACGCTGGCGCAGGATGTGGCACAGTATGTCAACGCAACGCCGCGCTTTGAGCTGGTGATGCAGCCGCAGCTGGCTAGCGTTCTGTTCCGTTATCGCCCTGAGCAGATGTCTGATACCGCGCAAATCGCGCTGTTCAATCAGCGTATCGGCGATGCGCTGCTGGAATCTGGCCGTGCAAACGTGGGCGTGACTGAACATCAGGGCGTGACGTGCCTCAAGCTGACGCTACTGAACCCAACGGTCACGTTGGATGACATTACGCTGCTGCTGGCGCTGGTGGAAAAAACCGCCAAGCAGCTGCTTAACGCCTGAGTGCGATAAGCGCATCAAGCCGGTCACGGGCCACCCTGACCGGCTTTTTTGTTGGCGCACCGCGCACCGTATATCTGCATGATGCGGCGGTTTGCCCCTCTCAGACCCGCTCTACGCCCTCTTTTCTTAGGATCCCCGCGTCAACTAAGCACGCTTTCAGAGTGCCAAACGCATCCTGACACTGGCGTTCGTCCACGCAGGCATAGCCCAGCAGCAATCCGCGACGCTCTTGTGGCAGCATGTAGTATTGCGACAGCGGACGCACCTTCACGCCGCGCCGCAGCGCCAGCGCCGCAATCGCCACATCATCACAGCCTGCCGGCAAAGGAATGACCAGGTGCAAACCGGCTTCGTGGGAGGCCTGAGGCATAAATGCCGGCCCCAAATAACGCTCAATTAAGCCGGCAAGAAAGCGGCGGCGCTGACTGTAAAGCTTACGCATGCGGCGAATGTGCGCCACGTAATGGCCTTTTTGAATAAATTCTGCCAGCGCACGCTGTACCAGCAGATGCCCGCCGCGATAGAGCTCCGCCGCCGCGATACGCAGCGGCTGTGCCAGCGACTTCGGCACCACCAAATAGCCGATGCGCAGCGCGGGATAGAGCGTCTTACTAAAGGTTCCCATGTAAATCACCGGGGCATCCGGCTCAAACCCCTGCAGGGCGGGAAAAGGCTGCCCTGAAAAACGAAACTCGCTGTCGTAATCATCTTCCACCAGCCACGTCTTGTGCTTACGCGCCAGATCAAGCAGCTGCTTGCGGCGCTCAAGACTGAGATGGACCCCCAGCGGGTATTGGTGTGACGGTGTCACGAAAATCATCTTGGGTGCCCGCGCTCGCGGTGCCAAATCGGGCACGATGCCCTGCGCGTCGACTTCGCGCGCCTGGATTTTTAGGCCGTTGATGCGCAACAAATTACGCGTGCCCCAGTAACCCGGCTCCTCGATCCACACGGTATCCCCTGCATCGCACAGCACGCGGGTCACCAGATCCACTGCCTGGTGAATGCCTTCGGTGATGATGATCTGATCGGCTTCCGCACGCACCGACCGGGCGACGCTGAGGTAGTCCGCCAGCGCCTCGCGCAGCTGAGGACAACCGCCGTTGCTGCTGTAAATCAGACGATCTATCTCCGGCTCGCGGCTGAGTCGCGCCTGAATCTGACTGAACAACTTATGGGGGAATTGAGTGACATCCGGCGCGCCAGGCACAAACGCGCCCCACTGGTAAGGCGACGCATTGGCGTGGCCGAGCAGAGAGGCCCCGCGCTTCGAGATCGCCGCTAAGCTGCGCGGAGAGGCCGTAAATGGCTCAGGCGTGCGCTGACTGTTTAACGAGCCCTCGGGCAGGTTCTCAGCAATCCAGGTGCCGCTGCCGGTACGGGCGGTCACATAGCCCTGTGCCATCAAATTTTCATAAACATTCAGTACCGTATTGCGCGACACCGATAACTCCCGCGCCAAATCGCGCGTCGCTGGCAAGCGCGTCGCACGGGGAAACACCCCTTCGGCGATAGCGGTTTGCATGCAGGTGAGCAGTCGCTGCTGCAACGTTCCCTCCGTGACAAACTGCAAGCGCTCCAATACATGATCGGCGTACAAACTCCGCAATTGGCTCCCTCCTTTTCTCTAAAAGTGGCTCTGGCAACGTGGCGCCGTGCAGGCATAAATAAGCGTGTTTGTCGTGTTTTGTAAAGACGCTTATCGCTAAGGAAAGGTTATGCAAGGTAAAAACAGCCAACTGCAGCAACGCAAAGATGACGCCCTGCCGCGCGGCACCGGCAATCTTTGTCAGTGGTATGTCGAGCAGGCAGAGAACGCCACGCTGCGCGACGTTGAAGGCAACAGCTGGATCGACTTTGCGGGCGGCATCGCGGTATTAAACACCGGGCATCGTCATCCACGCATCGTTCAGGCGGTTGCAGAACAGTTAACCAAATTTACCCATACGGCGTTCCAGGTGACGCCCTATGAAAGCTATGTCGCGCTCGCAGAACGCATTAACCGTATGGTGCCGATTGAAGGCAAAGCCAAAACGGCCTTTTTCTCAACGGGCGCGGAGGCGGTCGAAAACGCGGTTAAAGTGGCGCGCGCCGCCACGCGTCGTCACGGCATCATCACCTTTGGCAACGCGTTTCACGGTCGCACCTTCATGACCATGGCGATGACCGGCAAAGTCGCACCGTACAAACGTGATTTTGGGCCTATGCCAGCTTCAGTGTGGCATGCGCGCTACCCCAACAGCGTGACCGGTATCACGACGGAAGCGGCGCTTGCCAGCTTGCAGGACATTTTCACGCAGGATATCGCTCCGCATGATGTTGCGGCCATAGTGCTGGAACCGGTGCAGGGTGAAGGCGGTTTTCACGTTGCCCCACCTGAGTTCATGGTGGCGCTGCGTCAGTTGGCCGATGAGCACGGGATCTTGCTGATTGCCGATGAAGTCCAGAGCGGTTTTGCCCGCACCGGCAAAATTTTCGCCATGGAGCACTACAGCGTGAAGCCCGACCTCATCACCATGGCGAAAAGCCTGGCGGGCGGGATGCCGCTGTCTGCGGTGAGCGGACGTGCTGAGATCATGGACGCGCCCGGTCCGGGCGGCTTGGGTGGCACTTACGCAGGCAACCCGCTGGCCATCGCCGCCGCGCACGCAGTGCTGGATATTATTGCCGATGAGCAGCTGTGCGATCGTTCCGCGCGGCTGGGTGCGCAGCTCAACGATTTTCTGCAGGGCGCGCGCGCCAATAACAGCAGCATCACGGACATCCGCGGTCTGGGCTCGATGGTGGCGGTCGAGTTCACCCATGCGCAGATCGCGCAGGCCATCCAGCAGGACGCCATGGCGCGCGGCTTGCTGCTGCTGACCTGTGGACCGCACGGCAATGTGATCCGCTTCCTGTATCCCCTCACTATCCCCGACACGCAGTTTAGCCAAGCGCTGGATATCCTTAGCGCCGTTCTGCGTCAGCATCAGAACGGTTAAGCCTTAAAAATGCCCGACCTACTGCAGGTCGGGTTGGGCATCTTGCTGCACGTCACCTGAAAACGCGCTGGAGAATGATTTATGAGTTCACAGAATACCGATGCGCTGGCGCAAGGCCTTAAGCCACGTCATGTCAGAATGTTATCCATTGCCGGTGTGATTGGCGCCGGACTGTTTGTTGGCTCGGGCCACGCCATTGCCGAAGCGGGCCCCGCCGTGCTGCTGGCCTATATCGCCGCCGGTACGCTGGTGGTGCTGATTATGCGTATGCTGGCAGAAATGGCGGTCGCCTCGCCGGATTCAGGGTCCTTTTCAACCTATGCGGCGAAGTCGCTGGGTCGCTGGGCCGGTTTCACCATCGGCTGGCTCTACTGGTGGTTTTGGGTGCTGGTTATTCCGCTGGAAGCCAATGCCGCAGGCACCATTTTGCACGCCTGGTTTCCGCAGGTTGCCGTTTGGGAATACACGCTGGCCATTACCATCATATTGACCGTCAGTAACCTGTTCAGCGTGAAGAACTACGGTGAGTTTGAATTCTGGTTTGCGCTGCTGAAAGTGGTCGCCATCGTGGCGTTCCTGGTGATCGGCAGCCTGGCGGTATTGGGTCTGTTGCCGGGCAGTAGCACCCAAGGCATCTCCCATGTTTATGACACGCACGGTTTCATGCCTAATGGCATCAGTGCGGTGCTGGCGGCCATCCTTACCACCATGTTCTCTTTTATGGGCACTGAGATCGTCACCATTGCCGCAGCGGAATCCCGCGAGCCGCAAAAGCAGATAACCCAAGCCACTAATTCGGTTATCTGGCGTATTGCGCTGTTTTATCTGCTCTCTATTTTCTTTGTGGTGGCGCTGGTGCCGTGGAATAGCCCAGCCCTGATGAAAAATGGATCTTATCAAACGGCCATGGAGATGATGAACATTCCGTATGCGCGTCAGATTGTGGATGTCGTGGTGCTGGTTGCCGTGTGCAGCTGTCTGAACTCGGCGCTTTACACCGCCTCACGCATGCTCTACTCGCTGTCGCGCCGCCAGGAAGCGCCAGCCTCTGCCTCGCGCACCACGGCCAGCGGCACACCGTGGGTTGCGGTACTGGCGTCCACTGCCGCCGCGTTCCTGACGGTTATCGCCAACTATCTCGCCCCCGCAGCAGTGTTTGAATTTTTGCTGGCCAGCTCCGGTGCCATCGCCCTGCTGGTGTATCTGGTGATCGCCGCATCGCATCTGGTGCTGCGTAAAAAGAAAGAGGCGCGTGGCCAGGTCCTGCGCTACCGCATGTGGCTGTTCCCTGGCCTGACGTGGGCAACCATCATTTTTATCGTTGGCGTCCTGGCGTCCATGCTGTTTAATCCGCAGCACCGCTACGAAATCATTGCCACCGGCCTGCTGACGCTCGCGGTACTGGCGGCCAGCCGCCTGGTTCACCGTAAGCGCGCGGCGCACAAAAACAGCAAAGTGTTCGCGCTGCGTTCCTAACGTTCATCTTCCGGGCAAGGATGCCCTAAAATATCAGGCGTACTGGACATCAATACTGATGGACTCTTCCGGTACGTTGATCGTCACCAGGCAGCTATTCCACACCGGTTTACCCTCCGTCAGATTGTGCTCAACAAAGTAGGCCTGGAACGCTTTCAACGCCTCAGTGAGATCGCCAATCGCCTGCGCATCCGGCTCAAACCAGTCCATCTCCCCTGCTTCATCAAGGTAGTTAAATTGATACTGTCCCCCTTCGCCGTCGGCAAAGAGTTCCGCGTTAACATACAGTGCCTGCGCCCCTTGCGGCCCACAGCTGAAAACGATTTGCGCGATGCGACGATAAAGATCTTCATAATTCATAGTGACATTCCTGGCGAATACGCCTACAGCCGCAGCGTCCGTTCGACTGGCCACCCTGCGCTGTAGGCTTTCTCGTGCGGTATTCATCAGCCGATCGATTGACTTTAAGGCAGACGATCGGAGAATGAGCCACCCGAGCAGTAAGTTAAAAAGAAAGGGAGTTTATCATAGCCTGTTCATCCTGTTTTTCACGCCCCGGTCGCGTAAAAGGCGCGGCAATGCTGCTGGCCGCCGCGCTGCTGGCGAGCTGTTCGTCGGAGCGCCCTAAGTCGCTGGTCACGCCGCTTCCCACGGTGACTCCGCCGTCTCCCTCGGCACCGTCAGTGGCACCGCAGGCGCCGGTACGCGGCGTGTGGCTGACCACGGTATCACGCCTCGACTGGCCGCCGGTCTCATCGGTGAACGCCGCGCCCGCCAGCCGTATTCGCCTGCAGCAAGCGGCCCTCATCACCAAGCTCGATGCGTTACAGCGTCTCGGCATTAACACCGTGTTCTTCCAGGTCAAGCCCGATGGCACCGCGCTGTGGCGTTCGCGCATCCTGCCATGGTCGGATATGCTGACCGGGACGATTGGCGAGGATCCCGGCTACGATCCGCTGCAATTTATGCTGGATGAAGCACACAAACGCGGTATGCGCGTGCATGCGTGGTTTAACCCCTACCGTGTTTCAACCAATGTGAAACCCGCCACGGTCAACGCGCTGAACAAGACGTTATCCGATCAGCCCGCCAGCGTGTTTGTGCTGCACCGAGACTGGATCCGCACCGCCAGCGATCGCTTCGTGCTTGACCCCGGTATTCCGGCGGCGCGCGACTGGATCACCAGCATCATTGCGGAAGTGGTGGCGCACTATGACATCGACGGCGTGCAGTTTGACGACTATTTCTACGCGGAGACGCCGGGTTCAACCCTGAATGACAGCGCCACCTTTCGCGCATACGGTCAGGGATTTGCCACCAAAGCCGACTGGCGACGCCATAACACGCAGCAGTTGATCGAGCAGGTCTCACGTACCATTAAGCAGCTTAAACCGCAGGTGGAATTCGGCGTCAGTCCGGCGGGCGTTTGGCGCAACCTGTCCCACGATCCGGCGGGCTCTGACACGCGCGGTGCCGCCGCCTACGATGAAGCGTATGCCGATACGCGCCGCTGGGTACAAATGGGGCTGCTGGATTACATTGCGCCGCAGATTTATTGGCCATTCTCACGCCAGGCGGCGCGCTACGATGTGCTGGCGAAGTGGTGGGCCAACGTGGTGAAACCCACGCATACGCGCCTCTATATCGGCCTCGCGCTGTATAAAGTGGGCGAACCGTCGCGGCTCGAGCCTGAATGGACGGACGCAGGCGGCGTGCCGGAATTGAAAAGGCAGCTCGATCTCAACGATGCACTGCCGCAGATCAGCGGCACGATATTGTTCCGGGAAAATTACCTCAATCTGCCGCAAACCCAGCAAGCCGTGGACTATCTGCGCCAGCGCTGGGGGGAAAGCAGTAGCGAAATGCGCCGCCAGCGCTAAGGTATTGGCGGCGCTGAGCTAGCGGTTAAAACGTCGCGTTCAGGCCAACGTTCCAGCTCACCTGATGGTAATCGCTGTTGCCTGCGACGCTAGAGACCCCGGCAAAAGCGCTGACCGTCTCGCCGATCGGCACGCTGGCACCCAGCGACAGATCGACCCAGTTTTTGTCCCCTGAATCCACGCGGCGGGTAAACGCCGTGCGGGTCGATTTCAAGCCACCGCGTACGGCAGTATCGGTATCGCCAAACTGATGGTTCATGGTGACTTGCGCCCACGGGTTAACAGGCCATTGTTGACTGTCAATACGCCAGCCTAGCGCACCGATCTGGGAATGCTGAGTTTGGTCGGAAAAGCGCATCGCCGTGCTGCTATCACCGTTTTCGCTGTACCCGCCAATGCGGCCATAATCCAGCGCGTAGCTGGCGACCGGCCCGGTGGTCAGGTGGGTGCCGAGAGGAATATCCCATCCGGCCTGCACCCGCGCCCCCAGCAGTTTACCGCTGCTGTTGCCCTGCTCACTGCGCGTGGCCGGTCCAATCGCGATACGGCGCTCAATACTGTCGACATCCAAATCCGCGTAATGCAGATCGGCATTCACCCAGCCTTGGTCAAACACGGTAAGCTGGCTGTAGAGTGCCACCAGGTTACCGCGTAATTTATAATCGAATTTGGCGGAAGGCTTCATCCGCTGGTCGCTGGCCGAGAGCAGCACACCGGTTTGCCAGTTGTCGGTAATTTGATACCCGACCCCAACGCTGAGATTGGCGCTGGTGGCATCGCCCGCCTGTTCGCTGCCGCGATAATCCAGCCGCTGTCCCGCATAGCCGCCGAACACCGTAACATCACCCGCGGACGCAGGACGCTTGCGCTGCTGCTGCAGATGACCGTCCAGCGTGTTGTGCATATCACGCGTCATCATCAGCGGCGATTGTGACAGTGACGCCACCTGAGCAGGCGCATCAAGAATCGACTGAATGTATTGCGCAATCATGGCGTGTACCGCCGGGCTGGGATGCAAACGGTCGGCAAACAGATACGCCTGCGCAGTGCTAAAACCGGCGTCTGAGGAGCGGCAATCGGCGGCCGAGGTGCCCACCGGACACGCGAACCCCAAGGTGTTGGTGAGACCATAGCGGTAGGGATCGGCGATCACCTCATTCAGCAACCCGGCAATATCCGCGCGCACAATGTTACCGTTGAGTGTCGCTAACTGTGCTTCCTCCTGCTGGTTATATTGCTCCGCCAGCGACGTAGCGAGCGCGCTGGAGGATTGCCACAGTTGGTATAACTGCTGCGCCAGCGCATCGCGCACCAGCGGGATGCTGGAGAGTTCTCCGGCCGCCGCCGTAAAGGCCGCGAGCGCCGCCTGGTTGCGCGCCGCCAGCGTCGGCGTCGTGGCGTTATCCAGCGACTGAAACGCGGCCGCCAGTGCCGAAGCCCCCAGCGGGGTAGCGATCAATTCCACGATCAGCGGCGTAACGCCTAACTGCGGCACATTGGGCACGATAACGGTGCCTGCGCCTGCGTTCAACAGCGTGCCCACCTGTGACGCCGCCGCCGTCGCGCTGTTCGTGACGGTCGTCCGCGCCGTTAACGGCGTCATCAGCACCGCCTGACCGATATCATTCGCCCCTATCCAGTGAATGTAGAGCCCGTTGCTGTCAGCCCGCCCACCGGTGGACTGCAGATACGCCGCCAGCTGATCTTGGGTATTGAGCTGAGGATCAAGCGCCGGCACCGCCACCGCGCCGCCCTGCGCATAATTGCGCCCACCTGCGGAAGACGGTTGTAAATTTTCCCCCAGCCGTGCGGCGAGGATTTCGTCGTAGAGCGCATGCTGACTGCCGTCAAAGGTGTAGCGCCCCACGTTGCCGCCGTCGCTCAGGCTATCGCCGAACACCGTGAGATGGTCCCACGCCAGCGCCGAAGCCGACGACAGCAGCGCTGCACAGGTTGCAAGACGCAACGCAGACAGCGCGAAAGTGCGATTTTTCATTATCCACTCCGTAATAGGCTAAATGCCCGACATACCAAGGAGGCGCGCACGTCATACCGCAGCGGCGCGCGCCAACAACTGTCATCAGTGATGCGAAAAACTAATGTAAGAACAAGGACGTTTAAGGTGTAGACAGGAAGGAAACGCAATACCAGTTTACTTAACTGAAATTGCGAGCTGTGTGAGTAAGATTTCATCTCAGCATGAGCATATTGTTCTGTTTTTACCGCTGCGTGACACGCGCGATGATTTACCTGGCTGCGCGCAGCTTAAGTTTCATTTAAGCACGCCGATAATAATCACAGCGAGGGACTATGCGCGCCCCCAACAGGGCGAATGACTCCAACACCAGGCAGTATTTAACACTATCCCGGCCAGCGAAAACGCAAAGAGGCACCTAAGTGTCCGGCCGGAGTTAACCCGCGCAGCCGCAACGTATGCCGCTGTGCCTTTTCGTTCAACCATCACTATTTGCCTGAGGTCTCACATGTTCGGGGTAAAGACAGCTAACCTTCCACTGCCCTTTTCCAAAGGTGGCAATGTCCTGAGAGATGTTAATGCGATCAAGCAGCACGTCGCCTGGATCGAATTTACGCCTAACGGCGACATTTTGACGGCAAACCCGCAATTTCTCGATGTTACCGGTTATTCGCTGCGTGACATTCAGGGCCAGCATCACCGCATGTTTTGTCCGCCGGCCTTTTCTCAATCACCTGAATATGCCGCGTTCTGGCAAACGCTGGCCTCAGGTGAGGCCGTGACCGGTATTTTCGAGCGAATCAATAAAGCGCAGCAGCGTTTTTACCTCAGCGCCACCTATTTCCCGGTGCGCGATGAAAAAGACCACGTGTATAAGGTGATTAAACTCGCCAGCGATATCACGCAGCGTCATCAGGAGTTGGAGCACAAAGAAGCGGTGATCGCGGCGCTGGATCGATCCATGGCGGTGATTGAGTTTACGCCAGACGGCCATATTCTCACTGCTAACGACAATTTTCTCACGCACATGGGATATACGCTTACCGCCCTCGCCGGGCAGCACCATCGCCTGTTCTGCTTTGACGCGTTTTACGCGGAGAATCCGGATTTCTGGCGCAAAATTGCGCGCGGACAGCATTTTGTTGGCCGCTTTGAGCGTAAAACCGCCAGCGGCGAACGTATCTGGCTGGAAGCGAGTTATAACCCGGTATTCGATGCCGAGGGCAATGTCTATAAGGTCATTAAGATCGCCTCCGACATTACCGCACGCGTAGAAGCCGCCAAGCGCGTAGCGGATATCGCCCTGACCACCTCGGAAGAGACCTCACAAATCACCGACAACGCCAATGAAGTGCTGGAAGAGACGGTGCGTAATTCCGGGCTGGTTGCGGTGCAGGTCAAGGCGGCCACCGACATCGGCACTGAGCTGAATGACTCCGCGAAAAGCATCAATGAAGTGGTCGAAACCATCAACATGATTGCCGCCCAGACCAACATTCTGGCGCTCAACGCCGCAATCGAAGCCGCACGCGCGGGTGAAGCCGGACGCGGGTTCAGCGTGGTGGCCGACGAAGTACGCCGCCTGGCCGCCTCAACCGCCAGCGCCACCAAAAAGATCACCCAAGTGGTGGAGCTCAACACCCAGCTGATTCAGCAGATGGATCAGCAGTTAGGTGAGGTGAAACAGTTTGTGATCTCCGAGCAGGACAAAATCAGCGTGCTGGCGCGCAATCTGCGTGAGATCAACAGCGGCGTGCATGAGTTTGTCAATGTGATTAACCGTCTGGATGTGTAGCAGTGGAGGGGCGCTTCGCGGTGCCCCTCCACCCAATTAGGGCAATAAAGATATTTGTACCCGCTTTACACATCCCAACACCGCTTCAGATGTCTGCCCAAGGAAGTTATATCTCACGTTTTAAGTTAACATTACATGAGCAACAGCGGCCGTGAACTGCACACGCTATAACAAAACGTTAAGGCCGTCATGATGCCTGACCATCACTTTAATACCACCCGCAGGTCGGCAAAAGATTCATAAGGCTGCACCTAGCCTCACTTGATTAAGCCCCTTTCAACATATCAAACACGACGCGAGCAAAACCTCTGGCCAATTCTGGATTCGACAGGTATTGCACCATCATCTCCTGCTGGGCTTCGTTGCTGTCCATAACGGCATCATCAATGGCTTTCGGAAAATCACCTAACATCGCCTGTTCGCGCGTATTATTCGCAATCTGGGTCATCACAGCCTGGTTTTCTGACAGCTTGTCGCGCACCGCGAAGGCATAATTGATCATGTCTTTATCGGTGAGATTATCGGTGACAAATAGCTCATTAAGGCGAGACAGAATATTCGACAGAAACTCTTCTTTCTTGTCCTTCGGCTTCGCCGTACCGACATCATTCCCCGGCTTGATTTTGTACTCTTCAGCATCTTCTTGCAGCTTCAGGTGCTGTTCGTGAAGCTTCGACAGGCGATAATGGCTCATCTCCACGTTGCTTAAATCAATCTCGTCTTCTTCAATACGCTGTTCATGCAGCAACGGACGCAGGTGGCGGGCAAACAGACTCAGCTTTTCCAGGTTCTTGTCGTCGTAATCGACAATTTGCGACATAAACTCGTAAAAGCGGACAAAGCTGCCGAGATCTTTTTTGAAGATATCCAGCTTACTTTTTTCTTTCTCGCAGTCCTTAAAGGTGTTTTCCGCATTGGTGATCAGCACAACATCGCCAGTCTTCCTGGTGCGTTCAAGCATCTCTTTGGCCAACACATACGCATCAATCGCCGAGGTGTAGCGGTTTTTCCAGCGATCCACCGCAGGTTTGCAGATATTACTAATAGCCGCGTTGGATTTATTTTTGCTAAAGAATGCTTCGCAGAACTGCTCGATTTCGTTCCACAAGAAAATACCGCTAGTACGCAGCTTTTCAAACAGTTCAAAAACGAGCTGTGGATCGCTAACATCCATCAGTTCCGCCGTCTGGTAGTACGGCTGGAAAGCACCCAAAATTTCGTCAGGTTCGTTGTAGAAATCGAGCACAAACGTGCCGGACTGTGCCTTCCCCGGATAGGTACGATTCAGGCGCGACAGCGTCTGCACACACTCCACGCCGCCCAGTTTTTTATCCACATACATGGCGCACAACTTGGGCTGGTCAAAACCGGTCTGGAATTTGTTGGCCACCAGCATCACCTGGTAGTCGTCGGAATCAAATGCTTTGCGCATGTCGCGGCCTTTGAGGCCTGGGTTCATATTGATTTCAGTGAACTTCTGGTTAAGCAGCGCAAGGCTGTTGTGGTCATCTTCATGGAATTCTACTTCCCCGGAGAACGCCACCATTGCGCTGATCTTGTCGTAGCTTTGCTGGGCGATGTATTTATCAAACGCCAGTTTGTATCGCACCGCAGCCTTACGCGAACTGGTCACCACCATCGCTTTCGCCTGGCCAGCCAGTAAATGCATCACATGCTTGCGGAAGTGCTCAACAATTACCTTCACTTTCTGCGACACGTTATGATCGTGCAGCGAGACCCACTGGTTCAGTTTGATTTTGGCTTTTTTGCTGTCCACTTCCCGGTCAGGATCGTCCAGCTTTTGCAGCAGCTTATACGCCACTTTGTAGTTGGTGTAGTTCTTCAGCACATCAAGAATAAAGCCCTCTTCGATGGCCTGACGCATGGAGTAAACGTGGAACGCTTCCGGTTTGTTCGTTTTCGATGCCGGTTCCTGTGGGTTAGGACGACGGCCAAACAGCTCCAGCGTTTTGGCCTTCGGCGTGGCGGTGAAGGCGTAATAGTTGAGATTGCTGCTGCCTTTACGCGCCGCGACGGTAGCATCCAGAATATCTTCTGAAGACATTTCCACATCGTCATCCACTTCTTCGGTCATCAGCACTTCTTTCAGCTGACGCGCCGTAGAACCGCTCTGCGAGGAGTGCGCTTCATCGGCAATCACCGCATATTTACGCTGCTTGAGGCTGACGCTGTTTTCAATCGCCTTCAGGACAAACGGGAAGGTCTGAATGGTGACGATAATGATCGGCTGCGAATTTTCCAGCGCGCTGGCCAGCTTCTCTGATTTAGAGCCGTCACCTTCTTTGTTATTGATACGCCCGACCACGCCATCTTGGTGTTCAAACTGGTAGATGGTGTCCTGCAGCTGATCGTCCAGCACGGTGCGGTCCGTTACCACAATCACCGAATGGAACTGCTTTTCGCCATTTTCATCGTACAGACGGGAAAGCTGATGGGCCGTCCAGGCAATTGAGTTCGATTTGCCCGATCCCGCACTGTGCTGAATCAGGTATTTATTGCCAGTCCCTTCTACCGTAGCGGCGGTGATCAGTTTGTTCACCACATCCCACTGGTGATAACGCGGGAAAATCAGGCTCTCGCTTTTGTACTTCAGGCCAATGGCGTTTTCTTTTTCGACGATTTGCAGATGCACAAAACTGGCGAGAATTTTCAGCAGATTGTCCGGTAGCAACACCTCATTCCACAGGTAGCTGGTGGCGTAGTCGTTGGCTTCTTCCGGAGTGTCGTTACCCGCGCCGCCGTCATGAGTCCCTTTGTTAAACGGCAGGAAGAAGGTTTTATCGCCCTCGAGCTTGGTCGCCATAAACACTTCGTACTGGCTGACGGCAAAATGCACCAGCGCGCCGCGTTTAAAGGTAAGCAGCGGCTCAGGTTTGTTGGTGCCTGGATCCTTCGGCAAACGCGTTTTCTTATATTGCGTAATGGCGTTTTGCACTGTCTGCTTAAATTCAGATTTCAGTTCCAGAGTCGCGATCGGCAGGCCATTGACAAACAACACCAGGTCGATACGCCATTTCTTTGCCTTAACGCCCGTTTCTTCAAACGCGGCGTTCGAAGCATGCGGGCTGTAAACCAGCTCTGGCACAATGCGGCAGATATTCTGTTTGTAGCGCGTCAGGGTTTCCGGATTGAGGTTATGTTCCGGCTTAAACTGGCACAGGGAAAAACGCGCGTTATGACTTTTGATACCGTGCCGCAGCACGCCAAGCGTGCCGTAAGTGCGCGAAAGCATATCGGTAGCGTTAATATCCGCTTTTTTTAGCTGAGCCACCAGCGTATCCAGGAAATGACGCTCGGTATCAGTAGGATAAATTTTGGCGAACTTCTCCCACTCCTGCGGCTGGGTGGTTTGTACAAAGGTCAGCGCATCTTGGGAATACAGCGCACGTTCGCGATCGTAGCCGTCGCTTTTGCCACGGGCCCAGCCTCTATCGATCATCTGAGCGATCATTTCATCCTGGAAAATCAGCTCTTTGGTGCTGTCCATGCTCATGCGGTGGCCTCCTGTGGCTCCTCAACATCCTGCGTGTCCGGGGCAACCCAGTCGCGGACGTCGATTTTTCCGGTGACGGCTGCAGAGATAAGGGCGGTGCGGCGTTCTTGTAATAACGTAATAATATTTTCTACTTTATTAAGTGAGGCTTTGATACTTTCTAATTTTCCGAATGCCCAAGATATTATTTCATATTGTTCTTTAACTGGCGGGAACGAACACGCAAGGCTTCTAACGTTATCCATTCCTATGGTTTTTAAAGTGGCTCCAAAAGTATACCTTTCAAACTCTTTCTCCATTGCGTAGAAAACAAGGAGTAAAAACTCGGGCACAATAAACTCCTCGTCACAAACCCAAGCAATTAAGTGTTGCGAAACCGCCATTGGCTTTGTAGTTATGGCACTGAGTCCAATTGAAGCATCACGGGTGAACACAACCGCTCGTGCCGGTAATAAATGCGCTGAGGAGTTAGCCATGCCTAACTTACTTATTTTATAAAAAGTATCGTCAATATAATCAATATTCTTAAGTTGTTTTGAGTCATTCAAAGAAACCCAAGGTATATTACAATCAACCCAATATTCTTCCTTGGTTTTACTAGGAGTATGCCCACTTTCAATTTTCGCAAAATTCTTGATTCGACTAACTCTCCAATGGTTTGGTACTTCCCCTAACCACTCAACACCAGAATCTTTCATCGGCGCATCAGGATTTAGCCCTTTGGTGACGGCATGGCTAATCACTGCCTGACGTTTTTCTTTTAACAGTTCAATTAGTTGCTGTTGCTTCTCGATCAGGTTATCGATTTTTGCGGTTTCGTGATCCAAAAAATTAGCAACTTTTTCTGCTTCACCATGTGGTGGTGCAAGTAAAAATGAGTTTTTTATTAATTCTTGGTTTAATATCTTTGCACCATAGATATTAGTAGACGCATTTTCAATAATAAATATCGGGAGTGCATAATACAAATATGATAGAGGCAGTTGAGCATGGCTCAAAAATGATGCAATAGCTTCATTTGTATATAGATCACATCCTGCAAATGAAACAGCACCAACCGATAACTTAAAGCTATACAGCAGAGAACCCTTAGGGGTGATATCCATGGATGCTTCTTTCGCAGCTTTATCAGAAATAAATTTCGCTGTAGATGAAATAAATTTATCTTTTAAGTCAGAAATATTGACCCAAAGATTATCGCCAATGAAATTAGCATCATTTTTAGTCGGTGGAGTCCAACCAACCTGAAATGGAGCCAGATATTTTACTTTACTTACAGTCCAGCCCTCAGGAATATCCCCCAGCCACTCAATCCCAGAATCTTTATAATCCGGATACGCCTTATACATAGCCATCAGGAATGTACCTCCTGCAGCAGCTTCATAATTTCGGCGCTGACCGCATCCAGATCGGCATCAATCTCTTCCAGCGGACGCGGTGGCTGATAGACATAGAAATGACGGTTAAACGGAATTTCATAACCCACAATCCCCACCTCGCCATCTTTCGCATCACGCTTATCGGCGTTAATCCACGCATCCGCCACATGTGGCAGCACTTCGGCTTTGAAGTAGTTTTCAATCAGGTCGCTGGTGGGTACTGCTGGGTTCAGCGGCACGTTTTCGTTATCGCGCAGCTCACCGTCCTGCTCAAACTCCACCACTTTACCTTTGTATTCAAACGCACCGTACAGCGGCTGAGCGGCTTCTTTCAGCACCTTCTTCACCACCGGTTCGGCATCCGGGTTTTTGGTGGTGATGGCGTCGATAAACTGCTTGTTCTCTTTCGTATCTAGTTTCACAGCAGCTGTTTTGATAGCCCCTTTCAGGGTCAATTGGAACTGGTTGAAGTCATTGCTCACCAGCGTTTTACCACCCGCCTGCGTACCCAGAGCTGCCTGAATCTGCTGTGCCTTCTCCATCAATCCGCGCTGTGCCCGCCACAGTTTGCTGTCGAGCAGGTCTTTAATCTGCTTCTCTTTCAGCTCGGCAAATTCGGCTTTGATGATGGCGCGCGCTTCTGCTTCCAGCTCGGATAAATCACCGTAGGTCTCCTCATGCCATTGGGACGAGAACTCTTCATACAGACGTTCCATCGGCGCATTAAACGGCTTCGGCGCAAAACGCAGCGTCGCAATCGCCTCATCCGTGACCTGAGCAGATAAACGCAGCGGACGCTCAATGGTCAGGCGGCGATAGCCAAAGTCGGTAGTGTTAAAGATTTTGCTGGCAAAGGTTTTCGGCGCTTCGGTTCTGGCGGTGGCCGGCTGGCGGCCACGGCTGGATTTTTGTTCAGGTGCTTTTTCAAGACCCAACTCTTCAAGAGAAGTTGCATCCACCACCTTAAACTCACCAAAGGTACGAGTGATAAGCTTGATATCGTCCTCGCCCATCAGGTTACGCTTGGAACCCAGCGATTTACGCATTTTGCCACACAGGTTGGTGCCATCAATCAGCTGCACTTTGCCTTTACGCTCAGGCGCTTTCTTGTTGGAGAGGATCCAGACGTAGGTAGCAATGCCGGTGTTGTAGAACATATCGGTTGGCAGCGCGACAATGCCTTCCAGCAGATCGGCTTCAAGAATGTAGCGACGGATTTCGCTCTCACCGCTGCCCGCCCCGCCGGTAAACAGTGGGGAACCGTTAAGGATGATCCCGATACGCCCGCCGTTGCTCACGGTGCCATCCACATTGTGGTTGTCGCGCATTTTGCTGATCAGGTGCATCAGGAACAGCAGCGAGCCGTCGGAAACACGCGGCAGGCCCGGGCCAAAGCGACCGTTAAAGCCTTTTTGCGTATGTTCGTCATTAATCTCGCCCTCAATCTTCTTCCAGTCCACGCCAAACGGCGGGTTAGAGAGCATGTAGTCGAACTGGTCCTGCGGCAGCTGGTCGTTAGAGAGAGTGTTGCCCAGCTTAATACGGCTGACGTCCTGGCCTTTGATCAGCATGTCGGCTTTACAGATAGCGTAGGATTCCGGGTTCAGCTCCTGGCCAAAAGCACGCATCACCGCGTTAGGGTTCAGCTCGTGCACATATTCCATGCCCGAAGAGAGGAATCCGCCGGTCCCGGCCGTCGGATCGTAAATGGTGCGGATGATACCGTCCTGCGTCAGGGCTTCATCATCTTCCATAAACACCAGCGAAGTGGTCAGTCGCACGATATCGCGTGGGGTGAAGTGCTCACCGGCGGTCTCGTTAGAACTTTCCGCAAAACGCCGGATTAGCTCTTCAAACACCAGGCCCATATCATGATTGGAAATCGCTTTTGGGCTTAAATCGGTGGTGGCGAATTTCTTAACCACTTTGAACAGCAGGTTGGCGTCTTCCAGCAGGCCGACAAACTCACTGAATTTGAAGTGTTCGAAGATTTCACGCGCATCCGGAGAAAACGCCTGTATGTAGCTTTCCAGGTTGGCTTTGATATCGTTCTGCCCCATCTTGCCCAGATCCATCTTCGAGGTGTTGAAGAAGGAAAATGTGCTGGTGCGCAGCAGAAACTTCTCTTTGGCATCTTCTGGCAGCGGGCTGGTTTTTAATTCATCGTATTTCGCCACCACCGCGTCTTTGGTCTCCGCCAGCACACACTCAAGACGGCGCAGTAGCGTAAAGGGTAGGATTACGCGCCCGTACTGAGACTGCTTAAAATCACCGCGCAGCAAATCAGCGACCGACCAGATAAAGGCAGCCGTTTGCGAAAAATTATTGTCAGACATAGGAATTCCGGAAAAACGTTGAATACGCTACCTGCCGCATGCGGTCGACAGCCTGTCGAAACGGCAAACGGAGGATAATAAATGAGATGGGTAAAATCATACATCGCATGCTCGCAAGCACAAGCATCAAATTTCCGTCTATAAATCTTCCCCTTAGCTTCAAAAACCTCCTGCAAAACTAATAATTCTCTTTAAAGTCACCAGCCAAGGTCGCGGCAAGATACAAGTAAATTATTGATTGTTAATGGTAAAATTGTAGAATTCACACTTCTTCTTAAGGCATGCTGTTAAGATAGATAAGAATAATGAAATCTATTAGAGTATTCCCAAAAGAAAGACTCCCCCTTCTTATTGCTATCTATGGTGTAAAAATGGATTCGCTGCTGCTTCCCGGCGTGCTGGTGCGTAATGGCATTTTGTCTATCGCTTCAGTTTTAAAAAATGATGCTGCTCCTGGATTTGTCACTATCCTCCTGGTTGCTACGCTTTGCTTTGCCGTTGTCCGCTGGCGCAAGCTGGTAAAAAGCCGCCGCAATGCTCTCAGCAGCATTCACAGCATTATCGCAAACACGCCTGAAGATCAGTTCAGCCAGCATGTGACTGAAATCGACGCCAGTATTGCAGCAGCCGATAAAACGGAAGAACAAAAGAATGTTGCTGAAGCCTGGTATGAATATCGCGAAACCCACGTAATCGACGATCAGAACGGTACACTTGTCGTGCGCAATGCGGTCCGTCCCAGCCAGTTTTTCAATCTGGATGACCTGCACTTTACGCAAGGCTTCTGGCGCATCGTTCCGGGACTCTTTGTCACTGTAGGCCTGTCTCTGACCTTTCTCGGCCTGATTTCTGCGCTTAACTCAATGAGTACTTCTCTGGATGACGGCGGGAGTGCAGCCTTAGAGGGCTTACTTACCATCGCTTCAGCAAAATTCATCATGTCCCTGACCGGTCTCTGCTGTTCGATTGTCTTTACCGTAGCTTTAAGGCGCGGTACGTCACATTTAGAAAAAGCGGTTCATGGCCTCAATAGCCTGATTGAAAAGCGTCTGACGTTTATTAGCCTCGAAGATCTTTCTATTCGCCAGTTGAAAGCCACCATCGAGAGCCGCGAGCATTTCCGCAAGCTGGGATTTGAGATGGTGGCGGAGATGGGTCGCCCACTACGTGAAGACCTCCCAAGAGCAATCTCGGAATCGATTAGTACAGCTATTACGCCGGTTATCGAACAAGTCAGCCGTTTGGGCAATGATGGCGTCGGTGAGATGGTACAAAACCTCTCTTCACGCTTTTCTGAAGATGTCGGTCGTGCCCTGGCACAAGCTAGCGAACGCATTTCTCTGGCAGGAGACCAGATTAAATTGCTGGCAGAGCGCATGGATCAAAGCTCAGGAAAAATGGGCAATGAGATGGAAAGCGCAATTGGCCGCTTAGGCCAGGCGGTGGAAACGCTGCGTGATGGCATGCAACAAACGGCAGATACGGCTACATCAGCATTTAATCAGGGTGCCGAAAACCTGCTGGCAACCATGAATTCAACCCTGCAGGGTATTAAAGACAATACCGGTGAAGGCGCGCGTGCGATGGGTGAAGCGGCTGCAGATATGAAAGCCGCCGCCTTGGGTATTCGTACCGAACTCGAAGTTGCAGCGAAACAGGGGGCTGAAGCAGCGCAGGCGCGTATGTCTGAATCAGCGTCTAAGGCCAGCGACGCGATTGGCCAGGCCGCAACACAAGTGCTGGGTGCTTTTGGCAATACCGCAGGTGAAATCACCAAAGCAACTGAGGCGATGACCCAGAAAGCCAGCAGCGAACTGCTTTCTCCACTTTCTGTTATCGCTGAAAAACTGGAAGACGTGATGGGTATGCTGAACGAAACCAGCACCGCACTGCGCCGCGCTTCTGAAGGGATTAAAGAAGGCGCTGTCGCATCGGAAAACGCCTCGGGCAGCTTCCGCACATCAGCACAATCACTGACCAGTGCAGCCGATCCGATTCGGGCGATGATGGAGCGTATTGAAGTCAGCACGCGCCAGTTACGTGAGAGCAGTGAGAATAGCCTTTCAGCCATCGCCAATGCCGCTAAAACCAATGCTGAACAATCAGCCATGACGCTTTCAGCTGCACAAGAGACATTGGGTGGGCAACACCGTGCGGTTGAATCCACGCTGACTAATCTTCAGTCTTTGATTGCGGCTTTACGCAGTCAGGGCGAACGCCTGGATGGCATTGACGAGAAACTTGGCAAGGCATTCGACAGCTATCAACAGCAAGTTGCTACATCGGTTGAAACGCTCTTCGATCATGTCAAAACCATGCAGAACGAACTTATGCCAGCGCTGGACACAATGCAAAGTATTGTCGACCAGGCTGAAAACTTCGCACCGAAACAGGCGCGAATCTCATGAGAGCCAATGCCAGCCGTAAGCGTTCACATGAAGAGGAAGAAGAGTCCGTTTTTGTCTCAATGACAGATATGACGGTCAGCTTTCTTTTCATTGTCATGGTGCTGCTCGCTTTTTTTGCCAGCCGCTACAACGATAAGAACACTGTCCCGCGTGATGAGTATGAACAGGCGGTACAAATCCGCGATAAAACCATCGTGGATTTGCGTACTGAGATTGCGTTGTTAAAGCAGGTTGATCCGCTGGAACAGTATATGTCGCAGGCTGCTGCTGCCCGGCTCAACATACTCTATCAATTGCGCAATAATCTGAAGCAGTTGTTTCCTGAATTGCCGGTTGATGTCATTCCTGAAGAAGGCACGTTGCGCTTTCAGGGGGAGGGTTTGTTTACCAGCAATAGCTATACGCTAAGCGACGATAAGCGAAAAATCGTCGAAGCATTAGCGAAGACGCTCGATTCCCTGCTGCCCTGCTATACCTTCAGCCAAAGCGTCAAATGGAATAAAAGCTGCAATCCATCATTTGCCATTATTGAAGCGGTGCAGATTGAGGGACACACGGACTCTAAAGGCGAAGATGTTTATAACCTGAATCTGTCGACTAACCGTGCTATCACCACATTCACCAGCATGCTTGCTGCAGCGCCAGACTTGGTCGCACATTTTAATATGCGCAACCAACCTGTTCTTTCTGTGGCGGGCTACGGCAAAATGCGCCCGGTTAAGCCCAATGATACCCCACAAAATATGGCGATGAACCGCCGTATTGATCTCCGCATCATTATGCATACACCGGCTAATGCAGCGGAAATTGAAGACATCCGCAAGCGCCTGTTCGAGCCCCTAAGGAAGAGTACGCTATGAAATTGAGCGATGTTTTTCTTAAGCCTGTGGCCCTCTTCAAGCCAGCAATAGCTGTATCAAAAGGTTTAACGGTAAAGATCCAAGCCATTCATGAGCGCTGGCCCGATGTCGTTAAGGAAATTGCCGATCGCGATCGTGAAAAGGTGTTACGCAAGCTGCTTGACCATATAGAACGCTGGGAATGGAATGATGTAAAAATGTCCTTTATCTGCTCAGGCGCACCGATTGTTTTTGATAAGGAGTTCAGAAACCAGGGCGAGTTTGCTGTGCTGCAAGCGTTTTATTTGCGGGAAACTATTGTTACGGATTCAGCGCCCTTCATTTCTGCAATGATATCAGCCTATATCCTTAGTTATGAACCGGGTTCAACACATACAAAAAAAATCAAAAATTGTCTGGATATCGCCAGAGAACATATGAGCGATAAGTGGAAAAATATTGTCGAGCAACTACCCGAATTCTTTGACGCTAACCAAGCGCATCAAGTCTTGGCAAAAAGAATGGTTGAAATGGATTCACCATGGAGAGAGCTTAAACAATTTGGTATTTCACGCCCGCACGATCCGGGGTTAATGTCGCATGCTCATCTGGCCTATATAACTTTACTATTACCTGGATTGAATGATAGACCCGCTATTGAGAAGCTGTTTGCCTGGTTAAAACCCGATGGCAGAAGTGGCGCTTTGATGAATGGCGCAGCGGAAGCCATCAATGCGCTGTTATCACACTGGTTAAACAAACAACCTGAAGAAGAGCTTTCTCGCTATCTGACCGAAACGCTGGTGGCCTTTTATGAAGATCCGCGCCTGAGCCGGGGTGGCGTATGGGGAAGCGTAGATGAAGCCTGTAGAAACCTGATTATAAACTGGCTGACCCGCGAGAATATTTTGTTCTTTTTGGATGTGGTTTCTGACGTTGAAGACAGCCATATGTGGGAGCCTCGACGCAAGTTCTGGCTCGATTTATATCATCAGGACAGAATTGATTCAGCATGGGTGGCCTTCAGTGCTGAAGCCGATATGCGTGCCAGATCAATAAAAAAGACTATGCGTGAAAGTGCGACCTTAACGTTCGGACGGCAAGTTGCTGGCAGCCGAAAAAACACATCATTGCTAATTTTAAAAATTGGGCGCTGCATTGTGGTCGAAGGATCACATAATTATAAAGTGCATATCTTTAGCAGCGATAATAAAAAAGCACCTGAACTCTTCCGATTGACATATGACTGCGAACATATTCGCATGTTGCCTAATCGTGTTGCGATTCCGCACCTCGGCGGCTGGCAGGAAAAAGTGCGTGAACAAATTGAGTATCTGTCATGACATTTGCTTTCAATCATAATGCAGAAGCGATTACCCTCAATATTGCTGAAGAAAAACAGACTCTCATTAATCGTCTGTTTAAAAGACAGCGGCCCGCGACTTTGTCTGGCCTGACACATAACGATCGCACCTTAGCTTTCGCTATCGCCGATCTGAAAGCACTGGCAGAAGAATTTAGTGAACCTTTACACATCAGTGATGACGCTATTGTGATGGGGCATCATCTGGCTGGCAGACTGGATGCTGAAACGGCGCAAGCTTTGGGTATGCCTCCTCTCGTCGATCTAACATTGAAAACCGATATCGAAGGCTCACTTGGGAGCGATACCTTTCGCCTGCAGCATGAATGGCTACGCAACGGCGTTCGCCAGCTACCGCACCGGACCGGCTCAATTTTAACCACATCTCAAGGGCCACGCCGGTTGCCACTATGGATGATGGAGGCTGTTGAAGTTGCCGAAGACTTTACGCCAGGCGGCGGAGAAGCATCGGACTGGGAATCGCTGGCGCGCTTCCGCCAGGCCCTTGATCCTGGCGTCCAAATGGGCCATGAAATCAATGCCGTTCGTGTCTCGCTGACTGACTTTATGCAAGGTTTAGAAGTTCGCATTGCCAATCGTTTTTCTATTTCCACCAGCTCAAAGGGTGCTGATGATTTCGAAATAGTCCCTTTTTCCGGTAAGAACGTAGAAGAACTGGAAAGCAGCGGAGAAGCGATTAGCGAGTCTGCAGGTGAGCTAAGTGAACAAACGTTACGTCGGTTCCAACAACGTGTCAGGACTCAAGGGGCGCTTTCCGCTTACCGTGTTGGCGAAGGCAATTATCTGGTCATTGACCGCAGCGCTCGGCCCATTCTTGATGTCATGGTGGAAAAGCAAAAGTCTTCACCTGAAGAACGACGCGCTTTTATTGAAAATCCACGACCTGCAATTACCAGTGCTGTTGAAAAATACTTAAGACAATCGGGCAAGCTGGATGGTCTCGACGATGTGGGTGAAGAAGAAGCAATTGAAGCCGCAGCAGGTCCCGCATTTGTCGAAACCGTTGAATATTCCGAGCGTGTTAAAGGGATTTTGCATTACCGAAAAGGTGCTGTTTCTGCGCCCATGACCGGAGAAACGGTCTGGTTGCCTGAGGTAATCCCTGATGCTCTGACCAATATTATCGCTGCGATGGATAGCCAGGCGCTGGCAAGCGTCTGCGATCAGTTGCGTAATGCTATAGATGCATCTCAGAATGAAGTCGAGATCGCGTCTCATCCAGTTAAAGTGACAGAAGAGACATTACACGCACTAGAAAAGCGTTTGGCTGATCTAAAAGAGATAGAAGGTTCAGCGGAAACAGTAGAAATTGAAGATACGTCTGCGGTTAATGGTTTACCTCCCGCTACGGTGATCCTGGATACCAAAGACAACTTTGAGGAGCTGTTCTGGCAGCCTGACCTTAAAGAGCGTTACGTATTTATTAATGAACAACTTCCCGCGGGCGTTAAAACAACATTGCGACCGCATCAGCTGGAGAGCTTTAGCTTGCAGCTTTCATCATGGAAGTCAGGCATGCCAGGTATTCTGAACGCAGATGAGCAAGGCTTAGGTAAGACACTTCAAACCATCGCATTTCTACGCTGGTTGAAAGAGAACAATAACGTCAGCACTGCCAGCAATAAAGAGCGCGGACCAATACTTATTGTTGCTCCTACCTCATTGCTGGAAAACTGGAAGGCGGAGGTCGAGCAGCATACTGATAACAAAAAGCTTGGCCAGTTGCTTCCTCTATATGGTTCATCGCTAAGCAAGTATAAAAATTTCGATGCTAGAGGTGTCGAGACAAAAGATGGAAATACCCTACTGAATTTTCAGCAGTTGCATGAGTCTATCAGGGAAGGAAAAGGCCATCGTTTTTGGATATTAACGACCTATACAACGCTGACTAACTATCAGCACTCTTTTGCGAAGATCCATTTCTCTGCCGTGGTATTTGATGAAATACAGGCCGTCAAAAATCCTGACTCGCTACGAGCTCGCGCCGCCCGCGCCGTTAATGCTGACTATCGAATTGGTCTGACAGGCACACCGATTGAAAATACCACGACCGATCTATGGGCGGTCATGGACCAATTGGCCCCCGGTTCTCTGGATACGTTGCGTAATTTCAACAGCCTGTATAGCGAACCTGATGAACAGAATATGCTGCAGTTGTATCAGCGAGTCTTTGAACCTCGCAATCAACTCCCACCTTTAGCATTCCGCCGTTTAAAAGAAGATGTTGCGAAAGAGCTGCCTGAAAAAACACGCTTTCTTCATCCGCGCCTGATGCCGGAAGGACAAGCTATTGCTTACGAAACAGCCCGGTTAAAACTTTCCCAGGGCGGTCCCGGCGCTGCACTTAAAATGCTGCAGCATATCCGCGGCGTTTCAGTACATCCAGCCATGGAAATGAGCGGCGACAATCAGAGATTTATCGATGCCTCTGCACGTCTAACTGCATGTTTTGAAATTTTGCATCGTATTAAAGCAAAAGGTGAGCGTGTTTTGGTTTTCATTGAACACCGCAAGATGCAATTTCGGTTTATGGAACTGGCTCGCCAAGAATTCGGGCTTGAGCATATTGATCATATTAACGGCGACACGCCCATTCAGAAGCGCCAGGCTATCGTGCGTCGATTCCAACACCATCTTGAGCAAGATGGTGGCTTTGACTTGCTGGTGCTCGGCCCTAAAGCAGCCGGAACGGGTTTAACGTTGACTGCCGCAACACATGTCATTCACCTGTCTCGCTGGTGGAACCCTGCTGTTGAAGAGCAATGTAATGATCGTGTACATCGTATCGGCCAGCAGCACCCAGTCCAAATCCATATGCCAATGGCCATTCATGCTGGCTACCAGGAACACTCTTTCGACTGTTTACTCCAAGGGCTTATGTCACGCAAACGAAGTTTAGCGCGAGCGGCCCTCTGGCCAATGGGTGACAGTGCTAGTGACATCTCACAGCTACAGGCAGCTTTAAGAAAAGACAAGTCCGAGGCGAGCGGAGATATTTTAGAAACAAGCATCCGAATGATGTTTGAAAGAGATGCTGAGACTGATGGTACGCGAATGGACGATGGGTCATATCGAATCAGTTAGCTTCGTAATTTTCTCAGTGTATAAAAAAGGAAAACAAGGATGAGCCGCTATACCGGTAAAGAACAAGCAGACCAAATTTTAGAAGCAGCCAGTGAATGGCGGCAACGTTCAATAGCCACGGGTAATCTAGACACTTCCGAGCCGTTGTTAATGCTGGTTTTCATATTCTTTTGATGACATCTGATCGCTCGAGCCATGCCGATTCTTACTGTTATAAAATATTTCGATGTAATCAAAAATATCGCTGCGGCTTCTTCCCGCGTTCCGTAGATCTTTTTCTTTATCTGCTCGCGTTTCAGCAACTGGAGAAGCTTTCTGCAACCGCATTATCGTGGCAGTTACCGCGACGGCTCATGCTGCCCTCCAGGCCGTGTGATTTCAGGAACGACTGCCACTCATTGCTTTTGCACTGACTGCCTTGATATGAATGAACCAGCACCTGTTTTTGGGGATTACGCCGCCATACAGCCGTCAGCAGTGCGTTCAGGGCAATGTCCTTTGTCATCCGGGATTGCATGGACCATGCCGATAATTTTGCGTGAGAACTGAACAACAACCACGGCAAGAAACAGCCAGCCTTCGTAGGTTCGGATGTAAGTTATGGCCGTCACCTAACGCTCATCCGGATTGAACTGTCTCTGGAGTCTATTGGGTACTACGACACTGGCTTCGCCTTTACGTGCCCTTGGGCCTCGTTATCCGACCAGGGCTTTTATTCAGGCACGCTTCATCAGCCGCCAGACCTGGTTTACTCCACACTGCCGCCCGGTATCACGCAGATCGAGATTTTTCTTGCGATGACCATATGCACCCAGACTCAAACCAGAACTGTTTAATCTGCCCAGTCAGCATCTGGTCTGCCTGTTGACGCTGTGAATGTGGGTGGCTGCTGAGGCCAGAAATAAAAATCCACTCGGATAGACATCCAGCACCCGACAGAGCAGACGAACAGGCCAGCAACAGGTGTTGTTACGGATAAAGGCGTACCTCAGTCGAACAGCTTTGCGAAATACGCCGCGGATTTTTTTAATAGGCCCCGTTCGTCGGTAACCCGCATCAGCTCTTTCTAGATACGGCCGATCTCGGCCTGAGAATCTGACTGTTCTTTTATCGGCTCGCTTAATAAAAGGTTTAATGAAATTTAAGTGATAACAGAAGCGTGGGCGGTATGACGGTAACGCAAAGGCGGGAGGGTGGCATGATAACCTTTTGCGTATCTGCCTGGCGCCAGCCGCAGCCTCGTTTGACTCACGGCTGGCCTAAGGCTCACATCATCTGCGGTTGGCGCAGCGCCGCGCCTTGCGCGAAACGCGCCAGCCGGTAAGGCGTGATATCCGTGAACAACGGCTGTTCATTGACCAGTTGCGCACACAGCTGGCCTGCGCCTGGGCCAATGCCGAAGCCGTGGCCGCTGAAACCGGATGCGATAAACAGGCCCGGTACGCTGTCTATGCGATCGATTACGGGCACCAAATCCGGCGTGGTATCGATCCAACCGCCCCAGGCGTGATCGACCGCAATCCCCTGCAACGGGGGAAAAAGCTGCACCAACTGCTGTAGCGCCTCGCGGATTTGCGCGCTATCCGGCGTGGGATCGAGCACGCGCATTTTCTCAAACGGTGAGACGTCGCGGTGCGTCCAGCGCCCTACCGCTTCCGGGCCGCTGAAAAATGCGCGATTCAGACGGAAGCCCAGTTTTTTGGCGATTTTGCTGCGATAAAGGGGATAAAATTTCAGGGCGTAGCGGATATTCTGCGGCGCAAGATCGACCTGACCGCGGCCCGCCAGCGCCACGGTATAGCAGCCATCTTCGCGGCGGCGCAGGCAAACGCTGCCGGTGCTCAAGCAGCCCTGTGTAATCTCTGGTGCCGGGGTGGTTTTGAAGGCGGTGCCGAGAATGTTCGCGCTCGGTAACTCAATACCGTACTGCTTGCAGAAGCGTGAACTCCAGGCACCACCGCAGCAAATCACTCGCTCGGCTTTTACGCGACCGTGCTCGGTCCATACGCCTGACACGCGCCCGTTGCTGATATCCAGCGCACGCACGGCGCAGCGTTGATGAATAAACGCGCCCAGTTGCTGAGCCCCGGTGGCGATGGCTGGCGCAGCCAGGGCTGGCTCGGCGCGGCCATCTAGCGGCGACCACAGTCCGCCTTTCCAGGCGGCTCCGGTGCCAAGACGCGCACGCGTTTGTTCGGCCGTGAGAATCTCACTCATAAACCCCATTTCTTTCGCCTTGGCGCCCCACGCTTCCCAGCGCGCCACATCCTGTTCATGCACCGTACCGTAGGCGATCCCCGCGCGACGAAAGCCCAAATCGAGTCCTGTTTCCGCGCGCAATGACGCCCAACGCGCGAGACTCTGCATCGCCATCGGCAGCTCATAGAGGTCACGATTTTGCTGGCGTACCCAGCCCCAGTTCCGGCCAGACTGCTCGCCTGCAATCACCCCCTTTTCAAACAGCGCCACCGACACGCCCAGCTTCGCCAGCTCATAGCTCACCGACGCGCCGATAATACCGCCGCCAATCACCACCACATCCACGGCTTCGGGAAAACGCTCACTGTTTGCAACGGAACGAAGTGTAATACGCATAGCTAAAGGGGACCTTTTCTAACGGATGCACGGAGTCTCGCCCTGCACTGTAACCAATCTCCCGTGCGTTAGCAGCCTTTATTCCGCGCGCGAGTTAAGCTCCCGCGATCGCATCGCCCACCGCATAGATGCGGCAACCGACGTGCCCCGCGTGGTGCTGATTGCAGTTGCTTAGCGCTTTTGCTGCGGCGGCGTCGGCGGTGCGGGCCCAGTAGGCGGCGCCCCAGCTGCCGTCCCCGCCGACGGCAAACGCTTTTTCGTAGCGCCGCGCGCGCTCATATGCCGCGAAAGCCTGTTTGCCGCCAGCATTATTGAGTTGAGTGGGTGCGGTGAGCGGGCTGTCAGGCAGCGCGATCTGTTCACGATACGGCAGACCGTGTTCTTTCAGAAACGCGCCAACCGGCGGCCACCAAAACGCGGACGGCGCGGTATCCATCACCACGTGACCATTGTTGCCGAAAGCGGGTAAGGCGCTGAAGCGCGCGGGCGCACGGTGTGCGGTATAAGCCGTGTAAAAATCCTGCGCCATGGTCGGCGAAAAGTCGCTATCGTTCGCGGCATACAGCCACAGCGAAGGCACGTTAACACCGTTACCGTAGGCAGAAAAAGCGGCCAGCAGGCCCGGTTTATCGCACAGCCGTTTGCCATCGATAGCGCCTCTGCCGCCCGCGAAATTAATCAGGGCCTTGACGCCCGGAGGATTGACGGCACCAGCGGCAAGCACGGCAAAGCCGCCCGCCGACATGCCCACCAGCACCGCCGTATCGGCGGACGCCCACGGCTGTTTTCTTACGCCAGCCAGCGCCGCGAGCAGATCCCGGGTGTCTTGTTGACCAGCCAACGTATGGCGCGGCTGTGCACAGGTGCCATGGGTATATTCCGCCTCGCCGCTGGAGTCGCCATACCCTTCACGCATGACCGCTACCGCCGCATAGCCATGCTGCGCAAATGCCAGCGCCGTTGAAGACAAATAATTCGGGTTCATCACGCCACGGTCGAATTTCGCGTTGCCGGTAGAACCTTGCGTGATTAACGCCACCGGCAGCGCGGTTTTCCCTGCCGGGCGCGTCACAAAGGCATCCAGCATCGCCGGTTGCCCGTTGCTCAACGTCACCTGCAAGCGGAGAGGCTCTCGCACAAGGCCAGCGAATTGCTGCTGTGAAGACCTCTCGCTCAGCGCGGGAGCCGATAAGAATAACAGCGTCACAATAAGCGTGGTGAAAGTGACAATGGGGCTTTTCATGGCTGCATACCTCATAATGGCTTTCCGCACGCGACATGCTTGATGCGGTGGATCGATGTTATTTTTAGCATTTCCCGTCCTCAATACGGCTAATCGGTGCCATCGTGTCGTTAAGTTAATAAACACGCCTTTGTTTTAAGAGAGCCGTTTCGCGAGGGAGGGAGCGAGCATTTCTAACGCGTCGAGATCGCTACGCAGGCACAGCAAATCTTCACGACAGGTTAATGCTTCGTTGCAGTGACTCACATTCCAGATACATTGCCACAGCGAGTGCTGCGCGTTGATGAGCGGGTCCAGATAACCCAGCGCGTTGTGCTCGTGAGCAATAACAGAAAGAAAATGTGCCTCCGTCTCAATTTCAACGGAGATGTCGGCGAGGCTTCTGAGCATCAAGCCCAAATCGGGATCGTTATCCGCCAACTGATGCGCGGCAAACAGAAGATTATGGGATTGTCTGAACCTGGCGATTAACGTCTGTGTAAGATGATGAACACCGATCATAAGAAAATACCCGGGCGCTTACCCCTTAAAATAATATTGCTTTGATTTAGCGAAATCCGTAAACAGCGTCAATGTGCAAAAGTGTTGAAAATAATTACAAACAGCTAAGTTAAGGGTTGAGTAAATAATAAAAGCCGAGGGTGATTTTTAATACTGTTAACCAATAAAGATAATATAACTGCACGTTTCTTTTATGGCCGATCGGCAGGGTGCGGCGCTATCGCGCGCGCAGTCACTGTTCGCGGTTTAGCCCCTCAAACTACCCTTAAATGCCGCGGCATTGTAAACATAAACAAGGCGAATAGGTTTACAAGTCACGGGAGAGTGCCGCGCCGTGAACCTCATTCAGTTCTTTGCGGCCTGGTCAGAGGTCTATCTCTCTACTCAGCCACCCTGAGCGGCACACGCGCGCATTAAACGCTTACCTTGCCGCATGCGCGATCGCGTTTGGCGGTGACAAAACAATCACGCGATCGGCTGAGGCGATGGTGGTCTGACGATGCGCGATGATGAGGCGCGTAATACATAACTGCTTGATGGCCAAGCTCACCTGATGCTCACTTTCAGCATCCAGCGCGCTGGTGGCTTCATCCATTAATAGCAGTCCCGGTTTTTTATACAGCGCGCGGGCGATAAACAGCCGCTGCTTCTGGCCGCCGGAGAGCCCTTCCCCTAGCTCGCCAACCAGCGTCTCGTAGCGCATAGGCAGGGCGTCAATCACCTCGTGCAGCGCGCTCATGCGCGCGCAGGTCAGCATCCACGCTTCATCCACCTCTTCGCTGAAGGCGCAAATATTTTGCCGAATCGACCCGGCAAATAGCTTGTCGTCTTGCATCACGCAGGCGATACGTTTCTGGTAGTTGTTGATGCCTAATTGCTGAATATCAATACCGTCCACCTCGATCCTGCCGCTGTCAGGTCGGATCAGTCCACAAAGCACTTTCATCAAAGTGGTTTTCCCGCAGCCGGACGGCCCTACGAGCGCCACGCTTTCCCCGGCGGCAAGCGTGAACGTAAGGTCGTGCAACACGCGGGGCGCATCACCCTCGTAGCCATAATGCAGAGCGTGCACCTGCAGCGTGACGGGCTGCAAGGCTGCGAGATAAGGAATATCAACGCGGCGCGGTTCTGGTGGATGTAGCGCAATATCGGCGATGCGCTCGTTATGCAGGCTCGTCATGCGTAGCTGCAGCAGAAATTCGATCAGCGAGCGGATGCGATCGGAGAATTGGCTGCGAAACACGCCGAAGGCGACGAACATCCCGAGGGTCATCTGGTTGTCCATGACCAGCCGCGTACCCAGCCATAAAATCACCACGTTATCACACGCCACAATGAGCGAGTTCAGCCCGCCCAGCAGCATCTCCACCTTGCTGAGACGGATACCGGTGTTGATGCTGTCGATATGCAAATTAAGCCAGTGTTCAGCGCGCCGCGCCGCCATGCCCTGCATTTTAACGGTGCCAATACCAAAGAGCGTCTCCATAAAAAACGAGCTGGCGCGCGCGTCTTTAACCAGCGCCTCCTCAGAAAGCGCCCGATAATAGGGGTAACTGACAAGCCGAATCAGCACATAAATCAACATGAAGGCCGTGACAACCGCGGTGAGCCAGCCGCCGTAAAGCAGCATCATCACCAGCACACCGACCACCATAATGCTGTCCATCATCGCGCCGACAATGCTGGCAGTGAACGTGTCACGCAGTGCGCCCAGTGAGGCAAAGCGCGCCTGAATATCGCCCAGCTTCCGCCGCGCAAAATAGTCCAGCGGCAAGCGCAATAGATGTGTAAAGAGTTTGGATTGCCATTGCACATTGATGAGCGTGCCCAGTACCAGCGAGGACCAGACGCGCACCATGCTCACGGCGCCCTGCAGTAGAATGAAGAGCAGCAGAGCAAGACATATCAGCGTGAGTAAGCTGCGATCGTTGGCAGGGATCGCGTGATCCATCACTAATTGCGTGCCGACGGGCAGTAGCAGGGTGATGCTTTCCAGCACCAGCGACAGGCAGAAGATTTTTGCCAGGGCGGGTTTCAGCCCGTGAACCCCGCGCAGCAGTTTGCCCGGACTGAACTGATGACGGACGGCCATGGGAGTGAAATGACTGTCTGGCCACGCCTCGAGGGCTACGCCGGTAAAGCCGTTCGAGAAGGCTTTCCACGTAAGATGCCGCCGCCCCAACGCCGGATCGTGCAACGTTATGCGTCGCCTGCTTACGCGCACCAGCACCACGAAATGATTAAACTCCCAGTGCAGCAGGCAAGGGAGCCGCAGCGCAGTGATTTCATCCAGATCGAGCGAGAGCGGCCGCGTGGCTAAGCCGAGCTGCTGGGCGATGTCGCACAAGCTGGCAAGCGTCATACCGCGCGAAGAGCGCGCATATTGATGGCGCAGGCTCATTAAGTCCACGGGTTTACCGTAGTGGCGACACATCATCGCCAGACACGCGAGTCCGCACTCTGCCGCTTCAGTTTGCTGCACCAAGGTGCTTCGCCTTATCGGCCATATCGCCAGCTGATCGACCAGGCGCTTAAACCGCGAACTAGGCATCAGTTCTCCCCGCTGCGCTGTGTTTGAGATCGTAAAACGGTGAGAACATCCATTGCCAAAGTGGGCGTGTTTCCAGCAACAGAATGCTTTCCGCTTTCATGCCGTTTTTCAGCGCCACGCTTTTACCTTGATACACGATGGTCTGCTTTGCCGGACGCACCACCACCTTATACAGCGGCTCGCTGCCCGTAATGGCGGTGCGTGGCGCGCCCTGCCAGGTCAGCATCTCCTGCGCGGTGGCCGGCACGGTTGAGATAAGTGAAAGGGTGCCCGCGAACTGACCGAACGTTTGTGCGGGAAAAGCTTCGTAGCGGATATTGACGCCATCCCCTACGGCCAGATAAGGAACCGCATGATTCGGCACCCATAGCACCAGCGCATAATGGTCAATGCGCTGCGGCAAAAGCTGCATCAGGCTATCTCCAACGTTAACCATCTGTCCTTCGGTGACACTCAAGGCGTTGACGTACCCCTCGGCCACGGCGTGGACAATGACGCTTTCCGTGGCCGCGATGGTCAGCAGCTCTTTTTGCCGTTCGGCACGCTGAAGCGCCATCTGATGAATTTGATTGTCAAAATCCGCGGCCTGCAGAGTGAGCTGGTTCTCCAACGCAACAATTTGCAGTGCGTTTTGCTCGTTCTGACTCGACAAATTAAGAAGGCCATTTTGCTGCTGGTAGTAAAGCGCGGCCTGATTGGTGAGCTGATCGCGGGTAATTAAGCCTTGGCGCTGGTAATCGCGATAATTATCCAGCGTGCTTTTCATTAGACGAACGCCTTCTTGCGCGCGCGTAACGATGTCGCTTGAGCGGCGATACGCCTGCTCGTACTGCTTTTTTTGCTGCGTCAGCATCGCCAGCGCGCTGCTTTTGCTCTGCTGTAGGCGATCGATAATTTGCGTGATGCGCGTGAGTTGGGTTTCCACTTCCTTACGCTGGTTGTCGCTCATTAAGCCCTGCTTACTGCTTTTACTCACGTTAATCTCATACAGCGGCATCCCCACGCTGACGTTCTGCCCCTCTTTAACAAACTGCTTGACCACCACGCCTTGCACGGTGGCGTAGAGGTTAGCCGCACGGGGAAAAGTCGAGACTTCACCGCTCACCGTTACCCGTCGCGTGTAGCTGCCGTAGATCAAAAACAGCAACAGCAGTGCCATAAACAGCGCACATCCGCTCGCTACCCACCCCCACGGAACGCCGGGAAGCAGCAATACGCGTGCATGCCAGGCGTGGTGTGTGACCGCATCCTTTCTGAACATAAGCTTTCCATAGATAAATAAACATCAAACAATACAGTGCGCACATTAAATAACGGCCTTTCTATTTAATGTATTAACCGCGACATGAAGTTAGGGGTTAGCACCTTCACTGTAAAGCAAAAAATAGATAATTTTATATTTAAGAATTTTTAATTTTTATTTATCGAATATATTTAATCGATCGCGTAATAAATACAACCACTCTATCAAGAAGGCCAGCTAAGCGTTTTAAAACACCCTTAACTTCCTGAAACAGAAAATCTCTGGGTATAATCGAGAGTGAGACGCACGTGGTCTCATGAACCTTGAAGGGCAAGCACGGCAGGGATGGTTCTTCAATCAATATGGAGAGGAGCCTATGGCTTAATCCTTTTGTAGAAGGAGAATTAACAATGTTCAAATGGATATTTGATAAAACCCTTGCTGCACAAGGGATGGCTGCACAAAACACTTCTGGACGTATTCCGGCGATTGACATTCAACAAGGCCCTGGCCTTTTGAAGCGTCATCAAAGAAGTTTGGATTCGAAATTACGCCAGAACCTATATAAATCAACGGGGGGCGGACTGGCCCCTCTTTTTAAATCCGTTAACTGGCTACTTGATTTCCGAGCTGTTTAGCCGCACGTATGGCCAGAATAAGTTCAGACTTTTTAGCCCCGTCCAGCATGATTTGGATCGGCGTCTTTTGCAGGCATTCGCTATTAACCTTTATCGGGGATTTCAGCACATTCAACCGCAACATTGGATAGGTATCCTCTTCAAATGCCCCCATCACGTCTTCAAAATCTGGAATTAGCCCATTATCAGTGAACTGAAAGGTTGACATCAAACACAACGGTTCACAGGATCGCCCTACCCTATGATCTGCCGCACCACTGCTGCCATTTGATGTGGCCTACGGTTTCTGGCGCCTGACGCAGAAAGCCATGAAACGTACGCGGGCGTGCGTATACTAATGCGGTTCGCTTGTCAGCACAGGCGATGCGTTGCATGTCATCTCACGTAACCCGATGATTCAGGACAGATATGAATACTAAATATGCCCCGTCGCAAATTTTACTTCACTGGTTGGCGTTTTTGCTGGTGGTTGTCGCGTATTGCACCATGGAGTTCCGCGATCTGGCGCCGCGCGGATCATGGCAGCGTATGACGATGGTGATTAGCCATTTCAGCGCGGGAAGCTGTGTGCTTGCCATCATGCTTTCGCGCATCATGCTGCGCGTGCGCCACCGCAGCCCCGGCATCGTGCCGAAACCGCCGCACTGGCAAACCGGTATCGCGCATTTGCTGCACCTGGCGATGTATCTGCTGTTTATTGCGCTGCCTACGCTCGGGATTTTATCGCGATTTTATCTGGGAAAGAGCTGGTGGATATTTGGTATTCCGATGCCGGTCAGCGGCAATCCCGATCCGGATTTCGCCGACACGCTGACGGACTGGCACGAAACCCTTGCGCCTTACGGATACTGGCTGATCGGCATCCATGCCGTTGCCGCGCTGGCGCACCACTATCTGTTTAAAGACAATACGCTGCTCCGCATGATGCCTGCGCGTCGTAAGCGGTAACGATGGCGATGTCACCGGGGCTGAAACGGGCCTCAGCGCCGGTGATGCTTGCTCTGCTGCTTTTATCGTCAGCTCAGACTAAAACGTCCGACTGTCAGCGACAATTGCGCGGCCTGCTCTTCCAGGGAGTTGGCCGCTGCTGACATCTCCTGCACCAGCGAGGCGTTCTGCTGCGTCGTGCCATCCATCTCATTCACTGCAATGGTGACCTGGCTTATACCCCGCGCTTGCTCGTCAGATGCCGTGACAATCTCGCCAATGATCGCCCGCACGGAATGCACCGCACGCGTCATCTCCTGCATGGTTTTGCCCGCGTCCTGTACTTGCTGCACGCCGCTGCCCACGCGCTGTGTCGACTCCTCAATCAGGGCGGCGATCTCTTTCACCGCGCTGGCGCTGCGCTGTGCCAGATTGCGCACTTCGCTGGCCACCACGGCAAAGCCACGACCTTGCTCACCTGCGCGCGCGGCTTCTACCGCCGCGTTCAGTGCCAGGATATTGGTCTGGAAGGCGATGCTGTTGATCATGGTGGTGATATCGCCGATTTTTTTCGCACTGTCGTCGATCTGTGCCATGGTTTGCACCACCTCACCCACCAGCGTCTCGCCGCGGCTGGCGATTTGCGTGGCGTTTTCGGTAAGCGCCGTGGCCTGATGCGCATTACTGGCGTTGTGCTTCACCGTGGCGGTGATCTGTTCCATGCTGGCTGCGGTCTGCTCCAGCGCCGCCGCCTGCTGCTCCGTGCGCGATGCCAGGTTCAAGTTGCCGCCGGCGATCTCTTCCGCGCCGAGACGCACCGAGGCGCTGGCCTGCTGAATTTGCCCTACAATCTCTCGCAGTTGGTTCTGCATGGTGTGCAGCGCATAGAACAGGCTGCTGGTATCGTGCGCGCCGATCGAAATGGTGTTGTCCAGCTTGCCATCGGCCACCGCCAGTGCAATGGTCGCGGCCTCGCGCGGTTCGCCGCCAATCGGCCGCAGCACCTTACGGTTAAACACCCAGCCCAGCAGACCGCTGACCACCAAAATGCTCACGACCACCATGATCACTGCGTACATCAACTGCTGGCGCGCCGAAGCCATAACGTTGCTAACCGGTGCAACCACGCCGAGATACCATTTCTCGCTGCTGTTGCCGATGGTAATAGGTTGCCAGGTCACCAGCGCGTCTTCACCCAGCAGCGCATCGTGCTGCTCATAGACCGTGCTGCTATAGCTGTGCGTGTCACCCTGCCAGGCTTTGGATGTCATGTTTTTATCAGGATAAGAGACGACCTTGCCTGCGCTGGAGAGCAGCATGGCATAGCCGGCACCGTCCCACGGTTTGATGCTGTTCACTTTGGCCTGTAACGAGGCTAAAGAGATATCTGACGTCACCACGCCCCACAGCTTGCCGTTACTGATAATCGGCGCGGCCACCGAGGTCAACAGGGTCGGCACCCCATTGTAGGCGTAGCTGTAGGGTTCTATCAGCGTATCCTTGCGCGTTTTCTGCGGCACCAGGTAATAATCGCCCTGGCCTGGCGTAAGGATCGATTTGAGCGGATGCAGTGCGAATTGACCGGACTGATCGCGATCGACGAAAAAGGCGTAGCGGCCTTTCGGCGCCTGGTCCGGTTTATCAGCAAACTCGCTGTCGCGGCCGTCAAAGGCATTTTCTTCAAAAATCACGGAAATCGAGAGGTAATCAGGATTATCGCGCAGCGCTGAAATCATCAGCTTATTGCCCACCTGACGATCGGTGACGCCCGCCTCAGGCAGGCCGATCAGGCTGTGCCCAAGATTGTGCGCTACGTCGCGCGCATGACTTAATTCTTGCTGAATTTGCAGCGCTTGAGATTGTGCAATGGTTTGCAAATAGCGAGATGCCAGCGTTTTTTGTTCGCTGCTGGATTGCCAACTCAGCATGCCAATAGTGAGGGCAAAGCCCAACGTGATGGTGATTGCGCCCGTCAGTAGCACCTGCGTGCGGGTACTCATACTTTTCTTGTTTGAAATCAGTGTGGCCATGATGGCGCCCCCGGAGTTGACACTTTCTTAAAAAAGAACCACACCCTGTGCGCAATAATCCCTTTGTATGGTCTATCGGCCAAGAAGATAGGAACTTGATGCTCGTGCCCCGAGAGCGGCCAGCGTATGAAGCCGAGGGTTCAGCGCGCCCCGATTTGTAAGGCTTTGCGCGGTTCTTATTGAAAACAACGCAGCGTATTGATCTGGCGCAAGATCATACCGGACAACAGATGTCAGGGTAACGCCATGGGCGTACGGCGCCGCAGCGAAAAAGAGGAAAAGGGCATGACGGGAAAATTGAGTTTAACGGGCGTGATGGTGGTATGGCTGGTCTATGTGGCGTGGATGATCAGTTACTATTCCGGGACGTTTTCGCTTTTTAGCCACTAATAAAAATCCCGGCCTGGCCGGGATTTTTAGTCGGGTGCAGCACTCAAGCCGCTTTGACGCTGCGCACGCGTTTTTCAGACGTTTCAGCCGCAGGTTGCTCGCCGTGGTCTGCGACAGCGGTGGCGTCATTTGGCGCGCTTTTTACCGCTTCCGGCAATTTGCTGGTGCGCAGAATATGCTGCACCGCGTCTTTCTGTTCAGCTAACAGCAGGCCTAACGCTTCGGCCTGTGCTTCGCCCATTTCAGGCTGTTGCTGTTGCAGCCAATCGGTGAAGGCGTCCGCCATGTCGAGCATTTTGTCCCAGGCATCCGCGTCTTTTTTATTGGCAAACGTCATTTTTTCTTCACCCTTTCTGACCACAACAAATTTGGTTTCGACTGCCATGATGCACCTCGTTAACTGTATTTATATACAGTATAATTCATGTCCACTTTGCACGGCAACGCTTTTCTGCCGTTATGCCAATAATTCCGTCAGGAAGTCCGCCAGCGCTTTACGCGGATCGTCCTCTTCTGACACGATCATTTCAATTCCCCACTGCCCCAGCACTTCTTTCGCAACCGGGTTGTTGCGGTTGGTGAAGAGATAAGACTTGGGTCGCGCACTGGCTAGCCCGGTGCGGTTCCACATTTTGGTCAGCCGATAGAACAGCAGGCGGATATTAAAATCGCTGATGCTGTAGCCGACAAAGAGCACCGAGTTGCCCATCACATCGTGCGTCAATTTAATGTCGAGCGGCGAGTCGAAATAGAGGCGCTCGAAGTAGCTGCTCTCATCGAGCACAATAGAGGTATCATCGTCGAAATCACCGTGTAGCTTGATAATGTGGCGTTTTTCCTCGGTGAGCGACACCAAGTCGGCGGCGTTAGCCACTTTGCTGTAGGGCACATTGTGCGCCTCGTGCGCCATCTCGAGCCAGCGATCGTAGTTGGTGGTATAAATGCGCGAAAAATTCCCCTGCGTGATCATGGTATGAATTTCGGAGCTGCGCACATCGATATCCGGACGATGCCACTCGCGATCCATCCAGCTTCGCAGCGGCCCTAACGATCCTTTGCGCTGCTTGTAATATTCCGCCAGCGAAAGATGGGTACCGTAGCTGTTGAAGATTTTTGGATCGTATCCCAGCTCTTGCGCCAAATGCGCGATGAGTTCGTGCCACTCAGGCAGACCGAAGTTGCGCGAGATCCCTGCGCCGGCAAATAAAATCAGTTTGCCTGCTTCATAGGCGCGTTTCAGTTCCGGTTTCATGCCAGCCCCCGCGAGGTTTTAAGAAAAGTGGCAAAGCGATCCAATGCCAGTCGCCGCATCGAAATTTCATTTTTAAGCTCACCCATTTCGGCAAACGTTTGAGTGTGCCCTTCGGGGATGAAGACGCAATCCCATTGAAACTCCCGTGGTCCAGCGGGTTCGGGCGCGATGGTGCCGCGCAGTTGCCCTTCAAACTGGTACATTTTACGCCCATCGCAGTAGCCCAACACGGTTTTGGCCGTCACCCAGGGCGTTTCCAGGCCGCGTACCAGTTTGGTAAAGCGTTCGGCATCCAAACGGCTCCAGAAGATGCGCGTCAACCCAGCTGGCAGGCCATTCAGTCCATCCAAATAAAGTCCCGTATGCTCGACGAACAGCGGTCTGCCGATAATGGAAAAAGCCTTTGTCAGCTTATCACGCACCAGCTCCAGTTCATTTTCCGTCTGAATTTCTTCTATTCGGCGGGCAATAGGCACCACCTCAACGCCCACCGGCTCCAGAATGGTTCTGACTTCGGCGAGCTTAAGTTCGTTTGCGGAGAGAAAACGTATTTTCATTGCAGTGGTCATTTCACATAAGTGACAAGAAGCGCACGATTGGCATGAGGCGTATTACGCAGCGCGCATAGAATGCTATGGCAATATCTTAGCGTCTGCAGCGGTGACTGGAAAGGCAGCGTCCAGCGGATACGCCTCTTCGACCGTAAACAGCGCCGCACGCTTCTTGCGGTAACGGGCCGTTTTTTAAGCCAAACAGTACGATAAAACATCAGCTTAAATCGTATTAGCCACGCGATCATTCACATTTTAATTCAAATTTGACGGGTATTCATTTCACGCTATCTCAAATTTGCTCACAGGCGCAAAACTGGAAATTTCGGGGCAAACAAATATGACAACGGTTGCGCTTTTATTTAAGATGAGTCCTTGCCAATTAGGTCGTCTCATTACAACACTGAGAAGCGCTCATGATCCCCTTTATACGCTCCCGCTATTCCATGTTGCGCAACTTGCCTTACGTGTTCAAAGGCAACAGCATTGAAAAAAAACTCCGCGCCACGCTATTAATTGCCGGTGTGTCCACGGCGTTTGCTGGCATCTACATGGTGTGGTGGAACAGTATGCATCAAAATACCCTGACGGCGTTTTTATATTGCGTCAGCACTACATTGGGTTTCTATATCTGCCGCGTGGCTTTTCTCAATCATCTCCAGCGCAACCTTTATATTACCGTCCATGCATTATTGATTGCGATCATTGTATTTTTATTGTTTGACAATAATCACCCGTCGCAGAAGCTCGCAGAATATAATTACCTGTTGGCGCTCACGGTAGGGTCAGCACTGGTGCTGCGCCAGCAAACGCGCTATTTAAATAAAGTCTTCCCCGTTATTTGTCTCTGCTGTTACCTGTTTTTCATTTTCACCGGCACTGTGTGGCAGCAAGGCGCTTTCCATGCGCAGGTTATGCAAGATTCGGGCGTTTACTTTGTGAATAGCATTGTGCCCATGGTAGCGCTGTTATTGACCGCGTTTACGCTGCGCGGCAGCTATACCGAAACGGACCTGATCAAACAGGAGCTGTCCCACGCCATCAACAAACAGCAGCTCGACCTTCACTATCAGCCTCAAGTGGATACTGAAAAAAACGTTATTGGTTTTGAAATCCTCCTGCGTTGGAAACATCCCGCTAAGGGATTTATTTCGCCGGAAGTGTTTATTCCTGTGGCAGAGAAAAGCGGATTAATTATTGCTATCGGTAATTGGGTAATGGAGAGAACCTTTCATCAGATTGCCGTGTGGGAACGTCAATTGCCGCTTAAAAATTTGGTTTTCTCAATCAATATTAGCCCCCTTCAACTGATGCATCGCGACTTCACCCAAGATACGCTATTACTGCTGGCGCAGTATAAAATTCGGCCCGAGCGCGTAAAATTTGAGATTACCGAGACCACTTTTATTTACGATCAAAAACGTATTGCCGCGGTTATCCAGCACTTCAGTGATTTAGGGATTAAATGGGCGATTGATGATTTTGGCGTGGGATACTCCTCGCTGAAATCCCTTAGCGATTTCGCCATTGACGATATCAAAATCGATAAGTCGCTGATCATGCACCTCTTTGATAACGAGTCAACGGCGATTGTGGTAAATAAAACCATTGAGTTATCACGGGCCATGGGTTTGAACGTCTTAGCGGAGGGCATCGAAAGCGAAGACTGTTTTGACTATCTGCGCGAAAAAGGCTGCCATCTATTCCAGGGGTATCACTTCGCGCGCCCGCTGCCGGTTAATGACGCATTGCTGTGGATTAAAAAAGCGGTGGTGCAGTGACTGCACGCCGATGCGGCCGTCACTGTGTGCGCGTCAATGACACGTTATTGCGACCTACCAGCTTGCCCGCTGCACAGACAATCAGGGTTCGATGCTGGCCGGCGGATTAATTTGCGAATGCGCAACGGCTTCCTGCTGTTCGCCCCAGCGCGTGAGCACCTGTTGATACTGCCCGCCCTGAATCGCGCCTTCGATGGCACTCTGCAGTGCCGCCACTAAACCGTTGCCTTTTTTGGTGGTGACCGCCACCCACGCACGGTACGGGCTCTGACCAACCACTTTTGTTTGGCCGCGCGAAGCCGCTTTCCACGCCGCCATGGCTTGCGGCCCAAAGGTGGCGTCGGCGCGGCCTGCCAGCAGCGTGAGCGTGGCCGAGGCGTCATCACTGAGATAAAGCGGCTGCACGGCAGCGAGGCCGTGCGCACGATTTTCTGCATCCCATGCCAGCAAAATTTTCTCCTGATTGGTCCCCGACCCCACAATAATGCGCTTGCCCGCAATGTCCTCACGACGCGTGATGGCGGTAATAGCGCTGTCGGCCTTCACCGCGAACGCATGGTGATCGGCACGGTAGGTCGCAAAATCAAAACTCTGCTTGCGCGCCTCCGTCACCGCAATATTAAACATCGCCACGTCGTAGCGCCCGGCACGGATGCCAAGCGGCCAATCTTCCCACGCCGCTGGCACCAGCTTGAGCTTAAGTCCCAGACTTTCCGCCAGCAGCCGCGCGATATCCGGATCGCTGCCAATCAAGGTTGTATTATCGGATGACCATAGCGCGATGGGCGGCGAGTTATTCGCCGCCGTGGCCACCGTCAAATACCCCGGCTGCACAAACTGAAAATGGGCAGGGATCCGTGCGATCGCCTCGGGATTGGGCGCGATGTGGATCGGCGTTTCGTTGTGCCTGACGTCGAGTGCAGCGCCCGCAGACAGCGGCGCGCACAACAGCGCCGCCCACGCAATAACCTTTACGCGCCGCATCACAACACCTTTGATAGAAAACGGCGGGTGCGCTCGTGGCGCGGATGATTGAGCACCTGGTGCGTGCTGCCCTGTTCGATAATCCGGCCATCGTCCATGAATACCACGTTATCCGCTACCTCACGGGCAAAGCCGATTTCGTGGGTGACCACCACCAACGTGGTCCCTGACCGGGCGAGCGCTTTTATCACATCCAGCACTTCACCGACCCGCTCTGGGTCAAGGGCGGAAGTGGGCTCATCAAACAACATCACGCGTGGGTTGAGCATCAAGGCGCGCGCAATCGCAATACGCTGCTGCTGCCCCCCGGATAAGTGACGTGGCCAAGCCTGCGCTTTATGGCGCAGTCCCACGCTTTCCAGCAGCGTATCGGCCCGCTCCAGGGCGGCCTGACGCGTCAGCTGCCGATGCGCGATAGGCGCTTCTATCAGATTCTCCAGCACCGTCATGTGCGGAAAAAGGTTAAAATTTTGAAATACATAGCCCACGTTGATGCGCTGCCGCAAAATGGCGTGCTCCTTGAGCGCGTAGAGTTTATCGCCGCGCCGCTGATAGCCGATGTATTCATCGTCAATCTGGATAAACCCGGCATCGACCCGCTCAAGATGATTAAGGGTGCGCAACAGCGTAGTTTTTCCCGAGCCGGAGGGGCCGAGGATCACCGTGACCGAGCCGGGATCCAGCGTCAGCGAAATGTTATCCAGCGCCAGGTGTTTGCCATACCATTTACTCACGCCGGTGAGCGTCACTGCGCCAGTTGCAGTAACGGGCGCGGCCTCGAGCGCGCGATAATCAAAGGCTTCTGACATGATCAAACTCCTCTTGTTCAGGGGGATTCACACGATTACGCCACGGGCGCCAGCGCGTGATTTGAGCGTCTTGCACCACGCTGCGCGCCAGCCAGCGTTCAACGCTGTGCTGCAGCAGTGACAGTACGGTCGTGATAATCAGATACCAGGCTGCCCCCACCATCAGGAGCGGGATCACCTGCTGGGTGCGGTTGTAAATCATCTGGATGGTGTAAAACAGCTCCGGCATCGCCAGCACATACACCACGGAGGTGCCTTTAGCCAGGCTAATGATCTCATTAAACGTGGTGGGAATAATGGCGCGTAACGCCTGCGGCAGAATAATGCGGAAAGTGCGACGGGACGCAGAAAGCCCCAGCGCCGAGGCCGCCTCAAACTGCCCGTGGTCCACGCCTAAAAATCCGCCGCGGATGATTTCAGCGCTGTAGGCGCTCTGCACCAGCGTCAACCCAATAACCGCCGCAGGGAATTGCCCCAGCACGTTAATGGTCGGGAAATGCCCCCATGACAGCGCGGTAAACGGAATGCCCAGCGACAAGGTGTCGTAGAGATAAGAGAAGTTGTACAGCACGATCAGGACCACAATCAGCGGTAGCGAGCGGAACAGCCAGATATAGCCGAACGCAAGCCCGCTTAATAACCAGGAAGAAGAGAGACGCGCCAACGCCAGCAGGCCGCCTAACAGCAGGCTCAATACCGTGCCGCAGAGCGTGAGCAGCAGCGTTTGCCCGAGACCGCTGAGGATAACAGGATCAAAAAACCACCGGGCAAACACCGCCCATTCCCAGCGGGGATTAAAGGCTACCGAGTCCACCACCGAGGCGAGAATAAACAGCGCAGCCGCCGCCCCGACAATGCGGCCGGGGTAGCGCGCGGGGACCACGGTTAACGATGGATGTTGCATACGTTTCTCCTTAGCTGGCCTGCGCGACGTCGAATCCATCCAGCACTTTCACAAAGCGCAGGCGGCCGTCATGCGGGGGTTGACCGTAGATCTCCATATCTTCTCGCAGCGTAAACTGCGGCTGATACCCGTGACCAATATAGAGCTGTACCGCCTCTGGCTGGCGGAAGCCAGTGGTCAGATAAACGTGCTGGTAGCCTGCGCGCTGCGCGCGGCGTTCCAGCTCTTCAAGCACCCGTAGCGCCAGCCCTTGGCGACGCAGGTCGCGTCGCGTCCAGATGCGTTTTAACTCGGCCGTTACGGCGTCGTACGGTTTATACGCGCCCATTGCAATCACCTCGCCGTCGCGCTCCAGCACAATAAACAGGCCGTGCGGGGGCAAAAAGCGTTCGCTGGACTCCACCTCCCGATCGCCCTCAAAATAATCGCCGTAGCGGGCGGCATATTCGCCAAAGAGACCGGTCAAAATCGGCTGCAATTCAGGCGCATCAGGATGCACTTCACGAAACAGGGTCTGGCTCATGTTCTCTCTCCCTAGTCGCCCAGGCCGGCTGGATTAATTTCTGAATGCGTTAGGCGCTCCACGCCTTCTCCCCAGCGATTCAGCACCTTGTCGTAATCACCGCGCGCCATTACACCGTTCAACGCGGTGCTGATCGGCTCAACCAGGCCGTTAGCTTTTTTAACCGTCACGGCGATATGCGCCGCTTTTGGCCAGCCACCGTCCACGCTGCCCACCAGGCGCGTTTGGTGCGTCAGCGCCGCTTTCCATGCGCCAATGACGTTCGGGCCGAAATAGGCGTCAGCGCGTCCGGACTGCAGGGCCAGGGTCTGCGCCGCGTCATCTTTGGCGTAAATGGGGGTAAAGGGTTTTAATCCCTTGGCCTGGTTAGCTTTATCCCATGCCAGCAGAATCGCTTCCTGGTTAGTGCCCGAGCCCACGATGATGCGCAGCCCGGCGATATCTTCGGCGTGGGTGAGCGTTTTTATGGGGCTGCTTGTTTTGACGTAAAAGCCCAATGAGTCTTTGCGGTAGGTGGCAAAATCAAAACGTTCTTTACGCGCTTTGGTGACGGTGACATTGGTGATAGCCGCGTCATATTTGCCGGACGCGACGCCGAGCGGCCAGTCCTCCCATGAGGTGGGAACCACGTTCAGTTTCAGGCCAAGGCTCTCGGCCACCAGCCGCGCAATGTCCACTTCACTGCCCAGCAACGTGCGGTTGTCATCGCTGAACAGCGTCAGCGGCGGGGAATTAAGTGCGGCCACGGCCACGGTTAAGGAGCCCGGCACCGCAAACACATGCCCAGCAGGGATCTGCGCAATGGCCGCGCTGTTTGGCGCGGTATGTATCGGCGTGCGGTTCGCTTCCACGCTAATGGATTGCCCATTAACCGCCACTGCTTCCGCCTGGGCTGCATGCGCCGTGGTCAGTAGCAGCAGCGCCATGAAGACGGTTTTCTGCATGATTTTTGTCCTTTTAAGGTTGCGTAAACTGGTTAACGGGCGTTTTTAGCCCCAGGCTGGCGCGTAAGGTGGTGCCGGGATAGTCGCGACGGGTTAAACCCCGCGCCTGCAGCAGCGGAATCACGCGATCAACAAAGCGTTCAAACGCGTCCGGCGTGCCGCCCTGAATAATGAAGCCGTCGGTGGCTTCGCTCTCGAACCACGCCTGCAACCCATCCGCCACCTGCTCAGGGGAACCAAAGAACAGCGGCCGCGGCGTCGCCGCTTCCAGCGCCGCCTGACGCAGCGTATGGCCCTGCTCGCGCGCTTTGCGTTTGATCTCATCGGTGGTGCTGCGAAAACTGTTTTGCCCCACTTCGCCGAGGTCCGGGAAAGGGGCATCCAGTGCGTACTGGCTAAAGTCGTGGTGATCAAAGAAGCGGCCAAGATAATTCAGCGCATCCTCGATCGAAACCAGCGCCGCCGTGGCCTGATACTGGCGTTCAGCGTCGGCAATGTCGTCGCCCACAATCACGCCCACCCCTTGAAAGATGTGCAGATCGTTGGGCTCGCGGCCATGCTGCCTGAGCTGCTGTTTCACGTCGCGATAGAATGCCTGTGCCTCTTCACGCGTGGCATGATGGGTAAAAATCGCGTCGGCATGGCGTGCGGCTAATTTGCGGCCGTCCTCGGATGCGCCCGCCTGGAAGATGATGGGACGCGCCTGCGGCGTCCGACCAATATTCAGCGGCCCCTGAACCTGGAAAAAATCACCGTGGTGATTCAGCGTGTGCAATTTTTGTGGGTCATAAAATTGCCCGCTGATTTTGTCGCGCACAAAGGCATCGCCTTCCCACGAGTCCCACAGGCCTTTTACTACCGTGAGGTATTCGTCAGCGATGCGATAGCGCAACGCATGGTCAGGATGCTGAGCACGGGAGAAATTTTTCGCCGATCCTTCCAGGGGCGAGGTCACCACGTTCCAGCCTGCGCGGCCGCCGCTGAGATGATCGAGACTGGCAAACTGTCGCGCGACGGTAAAGGGTTCGCTGTAGGAGGTTGAAACCGTGCCCACCAGGCCAATGTGCTGCGTGACGCCGGCCAGCGCGGAGAGTAACGTCAAAGGCTCAAAGCGATTCAGGAAATGTGGAATTGATTTTTCATTAATGAACAGCCCATCAGCGACAAAGAGAAAATCCAGCTTGCCCGCCTCGGCTTTGCGCGCAATGTATTTCGCATAGTCCAAATTGATACTGGCGTCCGCCAGCGCGCCAGGATGACGCCACGCCGACATATTGCCGGCGGCGCCGTGTAGCATTGTCCCCAGTCGCAGTTGTCTTGTACTCATAGGTCTCTCTCTTTTCCATGGCATTGCCTGGCAGCGCAGGCTTGCCGAATCAGCAAACACTCACGCGCTCACGCTGAGGCGGCGATCGGTTGGGCCGCGGCCAGCAGTTCCAGCGAGCGCAAACGCGGCTGCGCCTCCGCCAACGGCGTATCCACAATGAACTCCTCAATGCCGTAGCGCTGGTGCAGCGCATCCAACTGCGCATGCACCTGTGCAGCGTTGCCTTTGAGCAATGAGGGGGTGCGCGGTTCGATGCGGTAGTCGGTGTAGCTGCCCTGACGGACGTAGCGCTCGGCTTGTTCGAGGCTACCTACGTTGACGCTCGGCCCGTTTTTTACGCTAACGTGGTAAAGGCGCAGCGTGTCCACCAGCAAGTCGGCTGCGGCTGGGGAGTCCGCTACCACGATTTGCACGGCCACCAGCGCACGCTGACCTTGCGCGCGAGCCTGGTAGTACGCCAGTACCTGTTCCATATGGTGCGGGTCGCCATTAAGATGCGCAGCAAACACAAACTGCCAGCCCAGCTCTGCCGCCAGGGCCGCGCTCTGCTCGCTTGCCCCCAACAGGAAACGCTGCGCGAATCGCGGAGGCGCTGGCGTGGCACGCAGCGCCTCCTCATCGCCTTGCGCCGGGACAGTGAGCCAGTTATCCAACAGCGCCAGCTGCTGCGCGAAATCGCCTTTCTCTTCCTGATGCACCCCGAGCTGCAGCGCCCGTGTCGCAAGCGGCAGGCCGCCTGGCGCTTTACCAATACCGATATCAATGCGCCCCGGCGCCAGCGCGGCGAGCAGGTTGAAGTTTTCTGCCACTTTGAAGGGGCTGTAGTGTTGCAGCATCACGCCGCCGGAGCCGACTCGAATACGCCGCGTTTGGCCCAGAATCCAGGCCATCACTACTTCCGGCGAGGGGCTGGCCAACTGTGCGCTGTTGTGATGCTCCGCCAGCCAAAAGCGGTGGAAGCCCCAGCGCTCAGCACACTGCGCGATATGCAGAGTGCGCTGCAGCGCCTCGGCGGCGCTTTCGCCCGGAGCAAGCGGGGATTTATCCAGAAGACTTAATCGGTATGACATGCGCCCTTTCCTGTTCAGCAATCAATGCCAACAGTGTTAAGCGCCAGGCTGTTACGGGTAAAACATCATATTGTTGTATTAAAAACCGGGAATGGCATAACGGCCGCGCGCCGCCGCGCACCACAAATTAACGGGAATAATTTCAGTTAATTAACAGTTATCTCGCTGCCAGTTAGATGAGGTCATTCAAGAAAAAGACATTAGAATGATTAATAGAAATAGACTGCACAAATCGGCATTAAGCACGGCACCGAGGGAGGGCGATGCGACGGCAACATTGCTTATCCACTCCGCTCTCATCCCGCCCCGGCTTTATACGCCACAGCAAGAGTCAATGCGAATTGTCCCTGATGGCAGCCAGCACACCCGTCTCAAACTGCGTCACTGTCACACTTTCTAAAAAAATAAACGCACGTCGATTGCATCGCGCAGTCAATGGGTTACTGTGAAATTCTTGTAAAAATTGTAAGCAAAAGGATCTGTATGAATATCTCTCTGCGTTTTCTGACCCTTTCTGTGCTGGCAAGTCTTCCTTTATCTGCGTTCGCTGCCGTGCCTGCGGGCTATCCGGCGGACTACCAAAAAACCATTGATGCGGCCACCAAAGAAGGCAAAGTGGTGGTGTATTCCACCACCGATACCAAAGCGGCTGGCCCGCTAATTAAAGGCTTCGAAGCGTTATATCCCGGTATCAAAGTGGAATATAACGACATGAATAGCACCGAGTTGTACAACCGCTATATCAGCGAACAGGCGTCAGGCAGCACCAGCGGCGATGTCGTGTGGAGTTCCTCAATGGATACCGCATTGAAATTAGCCACCGATTACGCCGCAGAATACGCCTCACCTGAAATTAAAAACATTCCTGAATGGGCAGTGTGGAAAGAGAGTGCCTATGGCACCACCTATGAGCCAGTGGTGTTTATCTACAATAAGAAGTCGATCCCTGCCGATCAGGTGCCGGATTCCCATGCCGCGCTAGCGAAATATATCGCCGCCAATGCGGAGAAATTTAAAAATAAAGTCACCACCTACGATATCGAAAAATCCGGATTGGGTTTTATGCTGACGGTACAAGACAGCAAGGTGGATCCGCAATACAAGCAGCACCTCGCGGATATGGCTAAAGGCGGGCTGACGGTGCAGTCATCCACGGGCACCATGATGGAGCGCGTCTCATCGGGTGAGAATCTCATCGGCTATAACATTCTCGGCTCGTATGCGGAAGCGCGCGCCAAGAGCGATCCGGGGTTGGGTATTTCGTACCCGAAAGATTATGTGCTGGTCCTCTCGCGCGTCTCGTTTATCACCACGGACGCGCAGCACGAGAATGCTGCGAAATTGTGGCTGGATTATGTGTTATCTGAAAAAGGACAAAGTATTCTTGCCAATCAGGCCGATATTCCTTCGCTGCGTAACGATATTGAAGGGAATAACGATATTAAAGGCATGAGTAAGATTTTAGGTGAGGCGCCTAAGCCTATCCACGTTGATGAGTCGCTGCTGGAATACCTTGAGCCCGCCAAGCGTCTGGACTTTATAAAACAATGGCGCACCGCCGCCGGAAAATAATCACTCTTTAAGCGCCTGGGAAATATCAGGCGCTTCTTACCATCCTGTTATCCAAGCTGCAAACAAGGTTGGCCTATGACCGGGTTACGTCGCAAATGGCAGAAAATGCCGCGCGCATTAGTGGTGCTGATCGCCGCTATCGCCATTTACGTGCCGCTGATGTTTATCGTGGTACAGAGTTTTCTCTCCGCACCGTTTTTTGCCAAGCGCAAAGAACTTACGCTCGATTCCTTCGCGTTTATATTTTCCGACCCCGATTTTTATCGCGCGCTGGAGTCCGGTTTTATTCTGGCATTTGGTCTGGTGTTTATTGCCATTCCACTCGGCGGTATTTTGGCCTTCCTTATGGTGCGGACCAATTTGCCAGGGCGCAGGGTGATCGAGCCGCTGATTCTGGTACCGATTTTCGTGTCGCCGATGGTGCTGGCGTTTGGTTACGTGGTGGCGGCCGGTCCGGTGGGCTTCTTGTCGCAGTGGGCCAATCAGCTGTTTGGTGTAGTGCCGTGGAATATTTACTCCATGACCAGCATCGTGATCATTGCCGGATTAACCCACGTGCCCCACGCCTATCTGTATATCTCTGCCGCCCTGCGCAGCGTTAGCTCGGATGTGGAAGAAGCCGCGCGCAGCGTAGGTGCGTCCCCGCTGCAGGTCATGACCTCGGTCAGCTTGCCGATGGTGCGCCCGTCGATTCTTTACGCATGCGTTCTGCTGTTTTTCCTCGGACTGGAAGTGTTCGGCCTGATGCTGGTGCTGGGCGATCCTGAAGGCAACATGGTACTGGCCACGTATCTCTACAAACTCACGAACAAGCTTGGCACGCCCTCGTATCATCTTATGGCGGCCGTGGCGGTGGTGTTGATTTGCTTTACCGTGCCGCTGGTGATGCTGCAACGCTGGCTGATGCGAACCTCGCACCGCTTCGTGACCATGAAGGGCAAAGCGTCGCAGGCGCGTGCGCTGCCGCTGGGTAAATGGCGCTGGGTGGCAGGTGCCGTGGTGCTGGCCTGGTTAACGATCACCATTGGCGTACCGCTTATTGGTGTGGTGCTGCGTGCGTTTATTTCGCACTGGGGCGTTGGCGTCTCGCTATGGGATGAAGTTTCTCTGGCCACTTTCCACAGTATCTGGGAGCAGCCAAACCTGCTGCGCGCCATCGTGAACTCTATGCTGATTGGGGTGATTGGCGGCGCCATTGCGGTGATCTGCTATCTGTTTGTGGGTATTGCCATGCACCGTAAGCAGGACTCTGTTACGCGCTTCCTTGATTACAGCGTGCTGGTACCGCGCGCGGTACCCGGCCTGCTGGCGGGCCTGGCGTTTCTGTGGGTGTTCCTGTTTGTGCCTATGTGGCTCGATCAATCGCTGAAAAACGGCTGGCTCTCCAGCCTGTCGATGGCGGATTGGCTGCGCGAGCACTTCATTGTGTGGCTGCGCTCGCTGCGTCAAACCATCTTCAGCGTTTGGCTGGCCTATACCGTCGTGTGGATGGCTTACGGTCTGCGCCTGATCTCTTCGACGCTGCTGCAGGTGGGGCCAGAACTGGAAGAAGCCGCACGCAGCGCCGGCGCCACGCCAGGCCAAACCACGCGCCACGTGACGGTGCCGCTTTCGCGCCACGGATTAATAGGTTCGTGGCTGCTGATGTTCCTGATTTTTGAGCGGGAGTATTCTACGGGCGTCTATTTGCTCTCTCCCGGCACCGAAACCATCGGCTCAATGCTGGTTTCGCTCTGGTCTGCGGGTGCGATTGACATCGTCGCTGCGCTGTCTCTGATCAACATCGTGCTGGTGGTCGTTGGCCTCGGCATCGCCTTACGCTTTGGAGTGAAATTACATGACTGAATTATCGGTTGAAGGCCTGCATCTCACCTATGGCGACAATCCCGTGCTTAAGGGCGTTTCGATGCAGCTGCGCAAAGGCGAAGTGGTGTCGCTACTCGGCCCCTCCGGCAGCGGAAAAACGACGCTACTGCGCGCGGTAGCCGGACTGGAAAAACCTACCCAAGGCAAGATCACCATTGGGCAGCACGTGGTGTTTGATGGCACGCCCAAAAGCGAGGTGCCGGCAGAAGAGCGCAATCTGGGGCTGGTGTTTCAATCTTATGCGCTGTGGCCCCACAAAACCGTGTTTGAAAACGTGGCTTATCCATTGAAATTGCGCAAGGTGCCTAAGGCTGAAGCCGCCGAGCGCGTGCAGAGCGTGCTGGACCAATTGGGACTTGGGCACTTGGGCAAGCGTCATCCGCATCAGCTGTCCGGCGGACAGCAGCAGCGCGTGGCGATCGGCCGTGCGCTGGTCTATAACCCGCCGGTGATTCTGCTCGACGAACCGCTTTCAAACCTGGATGCCAAGCTGCGTGAAGAGGCGCGCGTGTTTCTGCGCGAACTGATCATCCGTCTTGGCCTCTCGGCGCTGATGGTGACGCACGATCAAAATGAAGCCATGGCGATCTCCGACCGTATTCTGCTGCTTAATAACGGTGTGATTGAACAGCAAGGCACGCCGCAGGAGATGTACGGCCAACCCACGACGCTTTTTACCGCCGAATTTATGGGCAGCAACAACCGCCTGTACGGCAAAGTGACACATATTGAAAGCGGACGCGCACGTATCGCCGGTGCCAGCTGGGCGCTATGGGGTAAACCCAGCAGCGGCGTGCAAATTGGCGATGACGCCACGGCGATCATTCGCGTAGAGCGAGTACAAATTGCCACGCTTAGTGAAGAAAACACGTTAGAACTGCCGCTGTTAACCAGCATGTACCTGGGCGATCGCTGGGAATATCTGTTCCGCACCGAAGGCGATGACTTCCCGCTGCGTGGCTACGGCAAAGATCGCCTGGGCAACCAGCGGTTCCGTATCGCCTTGCCTGCGGAGGATGTGTGGATTTTCCCTAAAGCGTAGTGTGGAACGGTTTAGGCTTATCGGGCATCGCCATGATGCGGTGCCCGATGTTTTCAGCCACAGCTTTACTTCCCCGTAAATTCCCGCATGCTAAGGCTTTCCCCCTCACGACTCTTATTCATGACTCACGTTAAACGTCGCTTTTCTGTGCTGCTGGGCGCGCTGGTTATTGCAGTTTTTCTGCTGTTGACCAACGGGAGCGCTTTCCTCGCGTGGGCGCTGCAGGTTCAAATTCAGCTGCACCGTTTGCTGGTCACGCATCTGCTGCAACTCAACAGCGGCCAACTGGCCGCAGGCGGATGGCTGGCGGGGGTGACGTTTATCTACGGTATTCTGCATGCCGTTGGGCCAGGGCACGGTAAATTTATCGTCTCCAGCTGGCTGAGCACCCATCAACCGCCGCGCGGCATCGCGCTGTGCGTCCCGCTGCTGGGCAGTTTACTTCAGGGGGTAAGCGCCATCGCGTTTGTATTCATTCTGGCAATCGGTTTCAACCTGACGACCGGCGATCTCAGTCAGAGCCGCTGGTATCTGGAAAAAGCCAGTGCCCTCTTTATTGCCACCTTGGGCGTGATGATGATCCTTAATGCTCTACGCGCGCCTATGCATCAGCATCACGATCATGGCCATTGTGGTCATTCGCATGGCGTGACGGCGTCACTTAACGATTCATGGCGAACCTGGCTAGGGATTATTATTGCCACCGGCGTGCGCCCCTGCAGCGGCGCCCTGACGGTATTGCTGTTTGCCAGCGTCATTGGCATCACCCGCTGGGGCGTCTTTGCCGTCATGACCATGGCGTGTGGAACCGGCATCACCCTTGTGACGTTAGCCTGGTTTGTGCGCCATTTCCGGCAGCGCGCCGGGGAGCTTTGGTTAAGCGACACTTCGCCTAAGGTGCAAAAGACCTTAACCTGCCTGCGCGTGGTAGGTGGCGTACTGCTTATGCTGTTTGCGCTGGTGCTGTTTTTAACCGTGGTGCCCGTAAGCCCCAATGGCGATTATATTGCGGCGGGCTGTTAGCGCAGCGCAGTCGGGGCGCACGCTGTGCGCCCCGCGCGTGCGCGCTTAGAAGCGGTAGCTGGCGGTCACTGAAACATTACGCGGCTCGCCATAAACGATGCCGCCTTCGCCCGTGTTTTCATCGTAGGCTTTATCCAACAGGTTGTTGAGATTGGCCTGCAGGCTGAGGTTGTCGGTGAGCGCGTAGCGGGCGAACAGGTCGACACGCGCATAGCTGCCCTGGCGGGCACGCCACGTGCCATTGCCGTCGGGGGCACCAATGTCCTTGTAGGTTTTCGACTGCCAATTAATGCCACCGCCCAGCGTCAGTTTGTCGTGCATCGGCAGGCGATAGCGTGTGAAGAGGTTGAACGACGTGCGCGGCAGTTGGGTTTCCAACGTATCCCCGTTGCGATCCTGCGCCAGATAGGTGGTCCCGCCAAAAGTCAGCTGCCAATTATCGGTGATTGCGCCGTTCACTTCGAACTCCACGCCACGGCTGACAACACCGCTTTTGCCCTCATACACGGAGATATTGTTTACCACCTGACCGGTGGCCACGCCCACGTTGTCCAATTCGGCGCGGAACACGGAAAACGAAGTGGTCAGACGGCTGTTGAACCAGTCCGATTTCACGCCAGCTTCATAGTTTTTGCCGATAACCGGCGACAGGAAACGGCCTGATGCCGACTGCTTATCCTGAGGCTGGAACACCGACGTGTAACTGGCATAGGCCGACCAGTTATCGTAAAAATCCCAAATAATGCCGCCGTACGGCGTAGTGTTGTTCTTCTCGACCTCGGCATTGAGGGTTTGACGTTGCCAGTTCGTATAACGCGCGCCCAAAATCACATGCAGCGGGTCGGCAAGGGAGAGGCGCGTGGCGACATAGGCCGACTTCTGACGGACACGCTGCGTATCCGCCGCAGGCTCGCGCGGGCCCCACACCGTCTCGGGGAAAGTGCCGTTGAAGTCGTTGAAATTACCTAACTCTTCTGCCGTGATATTGGCCCATGCGCTGTAATAACGATTGTCCTGCCGGCTGTAATTGGCACCGATCATGAGTTCATGCTGGCGTCCCAATAATTCATACGGACCGCTGGCGAATGCGTCAAGCGCATCCACTTTTCGCTTGCCGGTGTTGTAACCGGTACCGCCAATAACCGGATAGTTAGCATAGGACGACGAACCGAGGCCGGTTGTACGATCAAAGTAGCCGTCCAGATAGAGCTGCTTACTGTCCAGCAGCATCTCGTTGTGCGTACCGTTGAGCGTGAGATTCCAGCCGTTTTCGAAGTTGTGTTGCAGATTGGCAAAAAGTTTGCGGTTCTCTTTGTCGTTATAAGCCCATTCCGGCGCCGTGTTGTAGCCGCGTCTTAATTGGGTTTGCGCCCCGGAGGTATACCAGCGTGGCGTACCTGCCCACATGGGAGAATCCGTATTGACCTGGCTGAACTCATAGCCCACAGAAAGCGTGGTGCGCTCGGTAAGATCGGCATCGACCACGCCATAGATAAATTTCTTCTCGAAACCGTAGCGCTCAATAAAGCTATTTTTGTCTTCATAACCGGCCACGATGCGCCCGCGCACCGCGCCTTCCGGCGTGAGGGGGGCAGACAAATCGGCCACATAGCGCTGCTTATCCCAGCTGCCGTAGCTGGCTTGCAATTCACCGGTTGCCACTTTGCTGTCCGCATGCTTGCGCACCATATTGATCGCCGCCGAGGGATTGCCTGGCCCTGTTAACAAACCGGTCGCACCGCGCACCACTTCAACACGCTCATACAGCGCCATATCGCTCTGGGCGTCGCCTAAATTCCATCGCGAAGCAAAGGTCGTGGGAATGCCATCGATCATGTAGTTGTCGATAAGGAAACCGCGCGCATAGTAGTTAGTGCGGTCCATATCTGCGCTGATGCCGTGGATGCCAGTGGTATTTTGCAACACGTCATTTAATGACTGAAGCTGCTGATCGTCCATACGCTGCTTGCTGACGAGTGTGACCGACTGAGGAATATCGCGCGCGGTCAGCAACATTTTCGTCCCAGCCCGAGTCACTGGCACGCTGTAATCTTGCTCAGGCTGCGATGATTGCTCGCTGCCCTCGACGGTTAACGTCTGTTCGGCCTGTGGCGGCTCTGCGGCTTGGGCAACACCGGCGGCCACCACCATTGCCAGCGCAGAGAGGCGTAGCCCGCTCTGCCATGCGCTGGCGACGCGCGCTTCTTGATAAGACATAGCTTTTCCTTACGAGGTTTTCATTTTATTTATTGGGGAGGCGTAGCGCGTTCCCAGATTCAACGCGTCGCTTCAGCCAGCCTTAACCGGTAAAGCAAATGAGAAATATACGCATTAAGATTTACATTGCAAGAATTTGTTACGCTTTCTGACATAATCCTGTTCCAATAAAACGTCATATATTTCAGTTCGTAAGCGTGCCCAAGCGCACAGCTCGTGCCCGTTTTTTTGAAACGGTATGGCGAAAATTTCGACGTAATAATCATGAAACGCTCAAGGTCATACGGTTTCAGATAAAGGTTCAAATACGTTTTTCGCTCACACTGATCATTTAGATGAAGTGACGTGGAACAGATCGCACCGAGCGGATTGCATTCTACGAATATATTTTAACCCCATTAGCAGAATGCTCAGCCGATATTCTGCGTCATGCCCCTCTCAGCAGATAAGAATTGTCTCAACGACGCGTTATTAATGAATAAACGCATCACGATTATTTACGGACAATTCTGTTCAAGCGAACATATTTCCATTTTAAAAAATTTGCCGTAGAATGCGCCGCTTCTTTTAAGTGGTAAAAGTATTAAGGGTTATTCATGAGCGATGCACTAAAAGCATTGAACAATCTCCGCACGCTGCGTGCGCACGCGCGTAATATTGACGTTGCGGTATTAAACGAAATGCTGGAAAAGTTCGCCGTGGTCGTCGCAGAGCGTCGGGAAGAAGCAGAGGCGGAACATGCCGCGCTGCGGGAAAAAGAAGAAAAATTAGCTCTTTATAAAGAGATGCTGCTCAATGATGGCATTGATATTAGCGATTTTGCGCAATTGCAGCCGGTTGAACCTAAGCCGAAAAATCGCCGTGCACCTCGTCCAGCAAAGTATAAATTCCTTGATGAAAACGGTCATGAAAAATTCTGGACCGGACAGGGACGCACCCCCTCGCCGATTAAAGCCGCGATCGAAGCGGGTAGCGTACTGGATGATTTCCTGATCTAATCATTTCCGGTGGGTAATAAGACCCGCCGGTAATTTCCTTACGTCTAGCCGCGTATTCTAAATCTGCCTTGCCACGCTTTCCTTTGCCAACCTTATCAGGTTTACGTCGTGCGCGCGCCATTTAACCAGAGCCATCCTTTTCACGCATTTGACCAAGCTAAGACGGTATTCACATATTGTGTGTGATGCTTTACTGCTACGCTGAGCATCCGTTATTTACACGGCGATCACGTGAGGAGAATAAGTGATGCATGATGAAGAACCGGCATTTGCATTGTGGCTGCGGGCCTTTCGCCACGAGTTGCATCGTTTTCCCGAGTTGTCGCACCAGGAGTTTGAGACTACCGCGCGCATTCGCCAGCAGCTGGTGCGTCATGGAATTCGGGTGCTTGATCTGCCGCTGGAGACGGGCGTAGTAGCAGAAATCGGTTCACCTGGCGCGCCACTGGTGGTGTTACGCGCGGATATTGACGCCCTGCCCATCGAAGAACAGGCCGACATCGCGTTTCGTTCCGCACGACCTGGCGTCATGCATGCCTGCGGCCATGATTTTCATAGCGCAGCGGCGCTGGGTGCGGCGGTGTTGTTAAAACAGCAAGAGGCGTCGCTGCCGGGCCGCGTGCGCATTCTTTTCCAACCGGCGGAAGAGACCGCCAAAGGCGCACTCGCCATCCTCGCCAGCGGCGCGGTGGAACATGCCCGCGCCATTTTTGGCTTGCATAACGATCCCACCTTGCCGCCTGGCGTGGTCGGCAGTAAAGCGGGTGCGCTGACCGCTGCGGTTGATTGTTTTGATATCACGATAACCGGCACCGGAAGCCACGCGGCAAAACCGCACTGCGGCAACGACCCTATTGTGATCGCCGCGCAGATTATCTCCGCAGCACAAACGCTGATTAGCCGTAATACGCCCTCCAACGAAAATGCCGTGGTATCCATCACGCAGGTACACAGCGGCAGCACCTGGAATGTCATTCCAGACAGTGCCTGGATTGAGGGCACGGTACGCACATTCTCGTCTGAAATGCGTGAACGTCTGGCGCAGCGTTTGCGCGAAATTGCTTTGGGTATTGGTGCAGCTTTTGATGCCAACGTGACATTCAACTGGCACGCCGGGCCGCCCTCGGTAGTCAACGATCCTGAATTAACGACACTTGCGCTACAGCAGGCCGCGGCCAGTGGTTTCGAGGCACGCGTTGTTGAGCCTAGCACCATCGGCGAAGATTTCGCCTTCTATCAGCAGCAGATCCCGGGGGCGTTTGTGATGGTAGGCACTGGCGAGCCATTTGCCTTGCACCATCCCGCTTTTCGCATTAATGACGATGTGCTTCTGCCCACGGCGCGTTATCTGGCGGATCTGGCCGTCACGGCGCTGACGCATTTAGGTGACGCCGTCACGCATGCAGCTCATGAGTGCCAGGTGACGACGCGTTGACGGCTGAGACTTTAGCGGAAAAAGGCGTTAAGGGCGTCGGCCAGCGCCTGCGGTTGTTCTTCAGGGATAAAGTGTCCGCAGTGCGCCAGCGTAACGCCCTGCACAGACTCGGCATAGTCACGCAGCGGTGCCGCCATATCGGGAATGGAGCCTTGATCGGCGCTGACCGCCAGCAGCGGCACGCGCAGTTTGCCTTTTTCCTGCAACAGTGCGCGGTTTTGTGCCGCCGACATGCTGGCCTGACGGTACGGCGACATACCGGCGCGCAGCGCCCCCGGCTGCTGCATTAAGCGCACGTACTCCCGCAGATCGTCCTCGCTGAACGCCATTGGACTCGCGGTTTTACGCCGTAAAAACCATTCCAGATAGGTTGATTCACGTCCTTCTATCAGCGCCTCAGGCAGATCCGGGATCAGATGAAACGCGAAGTGCCAGGTTTTCCAGGCTTTATCAGGTGAGGCTGGCAGCATATCGGGCAGGGTCACACCGGGGATACCTGCATCCAGAAGCGCCATTTTAAGGATTTGGTCGCTGTAGCGAAGTGCACAAGGCCACGCAACCCAGGCACCGATGTCGTGCGCGGCCAGATAGTAGCGCGTCACGCCCAACTGCATCAGTAAACCTTGCGCCTTTTCCGCCAGCGCAGCAGTGTCGTAGCCCATCAGCGGCTTATCGGAATCGCCCTGCCCAGGTAAATCCGGCGCGATAATAAAAAAATGTTTGGCTAACTGCGCCATAACTTTATGCCAGGCATACCAGCTTTGCGGAAATCCCGCCAGCAGCACCAGCGTTTCGGCCTGCGGATTTCCCCCGCTGACGTAGTGCAGCCTGACCCCGTCAACCGTGGCATAGCTGTGGAAAAAACCATCAAGACAATCTACCGGCTGTGACCAGCGCGATGAGGCAAACGACAATGCGGGCATAAGGGGGCTCCGATATTTAGAAAATGATCGATTCCTAAATTGGCCCACCTTATTGCGTCACCTTTAGGGTGACGTTAGCGCGGCGGGAGCAGGAGATGAAATAAAGGAATCGATCGCTTCCTAAATCCTACTGCAACGCGGAATAAGAAAGCAACGTCTTGCTTCGCGCCAGCGCCCTATTTTTTGCCCGACGGTTTGAGCGCACGATTAAGATCGTGAATACGCTTCATGGTTTTCACCGTGCGTGCTGAGCGGGCCGAGGCGACCGAGAGGATTAACATTTCGAGGCACACCAGCACCGTACCGTGCAACGGTACTAAGCCGCCCTCGCCGCCGCGTGGAACATTGATCACCACGTCGGCCTGCTGAGCAAACGCGGAATCCAGAGCCTGGGTCAATAAGATCACGGGAATGCCTAGGCGTTTCGCCTCCTTCAGCGTGGTCATGCCTTCACGATGCGCGGATTTCTGCGCCATCATGATCAGTACATCCCCACGCTGCAGCGCGATCAGTCGCTCGGCCAGCGCAATCCCGCTGCGGTTCAGCGCGACCGCAGGCACGCCAATGCGCGTGAACAATCGGGCGCTGTACTCAGCGAGTATGCCGGAGGCGTTTATGCCAAACAGGGCAACCTGACGCGCATCCACTAACAGCGCTACCGCTTCTGCCAGCGCCTGCCGATTCGAGGGTGCGGAGAGCGTTGTGCAGGCGCGCTGGTGGCCTTGCACCACGAAGTCAAGACTGGAATCGATATCGCAGGCGAGCGTATCGACAGTGGCACGCATTTTTTCTTCGGCGTTTAACGCCGGGCCAAACCAGGCCGTTAGCGTGGCTTTGAGATCGCGCAGTCCGGCAAATCCCAATGCCTGAATCGTGCGGATGACGGTGGCATCCGAGGTGCCCGTTGCAGCGGCAATATCCAGCGCGGTTGCCTCTACTACCGCCTCGCGGTTCTCATGGAGGTAACGCGCGACTTTCTGCAGGCTGGCTGACAGCGCGCCAGCACGTGCCCGATAGCGTTCGCCGAGAATGTCGGCACGCGCGTGAGTTTTTCGCATAGCGGGGTATGGCTCCTCAATCGCGTACGCGGTACGCACACCTAAAATGTAGTGAATAAAGCCTTAATAACGTAAAGGGAAAAGTTAGGTGCATTGTTACGTTGTCGTCAGTTAACATCGATTTTAAATTAAATGATTAATAATCAATACATTAAAATAATTAACTTCGTTAAAGCCCTGACCGGATGGCTGTAGTAAAGCACTGCTTAATTTATTTTACTACTACAAATATTCATGTTTGAATGATTCTCAATTACATCAATGCGGGTGATTCTTCTTTCCCGCAGCGACTTAACGTCACGCCACTGCCGCAAAACGGCGGTAACGTGATTTTTGCGTCACGGACGACATCTTTGCGGAATGAACACCAGGTTGACGAACATGCGCCACAAGCGGCCTCTGCTCTTTATATTGTCTTGCCCTCCAACTCTGCTCGCCGCCCTTTATGGGCTGAGCACATGTGCCGTCCAGGCCGCGACGTCCACGGATACGCTCACGGTCACTGCAGCAGAAAGTGAGAAGAATGGTTATCAGGCCACCAGCAGCAGCGTGGCAAGCAAAACCCCTACCGCACGTCTGGACGAAGCCCAGTCGGTAAGCGTGGTCACACCGCAGCAGTTGGCGGACTATCAGGTCTCAACGCTCAGTGAAGCCATGCGTTTTGTCAGCGGCGTGGCCGAAGGCAATACGCTGGCCGGGACAGAGGATGGTTTGGTACGCCGCGGCTTTGGCGGCAACGCGGACGGGTCCATTTACCGCGACGGCGTGCGCAGCAGCCAGGGTCTTAACGTGGATGCCACCACCGATCGGGTCGAGGTATTAAAAGGATCGGCTTCGCTGCTCTACGGCATTCAAAACCCCGGCGGCGTGATCAATATTATCAGTAAAAAGCCCCAGTACGACTGGCATACCCGACTCAGCGCGCGCGCTGCAGGGGAAGGCGGCGGCGCGGGCACGCTGGACGTGACCGGCCCACTTGGCAATGGTTTTGCGTTTCGCCTGATTGCTGAAAAGCAGAATCAAGATTATTGGCGCAATTTTGGCCGCGAGAAACACACGCTGCTCGCGCCGTCACTGCAGTGGTTTGGTGAACAGGCTAGCTTCCTCGTTAGCTTTACCGATGAGCATTACGATATTCCCTACGATCGCGGCACCGCGTTTATCAACGGCAAGCCCATTAACATCGGTTACACTCAGCGCCTGGATGACAACGCTAATCACGCTTGGGGCCATAACCAAACCCTGAACGCGCACTATGACTGGCAATTTAATGACAGCTGGAGCACGCGCGTGAGCTTTGGCTGGAATCAGCGTCGCTATGACAACAATGAAGTCCGCGTGACGGCGGTGAATCCCACTACCGGTGTTGTCACACGTCGCGCCGATGCCAACCGCGGATTCAACCATAAAACCGAATACGTTGCCTGGGATGTCATTGGCTCGCCACAACTGGCCGGCATGACGCACAACCTGGTGTTGGGGACCGATTACGAGATGAATCAGACCTATCGCGCCCAGCAATACCAAGGCAAGGCGAACACTGGCTTTAACTTCTTCGATCCGCAGTACGGTATCGCGTTTCCTGTCACCAACGGCAGCACAGAGAACCGCGCCAACGCTAACAATCTTAACCGTATACACAGCCGTTCGGTGTATGCCAAAGACAGCATTTCCCTCACCAATGACTGGATCGCGGTGCTCGGGGGGCGTTATCAACATTACGAGCAGCGCGCCTCAAAGGGCGTAGATCCGGTGGTACAAACGCTGGACAGTGCAGGCAACACGTTTCTGCCACAGGCGGGCTTGATCTACAAAATGTCCCCCACGGTCTCTTTGTACACCAGCGTGAGTCAGTCTTTCACCCCCTCAACCGAGATGGACGACAGCGGCAACGTGGGTAAACCCGAACAGGGCACGACATGGGAAGTGGGCAGCAAATGGCAGGTTACGCCTGCGCTGTTTGCCAGCGTGGCGCTCTACCGCATTGATGAGCGGGACATGTCGCTCAACATCAACGGCACCACGCGCGCCATTAACAAAGCACGCGCCAGCGGCGCCGAATTTGAGCTCAACGGAGAAGTGCTGCCGGATTGGGATGTGAGCGCCAATTACAGTTACAGCCTGGCCGAGATCGTTGATGATGGCGTCAACGCGGCCAACAACGGCAACCGTCTGCAGAACGCGCCACGCCACGCGGGCGCGCTCTACCTAAGCCATACCTTGCGCATTAATGGGCTACCCGGCGACATCCGTTTAGGCGGCGGTGCCCGCTATGTAGGTACCCGCGCGGGCGATCCGGAAAACAGTTTTACCCTACCGCATTACGTGGTGGCCGACAGCTTTATCGCCTGGAATAGCCGGGTGCTGGGTGAGAAAACGCAGCTTAAACTCAATTTGAATAACCTGTTTAACAAGCACTATTACACCTCCAGCGGCGGCAACTTGCGCGTGCGTGAGGGCGAAACCCGTAATGTCATGGTCGAGGCCAGCGTTGAATTCTAATGTAATGAGGCCGCGCGTATCCCGCTCTGCCCGAATGACAGTGTGGGTACGCATTATCGTTTGCGTTGCCGTACTGCTCAGCGGCACAGCGCAGGCGAAAACCGTGACCGATATCGATGGCAATCCGGTGGTGATCCCAGACCAGCCACAGCGTATTGTACTGGGCGAAAGCCGTATGCTTTACACCCTGGCGCTGCTTGAGCCCAACGATCCGTTTCGCCATGTCGTGGGCTGGCCCCAAGATTTGAAGAAATACGATCGTCAGACCTGGGATAGCTTTGCCCGCCGTTTCCCACGCATGTCTGCTATTCCTTCGCTGGGCGCGGGCGGCTCCAGCGCGGTTAACCCAGAGCAGGTTTTGGCGCTGCGCCCGGATGTGGTGATCCTGCCGAGTCTGGCGCGCTACGACGAAGACGATCGCCGCTTGCTGAGCATCCTCAAAGCCGCCGGGATTCCGGTGGTAAAAATCGATTTACGCGTTCATCTGCTGAAGAATACCCGCCGCAGCGTCGCGATCCTGGGCGAGGTGCTGAATCAGCAGGCGCGCGCCGACGCTTTCAACCGTTTTTACAGCGCCCATCTGCAAACTGTCGTACAGCGTCTAGCGCACTATTCGGGCCCGAAACCGTCAGTGCTGTTACAGTTGCATCTGGGACGGCGTAACGAGTGTTGCGTCACGGCCATTAATGGAAGCTTAGGTGAGCTATTGAATGCAGCGGGCGGGAACAATATTGCCAGTGCGACCCAGCACGGCGTATTTGGCCGCTTGAGCGAAGAGGCGGTGATTGCTGCGCAGCCGGATTACTACTTTGCCACCGGCTTCAGCGACAATGCGGCAGAAGGTTTGCTCAAGCTCGGCCCGGAAGTGGCGCCTGAGGTAGTGTTGCAAAGCTTTCGCCAGCTTACGGCGCAGCAGAACGGCCTGCGCAGTCTCGACGCGCTGCAGAAGGGGCACGCCGGCGCTATCTGGATGAATTTTTACCTGAGCCCATGGCACATAGCCGCCGTGGAGTTTATGGCCAAAACGCTCTATCCCGAACTCTTCAAGGATGTGGATCCTGAACAGACGCTTAGGCACATTTTTGACACTTTTCTGCCTATACCTTATAGCGGCACCTATTTCCTTACCGTGCCCGCCAAGTAATTCATCAATAACCGGAGCGCTAACCGCTCCGGTTATTGCCAGCAAGCTAATCAATAAAAAGCGGTAAGTCACTCTTGTTGTGATATATTCTCTTTGCACATAAAATAATGAGAAAAAATAAGCACCGCATGGCTTGTTATTATTAACTCTGCCACTAATCTTAATCATGCAGCACACGATACGCGCAGAAAAACAGTGCGTAAAATATTGATATCGCATAATGAGGACATATTATGGCCGAGCATAGAGGCGGATCAGGTAACTTCGCAGAAGACAAACAGAAAGCGTCTGAAGCAGGTAAAAAAGGTGGGCAGCACAGCAGCAATGGCGGCGGCGGAAACTTCAAAAACGACCGTGAGAAAGCCTCTGAAGCTGGAAAAAAAGGTGGTTCCAATAGCCATCGCGGATCTTAATCTGCGTCGCGCACTGGCGTAACCGATGGGCAGGGACGCCCGGTCAAGCTGTTATTTTTATCAGCAAACTTTATTGTCTCTATTTACTAAACTCTCCCTCCCCGCTTTCTTATTGAAAAATATTTCTGGCACCCTTCTCCTACAAATAAATATTCCCCAGACGCGTAATTTATTCCTTACGTTTAAAAATCCAAAATGACCACGTATGATAAATAATAATGAGCGGCAACAAGATCAGCATCGCTATAACAACAACGCGTTGCGTGACGGGATTTGACGCCGCAGAATCCATTGCCAGCTGTTCCGGCAGCAGCCAGGGATACAGACCGGCGGCGAGCGCGACCATCATGCCGCCAATCAGCGCCAAGCTTAGCATCAACGCCATGACCACCGCTTCCCGCCACAGCGCGAGGCCTTGCGCAATCAGCAGGCCCGTGACGGCGCAGAGCGCAATCATTCCCGGCCAGCGCTGGGCACTGATGCGCCACAGCGTAGGCTCCAGCAAAATAACGCCCAGCAGGCATGCGATCATCACTATCCACCAAAACCCAGCGATAAGGCGCGCCCGCTCTTCTATCGGCTTGCCGATACGCCAGCACATCCAGCAGCATCCCATGAGTAGATCCAGCGCCACCAAGCCCGCGCCACAGAGCACCGGCACTAACGACGTATCCAGTACGATACCCACTGGCGGACGAGAAATCAGCACCTGGCCGGCCAGCCAGCCAGGCAGAAAAGAGGCTCCAAGCGAACTCAGCATCAATAAGCGATCGAGCCAGCGTTGGCCGCGCTCACCGACTTGCGCGCGGTAAGAGAGCGCCAGCGCGCGCGTGAACAGCAGCAGTAGAAACAAAAACAGCGGTACCATCAGACGCTGCAGCACCTCGCTATACAGCGGCGGAAAGAGCGCCAACATGCCGCCCGCCAGCAGCACCAGCCAGGTTTCGTTGGCATCCCATACCGGCAGCAGGGTGTGCGCCATCCATTTTCGCACCTGCGCATCGGGAAAAACGCTGAATAACATCCCGACGCCGAGGTCGGTGCCATCTAACGCCAGGTACATGAACAGGGCAAATAACAACAGCACAGCGGAGAGATCGGCCATTACATTCCCTTCCTTATGCCGGCGTTCGCACGGATTCTGCCACCAACTCGGCGTTCGCAGCGGGCAGCGGCGCGCTAAAATGACGCAACAGGAAACGCAGACCGAACAGAAAACTCATGCCGTAAATCAGGATGATGCCAATAAAAATACTCAACGTGGCGCCGAGCGAAAGCGGGGAAAGGCTATCCGCGGTCCGCAGAATGCCGTAGACCGTCCAGGGCTGGCGGCCCATCTCCGTGACAACCCAACCAGACAGCAGTGCCATGAAGCCAAGCGGCGACATCCAAGTCAGCAGGGCCAGCGTGCGCGGTGAGGTAAACAGGTGTCCGCGCCAGCGCTGCACATTTGCAATCAAGCTGCCCGCCAGCAGCACCAGCCCTATTCCCACCATAAGGCGAAACGCAAAAAACACCGGCAGCACCGGCGGCAAATCTGCGGCGGGAAACGCGCTTAAACTTTTAATGTGGCCGCTGAGATTATGGTGTAGATAGAGCGAGGCAATCTGCGGCACAGCAAGCTCATAATCGTTACGTTGTAACGACTGATTGGGAAGAGCAAACAGCCGCAGCGGTTCACCTTCTCCCGCTGGCGGTGAGTGCCAGCTTCCCTCAATGGCGGCAAGTTTAGCCGGCTGATAATCGCGCGTATTTTCACCGTGCAGATCGCCCATAACCATCTGCAGCGGCACGGCCACCAGCGTCACGGTAAGGGCGCTGCACAGCATCAAACGCGCTGCGCCCTCATGCCGGTTGCGCCGCAGTCGCCACGCGGCGACGCCCCCCAACAGCACGGCTACGCTTATCACCGAAGCCAGCAGCATATGGGCCAGTCGCCAGCCAAACGACGGGGCCGCAATCAAACTCAAGGCGCGGTTAGGCACAATTTGCCCGCCGTCGGTGAGGTGAAAATCCACCGGGGTTTGCATCCATGAATTGGCGGCCAAAATCCAAAAGGCGCTGATTATCGCGCCCAACGCCACGAAGCAGGTCACGGTAAAATGCACCTTCGGGCTAATGCGGCCCATGCCAAACAGCATGACGCCGGTCAGTGCGGATTCAAGGAAAAAGGCAATCAACACTTCATATAACATCAGGGGTCCAATAAAGCCGCCCGCGACTCGCGAAAGCCCTGCCCAGTGCGTACCGAACTGAAATTCCATCACCACGCCGGAAACCGTGCCGATCGCGACCGTCAGCGCAAAGACCTTGAGCCAAAAGTGCAGCGCTTGCCGTGCTGCGGCGCGCTTGCCCCAAAGCCAGCGCGCCTCAAACCACACTAAAAACGGCGCCAGACCTAGCGTTAACGCCGCGAGCGTAATATGCATGCCCATGGTGAGAGCAAATTGCGCTCGCGCAATCAGCAACACCCAAGCTTGATCATTCACGGGTGGGCTTACCGCTGTAGCGGGTAATGGGCTTCTCCTCGTCGCGCTGCATCTCCTGCGCGAATGTCTCCAGCCCGGCGAGCAGCGGCCGTACCGCCTGCCATAGCGATTCATCGTTCAGCAGTTTCATTATGCCGCTCAGACCCGGCGCCGTTTTCTGCTGCTGTGCGGCCTCGCTGGCCGGTTTAATCGCCATCAGTGCTTCACGCATTGCCAGCAGAATATGATTAAAGCGTGCAGGCGGGATGGTGCTCAACATCATAAACAGCAGCGAAAGATTCTGCGCCGCGTGCTGGCTGCCGGGACGATTCAAACCCGCAGCGATGATTTTACCGATGTCATTATTGGCTTTGACCACATCATTGGCCAGCCGCAGAAAACCGTGTTGATGCAGGCTTTCCAGCAGCGTGTTCAGCGCCTCATGCGCGCTGGGTTCCGTGGGCGTTGGCGTAGGTTGATACTCCAAAGGTTCGGCCATTAGCTTTTCTCCGGTGTCGTCACATGTTCGGGCGGCAAGCGATATTCCGGCTGCTGCCACTTTTGTTCAATCGGCAAATGGTCCAGCGGGGTACGCTGACCGTGGCGGAAGTTGTGCTGTGGAAGTGGATTGGGCTGCGGCGCATGGGCCCACTTGCGCATTTTGACGGCAATTTCTTTGTAGGCGGGCGTATTGACGTCCGGATCGTGGTGATCGCCGGTCAGGCTATTCACGCCAGAGCGCCCGTGATGGATAGGAATAAAGAGTCCATTACCGGCCACGCGCTCTGTGACGACCACCGGTACCTGCAGCGTGCCGCGCCGTGACTCCAGCTCAACCCACTCTCCGGTTGTGAGCGAACGCTGTTGCGCCAGCGCAGGAGAAATCTCCACAAACCAGTTAGGCGAGAGCGACATCATGCGCCCGCCCTGTCCCGTTTGATTGGTGCTCTGAAAATGCTCCAGCATGCGGCCATTGTTGAGCATCAAATCAAACTCTGCGTCAGCCTGCTCCATTGGCGCACGCCATTCCAGCGGATAGAGCCGGGCTTTGCCATCGGGAAAGGCAAAACACTCGGTATACAACAGCGGCGTGCTGCTGCCGTCGGCGTTAACCGGCCAGATTTGCGACTGCCATCCCACTAATCTTTCGTAGCTTACGCCTGCAAAGAGCGTGGCAATGCTAGCCGCTTCAGCCATGATGGCGCCGGGATTAGGGTAAGACCACGGGTGCCCCAAGCGGGCGGCAAGGTCGCACAAGATCTGCCAGTCCGGGCGGCTGTCACCCAGCGGCGCCATTGCCGGTGAGAAGTGCTGAATACGCCGCTCGGTGTTCACGTAGGTGCCCTCTTTTTCCAGATTCGGGCAGCCCGGTAGGACCACGTCCGCATACTGCGCGGTGTGGCTCATGAAAATGTCCTGTACCACCATAAAATCGAGCTTGCTGAACGCCTCATGGACTTTGCTGGCATCGGCGTCGGAAAACGCGGTGTCTTCGCCGATAATGTACATGGCACGCACTTTCTTCTCATCCGCGTGCTGCACCATTAAAAAGTTATCCAGACCGGGTTTAGCAGAGAGCGCATTAGCATCGACGCCCCACGCCTGCGCCCACTTCGCGCGCACCTGCGGGTCGCTGACTTTTTCATAGCCGGGATAGACGTTGCTCAGACAGCCAAAGTCACTGGCACCTTGCACGTTGTTGTGCCCGCGCATAGGGTAGCCGCCGGTGCCTGGTCGGCCATAGTTTCCGGTGACGAGCAGCAAATTAGAGAGCGCGGTACTGGTATCCGCGCCGTGGCTGTGCTGGGTGATCCCCATCGCCCAGAGGATGCAGGCACTGTCGGCGCGGCCAATCATCTCCGCCGCCTCGGTGAGCGCTGCCACCGATAAGCCGGTGACCTCACTGGCATACTCAAGGGTAAACGGGGCCAGCGACGCGCGATACTCCTCTACCTGATTCACGCGCTGCGCCAAAAAGGTTTCGTCGGCATAGCCATGATCAAACATGTATTTGCTCATCGCCGAGGCCCAGACCAGGTCGCTACCCGGCGCGATACGCAGATAACAATCGGCGCGCTCGGCCATTTCATGACGCCGCGGGTCAACCACCAACAACTGCTGGCCACGATGTTTCAGACTCTGCTTGATATGTGAGGCGAAAACCGGATGATTTTCAGCGAGATTACTGCCCACCAGGACAATCAGCGCCGTCTGCTGGAGATCGCGCAACGTACCGGCATCGCCGCCGTAGCCTACCGTGCGAAACAGCCCTTCGGTTGCTGGATTCTGGCAATAGCGCGACGAGTTATCGACGTTATTGGTGCCAAAAATCAGGCGTGCCATTTTTTGCGTCAGGTACGCTTCTTCATTGCTGGCTTTACTGGAACCAATAAATCCAATGGCATTACCGCCGTGGTTCCGCTCTACCGTGCGCAGTCCCTCCGCCACGCGGGTCAGCGCCTCATCCCAGCTGGCCGGACGGAAGCGTCCGTTTTCGCGGATAAGGGGTGTGGTAAGCCGATTGGGGCTGTTAATAAAATCCCAGCCAAATTTGCCTTTGATACAGGTGGAAATGCCATTCACTGGCGCATCAGCGACAGGCTGAATTTTTAGGATATGGCGGTCGCGCGTCCACACTTCAAAACTGCATCCCACGCCGCAATAGGTACAGACGGTCTTGGTTTTCGTGATCTCGACCTTACGCAGCGCATCATCAATCAGGGAGATACCGGTGATGGGCTCCATGCCGATGCTGTCTTCCATGCTTTTAACGAAATCGATCAGCGGGCGCTTGAGATCCTCATCCATATTGGTGAACGGGCCCGCATTAGGCTGCATGGTCTTCTCCAGCAGCGCGTTACACGGGCAGACCGTGACGCAGTGCCCGCAGCTCACGCAGCTCGAACCGGCGATTTGCGTCCCGCCATCCCACAGCACCCGCGGATGATCGGCGCTGTAATCAATAGACAGCGTTTCGTTCACTTCAACGTTTTGGCACGCCTCTACGCAGCGTCCGCAGAGAATGCACTGATCGGGATCGTAGGTATAAAACGGATTACTGTGATCTTTGCTATCGGGTTTACGCGCGTAAGGATAATACTGAATGGGGATATGCATGTCCGCGACGGTATTGTGCAGCGTACAGTCGCCGGTATTGTGCTCGCAGACGGTGCAGTAAAGTTCGTGGCGGTTAAGAATTCTGTCCATCCCTTCTTGCTGCGCCGCTTGCAATACCGCACTCTGGCTTACAATCTGCATGCCTTCTGCGCTGCGCAGGGTACAGCCTCTAACCTGTTCACCCTCCACCTCTACCCAACAGACATCGCAGCTTTGCAACGGCGGAAGCGCAGGATGGTAGCAGACGTGCGGCAGCGTTTTTCCTTGCGCCTGAAGAAAGTCAATCAGCGGCTGATCGGCCAGCCCCGTTAAACGTTCGCCATTAAATAAAAGCGTACAGGTTGCTTCACTCATTGATTGCCTCTTAAACGACACGTCATATTATTTTCGTTAGAAAAAAGCTGAACTCTTAGCATTATGCATTCAGCGTAGGCGTAATTTTTTGCCCTGCAACGCTGGCGTCACGCTTAATTAAGCAAACGATTTCTTCCCTATGAAAATAATCATCGACTTACCGACTTTGTAACTAAAAATATTTCCGCCTCGCTTATAAAAAAACCGTTTGCACATTTTTTGACGTGACAAACGTCACATCTCTGCCAGGCTTAATTTACTCGTTCCACTGTATAAGGAGATAAGCATGTCCTCATTTACGAATAAAACCCTGATTACCCAGGAATACGCGAAGCCTCCTTTTAAAAAACAGCTTCAGCCTATTCCTGGCTTAGCAAGCAAAATGGAACCCCGCCCCGATCACGGCGAAACCAGCTACCGCGGCACGGGCCGCCTGACAGGCCGTAAGGCACTGATCACCGGCGGTGATTCAGGCATTGGTCGCGCGGTTGCCATCGCCTACGCACGTGAAGGTGCTGACGTTGCCATTAACTATCTGCCGGATGAAGAGCCTGATGCCGCAGAAGTGGTTAAATTAATCGAAGCAGAAGGCCGTAAAGCCGTGGCGATTCCCGGCGATATTCGCAGCGAATCTTTCTGCCAGCAGCTGGTAAAAGAAGCCGCAGAGAAATTGGACGGTCTGGATATTTTGGTGAACAACGCCGGCCGCCAGCAATTTAACGAATCTATTCTTACGCTTTCTACAGAAGATTTTGACGCCACATTTAAGACCAACGTTTATGCGATGTTCTGGATAACCAAAGCGGCCCTGGAATATTTGCCTGCTGGCGCGTCTATTATTAATACTTCTTCTGTCCAGGCTTATGAGCCAAGCCCTGTTCTGCTGGATTACGCGCAAACCAAAGCCTCTATTGCTGCCTTCACCAAAGCGCTGGCGAAGCAGCTGGGCGAGCGGCAGATCCGCGTTAATGCCGTTGCACCGGGTCCGTACTGGACGCCGCTGCAAATTTGCGGCGGGCAGCCGCAGGAAAAAGTTGAGCAGTTTGGCGCTACCGCACCCCTGGGCCGTCCAGGACAGCCCGCTGAGATTGCGCCGCTGTATGTGACCTTCGCGGAGACCACCAACAGCTTCACCTCGGGTCAGGTATGGTGCTCAGATGGCGGCACCGGTACGGTATAACGCCGTTTGCGATAATCAACGCGTGGCCGCCTCCGGGCGGCCACTTGTCGTTTTGCTGACAGGGATGATGCATGAATAATCAACGACTTCACTCACCTATGCGCGAAAACGGTTTTGCCCGTTTAGGTGACTATGCCGCGATTGGCGAGGGCCGCTCAGTGGCCCTGATCGCACCTGATGGGGCCATTGATTGGTGGTGCGCACCCAATCTCGACTCGCCGCCGCTGTTTGACCGCCTGCTCGACCCCGACATTGGCGGTTTCTTCCAAATCGAACCGACCCAACCCTACCAAACCGAACGCGCTTACCGTGCGGACAGCAATGTGCTGGAAACGCGCTTTATCACTCAACATGGCAGCGTGTTACTGACAGAGTCGCTCAATAGTACGCTGGCAGGACGCCTACCGTGGAGTGAATTGGCGCGACGTGTGGAAGGGCTGGACGGCGAAGTTGAACTCTGTTTAACGCTGCGGTTCGGCACGCTGGCAGAAACCTGTTCGCCTTGGTGCGATCCCACTGAGCAGGGCAACGTCTGGCATATTGCCGATCTGATGGCCATGCTCCGCACCAGCAGCGATTGGCATACCGTGGAGCAAGATGATGAGCGCATTCGCGCGCTATTGCGTGTTACGGCAAAGCAGCGTTCGCTGGTGGCGCTGCTGGTGACCGAGCGCGAACCTCTTGCGGTGCCCGATCTTGCAGCGATTGATAGCCGCATTGAAACCAGCCATACCGCCTGGCGAGACTGGGCGCAAAGCCTGAGCTATCAAGGACGCTATGCCGACCACGTGCACCGTTCGGCGCTTTCGCTGAAATTCCTGTGGTACTCACCCACCGGTGCTCTGGCGGCGGCGGCCACGACCTCGTTGCCTGAAGGTATTGGCGGCAAGAAAAACTACGATTATCGCTATGCGTGGGTGCGCGACGCCTGTTTGATCATCAAGTCCTTTGTTTATTTAGGCGCGCTGGAAGATTGTAAAGCGGCGTTTTCCTGGCTCTCCAAAACCATTATTCGCCACGGCACCGCGCTGCGTGCCTGCTATACCCTGGAAGGCGGCATCGTTCCCGCCGAACGTTATCCCACGCTGCGTGGGTATCACTATTCTCAACCCGTGCGCGTGGGGAATAACGCCCGCGATCAGGTGCAACTGAGCATGTATGGCGACATGCTGGCAACCGCCGAGCTGTTTATTCGCGCCGGTCACATTCTCGATCTCTCCACGTCACGCATGTTGGGTGAGCTGGCCAATCACTGCGCGGATACCTGGCGACAAAAAGACAGCGGCATCTGGGAATTACCCGAGCAGCAGCACTATACGCACTCGAAAATGGCCTGCTGGCTGGCACTCGATCGCGCCGTGGCGCTGGCTGAAGCGCGCCATATTGAACCTACCTGGCTGAGTCGTTGGCAGCGTGAGCGCGAACGCATTCGTGATTGGATTGAGACGCACTGCTGGAGTGACGCGCATCAGGCGTATCTTTTTTATCCCGACAGTGATGGCGCTTTGGATGCTTCACTGGCATTGATGCATCACTACGGCAACGCGGTGGACAGATCGCGTATGCAAGCCACCTACCGCGCTATTCGTGAGAAGTTGGGCCATGGCAGCCCGATGTTGTATCGCTACAGTGGCGTAGAGCAGGAAGAGAGCACCTTTATCGCCTGCTCTTTTTGGCTGGTTGAAGCGTTGGCCGCTACAGGCGAGCACGCGCAAGCCGAGGTCGCCATGGATGAGATTCTCAACAAACTGTGCCAGCGCGGCAACGTTGAGACATTCAATGAGATGTTTGACGTCCGCAGTGACGAGTGGCGCGGCAATATGCCGCAGGGGTTAAGCCATTTGGCGTTGATCTGTGCAGCGCAAGCACTCTCTTGAGCGGGGTCCGGCCCGCTCAAGCCGGTAGGTGGTGAGCGGGGTCCGGCCCGCTATGCCGGTTTTTAGTCGCGCGGGCTCGCGCGTTGACCGCTGCGCTGGCCTGAATCTGCGCGGAGTCCGACCGCTCAGCCGGTTTTTACCGAACCCTGAGCGGGGTCCGACCGCTCAGCCGGTTTTACCGAACCCTGAGCGGGTTCCGCCCGCTAACCGCACGGCAGTTTCATCCGCCCCGCTGCGGCGTACGGGCAAAGGGCCGGTTCTGAGCGGGGTCCGGCCCGCTATGCCGGTTTTTCGTTGCGCGGGCTCGCGCATTGACCGCTGCGCTGGCTGACTCTGCGCGGGTTCCGCCCGCTAACCGCACGGGAGTTTCATCCGCCCCGCTGCGGCGTACGGGCAAAGGGCCGATGGGCGCGGCCCTTTGCAATCCGCGCCCTGCGCCAGCCTGCGCTGTTCCCTCTCTCCGCCGCGCCAGCCTCACGGACCGCGCGGATTCGCCATCCCTGGCTCATTCCGCCCTCTCAGCGGCATCCATGCCGCTTCGTCCTGGCCGTCACTCTCCGTTCGGCGCTCCGGATGGCGCTCAACACCGCCGCCTGTAAGGGCATTTTTCCTTTTTTGTGTGTGGTGTTGTCTGGGGGGCTGTAAACAGGTCTGCGAAGAAAGCGGCTGGCTGGAAAAAACAGAAGACAAAAAGGGTCTTGGTTGAAGCCGTGCGGTCTGGATGTACCTTAAAAGTCTTACCGCCGCGCGGTGGCTGCGAAAAAAATCATGGCTTGCAGCGGGGGTTGTGAAGCGCCATCCCCACTCGCTGAACGAGTGAAGCCTTCCAGGGCGAGCGGCATGGATGCCGCGAGAGGCGGCGTTGAGCAGGAGCGAATCGACGCCGGTCCGTCAGGAAGGCTGAGGGAGTGAAGGCACCGCGCAGCGGCGAGTGGGGCTGGCGCAGGGCCGGGGAGTGCAGAGGGCGCGGCCTGGCGCCCTCTGCTCGGTCGCCGCAGCGCGGCAAAGGCACCTGCCAGTGCCATTGGCGAACGAAATATGCACCGTGCTTCGCGCCAGCGAGAAAGCACCTGCCGCTGCCTGCGGCAAAAAGCCCGCCACTGCAAGTGGCAAAGGCTCCTGCCTGTGCCATTGGCGAACGAAAGAGGCACCGTGGTTCGCGCCAGCGAGAAAGCACCTGCCGCTGCCTGCGGCAAAAAGCCCGCCACTGCAAGTGGCAAAGGCTCCTGCCTGTGCCATTGGCGAACGAAATATGCACCGTGCTTCGCGCCAGCGAGAAAGCACCTGCCGCTGCCTGCGGCAAAAAGCCCGCCACTGCAAGTGGCAAAGGCTCCTGCCTGTGCCATTGGCGAACGAAATATGCACCGTGCTTCGCGCCAGCGAGAAAGCACCTGCCGCTGCCTGCGGCAAAAAGCCCCGCCACTGTATGTGACTAAAGCACCCTCCCGCTGCCGGCGGCAAACGCACAGGCCAGTGCCCCTGCCCCATCACCCATTGAGCCGCGTTGGAAACGCCTCCTTGATCCATGTGATAAACACCTGCAATCGCTGAGTCAGATGACGGTTCTGCGGGTACACGAGATGAAACGGATAGCGCTGCGGCTGCCAGTCACGGAGGATCTCCACCAGCCTGCCCGCCTGCAAATCTGCGGCCGCGGCGTAGCGGAATGTTTGAATAATACCCAGTCCGGCCACGGCGGCGGCAAGGTGTGCGTTGCTTTCGTTAACGCCAACCCGATGCGCGGCCTTGAGCTCCAGTTTTTGCTTACCTTGCATAAAGCGAAACGGAAATGCACGACCGGTTTGCGGGGAGAGATAGCTTACCCACCGATGTCCGTTGCACAGCTCCTGCGGGTAAGCGGGCACACCGTAGGTTTTTAAATAGTGCGGTGACGCGCAGGTGATCATCTCGGCGTCGCCAAGGTGACGCGCCACCAGCGACGAGTCGCTCAGCGGGCCGCCACGGATAACGCAATCAATGTTATCGCCGATCATATCCACAGCGCGATCGGAGACCCCGAGATCAAGACGAATATCCGGATAGCGCACAATGAAATTCGGCAGCAGCGGGATCAGCACGTCGCGGGCAGTGGAGCCACCGATATCAATACGCAAATGGCCGCGTGGCGTGCCGCTGGCGGTGTTGAAGGCGCTATCGATATCTTCCAGATCGTGCACAATGCGCAGCGCTTTCTCATAGTAATCGCGCCCTTCGGGCGTCACCGTGACGCGCCGCGTCGTACGCTGCAGCAATCGAACGCCTAAATGCGCTTCTAACGCCTGCACCTGCTTGCTTAAGGTCGCGATGGGCATCTCCAGCGAGTCCGCTGCGCGGGTAAAACTGCCTGCCTCTACCACGCGCGCAAACGCGCGAATTGCCAAGAGCTGATCCACGTTGATTATTCACCCACAGAAAAAGTGCATTCAATTTTACACTATTTATCGGTAAATGCAGCGCGGGTAGATTGCCTGGCATGCCCTGTAGCGCAGGCATCTCAACCGAACCCACTGGAGAATATTATGAACGCATTAAACGGCAAAATCGCACTCGTTACCGGCGGCACCAGCGGCATTGGTTTGGCCGCCGCCGCCACGCTCGCCGCGCAGGGCGCACGCGTTTTTATCACCGGTCGCCGTCAGACGGCGCTGGACGCCGCAATCGCGCAGATCGGTGAACGCGCCACCGGCATCCGTGCCGATGCGGCAAAACTTGATGAACTGGATGCGGTCTATGCGCAAATCAGTAAAGAGGCAGGCAAATTGGATATCCTGTTTGCTAACGCAGGCGGCGGCGACATGTTGCCGTTGGGGGCGATCACCGAGGAGCACGTGGACCGCATCTTCGACACCAATGTGCGCGGGGTGCTGTTTACCGTACAAAAAGCGCTGCCGCTGCTGGTGGATAATGCCTCGGTAATTTTAACAGGCTCAACCGCCGGCATTCAGGGCACCCCCGGTTTTAGCGTGTATGGTGCCAGTAAAGCCGCCGTGCGCAATTTTGCCCGTTCGTGGGCACTGGATCTGAAAGATCGCGGGATCCGCGTCAACGTGGTTAGCCCCGGCCCGGTGCGGACACCCGGTCTTGGCGGCTTGGTGCCCGAGGATCAGCGTCAGGGACTTTTTGACGCGCTGGCCGCGCAAGTGCCGCTGGGGCGCTTGGGTGAACCGGAGGAGATAGGCAAGGTGGTAGCATTTATGGCGTCCGATGCCGCCAGCTTTATCAATGCCGCCGAACTGTTCGTTGACGGCGGTATGGCGCAAATTTAAGACACAGCGGGACGCCTTGACCGCGCGTCCCGCCCCGTTACATTTTGTGCGGGGCCCGGCACGCATCGGCTCCCGCCGCCACAGGATGCGCGGGAATATCGCGTCGCGCCTCGCGAACCTCTGCGGTGTTGATGTCGAACCGCCGATCGCGGTCGCGCAGGAGCGCACTGTCCAACTGACCGTCAGCCGTAAAGCCCATCATCAATGCCGGTTCGCCCAGCGGCAGCGTTTTGTCGCGATCGGTGTGCCAGGTATGCCAGGTTTTGCCATAGGTATTGACAATTTTGCTCATCAGCGCGTGTTCGGCGGCGTCCGGGATCCCCGGCGCGATCAGCGTGCCGGATTTCACTTCATAACGGTGGCTGTGCCAGTACGGCTTTTCTTGGGGCGGAAGCTGTTTAAACAGACGTTCGCTAATAATATATTCCACACCCATCAGCTTGGCGTCGCGCTGATTACCGTCATAAATCACCGCCTGCATCACATCCTCATTAAGGATCGTCACATAGTGATGCGCCTCCATCTGACCGTGCCGATCGCCGCAATAATAGTGGAAGCCGTCGAGGTAGGTATTAATGGCTGCAATGGGCGGGCGCGATTGTAGCGTGGCAGCACCCGCTTCGAGCGCGGCAGTTTTTGCACTGACGGGCGCGCCGGGCGCCGTCACCGGTGAGGCGCTATTGTGCGCACCGCAGCCCGTTAATACCGCCAGTGCCATACAACCACAGAGTAATGCTCGCATTGTGTTTCTCCCTTTCACAGTAAAGTCCTAAAGATAGTGAACGGGTGACGTAACGCGAGCGCAGCGGGAGATTACGCGTCCGGTAAAACGTGCAGCGCCAGATGCTGCAGCAGCATGATGGTTTTCGCATCCACGATTTCGCCGCTGCGAATGGCAGCCATGGCCCGCGACAGCGGCCACTCCAGCACCTCAATATCTTCGCCCTCCTCTTTTAGCCCGCCGCCCGCGCTGTGTCGGTCTTCCTCGGCGTATTCCGCGAGGAAAAAGTAGAGCTTTTCAGTGACCGAGCCCGGACTCATATAGGCCTCCATAACTTTTTCAACCTGCGTCACGCGGTAGCCGGTTTCCTCCTCGGCTTCCGCCACGATGCGGGCTTCCGGCGAGGCGCTTTCCAGTAGGCCGGCAGCGGCTTCAATTAAAAAGCCGCTGTGGCCATTGATAAAGACCGGAAAACGAAACTGTCGCGTTAACACGACGGTGCGTTTTTGCCGGTTATACAGCAGGATCACTGCGCCGTTGCCGCGGTCATAGGCTTCACGTTGCTGCTCTTGCCAGCTTCCGTCTGCACACTGCAGCTCAAAAGTATACTTTTTCAGCACGTACCAGTTATCGGATAGCAACTGCTCTCGGATATTGCGTACTTTTGACTGCATAAACTTCTCCTGTGGGTGACAAGACGATGTCATTCATGCACAATCGTGCACATTCATGAATAAACAAGCAAGTGATATTATGTTATCAAGCCAACGTAAACAGCATATTCTTGCGCTGCTTGCCGCTGAGAACCAAGTGATGTCCGGCGATCTCAGCCAGCGCTTTGGCGTGTCGGAAGACTCCATTCGTCGCGATCTGCGCGATCTGGCCGCAGAAGGTTTACTGCAACGCGTGCACGGCGGTGCACTGCCGGTGTCTGCCGCAGTCGCCCCTTTTGCCACGCGGCAAAACGTGCAAATTCAGTCAAAACAGCGCATCGCGCAAAAGGCAGTGACGCTGATCCAGCCGGGACAGGTGATTATCGTGGATGGCGGAACGACCACAGCGGAGATGGTGCGGCTCTTTCCACGCGATCGCGCCTTCACTGTGATTACGCACAGTCCCAGCATTGCGGTGGCGCTGGTGGATTATCCCTTAATTGAGGTGATCATCTTGGGCGGGCAGCTTTATCGCCATTCGGTGGTGGCAGTCGGTGCCGCGCTGCTGGAAGGCGCGGCGCGCATCAATGCCGATCTGTTTTTTATGGGCGTCACGGGGGTACATAAAACCGCTGGCCTTACCACCGGCAATTATGAAGAGGCGGGTGTAAAGCGCGCGCTGGCCGCACGCGCGGCAGAAACCGTGGTCATGGTGTCGAAAGAGAAGCTCAACAGTGCATCCGCTTTTGTGATTGGCGAGCTGACGCTCGCGAGTACGTTGATCGTTGACGGTGAACCTGATGAGGACCTGCGGCAGCATCTCGCCACTCAGCAGATCGCCCTGCTATAGCCTGTGACGACAGCAGCGCGGGCGCAGAAGATCCAAGACAGCGCAACCTTACGCCCTGTTTCGCTGGAGATCTTCATGTGGACCCGCTCAGCAGCGTCATTATGCCGCAGCGGGCTGCGCGCCCTGCCGTCTCTAAGGCGCGCTGAAGTCACATCTGGCCTTAGAGGCGGGCGGCGGTATCGAGATAGTGTTGTTGCTTGAGATGTCGCAAGAGAACCCGCCCTTCAGGCATAAATTCTGTGCCATAGCGCACGAGCCCAATGCCTTTAAGCTCGGCATCAATGGCATAGCGCAGTTCGCCGGGTACGTTCTGTTCCAGCAGGACAACGGTTATTTTTTTCAGGCGTGGCTCATATTTGAGCAGCACGGCAGACAGGGTGCCCATGAGTTCATGGGCCGTGCCCGGCATGCCCTGCAGGATTTTCGTCATATCAGGCAGGCCGAAGTCAGGGAGATGCGCCAGCGTGCCGGCGCGACAGTTGAGCACGCGCTGCATGTTATCCAATACCGAGAGAATAACCTGATTTTCTTCAGTGACGTGGTGGAGATTAAGGCCACCGGTGAAATGTCCGGTGAGCATTTCATACAGCGAAGGCGTGTTGTGTCCGTTTGGCATCAGTCCTCCTTAAGCGATCGCAGCGTCAGAGCGTTCGCTCCTGCTTCTAAAATGCGCGGGTTATCCGGATCCAGTTCGCTGCGTTTAATCACCTGCTTCCAGGTGTTGTTGCGCCTATCCGGATGGCGAAAGAGCCCCACCACCGCCACAAACTGTGCATCGGCCGCCATCGGCATATCCAGGTTCGCATCACCGCCCGGCTTTATGACCACATCACGGCTCGCCAGCAGGTCGGCGCTGAGTTGCGTGTCGCCCTCCCTGAGGAGCTGTTCATAGACCATTCTGTCGAACATTTTGCGATCCTTGAGCTGATAAACACGGATAACCACTGGCTGTGACAGTGAGTTATTCTCGCGGAAATCGGTGTTTAACGCTTCACGGGCGGTAAAATCCAGATGCAGCACGTTAATTTTTTTATAGAACACGGCGTCAAAGACCGATTGGGTTCCATCGGTGATGCGCTGTGTCATCCCGCACCCCGTCAGGCAGCAAGCCAGCAGGGGTAACAGCCAGCGCGCAGATTTAGTTAAATTTGTATGTGACACGTTGGTTTCCTTGTTGTGGTATTGCAGGCTCCAGCCCGACGTAGACACCCAGTTCTATCGTAAACATCTGAGGGATATCGTCTGGCAGGCCATCATCCTCAACTCCCAGTACACCGTTCATGCCCAACCAGAAAGGGCCCTCGCCGAGCGGCGGAGCGGCCAGGAGCCGGGTGCGGGTCGTCAGGGTGATTTTTGCCTTAAAGCGCCAGCCAAGATAGACCCGCAGCATGACCAGAAAGTCCTGATAAAGCAGCTCCTCCGGCTTCCAGCTCTGCGATTCCTGTTCGTTATCGGTGGTCAGGGCAATCAGCAGCTGGCTGTTGGCATCCATCGCCTCGTCGCCAAGTGGCGTGTTACCGTCCAGCAGAAAGTCGTCATCACCATAAAAGCCCAGTGGCTGCCTGACTTCGACAGGCCGCAGGCAGTAGGGACTCACCTGCACCGTGGTATCGGGGGCCAGCAGGCTCACCAGCCTCTGCATACCCTCCTGGGTTTTACCCGGCTGTTGCAGTACGCCAAGCAGCGACAGGAAACGGGATACGGGGGTGGCGATGTGCTCTACGGTGCCCGGAATACCCAGCCCTACCAGGCCCAGCAGTGACTGCGAAATGCTGTCGCTGCCGCCGGGCTCAAATGTGGCCGGGTACGAGTATTTACGCCAGATGCGGTAAAACTGCGTCAGGATGCGGTGGCTGAAGATATCCAGAAAACCCTGTAGCGCTTCGTGGCCTTCACGACGCTGGGTGATGTCGTCGAGATAGGCCGTTGGCAGGGGGGAATCGACACCGTACATCCCTAAAAAAGTTATGCGGATGAGCGGCGGCTTCTCATCATTCTCGTCATATTCGACAGCTTTCAGTTCGCTGGTTGGAAATCCCATCCCGGGATGTGGCACAAACCGTACCGGGTCATCCGCCGGGTGACGGGTCGAGCCGATCAGCGGCCTCCCTGGATGACGTTTCTCCAGCAGCTGGCAGAAGCGATAAAAGTTGATGCGCCAGAGATCGGTTTCTAGCTGCGGAATCAGCCGGGAATACGGCGGTTGTGTTTCTCTTCCCACTCCAGGCGTTCTCCGGTCGGTTGCAGAATAATAACGAGGCGGTTGAACAGATAGATATCGGTGTAAAGGGCAAAAAAGCGGCTTAGCATCTCGCCAAAGAGGCAGATGTCGCCGCGCCCGGCAAAGCCGTGGCTGTCCAGCGTCACCTCAATCTGCACACCGCGTACCAGGTAGCCCTGCTCAAAGCGCTCAATTTCGCCGTGCTTTACGTCAATAATGGCTTCCAGGCGACGGCGGTTCATCTCACTGTCGCGCCATTCATACAGCGCCAGGGTGCCGCGCAGCACATCGGCATTATCCATCATCGACAGAAATCCGCTGCTGAGATGGCTCAGCACCCGCCAGTGAAAACGGTCCTGCGCCGGGGGATAACAGGGTAACGTGGGCGCACACAGATTACGCACGGCGAGGTTAGCCGACACGGTTTTCATCACCGTATCGAGCACTGAGCTTTGCAGCGCACGCCGTGGCAGCTGACCGTTAGTGCCGGTGAGCGTCAGCGACAAGCTTTCGTCTTCCGGAACCGAGTGGTTATCAAATGCTTCGCCACCGAGGATAAGCCAGGTGTTATGCAGCCCGGAGGGAGCGCGGCGCACGCGGGTATGGTAGTAATACTCCGCAGCTTCATGGCGCATCATGCCGCCTTTGTGACGGAAACTCGAAAACGGCACGTAGGTCTGCTGGCTCGATGAGCTCACCGAATCCACCGTGTATATCTCGGTATGACCATCCTGGACACGCATCGGACGCAGCAGGTATTCCGTCTGCAGGGCGTTGAGCACCAGCGGGTCAGACTCCAGCGGGAACAGGTTAATCACCGGCACACAATTCAGGCGCAGATGCTTTTCGGTAAAGCTGAAGTCATGCTCCCAGCGCTCCCTTAGCACCACGTCAATGTCAAACCCTAAGAGTTCAGCCGGAAAGACCACGGTCTCTAGCCCACGCAGGCCCGTGAACATAAATTTCTCGCGGAAGGTGAAGTACTCGAGCAGCAGTTGATAGCCGTTAAAGCTGCTGCTTCCCTTGGGCCACAGGTGGTCGTCATCGCCAAAACCCAGCGCGGTGAAGTACCCATCAAGTGGTCTCCTGTCCGTGTCGCCCGGCAGGCGCAGCCAAAGTTGCGCGGCGTTCAGGGTAAAAGCTTCATGCATCGCGCAGGCCAGCGGAGCGTCGGCGTTGAAGTAGAACGGGATCTGACTGAGATCGACACAGCTCCAGTCGGCAAGATCACTGCAGTTAAAACGCAGGCTGATCACCGAATGCCCATCAGGGTCAGTCGACAGGCGGGCATGCTCCAGCGACAGCGGCTGGAGGTTTATGTCTTTGGTCGTCGTATACCGGCAGCGTGTGCCCTTCTCCCCGATCGGCCGCGAGTTCACCTCGAAACCTTTGAGAATGCGCATCTGCTCCTTCATTCCTCGCCAGTCAGGCGTGAATTCCACCACCGACATCGAGGGAATGGTGCGCAAGTATTGTGGCCACAGCAGGCTGACCAGACCTTCCGTCAGTTCAGGCAGATCGTCATCGAGCTTCTCGCGCAGGCGTCCCATCAGGAACGCGAAGCCTTCGAAAATACGCTCCACGAACGGATCGCGAGCCCCCGCCTTATCGAGGTTGAGCATTGCCGCCTGTTCGGGGTGAGCACGGGCAAACTCTTCGCCCGCTTCCAGCAGGTAACGCATTTCAGCGTCATAGTAACGCAGGGTTAAATCATCCATAAGAACCTGAATAGGTGTATTGAAAAGGTGTGTCAGCCGTTTTTATCCGCAAAGCAGCGCACTGCTGGCCGGATCGAGCGCAATTAGATCAGACAGCAGCAACGCCATTTGCGGCTGAAGCCGCGATCTCTCGGTTTCGCTGCGAACGGCTTTGATACGCAGCAGTCTGAGGCGCCGCGATTTCACTTCAAACAACAGCGCTGGCGTCCACTGCGTGAGGGTGATGGACTGCGCAGCCGCGTCGAGTTCCCCCAGCAGGTGCAGCGCCAGCTCATGCCTGCCCTTGTGCTCGGCGACGCGAGCCATCAGCAGACGCAGCAGCCATCGCGCTTTTGTGCCGCAGGAGCCAGGGTGTGTCTGCAGCCACTGAAACGTGGCATCCAGGCCGTCAGTGTCCGCTTTCTCCAGCGCCTCCTGCTCAAGCGCCAAAATATCATTGTCACTCGCGCTGACGGCATTGACCGCTTTGTCCCGCCAGCCGGACAGATCGTCCAGCACGTTCTGATTTATCCAGTGCAGCGTGACCTCATCGGCAAAGGGCGTTCCGTCATTAAAGGCCAGCGTTTCAAGTCCGGGGAGGCGACGTAGTAGCCCTTTCAAGTCGGCAGCAATGAGATCAGCCAACACATCCTGCCCTGACTTCATCAGCGCTTGGTGGATATACCACTGCAAATCCAGCCAGAGGTGATTGGCACCTCGCGAGAAGGTGCTGTCTGCTTGCTCCAATATTTCCAGCCAGCTCTGCTGCAGATACAGGCGCTTAAGCATGGCCCGCTGATCAGCCCGCGGCGGTTCGATGCGTGTTTTCCCTTGAGCATTGGGTGCCGGAATCGCCTTTAGCGTGTCATGGCGCAAACTTTTCATGAGCCGATGCGCCGCAAACCAGCCCTCGGATTGTGCACGCAGATACTCCGTCAGGGTGCGAGCCTGGGTTAGTAAATCCTGAGCGGAGGTGATGCGGCTGAGCACCGGCGTATCAGACGCAACGGGATGAGAGGAAGACGGCGCGTGCGTCTGCCGGCTGGCGCTCTGCGGAACCCTTGCATCCGGGTGCCGGCTTTTCATCAGGCGGACCTCAAGCGCGCTGTAAAGCGTATCGAGTTCGGGTCGTGACGCTTCCGGCTCTGTCTCCAGACTGTCGCTGATAAGCACCAAAGCCCCGACGGTTCGCTGGGCAACCTCATGCACCACGTCCGGGTACAGTGACAGACTCTCCAGGACGCGACTGCCGGCGAGCCACTCCAGCGCGGCCTTGCGGCTGCGGGCACGCTGCGGGTGAAGCTGCATGCCATAGTGCTGCAGCAATCCCGCCAACAGCGCCAGCCCTTCGGCAAAGCCGGTTTCTCCGTCCCGATGCAGACGGGCCCAGCAGTAATACGTCGCAATGCGAATATCCTTGGCGGTGGTCGTCAGCAGTTTTTCAGCAAGCGTGCAAATCAGCCCGGTATCGATGCCGGAGAGTTTATTGACCTCTTCCCGGATACGCTGAAACTCATCGTCATAGCCCGGATCTTCTCCGGTCGGATGGATATCGCCGATCGGCGCAAGCCAGGCGTGCCCGTTTTGCGTGCATTCCTTCGCTTGCTGTCGCAGTTGCGTTTTATCCGCCTGGCAGGCGGCAATCAGATTCTGCAGCGTGCGCATTATTCGACGCCCTCCCAGTCACTGTTTTCGATGTTGGCCAACAGCGCCTGCGCACTGGCGGCGGTGTCGAGGTTGAATATCTGATCCGGCAGCGTGAAGCCGCGCAGATCCAGCAGCGCCAGAGGACCTTTTCCAAGTTGGGCGCGCAGCATCCACTGCAGGGTTTGCCCGTGTGGCGAGGTAAAGCTCATCATCCATTGGCTGCGGTCAAGCTGCTGACGCTTACCCTGATGCAGCCAGCGTATAAATCCCCACGTTCCGCTGTAGTCGCCGAACAGGCGCGCACCGGCATCGACCGTAGTCCAGGTCAGCATCGTACCTGGCTTCCAGGTCTCTCCCGGCCAACGAAAGCTTTGCCAGCTAGCCAGCTGGTTGAAGTAGTGCAGCTTTTGTCCATCAATGGTCAGTTGGGTTTCCACCACCTGAGGCACAGGCAGCGCCTGCAGTTCGAAGCTGATGCCTTGGCTGCCATCGGTAAACAGGATGTCCGACAGCTGGCTCAGCTGGTTAATTGCCCGCAGAAAGGCAGGATTAACGCTGAGCCCTTGGCTATTAACCTTATCCGGCACCCACTCACTGCCCTCGTTGTGCAACACACCGCTGAGCTCTGTCGTCAGGAAGCGCGCTATGCGTCCGCTGTCCCTGCGCACAAATTCGGCCAGCATCGGCAAAGAGGCATCACTTTTGCTGGCGGCAAACGGGAAACGTCCGTCAAATGCCGTATGCCAGTTCGTGACAATCGAGCGGATCCATTTGTCATTGAGACTCGCCGCTGAAGGTTGAAGCACGGCCTTCCACGCTTGAGTCAGCGGCTGCACAAACAGCGTGCTGCCAAATTCGCTCCACTCTTCGCCCAGGCTTGCCGAAATAAGGCTGCCGTATTGCTGGGTGTCGGTCAGATCCACGCTTCTGCCCCGGAACACGGTCTGTGCCAGCGCCTGCATCATCGCCTGTGGGTCAGCGGCGCTGGCCACCTGTTGCAGGCGCAGACGCACCCGGGTGATGCGGGTCAGATACGTTTGCAGGCTCAGGGAGTTGTCACCCGATATGACGCTGCTGCCGTTGTTTTTGCCCAAAAGCTGAAGCAGCGGTCCGAAAGTTTCATCCAGCGGCCCGCGCGAATCTGACGCCGACGGAACAATCGCGGGCGTCTCTTTCCCGCCTACGAGGCTTTTCGCCGATTTGATAAGGGCATCAGAAAGACGTTCATTTTGCTGGCCAGTCTGCCCCTGCCAGACGAGGGTATTCATCAGCGCAATGAGCGGCGACTGGCGTACATCACTCATCAGCGTTAACTGGTCGGTAACGTCAGCAATGTTGTTTGTCGGATTAAGTCGCAGAGCATTGAGGAAGCTCAGCCAACTGTCGGCAAAGTCGGTGAAGTAACGTTGCGTCAGGCGTGCTTTCAGTGCCTCCGGCGACAGGCTCGCCGATACTGTCTTGAGGGAATCACTCAGCACCCAGTCGATTTCATCCCGGCGTGACCGGGCAGCTTCTTCGATAGCCTGCTGAACGCCCCCTTCCCACGCCTGACGGGTGAATATGCCTGGCACCACCTTCTCCGTTGTGAAGAGTCGGCGCACAGGGGTGCCGCTGGTCATCTCTTCCAGCGTGACGTTAGCAAAATGACGGCGTACGGTGTTGAGCATGTTTTCATACAGCGTGCTTTCCGCATTGCGGTGACCCATCTGTTGTAATAACACCTGACGGCTCTGGCTAACCAATTGAGCGTCCGGAGTAAGTTTCCACTGCGGCTGCGTGGGCAGTTGGGTAATGTAGAAGGCCCACAAATCCGGTGCCAGGCTCTGCCACAGGCTGGTTGACACTCCCATCCGCGTTGGCTGCACGGTTTTGAGGGTCTTCGCGTAGAAATTAGCGTCGACTTTTTCCGGGCGGGCCATCATCAACCAGGCTTTTAGCTGGGCATAGCCTGATTCTGCCAGCTGTGCCCGCTGGTCGCTGCCGGGCGCAGAGCCCACCAGCGCGCTGAGCTTTTGCGTCAAAGCGGCATGCGCCGGATTGCGTATCACGCGGTTGTTTGCCAGTCCGTACCAGGGCAGCATCGCGTCAAGTAGTTGCTGGTTATGGTCCAGACCGAAGCGCTGGTACCAAGGCGCACCGTCCTGAACGCGCTGCTGCAGGCGGCCAGCGTCATTACGCAGCCTGTGCAGAGCCATCAGCAAGTCATCCGAGACGTCAGGCTGCGCCACCACGGCATGAGCCTGCTGCGCAATAGAGACAATCTGCAGGCGGTTGACCGCAAACGACAGCAGCATCCCCGCGCCGAAGACACCGAGGACGATCATCAGCATCCAGCAAAGCGCTTGCTCCCACGGCCTACCCACTCGGCGGCCGTGCACGCGGATACAGTCATCAACGATGCCCTGCCAGGTCACCGGCAGCGTGAGCGCATGGCGTTCTGATTCATGGACATATTTTTCCGCGCCAGCAGGGGCTTCACCGTCGTCTGCGGCTGCAATAACAGCGGGTTTCGTCTCCGGCAGGCTGAACATCAGGCCACGCAGCGGAATGCGCTGCTGGGAGGCGGTTAGCCAGGGCACCAGTTGCTGAGTCCAGATGGCGATGCCGCCGTTTTTGAGGTGCTGACCCAAGCGCAGCAGGAAATCGTGGCTGTTGTTCTTCGAGACTTGGTTCAGGCCCTGTTCCCGCAGTGCTGGCAGCATCTGTTCAAGCTGGCGGGTAATATCATCGGCTTGCGCGCGCAGCGGGAAACGGGCTTCTACCGTTTGTTCTGTGCGCGTCTCCTGCGACCAATTGCTGTCGCACAGCTGCCACAGCCAGACCGGCGCGGCGTAGCGCAGCAGTTCACTGATTTTTTCCAGCCCGCGTAAATCGTCATCGCTGATCTGGGGTGTGAGGTTAAGCGTCTGGGGTATGACGCGCACAATACCGTCCAGTGGCCGTCTGCGGCGCAGTTTACGCAGCGTGTGGTACTTTTCATTTTCGGGTTCAGCGTGCAGACTGCCGCCGTAAATCAGCACGGTACCCTTCCCTTCTAACCACTGTCGCTGTTGCAGACCGGGTACCAGCTGTGCGATTGCCGCTTCGTCTCCGGTAATCAGCAACAGGCGGACTTTGCGGCGCCAAAAGAAGCGATAGCGCGATCGAAGGTGGGTCTTCAGCCGTTCATGAGCAACATCGTGCGCGGTCACTTTTGCGGGTTTACGCTTGCGGGATACCGACGGGCTAACCTTATCGTTAATCAGTAATCGTAAGGCCATAAACCCCAGCACTAACAGGCTGAGTGCAATTCCCCATACGATAAACCCAGAGAAAATAAGCGGGCGCAGCGTTTCCCATTCCGTTGAACGCTCGGTCGCCCAGAGCCACCATGCCACTCCGCCCAGCAGTATCAGTAAAGTGGTCACAGCAAGGCATACCGTTGCCGTGGCTGCCACAGAAAGGGCAGCAGGTTTATTGACGTTGTCCATCAGGTTTTACAATTCCAATTGCGAGGGGGTTCATCGGGTCGCGGGCAATCCAGCCACACGGTTGTTGATGGTGCGCGGCGTAGAGTGCCGCCAGCGATAAAACGATCAGCGCCTCCATATCGCCGGTTTCTCCCCAGTGGGCGTCTTGCAGATGCTGAGTGACATCCCAGCCACTATTCGCCAATGCCTTGATATCGGGCTGGGAAAACAAGATACAGGCCTCGGGAGGATCTTTGATTTCGCTCTGTGTCAGGGCTCGGGCAAATACGGTGGGCAAGGTGTCGCCCTGCGCGGGTGAAAACGCTTCACCGCGCGTGAGCTGTACCGGGCCATTGCGTCCGGCCAGCCACAGTGCAGCGGATTCTCCGGCGGGACGAACGCGAGTTGGCTGAGCCGCGATCGCCTGACACCCGGCGATCAGCATCGTGTCCTCCGGCTGGGCTTCGGCAAGATCGCTCGCTATCTCAGCCAGGCTGGCTTCCCCTTGCCAGGGCTCAGGCCTTGCAGGCAGCGCGATTCCCGGGAAAGTGAGTGCCATCTGGTCACGAAATGCTTGCCAGGCCATATCGGTGCCCTGCCAGTAACAACGCAGCGGCGGAGAGAGGTTTATTTCGCTGCGCTGCTTGTGCCACTCCTTAACCAGCAGTTCCGCCAGCCGTTTTTCACGCGCGGGGGCATCCATAGCCGAAATGTGGGGCAGCCTCAGGGCACTGCCGCCCCACTCTTTTTTCTCCTCAGGTCGACGTTGTTCACGGTTAAGCACGCGCAGCCAGTCAACGGGGCGCGTCCCAGCAGGCCCCAGCAACAGACCTTCTTTTAACCAGAACGGCTGCCGATGCTGCGCCCACCACCGCTGCCGTTCATATGCCACGCGCTGGTAGTAGAAAGCCGCGTTATGCACGCTGACGCGGTAATACAACAGTCGCAGCAGCCAGCCTGTGCCCGCCAGCACCACCACCACCAGGATAGCGGCGGCTATCAGAGCGCCTCTCTCTTCGACGGAGGGCGAAAGCGCCCCGGCCGCGGTGCCAAGTAATACCAACAATGCCGTGGCCGAGAGCCATCTGGCTGCAGCGGGTGGGCGTGCGGTTCTGTACGCCGGATAGTCTGGAACGGGCCTCACTGGTCAACACCGCAGTCGGGAAACGAGCTGACCAGCGTACAGCCGCAGGCACAGCGATGACCATGCAGCGCCACGGGCTGTCCATTGACCGTGGTCAGTGCGCTGCCTTCGGCGATGGTCGTTTTTCCGTGTTTGTTACAGCGAACCGGGTCTCCCTTACGGGCCAATCCCTGTCCGAAGCACTGATAGTGCCCGCCTAATACCCTGCCCCCGTATTCTCGTAGGCTATCTCCTTTACGAATCACTTTACGCATCGGCTCTCCCTGTTCCTTTTTATGCCGTCACCTTCATGACATCCTCAAGCCAGCTCGCCGGGATCGCAGCCTGCGCCCGGGCCAGCCGCTGTTCAGCCACAAGCGCCTTGTGCCGCGCAACCACCGCGCCCGGCGTCCGGGTAAACGCCCGCTGCTGTTCCCCGCCCGGCAGTTCCGGCAGCGGTTCACGCGTGATCCTGTCCAGCACCTCAACCTGCAGCGACCGCACGGCGCCCGTCGCCGCCAGCCCGGCCAGCGTTCCGCTCAGGCTCCGTTGCCGGAAGCTCAGCACGACGCCCGTGGTCAGCGTGGCGAATCCGACCACGTCACCGGCAATCACCAGCGGTGACAGGGACTTGCTGCACTGCTCGCCGAAATACATCATCCGGTAGCGGAAGTACCCGCCCCACATCTCGCGCGTGCCCAGCGCGGCGTGCATGAACCAGGCGCGCGAGTCGTGCACCTGGTCGTCGAACAGCGCCCTGACCAGCCCGCCCGGCCGCGCGGCGTTGCTCTCCTCGCCGGACGCCGGGAACAGCACCGCCACCCGGGCGTCACCGTCAGCCTTTATGCGCCGGTACTCACCGGGCTCGTCATCGGTATTGAGCACGAAAATCACCGGCTGCAGCACGGTGTCCAGCACCGCCTGTGCCAGATTCTCCGGAATGCGGTAGCCGTCGTGGTAGTCGCGGCCGAACTCCTTTGCCGCCTCATACAGCTGGGTCTGCGCCATATCCGGGTCGTAATCCCTGACGCCGGGAGCGAGCACCAGCTCGTCCATCCTGTCTGCGGGCTGATTTGCCGCCTGCTCCTGGCGCCTTTTCAGCACCGCCCGCTGCTGTTCATTCCGCGCCTCTTCCGCCGCCCTGCGCGCGGCGGGCAGCGCTCCGGTGTTGGTGGCGCGCCGGTAGAACGGCGTTGTCAGCACCGACCCGCCGGCGTAGCGCGCGATACGCCAGGCGGTGATCCACGCGATCTGGTTTTCAACCACGGTCTCCAGGCTGCCGCTGGCGCGCGGCGGCGCGTACCGGGACGCCTCTTCAGGCGCGGTGGCTGCGGGAGTGGGGAGATTCAGGGTGAGCTCGCGCCAGGCGTTGAAGCGTTTGATGAGTGTTTTGTGGATTCCGAATTGCTCAATAAGATCGGGAGCCATAACACGCCATATATCTTTTTTAAGTTCTTCAGGAAGTGAGTCAATAGGTACCTTCATTGGCGCTCCAACCTGAAAACCTGCTGCATAAATCTCATTTAAAGCTATCTGCGATAGTAAAAGGCGATCATCAATACCATTCGCCTTCCCCTGATCCCCGCGCGGATAACCGCCCCCGACATCCGAGTGCATCCCCGGATAAACCACCTCTGTAGCATAAGGCGGATACCTGCCGTCGCCCCGCCGCACCGAGTCCAGCGGGAAGCAGAGGCGCTGCTCGTGCCCCGAGACCAGGTGCACGCACTTCTTTATCAGCCCGCCATAGATGTCATCGTCCGGCAGCGCCATCGTGCCGTCCGCCCAGGACATATGCCCCGCCGCGACCGGCACCACGTGCGCCACTCCCACCGAGGCCACCGTATCCAGCAGCCCGAGGAACTCCACGCTGACGGGCAGCTGCAGCTCCCCCACCTGCAGGCACTGCGGGGGCTTTTCGCCCTCCGCCGCCGGCGGAGGCAGCAGCTCGCTCAGCCAGCGCACAAACGTCCGGGCAGCGGCGGCCCCCCGGGAAAACCCGTACACGTACAGCCGGATACCCAGCAGCTTCGGCCTGCCCGGCTCCGGCTGCGTAATCAGCGGCTTCAGGTCCGGGGACAGCGCATTCAGCAGGCGGTGGAACTCTTCGTAACGGCTGTGGCTGCCCCCTGACCACAGGCGGCTCCAGCGGGTTCCCATTTTAGCGATGGACTTGCGGCTGGCCCCCTCGGACAGTTTTATGCTGTTATTTTTCGGGTCCTTACTGACGCGCATCAGCACGTCTATAATGCGCAGCAGCGCCCAGTTAATGCGCTCTTCGCCCATGGCGGCGCCCACCATGCCCGTGGTGGAATAGTCCGGGTCGTTCACTTCCGGGAACGGGGTGCCCACGCCGGGAACGTAAAACTTGAAGTATTTACCGCCGCTGTCGCTTGCCGCATCCAGCGGCACCCTGCCCGTATCGACGACGCCACCGGCTGTGCCATCGCCGATGGTGGCGCTGAACAGGCGCGCGATATTGGTCGGGTGCTTCGGGTCAGACAGCAGCAGGTCATTGGTGAGGTTATTCCCCGTTCCGTCGAAAAACAGGCTGATATGCAGCGTCTTGCAGCACGGCGGCGCCACGCGTCGTCCGGCCGCCAGGCAAAGTTGCTGATGATAGCCCCGCTCGGCGCTGTTCTGCTGATGGCCGTTCTGCCCGACCTGCAGCGCAGAGGACGGCAGGCGTCCCCGCGCCGGGAACGGCGGCGGCACCCAGGCGAGGTCGGTTTTTATTTGGGACATAGTGCGGGCTCCTTCATCCGTACGGGCTCGTTAATCGGATAGGCGGGGCTGCCGTAGGTGTAACAACTGGTGGTGACCTTCACCTCATCGCAGGGCAGAAAGTGCACGGTGATGCCGCACACGTCCTGACCGTTGTAGTCGGGCAGCGGGACGGTTTTGCTGTGTTGACGTTTCTGAGCGTCAATACCTTTTTTCCAGGCAAGATACTTATCCTCATCTGCAAATCCTGGGAAACCTGCTGACGAACCTTGCCCGGTCTCCCAGTCGATACGCACCGTCATGCCCGGCGTCCAGCGGGCAGGCACACCGTAGCAGCAGCCGCCACCGCCGCCCTGAAACGGGCCGATAATGTCGATACCCGACCGGTTATCCACGCTGAAGTGGTTGATGGCCCATTTTGTGTGGTTAATGGCCTCGATGGTTCCGCCACCCCCGCCTCCCGCCTGCGCGGCAGGCTGGGTACAGCCTGTTAACAGCATTACGCCCGCCAGCAGCGGGCTCAGGAATATGTGTTTCATCTGACGTTCCTTGTAGAAGAGGGATTTAAAAAGAAGGGAGAGATCAGGCTAAATAGCTCTGTTGTGCTGATGACAGTTCTGCCCGACCTGCAGCGCGTTGACGGGGAGTCGCCCCTGCGCCGGGAACGGCGGTGGCACCCAGGCGAGGTCGGTTTTTATTTCGGACATATTGCGGACTCCTTCATCACGAGGGGCTCTTTTATCGGATAGCCGGCATTTCTCGGCGACCAGCAACTGGTGGTGACCTTCACCTCGTCGCAGGGCAGAAAGTGCACGGTAATGCCGCACACATCCTGACCGTTGTAGTCGGGCAGCGGGACGGTCTTGCTGTGTTGACGATCCTGCGCTTTCATTTTTTTTAACCAAGTCAGATATTTTTCATCATTACCAAATCCTGGTGACCCCTCCGTGTCACCTACACCGGTTTCCCAGTCAATACGCACCGTCATGCCCGGCGCCCAGCGGGCGGGCACGCTGTAGCAGCAGCCGCCGCCGCCGCCCTGGAACGGGCCGATAATGTCGATACCCGACTGGTTATCCACGCTGAAGTGGTTGATGGCCCATTTTGTGTGGTTGATGGCTTTAATCGTTCCGCCACCCCCGCCTCCCGCCTGCGCGGCGGGCTGGGTACAGCCGGTTAACAGCATTACGCCCGCCAGCAGCGGGCTCAGAAATACGTGTTTCATCTGACGTTCCTTGTAGAAGAGGGATTTAAAAAGAAGGGAGAAATCAGGCTAAATAGCGCCGTTGTGCTGAGGGCAGTTCTGCCTGACCTGCAGCGCGTTGACGGGGAGACGCCCCTGCGCCGGGAACGGCGGTGGCACCCAGGCCAGGTCGGTTTTTATCCCGGACATATTGCGGGCTCCTTCATCATGAGGGGCTCTTTTATCGGATAGCCGGCATTTCTCGGCGACCAGCAACTGGTGGTGACCTTCACCTCATCGCAGGGCAGAAAGTGCACGGTGATGCCGCATACATCCTGACCGTTGTAGTCGGGCAGCGGGACGGTCTTGCTGTGCTGACGTTTTTGGGCATCAATTTTTGCAATCCATGCCTTGTATTTAGCTCTATCAGCAAATCCCGGAAAACCCGCAGACGAACCTACCCCGGTTTCCCAGTCAATACGCACCGTCATGCCCGGCGTCCAGCGGGCGGGTACGCCGTAGCAGCAACCGCCACCGCCGCCCTGAAACGGGCCGATAATGTCGATACCCGACTGGTTATCCACGCTGAAGTGGTTGATGGCCCATTTCGTGTGGTTGATGGCTTTAATCGTTCCGCCACCTCCGCCTCCCGCCTGCGCGGCAGGCTGGGTGCAGCCGGTTAGTAGCAGGCCCGCCAGCAGCGGGCTCAGAAATACGTGTTTCATCTGACGTTCCTTGAAGAAGAGGGACTTAAAAAGAAGGGAGAGATCAGGCTAAATAGCTCTGTTGTGCTGATGACAGTTCTGCCCGACCTGCAGCGCGTTGACGGGGAGGCGTCCCCGCGCCGGGAACGGCGGCGACACCCAGGCGAGGTCGGTTTTTATCCCGGACATATTGCGGGCTCCTTCATCATGAGGGGCTCTTTTATCGGATAGCCGGCATTTCTCGGCGACCAGCAACTGGTGGTGACCTTCACCTCATCGCAGGGCAGAAAGTG